>Ga0182742_1000093_pt1 | contig 175065 bp, 189 predicted proteins | sample eDN5th37CBELigMG_FD_128880 | JGI IMG/M metagenome (GOLD analysis project Ga0182742, IMG submission 128880) | Enriched Miracle-Growth compost microbial communities from Emeryville, California, USA - eDNA 5th pass 37_C BE-Lig MG (version 2)... ... | reverse complement strand
CATATGAACCCACCAGAATACATAGAACAGCACCGTTCCAGCACTTGTTCCGATACCCGAGAACAACAGGGCAATCGCTCCAGAGAATGGGGCATAGACTAGATTTGGTTCATGACCTAACATGACTGTTTCAAACCCGAGAGTCACTAGGATGGATAAAGTTAGAGTGGATAAAGCAATATAAACAAAAGCTGCTTTTCCGTCACGCTTCCATTGCAAACGCTTTAGTTTTTCACCATAGCGGCGGTAAAAGCCATAAACGATAGCGAGCAGCATAAGAAACGTTGCCCACTCTTGAAGCAGACTGAAGTATTTATGCGCCTCACCAAAAGGAAATTCATATCCTTTCACAAACCCTTTAATAATAAGTTCTATGAGTCCTACTTGAATGATAAAAAAAGTATAGAATAACACTAAATGCATTAGACCGCTTTTCTTATCTTTAAATAACTTTGATTGACCGAAACCGTTGACTAAGATTAGATTCATACGTTCTTTCAGGTTTGGTTCAAAATCTGCTTTTTTACCAAGTTTGATAAATAGAATACGGGTGTATAATAGATTGACAAATAAATAGACCGCATATCCAGCCACGGCTAGGAAAGCAAGTAAATTCAGCAATGATAACATCTTTCGTCCCCCATGGTTGAAGTAAACACGGGAGGATATTCATTCCTCCCTATGAAACTACCTTATCTTTGTTAAACCTTTAGTTCACCGTAACACTATTAAACTCCTCTGCCAATAATGGAACAACTTCAAATAAATCTCCTACAATTCCATAATCGGCAATGCAGAAAATGTTCGCTTCTGGGTCTTTATTGATGGCAACAATCACCTTTGAATTTGACATTCCGGCAATGTGCTGTATAGCACCTGAGATACCGCAGGCAATGTATAGGTCAGGTGTGACCACTTTTCCTGTTTGACCAATTTGCAAGGAATAATCACTGTATCCAGCATCACATGCTCCACGGGATGATCCAACAGCACCACCTAAGGTATCAGCCAGCTCTTGTAATACTTTAAAGCCTTCTGCACTTTTTACGCCACGGCCGCCGGAAACAATAATTTTTGCCTCTGAAAGGTCTACTCCGCTCGTTGTTTTACGGACTACGTCTTTAATGATCGTACGCAAATCTTTGATTTCAACATTCACTGACGCAACATCGCCTGTACGTGATTCATCCTTTTCAAGTGAAGGGATATTATTTGGACGGATTGTTGCAAAAATCAGACCATCTTTAATCACTTTCTTCTCAAACGCTTTTCCGGAATAAATTGGACGTGTAAACACAACCTCGTCACCATTTACTTCAAGACTTACTACATCAGATACTAAAGCTGACTTAAGCTTTGCCGCAATACGCGGTGATAGATCTTTTCCCATTGAAGTATGTCCGAAAATCAATCCTTCTGGTTTTTCAGCTTCTATTACTTGCATGATAGCCTGTGTGTATGCATCCGAAGTATATGATTTCAAATCGCTGTGTTCAGAGACTAACACACGGTCTGCCCCATAATAGATCATCTGCTTAGCAAGATTTGTCGCCTTTTCACCCAATAATAATCCGACCATTTCGTCTCCATCAGCTATTTGCTTTGCCGCTGCAATCGCCTCAAAGGAAACATTTCGTACTTCACCTTGACGTATTTCACCTACTATTAATACTTTTGCCATCTCGGTCCCTCCCTTAGTTGAACAGAACTTTTTTATCGTCCGTTAAATGACCTTTGCTTCTGACTTTAATAACGAAGCAAGCTCTTTTACTTGTTGTGTAACCTCGCCTGCAAGAATCTTTCCAGCTGTTTTTGCCTGCGGTAAGAAAATCCCGATTGTTTTTGTTTTTGCTTCCACATCTTCTTCATTGATGTCTAAATCATCTAAGTCTAGCTCTTCAAGAGGTTTTTTCTTCGCCTTCATAATACCTGGCAGTGAAGGATAACGCGGTTCATTTAGTCCTTGCTGGCAGGTGACCAACAGCGGCAACACTGTTTCAACGATTTCAATATCCCCTTCAGCATCACGTTCAATTATTACTTTATTTCCGTCAACAGTTAGTTTGGTTATGGCCGTTACGGCAGTCATTCCTAATTCTTCTGCAAGCCTTGGGCCTACCTGTCCTGTACTTCCATCAACGGTGACATTTCCTGCAAGGATGATATCAATCTCTTTATCTTTGAAAAAGGTGCTTAAAATACTTGCGGTTGAATAAGCATCCCCCTCTTCCACATCTTCATCGTTAATCAGGACTGCTTTATCCGCTCCCATGGCTAATACCGTACGAAGTTCTTTTTGAGCTTCTTCGTCACCTACTGTCACGACTGTCACTTCTCCGCCATGTTCTTCCCTTAATACTAAGGCCTCTTCAATTGCATATTCATCATAAGGATTAATGATAAAAGTCGCACTCTCTTCATTAACTTGCCCATCATTGATATTGACCTTTTCTTCTGTATCAAAGGTACGTTTCATGATTACATAAATATTCATATGTATTCCTCCATTATTATTTTTACGTTATTCGGCCATACGAACAGATACATTAAGAGGATAATGGATTCTATCCTGCATAACCGAGTAACGGGTGGTAGGCCTAGCTTTACTTCGTCAGCATCCGGGAGATAACTAAACGTTGAATTTCCTGTGTCCCTTCATAAATTTGGGTAATCTTTGCATCACGCATGTAACGTTCTACGGGATATTCCTTCGTATATCCATACCCGCCAAATACTTGGACCGCTTCGGTAGTTACCTTCATTGCTGTATCACCGGCAAAAAGCTTAGACATAGCCGATTCTTTGCCGTATGGAAGACCTTCAGATTCAAGATAGGCAGCTTGATAAGTTAATAGTCTTGCAGCTTCTACACTTGTTGCCATATCTGCCAGTTTAAATGCTACCCCCTGTTGTGCCGCTATTGGCTTTCCAAATTGCACACGCTCTTTCGCATAATTCGTCGCAGCGTCAAGTGCTCCCTGAGCAATTCCGACTGCTTGAGCAGCAATTCCATTTCGGCCGCCATCCAATGTCATCATGGCAATTTTGAAGCCTTCACCAACATTTCCTAAAACATTCTCTACCGGTACCTTGCAATCTTCAAAAATAATTTCAGTTGTCGGTGATGAACGAATGCCCATTTTGTCTTCTTTCTTGCCAATTGAAAAACCAGGGAAGCTGCTTTCAACGATAAACGCTGTAATTCCTTTTGTGCCTTGAGAGGAATCTGTACTAGCAAACACGACATAAATTTCTGCTTCTCCTCCATTGGTAATAAAAATCTTCGATCCATTCAGGACATAATGGCCACCTTCAAGGCGTGCAGTTGTTTTCATGCCGCTCGCATCTGAACCGCTGCCAGGTTCTGTTAACCCATATGCTCCTAACTTTTCCCCTTGTGCCATCGGACGTAAATATTTTTGTTTTTGTTCTTCTGTACCAAATTTATATACAGGCCAGCCTGCAAGTGAAGTATGTGCGGACAGCATAACCCCGACAGACGCATCCACTCGTGATAGCTCTTCAACCGCAATACAATAAGCGAGGTAATCGCTTCCAATGCCGCCGTACTCTTCTGGCCATGGAATACCAGTTAATCCAAGCTCTCCCATTGCATCAAATATAGAACGATCAAAATGCTGTTCCTCATCCCTCCTGGCTGCTGTAGGCTCAACGTCATTTTTTGCAAAGTTACGAACCATCTTTCTAATCATTTCATGTTCCTCTGACAATTTAAATATCATTTTGTCTCCACTCCCTTAAATTAAATTTAGATAACTCAAAACCATCTCTCTGCCCATTCACATTCATGCAGAAAGTCATTTTGAAAGCCCTTTCTATATACTATTCTAAAAAATCTTAATTTTTTAAACAATGACATAAACCTACGGAATATTCCGTTCATTCTGTAGATTTCCTATAGTCATAAGATGATAGAACGATTGGAGAGGAATGGTATGAACTTGAATAGAACATGCATGGCTTAGAGTCATTTAAAACAAAAAACCGCACAAATGGAAACAAATCACTGTGCGGTTTCTAGTATCATCCTGTGTTGCTTATCCTATTACTTCATTTGTCAACTGAATAAATTCCTCGACATCCTTCTCCATTAACTCAATACCCGCTTCCCAAAAGTGCGGTTTAGTTAGGTCTACACCTAAATGTTTCATCGCTAGTTCTTCCACGTTCATCGAACCCGTGTCGCGCAGCAAGGCAATATATTTATCCTCGAAGCCTTCAGAGTCTTTTAAGAATTCTGCGTAGATTCCTAAACTGAATAAGAATCCAAAGGTATACGGGAAGTTGTAGAATGGGATGTCGTCGATAAAGAAGTGCAGTTTGCTGCACCAGAAATGCGGATGGTAACTTGCCAAACTGTCGCAATAAGCTTCTTTTTGCGCATGGAGCATTAATTCATTCAGCCTTTGTTCTGATACAATCCCCTCTGAACGTTCTTCATAGAAAGATTTTTCAAATAGAAAACGGGCGTGGATATTTAAAAACATCGCAATCGCATTTTCCATTTTTGTATTTAATAGAGTCATTTTTTCTTCTTTTGTTTTGGCATTTGCCACCGTTGCATTACTGATAATCGTTTCCGCAAAGGTACTAGCTGTTTCCGCCACATTCATCGCATAGTTGCGGTTTAATTCCGGTAAATCTCTCATGACATAACTATGAAAAGCATGGCCTAGCTCATGAGCCAACGTACTTGTATCTGACGGAGATCCTGTAAAAGTCATAAAAATACGTGATTCTTGAAATTCCGGAAGCTCCTCACAGTATCCCCCCGGACGTTTTTTGGGGCGATCTTCAGCCTCTACCCAGCGATTTTCCAAAGCAAGTTTGGCGAAAGCAGAAATTTTAGGTCCAAAGGTAGCAAAGTTTTCAATGATAAAGTCACAAGCTTCATCATAGCTATAACTCGGTGGTTTCACTTCTCCAAAAGCAACGGGTGCATCTACATCTTGCCAGCCTAATTTTTCCATACCTAGAATTTTGGCCTTTTGCTTTAAAAAGTTAATGAACGGCTGCTTATGATTGGAAACAGCTGTCCACATAGCATCAAGGGTTTCTTTTGACATCCGGTTATACTCCAAAGGCTCCTCTAAAAAGTTCTCCCGGTTATGTGCTCTTTGCAGTGTAATCCGGTAGCCGTCTAAGTGATTCAACGTATCCGCAAAAATTGGGGCGTATTTAGTCCATGCTGCTTCCCAATTTTCAAAAAGCTGTTTGCGGACCTCAGGGTCTGGATCGGAATACATCCGGTTCATTGCCTGACCTACTGAAAATTCCTTTGTATTCCCCTCTTTATCTGTAAATGGAATCGTCATGATGGAAACAGCCGTATCGTACAGACGGCTCCAACCTGAAATACCATCATTATTTAAATCAGTGATAATCTTTTCTTCTGCCTCAGACAACAAACGTTTCCCTTGGTCCCGGATTTCGTTTAAAGCAAAGGAAACCTTGCTTAATTCGGAATCCTGCAGAAGGTTCTGCCAATCTTCATCAGAAATGGCGACTATTTTTTTTGTATAGACAGTCGAAAGATTTTCGACCTCACTTGATAGATCCATTACTTGCCCCATCACTACATTTGCATACTCGTCATCTGTGTAGGCATCCTGCCACATATGCACAAAGGAACCAGCTTGGCCTAATCCTTTTTCAATGCTTTCCTGCTTCTTTAGTATGGCTTTTAACGGCTCAGCTGATTTATTTTCGACAAAACTCCATTCTTGGATTTGCTTCTGATAATCTTTCATTTCAGTTTTAATCGTATGTAATTTTTTTTGTAATTCTGGTGACTTTGTTCCACCTGGAAAAATTGTATCTAAATCCCAAGTATCTATATATTTCATGTAAACCACTCCTTTTCTACCTACTATTTTAACCTTTTATTTGATGAAGGAAAAATTTCAACTTGTAATCCATTTGTAGAATTATCATTTAATTTTTATCTACTGTTGTAACGCTTTTTTCAGTCGAATTCCTCTTTTGATTGTCTAACTGTTTTTTCATAACCCATGCTTCTCCATCAACTACCATTTCTTGCCGCTGATTCCATACCTGTGTTTTTAATTTAATAAATTTCTTGTCATCTTGTTTTTCAATTACTTCTACTGTCGCTGTGATTGTATCACCAACCTTAACTGGTGCTGTAAATCGAAAGCTTTGTGATAAATAAATCGAATTCGGTCCAGGAAGCTTCATACCAAGCACAGTAGAAATAAAACTACCTGTCAAGAGTCCATGAGCAATTCTATCCTGAAAAATGGTCTTATCGGCAAATTCTTCATCTATATGCATAGGATTAAAGTCCCCTGTTATTCCTGCAAACTGATAAATATCAAATTCCGAAATCGTTTTAGAAAAAGCAGCATGATCCCCTATTTGAATCTCCTCATATGTTAACTCCTTTTGCATAAACTTCCCACCTCTTAAAAGATAATTCTATTCATCTTATACATACTTTCTATTCCTTTAATCAGATTTCCTTTATTTTACAAAGAATAATAATGGATACAGTAAAAAAAACGCACATGTAAAAACACACTGTGCGTTCATCTATGTATTTCGAATAAAGCCGATGATAACTGCCTTATAATCAAGTTCAGCTTTCCTTTAAAAGTAATCCGAAAAGTAAGGTGTCTCTCGCTCAATCAAGTTCTCCAAAATTTCCACTGTCTGTTTATTGCCCGTAAGCCGACCAATCACAGCTAGGTATGAAGGCCTTTTATATCCCAGCATCATGGTTGTCAGCGTTTGGATATCCAATGAAAAGTCTGCAAAACCTTCACTTTGTATCAGCTCACCTTGACCTGTTTCAGATACATGCAGGGTAAAGACCCCTTGATTCCATTCTAAAATAGGGTCAGTAAGCTCAAATGTCAGACGAATCTCCGTTCCCAATGCCTTGAAAGGATATTGAGTGAGAAATTGTTTCACATCTACAATACGAGCCATGTAGTAAGGCGCAATCGTTTCTTTAATATCCCCGTCATCAATCCAAAACGCTAAAGGATCATTTGTATAAGTATTTCCAATGACCTTTGATACCATCGAAAAATGAGCACTGACGAAATTCCAAAGTCCAATTCGCGCTTCTTGATTTATATAAACCATCTCTTTCACATGCAGCACATCTTTCGAAATCCAGTATAACAGATAACCAACTGGCTGATGTGAACCGTCATAATAAACAGCAGCTGTTAAGTCATCCAAATCCCATCTCCAGTATTCATCCCAAGCTAGTTCATTTCGAATCATCGCCGCATGACGCATACTGGAAAATTGCTGGTATACCCTTCTAACATCAGGATGTTCCGTATCCAATCTTTCCACATAACCAGGAACTTTTCTTATTTTTGGCATCTGATAGTCTTTAATTTCAAATGTCATCTTATCAGAAATAATTTCCCACCCTTTTCGACGATAAAACGGAAACGAATAAGGAAATAAGTAAGAGATGGATTGTTTTCTTTCCTGCATATCTAATAGCGCCTGCCTCATTAACGTATTCATAAGGCCAAGCCCTGAATATTCAGGATAGGTGCCAACCCCTGTCAAACCACCCATTTCAAATGTTCGCCCAAAAATATTTACCTGAAACGGATAAACGGCCAATTGAGAAATAAGTTTTTCTCCATCAAACCAGCCCAGTACATCCGCCTTTTCCAACACAGGCAGCTTAGCTAGAGCAATTTCACGTTCTTCCCAACCCACCATCTGTAATTCTTTTTTTGTCACCTGAAATACATAGCGCAATAACTCATTGAATTGTTGAAAATGTCTTGTTTCCACTTTCCCCATTCTGAGTCTATCAAGTCGACTCATACAATCCCTCCAAAACTGTACCTAACCTTTACATCTATTCTATTTTAAACAAATTTTAAGTCTTTATATACAAAATCGTATATTCATGAAATATTGTAAAATTACTGGGATATTACGACAATAAAAAAGCTGCCCTTTACATTAGACAGCTTCATCCACTCTTAATGTTCTATTTATTGAAGATAATATTCCTCTAAATGCATTTGGTACAGCATTTCCTCGTATTTATTTTCTAATAATTCTTTTAACACGAAAAGTTCTTCCAATGAAATGGAGAAGTTGTTTTTCAAAGTATCAATATTATCGAATTCTATATCTTCCCATCCGTTTAATTCAGTAATGTCCAACACGATAATAAGATTAATAATTTCATTCAGAATCCGTTCTTTTATGTTTCGCTTTAACTCTATTTTTTGATTGCTCCCTTTTGTCATCATCAAATAGTCCTCTCCTTTTCACGAAGTTACTATGTGTATATTTTCACATGAATAATTAAACAGTAAATAACATAATCCGATTTCTTTCACTGTGTTTCTTCTAAATGCTATATTAGTAATTAAACCATCTACAAAATTATATTACAATATAGATTCGTTCTTCATTTTCGAATATTCATTGAACGAAGTATCCTAAAACAATGACACAAAAAAGGAAGCTTGTATTCAAATGAATCAGCTTCCTTTTTTTTATATTTATGGGTGAAATAAAGTGGTTAACAACTAAAAAGTGGGGGCTCTATTTTGTCACTTCTTATTTTTCAGATGTAACTGTTTTGTTCTCTTCTTTTTGCTGAATTAATTTAGCAAGGTCTAAGAAATGGTCGTCACGTGTATGGATGGCTTTTGCACCGTTATCATCATATTCGTAGAAACCTTTATTCGTACGGATACCATGCTCGCCGTTTTCTACCATTTTATTTAAGAATTCAGGAACTTCTCTTGTATTTGAAAGATCCTTCATAATATTTCCTACCATTGCTCTTGTTGTTTCAAGTCCAGCTAAATCTTGACTTTCTAATGGTCCGCAGAAAGCCCATTTAAAGCCCATGCTTCCTTTTGTCGCAATATCAATATCTTCTGCTGTACAAATTCCTTGTTCAATCAAGTTAAAGCATTCGCGAAGATATGCTACTTGAACACGGTTAACGATAAAGCCAGTAATTTCTTTATTTAAAACAACTGGAGATTTTCCAATTTCCTTCATTAAATCATATGCTGCTTGAACGACAGCTTTATCCGTTTTCTCGAATTGAGCGATTTCCACAACTGGTACAATTTGTGGCGGATTAAAGTAGTGTGTAATCACGAATCTTTCCGGATGTTTTGCATTTTGTGTTAATTCTTTTAATGGAAACGTTGAAGTATTGGATGCAATAATTGTTTCTTTAGGGACAACGCTTTCAATGATTTCGTAAGTAGCTAATTTTGTTTCAAGAACTTCTGGAATGGATTCAAGAATGAACTCTGCACCATCAATTGCCTCACGTAAATCAGTTGTATAAGTAATACGTGATAATGCCTGCTCCATTTCGCTTGCTGTGGTCATGCCCTTTTCTACCATAATTTGCAGACTGTTTGTAATAAGTTCTCTTGCTTTTTCTAAAGAAGATTCTCTTCTAGCTTGAATTTTTACATTTTTTCCAGCCTGAGCAAGTAGCTGAGCAACACCATGTCCCATAATTCCTGCTCCAAGTACAGCCATATTTTGCATTTGAATACCCCTTTTCTTGTTATGTAATGTGAATGAATGGACTATTGTGCTAGAAAATACTAAGAAGCACACTGCCATATATTTATTATTTTCTTTTTTCATTATATCATTATCCTTATCGAAAAGATTGTAATCTAGATTACAATCAAAAAAAGAAAATTCCTTTTATATTTATATTAACATAATATTATTACTGGTATGGGTTTAACTGCAAAACAAGAAAAGCTGCAAGACAAGATTCCTTGCAGCATAAAACTTTTATTATAAGGCTAATAAACTTACAGTTGTTTTTCCTTCTAGGTTTTCAATCATCTTATTCCATGACTCTGGTTTATTTGATAACACGGTATAATAGCGTTTTAAAAATTTCACAATTAAGTCTGTTTGCAGTTCCTTCCATTCCCCGTCCATTGGAAGGAAACATAAATCAAGACCTGTTACAGCCTCCCCATCATTATTCCAAGAAGGATGAACATATGGAAAATCAAGACGTTTATAACCTAGATGCGCTAACACTTCACGGCGTACGTATGGATTCATCGGTTTAATTCCGCCAAACTCATAATGATCAACACGATATGGATCATACACTTCTGCAAACATGCCTAGTAATTTCTTACCATTTGCCTCTGCTAGCGCATGTAAATCCCCTAACCTTTTTTGTGCTAAAAACGGTCCAATCCCAAGACCTGCTTGACCGATTATGGTAAAGTCTGTCATGGCCACATTAAAATCCTCATAATAGCGGTACTCTGTAGCCCCTACTACTCTACCTTCATGCACAGCAACAAATACACGAATTCCTGGGTCTTCTAATGGTTCTTTCCAAAGATCAAATTCCAATACTTCTTCAGGAGGAAAAACCTCTTGCATTAATTGATGCATTTGTTTAAATAACGGATCATTAATATTTGTAATTCGATTATATTCCATTTGTTCAATCTCCTTTTTATCTAGAGTGGCTAAAAGGATTTTTCCATTCCATTAAAGTCCCATAATGTAAAGATTCTTCGTCCTCTAAATAATCAGCAACCACTTTTACAGGTGTACGACCGCACCTGAGAAGAAAGGTAATGACCGGATCTTTCAGCTCTCCTTTGACAACAGCATCCAAATATTGTTCAGGTGACCTTTCATGTGCCAGCTTATGATATCCCGGCATTCTTCCTCCTCCAAGCAGTCTTTGCAAACGCAAATGAACAACCACATCATACATGGAAAACATTAACCACTTGCCCAATCCTAGTTTCCGATAGGAAGGACGAACGCCAATATCAACAACATATAACGTGTTTCCTTTTGGATTGTGATTACGAATATATCCATTATCGGTTATCTCTTCCCAGGTGTGATCAGGGTGCTTGGGATCAAAATCTACGAGTAAACTAGTCATCGAACCAGCCATTTCACCATTTACTTCAATACATAAAGCTCCTTCAGGAAAAAGAGTCACATGGTTTTTTAGCTGCTCTTCATTCCACCATAATTCAGATGGAAAAGGAGGAGGAAAGCTTTCCTGTTGAATACGAATTAGGTCAGAAAAGTCTTTTTCTTCATAATTACGGACTACCACCGGAACAGGCTTATTGTGGTCGAAAACAAAAAACTCTTTTCGATACATATGGAACCTCCCTTTCTATAAGAAAAACATCTATTTTGTTTCCCAATCAGGATATAAATCTGTTCGTCGATCACGCCATGTTGTAACAGAACCCTTTTCACGAACTTGATATAGCAGCTCTAGGTTAAGATCTGCTGTGACAATCATATCTTGATTGATTTCCCCTTCTACAAGGATACCTTGAGGAGGGAAAGGAATATCATTGGGTGTGATAACAACAGCCTGGCCAAAATTTGCACGCATAAAGTCAACCGTAGGCAGTGAACCGACCGTGCCAGTAGTAACAACATAGACCTGATTTTCTATCGCTCTGGCATGACTTGTATAACGTACCCGGTGGAAGCCATGGCGGTCGTCCGTACAAGATGGACAGAAGATAACATCGGCCCCCTTTGCTTTTGCCATGCGAACGATTTCTGGAAACTCGATATCATAGCAGGTTAACATAGCGACCTTGCCTTTTTCTGTGTCAAATACCTCTAGGTTATCTCCTTTACTCATATTCCATTCTGTCACTTCTGTTGGAGTAATATGAAGCTTTGCCTGTTCAACAACCCGGCCATCAGGATAAAACATATGGGCGACATTATAAAGCTTGTCCCCTTTACGAATGACGTGTGTTCCTCCAATAATATACATATTGTACCGCTTGGCCAATTCTATAAATAATGAACGGTATTGTTCAGTAAAGTCGGGTAATTGCTCAATCGTTAGTACTTTTCCATTCTTGTCTCCAATTGACATGAGCTGAGTGGTAAAAAACTCAGGAAAGATAATAAAATCTGATCCAAATTCTTCTGCCGTTTTAATATAATGCTCCACTTGATTAGCAAATTCTTCAAAGGAATGAATTGTGTGAAGATGATATTGAACAGCTGATACTCTTATTTGCATAAGATCGCCCTCTTCCGCTTTCATATTTATGTAGTCACCTGATTATTAGCTGCAGAACTAAAATGAACAAGTACACACATTCCTAATAATCAGTTTAAGAAACTATAGCAGTCCTTGTAAAGTAAATGAACTTACCTTATTTTCTCTTTACATGGAATAAAAAAACTTATATAAAAAAGCTGCTGAATAGTTTCAGCAACTTCTAAATATACTTTACTAACACTCTTTAGCTTTTTAATTGTTGACCTACATACAAAGATGTTCCATTATTTGAATGATTAAAATTCCCGAGTCTGTTCTAACAGCTGATCAATTTCAATCTTTTTCAGTGTAATACGATTATTTTCAAAAGAAAGATCTAGTGTATTTTCCAGTAGTTTATCAATATCAATTGGATTATTTGTCATTATCTAACCTCCGAATTACCTTCTACTATACCATTCGAATACTTACTAAGTTTTTTGGGGGTAGATAGAAAATGATGATAATAAAATTATTAATTTATGGCTTTATTCTCTAACGATACCATTAATATACTTTTATTACAATTTAAGTATATTAATTAATTCTAAAGTTTTATAATAAAGTGAGAAATTAGAAATGAAATAGACATCAGGGGGTGCAAGATGAAACTCAAGCGGTTTTATATTGGGTTTACTATTTTTTATTTGATTTATGCAGTCATTATAAGCTTGTATTTATTTAATTTAAAACCTGGTTATGTCCCAGATTTATACAAAGGGACTGTTGCTGATCCAACCACTTTTATGACGATGGAACAAATTATTGAAGCACATCATTTAGACCTTATCTATTATTTCACGTTCTTTCTACAGACTCCTTTGGATTTTCTACTCCTTATTCTACTAATGGCCTTTTCTAAAAGATTAAGAAACAAGGCAAGAACAATATTTAAAAAGTCGTTTTGGCAGCTTGGTTATTATTATGTTATTCTTAGTATTTTAATGACATTGTTATATTTACCACTAGACTTGTTCTTTTTCTATCTATCTCATAAATATGGTTTATCAAGCCAGAGCCTTCTTTCAGCAGCAGGAGATATGGGAATCTCTTTTATTTTAGATACTGTGCTAACTGTTCCGCTGCTATGGCTTTTCTATTGGGCGGTAAAGAAATTTCCTAAGAAATGGTGGCTGATTACATGGGGTGCCTCTATTCCTCTAACCATCATCGCGATGTTTCTCATTCCAGTCCTCATTATGCCCCTATACAACGAATATAAGCCGCTCAATCATAAAGAATTAAAAGCAGAGATTCAGGAACTAGCCGATGAGGCAGGAATTCCTGATGCCAGGATTCTAGAAATGAATATGTCTAAACAAACGAACACAATCAATGCCTTTGTAACAGGTATCGGAAGCAATATGCAAATTGTTATCGGTGACACAGCCATAAAAGAAATGACTACGGAAGAAATTAAATTTGTAATGGCTCATGAAATTGGGCACTACAAATTAAAACATATTTACGTCGGTTTAGCAGTCAGCTTAATCATCACATTCTTTGTCATATTCGGAGGATATCTTCTATATAATTTCCTAATTAGAAGATTCGGACACTTATGGGGAGTCGAGAATCAACACGATCTGGCAGCCCTGCCGTTATTACTTTTAACTATTAGTTTGCTCTCTTTTGTCATTTCACCCATTAATAATTTCGAAACACGCTTTCAAGAAAAAACAGCTGATGAGTATGCTATTGAAATGACACAAAATAAAGAAGCTGCTGTTTCTGCCTTTCAAACTTTAACGAAAAATATAAAGTCAACCGGTTATGAACCAACACCGATTCACTTCTTGCTAGGGACGCATCCGAGGATTACGGAAAGAATTGATTTTATGGCTGAATATGAGTTAGACCAAGAGCAGTGAAAAAATTGAAAATAAAAAAATCAGGAAATCACTAGCCGATTTCCTGATTTTTTATTCATCCTTACTTATAGTATATGAATGGGTAAATAATTTTCCAGTTCTTAATATACAACAACTGGATCGTACACATCGAGATTATCATACACGTTTTTCATCTCACTTGGTGATACGTTGACGCAGCCACCTGATCCATCCGTAAGAAAAGCATTACTAGACCAGTTTGTTCGCCATCCAGCATCGTGGAATCCTTGCCCAGGGTTCGTAAAAGGAACCCAATAGTCTACTTCAACGGCATAACCCGAGGTACTTCCAATTCTCTGGCCTTCTAGCACATATGGTGATCGTTTATAAAGCACATACCATACTCCTTTTGACGTATCCTCTCCGCTACTGTGATTTCCTGTTACAACATTCGTTGAAAAAACTAATTTTCCCTCTTTATATATCCACATCCGCTGTTCATCAAGAGATACTTCTGCATACGTATCACCAATTCCGCCATTCGATAAGGTTTCATACCCATAGCCTTCATTGTTCCAGCCATTTCCATAAATGTTTGATGCAGAAACCGATTTCTCTCCATTTTCAAAAGCTGCCTTAACCAAAGCTGTTTCTTTTTCCACATCTAACGCCCATCCATACCCCTGACCTTTTACTGATATGGTGGAACCAGAATGGGTTTTAAATGTAAACTCTTTACCTAATGTAGATTGAGATTGATTGATTTCTGTAATTTTATTTTTAATATCTTTTTCATCAATCTCAAACTTCAAATCTTTTGTAACAGATGCATTTTTAATTAAATCGATTCCTTTTAATGAATAAACCTTGTCTTGTACCTGATAATTAACCGTATGATTTAGAAGGGACTGCAATACTTTCTCTTCATTTTTTATTACTTCGCTATTTTCTTTAATAGGTGTTAAGTACACAGGATCAAGATGGATTACACTTGCATATTCCTGTTTTTTCAATTCCTTTAATAGACTAGCTATATCATACTGTTCACCTTCAACGCTCTTGGAAATGACTACTTCTCCATTTTCTAAATGAACTGCCGCATCTTGTGGAGCTTTTAAACTATTATTCATATTTACTAGTTTTTCTTCCACTTTTTTTATCATCTCTTGGCTATGCTGAAGGTTCGATTTGCTTGGCACCAATGAATAATCTTTCCCCTTGGAAGAAGGGAAAAACGTCTGCTTCGTTTTTAATAGCTCTTTGACGGCTTCTAAATCATCATCCGTAAATCCTAGATTTGTATCCTCGCCGTCAAATATTTTTTGTTTTCCAATATAGACTTCATTTTTAAAAACGGATGTTTTTAATTTACTAAGCGCTTCATCAGCAGTCATACCGCCAACTTCTATCCCATTAATCGTTGTTTGTGCATGAAAGTGGTTTGCTTGATAATAACTAATTGCCCCAAAGATAAGCGCAATAATAAGAACGATACTTGTTGTAATAACCTTCCAGTCTTTAAACCATTTGATGGATTTTACTTGTTGTCTATCATGGTCTACAATTAACTCTTTTACGTTATTTTCCATTAATGATTCCTCCTCTTGCATAAAATCCGACAAACAATGGCTTCGAACTATTTTCTAACATTATTCTATTATTTTATCTCTTTACTAGTATTTTACTAGAGTTTGCGGTTAAATTTTGTCAAATTTTGCATAAAATTTAACTTTTATATATTTATTTGTTGTTAATGAGAGAAATCCGAGTAAAAAGAAAAGAGTTCAGAGAGCAACCCTGAACTCTTTTCCTTTTATGTCTTTCTTGTCTTTCTTGTTTTGATAACTTATTTAGAAAATAAAATTCTTTGTATCCCTATCTATTTCCCTATAGCACAATCTCTTCCCCTTGGTAAATCCGAAAGGCTGGCACAAGCGTATCTGAAACGATTTCTTTACCTTTTTCACGAATGAAGTCCAATTTATAATAGGCAGCAAATCGTTGGCTGATTTCCGTTTTCACCAATTCAGGAGGAGTAACGACAATGATTTGAAATTTCAATTTCTCAGCTACTGCGAATATTGGATCAAGGACATGCGCCGATGCAGCTTGTCCAAATGGATTATCACAGACTAAAGGCACCCAGCTTTGGTCTGTTTCACTTTTTACTGATAACAGCATCATCATCACTACCATTCGGGCTGAAAGCTTTTGTCCGCCGCTTCCATCAGATTTCGTCTTAGAACCTTGATTAATAGTCTGCCAGGTTGAATAATGCTCTCTCTGTGGTTTCCCATACATAAAGGCATTATCCGTTCGCATATTATAGACAAGCAGCTCAGGATAGCGATTTCGAAGGGATACAAATAAAATCTGCTCATCACTAATAAGCTGTTTTATTTCATCATCTAAAACTCGATTATGATCATCAATTCGATCAAATTGATTGGTAATTTTGTTTATAGAAGCAACAAAATGCTGCTTCAAGAGTGTCTCGACATCTTCTGCTTTTTTAGGTAAGATGTCTTCTTTAAGCTGGACAAGTGGAAAGGTACCTCGTTCATTTTTTAACTTCATTTTCGTAACCATGGAACGAATCGCCTCTGCAATGCTCATCACTTTCATACTCGCACGGCTTGCCCAGAAGTTTTGTGCTTTTTCCGCTCTTTCTTTATCACGCTCTAATTGTTCTAAACCGCTTTGTGAGAAACGCTTCATATTATTAACAATACTTTGGATATGTGTATAATGCCTCGTATCCATATGATCTAGGGTTGTTAATACTTCGTTTTTAAATCGTATCTCCCAATCTTTGCCCTCTATCGCAAGCTTTAAATTCCTTAATGATTGATCGATTTTCGCATGTTTTTCTTTTCCTTCTTCTTGGATTGCTTGATGTTTTTCACACCAAGACAGGATACATGATTTCCCTTGAGTCTTAACCTTTGCTACATCTTCGTCAGTAAAAGCTGCCGCTTCCTCCTTTAGGATGACAGATAAGGTTAACTGATCCCCCTCATAGCCCGTAATAGTAGCGGCTGTTTCTTTTTGACACTTTTCCGCATTTTTTATTTCTGCTTTCGTTATTTTCGTTTGATCTTTTATTTCTACTTCTTTTACCTCTAAGTCAAGGTTTTCCCATTCTTCAGGCTGTTTTTCATGCTTTGCTATCTTTTTTCCTGACTTTTCACGCTGATCGATAGCATGTTTTAAGGACGTTTCAGCTACAGTTACCGCTGTTCCTTGTTCACGTTCTTCTTTTTCTGCAGCCTTTACATTCTTTTGGGAAGTTTGCAGCAGATTTTCTAATATTGTCATCGGTTCATCCGGTTCCGGATGATTCTTCCAATCCTTGTTATGCGTATTTAGTTTTTTCTCCAATTTCTTTTGCTGTTTTTGTTCTGATTCTTTCGTCGCTTGTATAACCAGTAATTCTCTTGCTTGTTCTTCCTTTGATTTCTGCAGTTGTTTTAACTCTTCAATCCTTCCATTTATCTCTTCTAATAGGTGTAGTGATAAACGTGGAACCTCTTCATTTATCTCTGCTTTTTCATCAGATGGAAAAACAGCCGTTTCAATAAAAAAGGCAATCTCCTTTATATTTTGTTCAATCGAAACCTTCCATTCTAAATACGTTTGATTCCACTTGTTTTGTAAATCAACAATTGCTTGATGCTGTTTTCCTATTTCCTGCTGCGCTAAATTTAAGGCTTCCTTTTGTTTCTCTTTCTCTAGTTTTACCCTTTTATTTTCTTGATAAAGTGACTTATCAAGATCATATTCCGTTAATGTTTCTATATCCTTTGTTAGCTTTTCTATTTTACTCTTTGTCTTCTCCAACTGTTCATTTAACTGAAGCTGTAATTCCTTTTCCTTTGCCTCTTGAGTTGTAATTCCTTGTAATTTTTCTTTATTAGAAAGAAGGGTGCTCTGTTCTTGAATGATGGCTTTTTCAATATCACTGGAAAGATTGCCTAATAGTAACCGATCAATATCTTTTAAAATACGACGTAAGGATGTTTCTGTTTTTTCCATTTCAATCAGTATTTCTTTCTTTTCATCTATTTGTTTAGCGATTTTTATTTTCCAGTCTGTAAATTGATTTTTATCCGTTAATAACCCTTTCTCTATTCCATTAATCAGAACAAAGGATGGTGGATAATCATCACTGTTCATATCTTCACGCAAATAAATCGGAACAGGACTTTTAAACATTCTTCCAGAAAGGACCTGCTGATTTATTTTTTGCCATTGATGCTGACTGACGACTAATCCGTATGGTAGAAGTGGATTCATCAATAATGCGTTCTCCATTTCCTCTGCACTTAAGGATTGAAGAAATTGAGTTCCATAAAACACATCAATTCCAGTCTTTTCATCAATCCATTCCTTTAATTCTTTTACATCATTATTAGCAATCCAAAAGTGCTCATCATTTAAGGAATGGTCTAGTTGTATTTCCCAAAGTTCTTTTTTAATTTCCTCGACCTGTTCTTTATTTTTGACTAATATATCTTCAATCTTAATCGTATATTTTGAAAGAAGAGCGTGAGTTAATGGTCCGGTTACATCATCTAATACCCCATGAAGCCTATTTACTAGTTTTACTTCTTTTTGCTTCTGCTCTTCATTTTCTGATAGTAATCTTTCGTAATTATCTTCAGAGAATTGAATAGATTGAACGATTATTCCACTTGAAGCGGCCAGTTGATTTAACGTTTCATTTGATTCCTTTATTTTTTCCTGCAACTCTTTTAATGAGAATTTTTTCTCCTCCATTTGTTTAGAAAGACTATGTGTATAGCCATTTAAATCATAGGTTAAGCGGTCACCGAACTCCTTAATAAAGGCTTCTTCCTTAGACTCAAATTGTTGCATTTGTGTATATAAAAAATCAATTTCAGTAGAAGCTTGAGCCATCTCCTTTGTCTTCTGTTTATCCTGCTGAGACAACTCCGTTATTTGTGCTTTTAAGAACTTTTGATATCCTAAATAATTTACTACGGCTTCCTGTATAGAATGATAAGATTGCTCCCATTGCACACTTACCATTTTTTTGATTTCTTCCATTCTTTGATTCACTTGCTCCAGACCGCTATTTTGTTCTAATGTCACAATCTGCTGTGCCAGTGAGCGAAGGGTTTGCTCGTTTTCATACCATTCCTTCAATAATACTTGAAAGGCTAATAGATCTTTTCGTTCCTGTTTTTCCTTTACAACCACTTCTAAAGAAGTATGCTTATCCTTCTCCTCCGTTAACTTCTTCTCCCACTCCCTTACTTCTCTATGCGCTTTTGCATATTCTAAATTGTCCTTTTGATAGCGCAGCTCTGCCTGTTTTAACGTTAACTTTTCAATCTCTTTCTCCAGACTAAGCAGCGCTTCTTCTTCCGATTGCTTTAAATGCTCTAAAGCACCCAATAGTTGTCTTCCTTCTTTTATACTGTTCTGAACAATTTGTTGTTGCTCTATGCCTTTAGCTACGTGCTCTTCAAAAGGAGAAATGTCTTCTAAAAACTCTTTATGAGCCTGCTCTCTTTTTAAAAGAATGGGCAAATCCTTTGCAATACTTGCCTGACTTTTGAAGATTTCAACAAGGTCATTCTTCTGTTGTTCGGTTCGATGAAGGACTTGGCTAACAGTGGGAATAATTCGTTTTTGAAACAAGGAATGATCATCTTCAGCTCCTTCAAAATATTTCCCAACCCCTCCTTCATCCTTGTTAATCTCCTTCATAATATCCCAGTCTTTACGGTTAATACCGTATGTATCAAGAATTCGATAATGCTTCTTTATATCGCGGTAAACATCATATCCATTCCATTTTAAATAGTCTTTTAGGCCTTCTGTTTCAGCGACTTCATCATTTTCATACAAGGGAATATGCTCAAGCGCAGCCTCTTCTTTCCGTTCAAATTCTCTCGTATAAAAAGTAATAGCAGGAAGAATCTTCGCTTCCTGTTCCAAGGTTCTACTTTCACTTCCACTTTCTTCACTCATCGAAATCCGCTGTTCAGCTGAGAACATACCGCCCGTTACCAAATGTCGGCGGTCCGTACCGTCCAATTCCCATTGAATCACAACATGAAATGTATAAGGAATAAATTGCTCTTTATTATTAAAGAAAAACTGCTGATAATAACGATTGTTTTGTTTTCCCCACGATGTTCCAGGTTTGAGAATTTGAAAGATAGTTTGCAAGAATACTCCTTTCCCACCCCCATTCATCATGGCAATGAGTCCGTTAGTTGAAGTTTCATCATTATGGAAATTAAAAGTAGTATCTTTATATTGTTTTTGCATGCCATCATACTTCAGGCCAACAATTCTAATTCGATGGATCTTCGGCATGCTTATCCCCCTCTGCGGTCATCAAATTTTTAAACATCTCGTAACGATCATAATCGTGATAAAGGTATTCAATTCGCTCAAAAAGTTCTTGTTTTGGAATGGCCTTTGGTATCTCATCCCGGTCAAGAATGACTATCAGCCCCTCTGTTTCCAATAGACGCATAGCGCTGGCAATTAAACCAATTCTTGTTCGTCTATTTGCCTTCTTAACGCCATATTCCTCCGTATCAATCTCCATGTATTTCCAAGTTATCACAACGTCTTTCATATCAATTCGCTCTTCTTCCCCAAAGGAAGGTTTTGATTTTAGAATAGAATCCCAATTGATTATTAAATCATTTACTTGTCGTTCTAATGCATAGTAGCTAATTCCTTCGCGCTTCGTACGGATTTTTGCCGCTTGATTTTGATCAATTGCTGCTAAAAATGACATAATAACAATACTGATAAGATGAAAATGTTTTTTTGTTTCAATTTGTTTGTGCTTTTCTTTCAAATGAGTAAAATTCGTAGCAAAGACAGATCCTGTCGGCTGGACTACTAATTGAATCCGTTTAGGCGATTCGATGATATATGTACCGGATTCATCAGCTAATAACAGAACCGTTTGTCTTACTTCCGGGTCAAAATATGTCTGGAAGTGTTCGCTGTTCTCATCAATGACTTTATCTTTTAATAATGAAAAATAGACAGCTGATGCTTTTTTGATTGTTTCTGTATCCATCACTTTTCCTCCTGTACACATATTTTAAATGGGGTTATTTTCATTCGAGACATCCGGAAAGGTTCTGCTTTAGGGTCAAATTTTGTATAGAGTTTCAAGCCTTCAAACATTTGAAATTGCGGGTATTCTTTCATAAGCTTAGATAGAAGGATTTCTCTCTCATCACTTAGTGTTTCTTCCTTCCGGTGCAGTACTTGAACCTTCAACGGCTTCTTATCAAACATCATCCATAAATCTATTGTTTCAGATTCTTCAAACCATAAATCTTGTATTTCTAGTGGCAAATCCTGTAATTCTATTAATGAAAACTCTCCATATGTTTGTAAATATTGAAAAACATAACTCCATGCCTTTATGACAGATTCCCAGTTTGTCACTCGTATATGGGTCATTTCATCTTCTTCCACTTCCTCATCTACAGCCTCTGTTAGTTGCTTTTCATCAAATTCCTGTTCACCCCAAATCCAATCTAAAGGCAGAATAAATTCATTTTTCGGTGAAAATATGGGAGAAAGGATTCGTTCTATTATTTCAAATCGTTGCACGCCTTCCTTCATCAACCAATTTTCATAGAAATGTTCCCGAAATGAAACAAGGCTTGTTTCCCAAAACAACGAAGGATTTTCGGCTTTTAATTTCATTTCATATGAGATATTTTGAATAACGAGCTTAGCAAAACGATCATGCAATTGCCTTGTATGACCAATTTTTTCTTGAAGAAGCATCAATTCTTTCTGAATGGCATCATCTTCTTCATTTCTTCTTTTTGTTTTTTCTATCATGCTAGTAATCGTACGGAAGTGATTTTTTTCTTCTTCAAATTGCTTTTCAATTTCATCACGATTGTTAGCCCTTTGCCATTCTGCTTCCATTAATAAAATTTTAGGATTATTAATCATTTCCTTTTGGAAAGTGAATTCCTTTGCCATTAAGCGGTTTACTCGTGATATGAGGTTATCGAGGTTTCGAGTGGCTTTTCTAAAATTACCGTTTTTAATTAGCTGCAAACTATAGAGTTGTTCAATGGTTATAGAAAACTCTTCCGCCATTTCCCTACTCATAAAAATCATTTCCTGGGCGACATCTGTCAATTTATAGACAATAGAACCGCCAAATTCTAAATTTGTATATAATTCATCCATGGTTACATAGCGAAAAATTTGGGTTTCCCAGGATTGTTTCATTTCATCAAAATACAAAGCTTCAAACGGTTTACTGTACTCTTCTTTGCCTTGGTAGAGAAGTCCGCTTGTAATACGTTCAATTTGTTTATCATCTGCTAAAAGCTTCATTTGTTTAATCGAATCTTCTATCATATAGCGAATATCTGATTTACGTCTATGGTCATCATCGTTTAATTCTCGATAGAAGATTGTAAGCAACACTTGCATAAGAATGGTTTGGAGATAAGGTTTCAGTTCCCCAACTTCCATTCCCCTCCCAAGTTCAAACAGTGGATTTAACCGTTGCATGCGCTGGGCAAACCCTTCCCATGATTCATTCACACCCATCTCCTCCATGTTTCAATCGTTAAAACTTCCTGTGGAATCCGCTTCTTTTCCTGCCATAACTGCTGTAATAGCACTTGTTCTTCTTCTGTAAACCATCGAAAAAATAAATCACGGAATTTGGGGTTTTGGTTTTGACCGAATTTCTGATCATTCCTCTGCTCAATACATTCAAGCATTTTACGGTAAATTTTTAAGGCTGGCTGAATACAGCAATCTGGATATTTTTCAATCAAGCGAATGAGAATTCCGTAACCTTCTGCATCTAAGTCCCCTGCGTAATAGAATAGGTAATTTTTATGCGGAAACATTCGAAAGAAAAAAGAAAAGCTTCGTTCTATTTTTGTTCCTTCGCCATAAATAATAAGTTCTGGATCATAATCGAGCTGATTGGCCTCCAATAATTGGATAGAAGTATGAAAGAATGATAGATTCTCGACAATCAAAACCCTTTGAATGTCCTTCATTTCTTTCCCTTGTTTCATCCAAAAGACAAAAGGCTCACCGTAATTCACTATTTTAAGCTGATCCTCTGCTATACCAATGCGAGTTAAAAAGCCTTTTCCTTCTGGAAAGATGTCACCGTCTACTAAAAACTTTTCATGACCAAAAAGCTCAAGGCTCCTTTCTTCACATGACACGATTTCCCTATTTTGACTAGACTTAAGAAATGCATATAACTTTTCAATTCGCTGCCATTCCTCATTTGTTTGCCATTCAGGATGCCGTTCATAATAAGAAAAATCAAACAAATCACCTAATTTCATCATCTCGAGGCGATTCCATTTTGCTTCCTGTGTTTTTATATTAACCCAGTAAAATAGGCTAAGTGCCGGTGTTTTACCATTGAATTGTTTATTTAGAATAGGGATAAGCTGTCCTTCCTCTTGCAATGTTTCAACCGCACGATAAAACAACGAATATCCGTCCATTTCAAAATAATCATCTAACAGCCTCCGCAGCTGCAATTCTAAGTCGTTTATATTTATTTTCTTTTTTTGTTTAGGGTGTTGAATATCGGCAATAAACCCTCTCACCCTTGTTTCAATGACGTCGATTATACTCACCTGCTTACATCTTTATAAGGTTATCCTTTTATTATAAACTAGATATGTTATGTTTGGATAACGAATTTCCCCAATAAAAGCTGCTAAAAGTAAGGAATAAATAAAAAACGCACAAGTGAAACAATCACTGTGCGATTTTTTTATATGTAATAGATAATAGTGAAAATATCATAAATTTTGGCGGGACCCCCTGGGAATCGAACCCAGCTGACCTGGCACGCAGGTCACAGATGGTTTTGAAGACCACGAGGGACACCAGTGCCCCATTGAGCCCCATTACTGTTTTAGTATACTAAATAAATAATGATTTCTCAATACGTATATATTGACAATCCCATGTATAAAGTCTAAAAAAGGTATTAATAGTTGCATAATATCTAAATCCTATCATCTCCATTTCTCTACGTTCACCCTAGGTTATTTGGCCTTCTTTCTTGTCTGAAAATAAGAAAAATTATATAATATAGAATGATAGAATATTGATGTAGGTGAAAAATATGTTAGATGGTTGGTTTCTATGGTTTATCCTGTTTTGGGTTGTCATTTTAATCGGTTCTTTTGCAATTGGCGGCTTCTTTATGTTCCGTAAATTTTTGAAAAAGATGCCAAAGGAAGATGGCAAATCGGATATGGATTGGGAAGAATATTATGTTAATAACACCATTCATCTATGGCACCAGGAGGAAAAGGATTTGCTTGCTGATTTAGTTTCCCCTGTTCCTGAATTGTTTCGGGATGTAGCTAAACATAAAATTGCAGGAAAGATTGGAGAACTTGCTTTAGAAGAAAAAGCAGATAAAATTAATCAAGATTTAGTGATTAGAGGTTATATTATGGCCACACCAAAGCGAGATCATAAATTCCTGATTAAGAAATTAGAAGAAAAACAAATTGAACTAACACCTTATAACCATTTATTTTAGCCATATAAAAAAGGCATCAGATTTGATGCCTTTTTTATATTTTATACCGGCTTGTTTGTAGTAAGTGTATGACTTAGTTCCCTCTTTAGCTTTTGATAACTAGTATACATGGCCACACGCCATGGCACAATCATACTAAATGCCAGTAAGAAAAACATTCCGCTTAATTCACCGAAATCAATGGTCGAACTAAGAATAATCTTCGCCGCAAGCCGAATAACAAAGAGCCCTAATAAAATAAACATAAATGCACGCGAACGTTTTAAATAAATGCTTTGATCTTTAATTTCAAATTTCGTTGTCTTAATAAGAAGAATAGAAAACAACATTCCAATCACAATGGATTCAATCACTTCCATTAAAGTTAGACGAAATTCCGGAACAACATACATCAATGCACCAGTGCTCATAAAGAGCGGCGGCAATAATATTTTTTTTATTGAGGCAGGCTTCTTTGCTGCTTTCATTCTGACAAATGTAGCAAAAATAGCCATACCTACTGCTCCTACTGAAGATACTAGGACTAAATCCATATATAATTTTCATTCCTTTTTACTGAAATCAAATGCATTCATATTATATCAACTATGAAACCATTTTGTCACATTCGTAGCAGTAATTAAATGACATCTTTATGCTATCATAGTCAAAAAGAAAAAATGTGATTTAAATCTACATTGACAATTAAACGATATCGAAAAAGAAAAAAACTGGCAACTATAAACAGTTTCCAGCTTTACCACTTGCTTATTTAAGAATTCTTTCAACTGCTTCTAAAACACGCGATGCGTCAAAAGGCTTCACAATAAAGTCCTTTGCTCCAGACTCAATAGCCTCTACTACCATTTTTTGTTGTCCCATAGCAGAACACATAATCACTTTTGCATCTGGAAATTCATTTTTTATTTCTTTAACAGCCTCAATACCGGTAACTTCAGGCATGGTAATATCTAATGTGACCAAATCCGGCTTCAGCTCACGATATAAGCGAATCGCATCTCTTCCATTTTCGCCTTCTCCTACAATCTCATGTCCTGCCTTTGTAAGTATAGTAGATAAAGTCATTCTCATAAATTTCGCATCATCAACAATTAAAATTCTAGCCAAAACTCTTTCCTCCTCGTTAGCAAACAAAGAACAATATAGAAAAGCTATTAAAATCATTATACTACTAATAACTATAATGGAACTTTTCATGATTTACAATTCATCTATAAATCTTTTCTTAGGAATGAATAGGATTTTAAAAAGTCTTAACAGTATCATATTATATTAAAATCCAGTAAATCCGCCAAAAAGAGCTGATAAGAGCGAAATAATAACCGTCATCCAATCAAAAAATAAAAAGATTCCCATTACAATCATTAACCAACCGCCGATTTTCATAATTTTCAAGCTATTTTTCCGGATCCAGCCCATTTTTCCAATGAAGAAGGAAAGAATGAAAAAAGGAATAGCAAAACCTAAAGTATATGCCATCATATATAGCATTCCTGATTCAGGATTCGTACTAGCCAATAAAATAACCGACATCAGAATGGGACCTGTACAAGGTGTCCATCCTGCCGCAAAAGCCATCCCAATCAAAATTGAACCGATAAATCCTGACGGACGATTTTTAAATTCAAAACGGCGATCCTTCATCATAAATTCCGGATTAAATATACCTACAATCATTAAACCAAATACGACGATAAAAATAGCGCCTATTTGCCGGATTAAATCTTGATAATTCATAAAGAAACTGCCAACTAATGATGTACCAAAACCGATTGCAATAAAAATAATGGAAAAACCAATTAAGAAGAAAAGGGTATGCAGCATGCTCCGCCTTTGCAGCATCCCATTATCACTTTTCAGCTCCCCCACTGACATTCCAGTAATATAAGAAAGAAACGCAGGATAAAGCGGAAGACAGCAAGGTGAGATAAAGCTCAAAAAACCAGCTCCTATTGCTAAAAAAACATTTAAATCTGACATGATAGTGTCCCCCATTCATCAATCCATTTTTATTCTACCAAAGGTTGAATAGAAATGATATTTATTGAATTGTGAATGTTTCGTGACAATAATGAATTTTCATTTTATTTTTATCTTAATCCCTTTCTACTTGGTGCTCGTTTTGAATAAAACCATGAAGAAAGCACTCATTTCTGTGTGCTTGTCTAAATTATTTTCCTTGCTGCTTATTCATGGCGTTCATCATTTGATTGAGTTTCTTCAGACTCGGCTTATGCCCATCGTTTAATTATAATTATTAGAAAATATTTGTTCAATGTGGTTTAGTTTTCACTATTCATCTGTTCTACTTACTGTAATAGTACGGTTCATATCGTTAGGTCTACCTCAACCTCCCGTTAAGACTTCTTCTTTTATCATACCAATTGTTACTGATTTGGGATTATTTGTTCTGTAGTCCATTTTCCTGTCCATTTACTTTTCTTCAATCATCTCTTTACCAGTTACATCTTGGAATCTTCTAAGAACAAGAGCAATATTATTATAATTTTCCTATAAAGATGTATTTCCATTTTCAGTTTTCTCTATTACTGTTGGATAATCCTCATTTAATAGTAAATCAATATATTTTGTACTTCTCATACATTCTCGTTTGTTATCGATTCTATGGGTGAATGACATACTGCGACTATAAATAATAATAAGTTTGAGGATATGATTTTGATTATACTTCTAGGTGCAAGAATATATTGTTTTTATTGTGTAATTAGCACAATGTAAATTTAGTTATTATTGAAGTTAAATTAATAGATATTATATTTGGTACACATTACGCTTGCTTTCTTATAAATTAGCATGAATGTGGCTGTCATTTTTTAATCCCGTTGTATTTATAAGGGTAAGCAGAAAAATGTAAAAAAGCTAGTTTGAATAGAAAACGTACAAATAATATACATCTCAATCTAAACTAGCCAAATGGTAGTCACTTCTTTTCCGTTTAATTGGAACTTTATATTGGATTGCTTTTAACTTTTCATTTTTATAATAATCTGCATGATTTCAATATCATGATAGCTGCGTTTAAGTCTCCTCATTACTATAAAGACAATAATGTTTATCATTTAATTCCATACTTCAGTCATTATTTCACCTCCCAAAATTAAAAATCGATGCCATATAGACACCCACTTGTATCAAATAACTGTACAGTTATTTGAATACATCTTCTAAAAGCACAAAAAAACACCTTTCCTGCTAAAGTTTCTAACAGAAAAGGTGGTTTAGTTTCGAAAATGTGGAAGATAAAGCAATTATAAGGAAAAATGATGATGAAAGATTCACCTTTTTATTCAAAAACATGTGAAATTTCTCCTAATAATTGCTTTCAATCAAGCGATAAGCCCTTATGTATCAAGGGTTTTATTTTCCTTGCTGCTTATTCATGGCGTTCATCATTTGATTGATTTTCTTCTGACTAGGCTTCATGCCCATTTGCATCATCATCATTTTCAGCATTTGTTCGTTAATTGGTGGATTTTTCTTCAAGTAGCTCATCATGTACTTACGAGCGATGAAAAACCCTAGCGCTACACCAGCAATCAATGCCAATGCACCTACTAGAATGTACATACCCATTCAAACTTCCTCCTTCATGTTGTCTATCATACAGTGTACTAGACCAATGGATATTATACAATAAAATCAGGACGATTTCTCTACCTTCTATACAAATTTTCTTTCTTTAATAGGCTTTAGCCATCCGTAGCGCTGATGATCCAAATCGATAGCTATAAAAGAAGATTCTGTTTTTCGCAGCACTTCAAAAAATATCGTCTCTGCTTCATAATTCCCATTAGCCTTTAATACTAAATAGCTCCCATGAACTACTAATTTTGCCGTACTCCGTTTTCCTATTTCTAAATAGTATGTTCCATTATTTGCATAAAAATCCTTGTTATTTTGCAAGTATTGTGTGATAAAACGATGAATTTTTATCTCTTGTATCGGCTTTAGAATAAAATCAATCTGTTTTTCCAGTATCTTTTTATATTCTCCTATTGCCTCTTTATAGTCTTTAAACAGCTGATAAACCATCCGTTCTTTTCCAAAGTAATGGGAGGCAAACTCATCATCAAATAAATAAAGCTGATATGTTCTCATACAAATCCTCCTCTATTCCATCTACCTTTTCTTCTTATTATAAGGAAGTCTGCATGAAGAGGATGTCTGTTCCTGTTAAAAAACAAGCCTATTTTTGTCGAATTCATAATATTAACACAACTAGGTAAAAGTAAGATACAATAGATTCATCGCCTTGACAGACAGGAATAGTCGAGTATCATCCAAGAATTTTACACAACTAACTTAATATAAGGTAAAATTATGATGAAATATTTATATTTCAAATAAAGGGTTATTGAAATATAACCTAAAGGATTCATTGAGGGAGAGAGACATTCATGCTGCAACAGATTAACAAAAAACTCGAAAAAATGATGCCCTTTATTACGCCAACCGGGGTCTTTTTAGGAATTCTCTTTTCCTATTATATAAAGGACTATGCATTTTTAGTTCCATGGCTTTTTGCATTTATGACATTTGAAGGAAGCTTAAGTATGAGATTTGAATCATTAAAAGGGGCTATCGCACATCCTCTACCAGTTATTATTGCCTTAGCCTTCCTCCACATCGGGATGCCGCTTTGGGCTTGGGGAATTGGTCATTTGGCATTTAGCGGTGATTCACTGACAATAACGGGAATCATTCTAGGTATGGTCATTCCGACAGGAGTAACAAGCTTCATTTGGGTTTCAATGAAAAAAGGCAATACCGCTTTAACCATTGCCATTATCCTGATAGATGCTTTAATGGCTCCATTTATTGTTCCGTTCAGCTTATCCATAATGGTTGGTCAACAAGTAGATTTAGACGTAATAAATATGATGAAAGGGCTCTTCTTTATGATTGTCCTCCCCTCCATTATGGGAATGGCATTAAACGAAGTAACAAAAGGCAAAGTAAAAGTTGTCTGGAAACCGAGGCTTTCTCCCCTTTCCAAACTATTTCTTGGATTAGTCGTCATGCTTAATGGGGCAGTTGTTGCACCTTATTTAAAAGAAGTGAACATAAAACTGTTATTTATTATTCTTGTTGTTCTATTTATTTCATTTACAGGATATCTATTCGCATTTTTATTAGGAAAACTATTAAACTATGAAAAAGAAACAATCATCAGTTATACATTTTCAGGAGGTATGAGGAATATAAGTTCTGGTGCTGTTATTGCTATGGCCTATTTCCCTTCAGCCGTTATTATTCCCGTAATAGTGTCAATGCTATTTCAACAAATACTAGCTTCTACATTTGCTGCATTTCTAGATAGACATTATTCATCTCAAAAAACAAAAGAAATAAGCAAAGTCAGTATATAAAGAAAAAGATATAAGTAAAATGAGGAGATTTAATTAATCTCCTCATTTTACTTTATTTTTTAAAGAGCCTTTACTTTTGCAACAACATTTTCTACTGTAAATCCATACTCTTCCATGATTTTTTCTCCTGGTGCAGATGCCCCAAATTGATCAATCGCAAGAACATCGCCTTCATCACCAGCATAACGATGCCATCCAAGAGAAGAACCCATTTCTATAGCTAATCTCTTCTTAACCGCCTTTGGAATGACACTTTCTTTGTATTCCTTAGACTGTGCTTCAAATCGATCCCATGAAGGCATGCTGACAACAGAAGCATAAATTCCTTCGCTTTCTAAAGCCTTTTGTGCATCAATAGCAAGGTTCACTTCCGAACCAGATGCAAGTAATAATACATCTGCTGTTTCCTTATTTGCAGGCGATATCACATATGCACCCTTTGCTACTCCATCATATGCATTTTGAGCAGTACCTTTAATAGTTGGAAGATCTTGTCTAGTTAAAATAAGTGCAGTTGGTTTATCAGTTGATTCAATTGCAAGTCTCCAAGCGGCCGCTGTTTCATTTCCGTCTGCTGGACGAATAATTGAAAGATTAGGCATTGCTCGTAAAGCCGCCAATTGTTCAACCGGCTCATGCGTAGGACCATCTTCTCCTACCGCAATACTGTCATGAGTAAATACATATGTGACAGGTAATGACATTAACGCAGCTAAGCGAATAGCAGGACGTAAATAATCAGAGAATACAAAGAATGTTCCTCCAAATACCTTTAATCCACCGTGAAGCGCCATCCCATTTAATGCAGCACCCATCGCAAATTCACGAACACCAAACCAAATATTTCTACCTTCATATGATCCAGGTAAAAAGTCAGTTGTTCCTTTAATTAATGTTTTATTGGAACCTGCTAGGTCTGCAGAACCGCCAAATAAAGAAGGTAAATTTTTTGCAATCCCATTTAACGCTTCACCTGAAGATGCACGGCTTGCCAGGCTTTTTCCTTCTTCATACACCGGAAGGTCTTTATGCCAGCCGTCAGGTAATTCGTTATTAATTGCTTGTTCAAGCTCTTTACCTAGTTCTGGAAAATCATTTTTATATTGAGAAAATAGTTCTGTCCATTCTTTTTCCTTTTTCTCACCGTTCTCAATAATTAACTTTTTGAATTGATTATAGACCTCTTGAGGAACATGGAAATCCTCTTCAAATGTCCAATTGTACGCTTCTTTTGTTAATTTAATTTCTTCAGCTCCTAGCGGAGAACCATGTGATGCAGCTTTACCGGATTTATTTGGTGAACCATAGCCAATAACTGTACGAACTTCGATTAAAGTTGGTCTTAAGTCATCCTTCTTTGCTGCCTCTAATGCATGTGCAATTTCAGTTAAATCATTTCCATCTTCTACTCGTAAATACTGCCAACCATAAGATTTAAATCGCTCTTCGACACTTTCAGAGAAGGATTGATTTAAATCACCATCTAATGAAATATCATTTGAATCATAAAGTACAACTAATCGACCCAACTTTAAGTGACCAGCTAATGAAGCTGCTTCTGCTGAAACACCTTCCATTAAATCGCCATCACCACAAATACCGTATGTATAATGATCAACTACTTTATAGTTGTCTTTATTATATACTTCTGCTAGATGCCTTTCAGCCATAGCCATGCCAACAGCCATTGCAATACCTTGCCCCAGCGGACCAGTAGTTGCATCCACACCTGGAGTATGTCCAAATTCGGGATGTCCTGGAGTTTTACTTCCCCATTGGCGAAACTCTTTTAAATCGTCCATACTAACATCATAACCAGACAGATGCAGCAAGCTATATAATAGTGCGGAACCATGACCAGCAGAAAGTACAAAACGGTCACGATTAAACCATTTAGGATTTTTAGGATTATGGTTCATAAAACGGCTCCATAAAGTATAGGCCATTGGAGCAGCTCCCATTGGCATACCCGGATGACCGGAATTGGCCTTCTCAATTGCATCGATTGATAATGTTCGAATTGATGCAATCGCTAAGGAATCGACTTTTTCAAACATGAAATTACACCCTTTCCATAATGTATTGAATAGCGGTACCTAGTTAAAGTATCTCCATTCACTTACTACGCTATTAATATTATAGGGAGCGAGTTTTTTATTCAACAAAATCTATGAAAAAAAAATCTTTTTTTACATATTCTTATGTACATTTATAAATATATACAGTCTAAACGATAACATTTTATTCGGATTACTTACATATAATATTCATTTCGGGTAAAAAAGAGCTAACTCTGTAAGTGATCGCTTTTCTAGTAAATCACATAACAAAGTTTGCTCCTTATTTTAATGCAAATTATTGCGTTTTATTTTTTTAAGTTTTTCCGGTGTTACATCATTACCTTCAGGGTCAATGACTGTAACAGATTTTATCGTATTTAACATGGAAGAACGAAATGTTTGCAGGTATTCCCCGCGAAGCTTGGACTGTTCCTTTGCTTCTATTTCAGTTAAACCTTTTTCTTTGGCCTTTCTAGCTAACTCATTTATCCTTGCCATTTTTTCTTTTGAAAGCATGTTAACCTCCTTACTGACTCGTTGATACTCATCATTCAATAAATCATCATAAGATACAAGACATCTTACTAAAAACAAGTCTTTTTGACAACTATTTTGTTAGATGCTCTAATTCATCCACATATTCTTGATATCTGCGGTGAACAGTTGCCTTTGAAATTGAATAGCCAAATCCTTTTAATGTTACTGCAATTTCAGCAAATGTCAGGCCATTCTTTCTTAAACGAATGATTTCTTCAATCGGGGCATCAATTTTCTCCCTACCTGCATTTTTTCCTTGATTTTTTAGATTATTTTGCGGCTTATATCCATTATTAATTGCTCTATTCATACCTCGTTTTATTTTTACATTTTGTAATTTTCTCTGGTATTCTTCTACCATACTAACAATTTTTAATACCATTGAATCTGATTCGGAAAGCTGCAACTCTCCATTATGAGAAATACTGTAAAGCTTAACCTCTTCTTTTAAAATGCAATGTAATAATGCAATTTTTGCATTACCTCTTCCCAATCTTGTTTCGTCCTGTATTAAAATTGCAGAGGCTTGCTTATTACTGATAAGCGATAGTAATTCTAATATCCCGTCTCGATCTAAATCATAACCACTTGCCTGTTCTTTAATCACTTTAACCACATCAAAATGATTCTGATCAGCCAATTCGAGTAATTCTTCCTCTTGTCGTTGAAGAGACGTTTCTTGTGCTTCTTTTTCAGTGCTTACTCTGCAGTAAACAATAGCTTTCATGCTCTCTCTCCTATTAATCCGTTTAATAACTTGCAAAATTCTGAACTTCCTTCATTTCCATTTTACCAGCATCTATCGGAATGATGATATTGTCACCAGAAAAAATAGTATCCCCTGAAATACCATTATACTTTTCAACCCATTTGATAAACTCCATTTCCGACAGTCCATGCTGTTCTTCGTATCTCTGTGAGATTTCCCATAATGATTCACCTGTAGATACTGTTATTGTCATATATTGATTCGGAGAAGAAGGTAAATTTATCTTAATAACCACTAAAGAAGCCAGACATAAAACAACTAGAATAATAGCATATGAGTAATTTCTCCACAATTTTTTCATGATTAGCACCTCATTTTCGAATATACGTTCTATTTGTAAATTCATTATAGTACGAACATTTGTTTTATGTCAATAAATTTTAGAACTTATGTTTGTATGCCATCCCATTTCATGCTATTATTAGTATAATAAGAAAATAATAAGGGGTGATATAGATGGTAAAACTATCAAAACGTCAACAAGATATCCTTGAATTTATAAAAAATGAAGTAAAACAAAAAGGTTATCCGCCTTCTGTAAGAGAAATCGGCGAAGCGGTCGGGTTGGCGTCAAGTTCAACTGTTCATGGTCATTTAGCCCGCCTTGAAACTAAAGGCCTCATAAGAAGAGACCCAACAAAACCAAGAGCAATTGAAATTCTAGATTTAGATGAAGATGCCCATATTCCCAAAAGCAACGTAATAAATGTACCTATTTTAGGAAAAGTAACTGCAGGCCAGCCTATTACAGCTATTGAAAACGTAGAAGAGTTTTTTCCGTTACCTGAACGCCTTGCACCAGCTGATGAACAGTTATTTATGCTTGAAGTTATGGGAGATAGTATGATTGAAGCAGGAATACTTGATGGGGATTATGTTATTGTAAGACAGCAAGGTACTGCTAATAATGGTGATATAGTAGTTGCAATGACCGAAGAAGATGAAGCAACTGTCAAACGATTCTTTAAAGAAAAGGATTACTTCAGACTGCAGCCAGAAAATGCTGCCTTAGAGCCTATTATTCTCAAAAATGTTTCTATTTTAGGAAAAGTGATTGGTGTATACCGCCATATTCATTGATTATTTAAGCAAATAATAAAGGCGTAAGTTTCCCTACTTAGAAAAGCAAAGAAATCTTACGCCTCTATATCTAGCCATTTTTATCATCATTTAAACCAGCCTTTTTCTTTTGACCTTTTAATCGCTTCAATACGGTTCTTCACTTCTAATTTATCTAGAATGGTAGAAATGTAGTTACGTACTGTTCCCGATTTTATTCGAAGTTCATCAGCAATTTCTTTTGTGTTTTTTCCATCAGCTACCAGCTCTAATACCTCTTTTTCTCTTTCAGTCAATGGATTTTCCTCACTATAAAAATCATCCATTAGTTCAGGTGCATAAACGCGTTTCCCTGCCATAACACTGCGAATCGTATTTGCCAATTCTTCACTGGGACTATCCTTTAGGAGATAACCGCTGACTCCAGCTTTCAAAGCACGCTGAAAATACCCTGTACGAGCAAACGTTGTTAGAATAATAACCTTGCACTCTAATCCTTTTAACTCTTCAGCAGCTTCAAGCCCGCTCTTTATCGGCATTTCAATGTCCATAATACATACATCTGGTTTATATTTGTGTACGAGAGAAATCGCTTGTTCTCCATTACTCGATTTCCCAACGACTTCCATATCTTCCTCTAAATTAAGCAGAGAACCTAGGGCTCCTAACATCATTTGCTGATCTTCAGCTATAACAATACGAATCATCTATTTGCACCTCTATTTATTCTGATTGTTTTACGACATTCGGCACTTTTATGATTAAAGCCAATCCATTATTATCAGATTCCATTTCCAGTGATCCATTAACAAACTCTAACCTTTCCCTCATACCCAAAATTCCATTACCTCTTTCATTACATTCATTTGATATAAGGCCGATTCCATTATCTTTAACAGAGATGACAATATCCTTGCTGGATTGCTGAAAAGTAATGCAGCAATTAGAGGCTTTACTGTGTTTTACCACATTTGTTACAGCTTCCTTTAAGCACATACTTAATATATTTTCTAAAAATAGCGAAACATTGGATAATGAATTTTCCCCCTCAAGTGTTAGAGTTATTTCAGCAGCTGCCAGCAACTGTTTAATATGGCTTATCTCCTCTTTAAGCCTCGTTCCCCGCATATTTGATACCATTTTTCTTACTTCATTTAGGGCTGTTCTTGCAGTCTGTTGAATATCTTTTAACTCAGTTCGTGCATGCGCGGGATCTTTATCCATAATTTTCCTTGCCAAATCACTTTTTAATCCGATGAGAGAAAGCTTTTGCCCTAATGTATCATGTAAATCACGCGCAATTCGCTGCCGTTCTTCTTGAACAATTAAATCTGAGATTCTTTTGTTGGCAAAGGCCAACTGCGCTTCTAACTGTTCTCGTTTTTTTCGATTATAAATGCTAAACGGCATTACTATTACACTAATCCAAATAATAATGATAAACGGTAATTGTTTTAAGAATAGCTCATCTTGAATAATGAAATTGTAATTAATTGCAACCGTTGAACTTACTAAATGAATCACATAAAAGGTAATAAAAGCGACCTTATTTTGAAAATTCCCAATCAAGTAGGCTAGAAAAAATGCAAAATACACATAACCTAAAAAACCAGTCATCGTTACGGAAATAATAATAAGTAAACTGCTCCATAAATATTTTAGCCAGCCATTCGATACAAAAGCAAAACGGTAAGAAACAAAAAAGAAAATAGACAACACGACACCTGTAACAATCTCTGCTATTGATGACCATTGAAAAATAAAATAGAACGGTAAAACAGCAAAGAGTGCCCAAATATAAGGAGATACTCCCGTACTGCTATAAAAAAACTTTAATCTTTTTTTCATTGATAAACCTCTTCAGTTAGGATAGCTATATCATACCAAAAGAAAAGAAGGAAGTCTTAAATTAAACTTCCTTTTAGTCCACAATCTTATGAGAAAATTTTTGCTCTACAGTTCTTTTTTTGATTTCACGGAAACTAACAAACTGTTTATTTGCCTCATCCCATAGTCGATAACGAATGGAATTAAAGCTTGAACGAATGGTTACGGTGGGCACTGATTTCAAAGGGATATTTTGTTCATGAACGTCCTCAAGATAATAATTCGGCACTCTCGGGCTTAAATGGTGTACATGATGATAGCCAATATTACCAGTTAACCACTGTAAGATTTTTGGTAGCTTATAAAAAGAGCTTCCCTCAACTGCCGCTTTTACAAAATCCCAATTCTCTTCTAATTCAAAGTACGAATCCTCAAAATGATGCTGGACATAAAACAACCATATACCTAAAGCCCCCGAAACAAATAAAATGGGTCCCTGCACCAAGACAAATGCCTGCCAGCCTATAACCCAACTAATAAGACTATACAGAATGACGGCCGAAACTGTCGTGAAATATGTATTTATTCTTTCCTTTACCCTTGCACCCTTCCGATTAAAACGGTTAGAAACCAAAAATAAATATAAAGGTCCTAGACCAAACATAACAAGTGGATTACGATAAAAACGGTAGGACATCCGCTGCAAAAATGACGCTTCACTATACTCTTTAACTGTCATAATCCATATATCACCTGTTCCCCTTTTGTTTAAATTACTGCTTGTTGCATGATGAATATTATGACAGTGTCTCCATTGATAATAAGGAAATAGTGTGAGAATCCCTGTAAAAATCCCGACTATTTCATTTGCTTTTTTGTTTTTAAAAAAGGACTGGTGACAGCAATCATGAAAAATAATAAAAATTCGAACAAGAAAACCTGCAGCTAATCCAACGATAGGAAGTGTAATTAAATACGATAAAGCAAGACTTTCATACGCTAGATACCAGAGGAGAAAAAAAGGGATAATTGTATTTAATATCTGAATTGTACTATTTTTTAGATTTGCTTTCTCAAATGGCGCAATTGTTTTCTTAAGTTCCTTTTGCATCACTTTAGTCATACTCTTTATTGCCTCCTAGTTTTTTCACAGTTAAACCATTCTAAACCTTATTATACGAAAGTAAAATCCCCCCTTACAGTCATACCCGTTTTCGACTGAAGATGACTTTTGTCTAGCTAGTAAAAGAGTCGTATTGCATTGAATACAATCAAAAATAGTTTGTTCTTCTTCGAAAAAAATATTACCGAAAACCCAGATAAGGAAAAGATTAGAAAAAGAGGCATGAAACGATAAAGATTATATTAGCTGCAAACAAAAAAAGCCTCAACGCAAAAGTAGCGTCAAGACTTTATTTTGATTAATAAACAGACATATACTGCTCTCTTTCCCATGGATGGACCTGGGTACGGAACATATCCCATTCAATTTCTTTTGCTTCAATGAAGTGTTCGAAGATATGCTCACCTAGAGCTGAAATGATTACTTCATCTGATTTTAAAATTTCAATCGCTTGTGCTAATGTTGCAGGAAGATCAGTAATCCCTTCAGCAAGTCTTTCTTCTTTATCCATTGCATAGATATTGCGGTCAACTGGTGCTGGAGGAGTCATTTTATTTTTCACCCCATCAAGACCTGCTCTTAGCAAAACAGCTAATGCTAAATAAGGATTTGCAGCTGGATCTACACTACGAACTTCAACACGTGTACTTAAACCGCGAGAAGCCGGAATACGTACTAATGGTGAACGATTACTTGTTGACCATGCAACATAACATGGTGCTTCATAACCAGGAACAAGTCGCTTATAAGAATTGACAGTTGGATTTGTAATTGCTGTGAATGCTTCTGCATGCTTTACAATACCAGCAATAAATTGACGAGCTGTATCACTCAACTCTAAGTCAGATTTGGGATCATAGAATGCATTTTCTCCGTTTTTAAATAGTGATAGATTACAGTGCATTCCAGAGCCGGCTAGACCGAATAATGGTTTTGGCATAAATGTCGCATGTAGACCATGTTTACGCGCAATTGTTTTTACAACTAATTTAAAGGTTTGGATATTGTCACAAGCTGTAATCGCATCAGCATATTTAAAATCAATTTCATGTTGTCCTGGAGCTACCTCATGGTGTGATGCTTCAATTTCAAAGCCCATTTCTTCAAGCTCAAGAACGATATCACGACGGCAGTTTTCACCAAGATCTGTAGGAGCTAAATCAAAATAACCGCCGCTGTCATTTAGTTCTAATGTTGGTTCACCTTTTTCATCAAGCTTAAACAAGAAAAACTCTGGCTCAGGTCCAAGGTTAAAATCTGTGAATCCCATCTCTTCCATTTCACGTAATACTCTCTTTAGATTATTACGAGGATCTCCCGAAAATGGTGTTCCATCCGCATTATAAATATCGCAGATAAAACGAGCAACCTTTCCTTTTTCTGCTGTCCAAGGGAACACCACAAACGTATCTAAATCAGGATATAAATACATATCAGATTCTTCAATACGTACAAACCCTTCTATTGATGAACCGTCAAACATCATCTTATTGTCAATTGCCTTTTCTAATTGACTAACCGGAATTTCTACATTCTTGATAACCCCTAAAATATCTGTGAATTGAAGGCGGATATATTTAACATTTTGTTCTGTACACATGCGTCTAATATCATCTTTTGAAAACTTTGTCATACTATTATTTCCTCCTGTTAACCCTAGATCAAATTTTAAGTAACCATTATTGTTTCAACCTTCATCAATCTCATAAAACGCAGAATCAGTAAGATGCTATCACTAAATGAATTCAGTATCAATCTTACCACCCGTCATTCTAGTGAAAAAAACGATAGTTATTACCTTGTCGTAACCCCGGACGGTTAAATCGACCGGCATTTGTTAATTCTTTTCTTAACAACTTTCTTATTTCCTCGTTTGTAAGCTCCCGCTTCTTTTTAATCGCTTCCTTTTGCAGTTCTTGTTCAATTGATTGCTCTTCTTTAACTGCAAAAATCTGTTTAATCCCTGCTAGATTTACCCCTTGATCAATTAAATCTTTGATTTCCAGTAAGATATCAATATCATTTAAGGAATAGAGTCGGCGATTTCCTTCACTTCTTTCCGGGTTCACTAAACCATGTTCCTCATAATAGCGAATTTGCCGAGCTGTTAGATCAGTCAGTTGCATCACAGTGCCCATTGGAAATAACGGCATTGAACGGCGAATTTGACTTCCTGTCATTGGCTTTTCCCCATTTCCTCTTTCATTTGCTTCTTGATGTTATTATATGTTATGGTAGAAAAGTTGTCAATGTAATGTTATGAATTCTTACATCATTTATCTTATTAATTTTTATCAATTTTAGAAAATGATATTTTTTTAGCTTTATTTAGTTACGGCACCAATGATAGAAAGGACAACAACAGTATATTTTCAGACTTGCACTAATCTTCCTCTATCCCATATACTATCGTAGTTTTTGGTAAGGAGGTACAAAATATGTATCCTGTTCACTATTCGTATTATATTGACCCTCGTCAAACTAATCAGTTAATTAATGATATTGAAAAAGCAATTAACGGTGAATATAACGCCATTCAACGGTATGAAAAAATTGCCCAATTAGCACATACAGATAAAGAAAAAAAACAAATTCTTGAAATTCGTGAAGATGAACAAAAACATTTTAAACAATTTGTTCGAATCTATATGCAATTAACCGGTAAAAAGCCACAGCCTAAAGCAACCAAAGACTGCCCAAATTCTTACCGAAAGGGAATTGAATTAGCTTTAAGAGAAGAACAGCAAACAGTGGACTTTTATTTAGACATTGCCGACAAAAGCAATTCTCCATTTATTAAAGAGATTTTTCGACGAGCAGCAGCTGATGAGCAAAATCACGCGGTATGGTTCTTATATTTTTTAGTAAATCTTAATTGGCTCCAATCTTAACGACAAAACACGGATACCCTATTTTATAACAAAAAGAAAGGAAGAACCGATTTTCAATCCTTCCCTTCAATCCATCTATTTTATTTATCACACTAATAAGTTAATAAATTATTTTATTTGAAGCAAACCTTTTTCAATCAATGAGTTTAAAGCAATACAAATAGCCATTTTAACATGCGAATAGGTTAATCCACCTTGAACGTAAGCTACATAGGGCGGTCTAATTGGACCGTCGGCGGTAAGTTCAATACTCGCACCTTGAATAAATGTACCTGCAGCCATAATAACATCATCTTCATATCCAGGCATGTAAGCTGGATACGGTGTTACATGCGAATTGATTGGTGAGGCAAACTGTATAGCTTGGCAAAAAGCAACCATTTTATCACGATCGTCAAACTGAACAGATTGAATCAAGTCAGTCCGCTTGCTGTCCCATGTTGGATTAGAGTTCATTCCAACCCGATTCAGCATAGCAGCAGTAAAAACGGCTCCTTTTAACGCTTGCGCCACAACATGTGGAGCAAGAAAAAAACCTTGATACATTTCCAGCAGGCTATAAAGTGAAGCACCCGCTTCCGCTCCAATGCCCGGTGAAGTCAGTCGATAGGAGCATGCGTCAACCCAATTTTGCTTCCCTACAATATAACCGCCTGTCTTAACTAAACCTCCACCAGGATTTTTTATTAAAGAACCCGCCATTAAATCAGCGCCAACATGACAAGGCTCCATTTCTTCTACAAACTCTCCATAACAATTGTCTACAAACACAACTACTTCAGGATTGATTTCCTTTACATATCGAACCATTTCTTCAATTTCAGCAATTGTGAAAGAAGGTCTGGTTGCATAGCCTTTAGATCGCTGAATTCCAATCATTTTTGTATTTGCTTTCATTGCTTTTCCAACAGCCTCGAAATCCACACGACCATTTTCACATAAATCAACACTTTGATACGAAATGCCAAATTCTTTTAAAGAACCAGAGCCATTTCCACGTAAACCGACTATTTCCTCGAGGGTATCATATGGTTTACCTGTTATGTATAGCAATTCATCTCCCGGTCTCAATACGCCGAATAAAGCAATAGAAATGGCATGGGTCCCAGAAATAATCTGAGGCCTAACAAGTCCAGCCTCGGCACCAAATACTTCCGCATATATTTTTTCAAGTGTATCTCTTCCATAATCATCATAGCCATATCCAGTAGACGGTATAAAGTGAGAATCACTTACTTTATTCTGTTGAAAACTTTCTAGCACGCGAAATTGGTTCCGCTCCATCCTTTCATCAATTTCGGCATGAATGCCCTTAATTTGCTGCTCCACTTCTATAATAAGCGGCTGTAATACTTCCCCATAAGTTAACGAACGAAACATGTCTTTCCCCTATCTCTTTACAGTATAATTTTGTAACTGCCCAACAATCGGATGGTCAGCTAACGTATATCCTTTGCAAATATACCATTGATTGTCTTCGTCAAATGTCAACTCTCTAAGAATCGTTTCATTTTTTAATTGCGACAGTAATTTCCCTTCTGTTGAAGGTACTTCTACATGATAATCTTTCATCATACTAATCATTTTCGTTTCAATGCTTTGTTTTAGTGAGAGTCGATCATTTTCATCTAATGCACTCATTTGAATGGATTCATTTTTCGAAGTTGGTACAAAATCCTGATGTTGGACATCCCTCTTATTATACACGGTTATCTGTGGAATTTGTCCTTGTTCAAGTTCTTCTAATAATTCATTTACCGTTCTTTCATGCTGAAAATAATCTGGATTAGACGAATCCACTACATGCAGAATCAGGTCTGCCTCCTTTACCTCCTCAAGTGTTGAACGAAATGCAGCAATTAGGCTGGTTGGCAAATCTTGAATAAACCCTACAGTATCAGTCATTAGTACCGTAAATCCACTTGGCAGTATACATCTTCTTGTCATTGGATCAAGTGTCGCAAAAAGCTGGTTTTCTTCAAGTGAAACGGCCTCTGTTAAGCGGTTAAACATCGTGGATTTTCCTGCGTTTGTATATCCGACAATGGCCACTTGAAAAACACGGTTTTTCTTTCGTCTTTCACGATATCTCTCACGATGCTGAACGATCCCCTCAAGCTGTGTTTTAATATCATGAATACGATTCCGTATGTGACGGCGGTCTGCTTCAAGCTTTGTTTCCCCGGGGCCTCTAGTCCCAATTCCTGCACCAAGTCTTGAAAGCTGAGTTCCTTGTCCGCCTAAACGCGGAAGTAAATATTGCAATTGGGCAAGTTCAACCTGCAATTTCCCTTCTTTAGATCTTGCTCTTTGCGCAAAAATATCAAGAATCAATTGCGTCCGATCAATAATTCTTGCTTCAATCTTCGAAGCGAGATTCCTTACCTGGCTCGGTGATAATTCATCATTAAAAATAACTAGTTTTGCTTCTAGTTCCTCAACAAGAGCACTTAATTCTTCCACCTTGCCTCTGCCGATATATGTTGCATTATCCGCACGTTCTCTTTTTTGGGTTAATTGAGATAAAACCTGTCCATTCGCAGTTTTTGTTAAAGAAGCCAATTCTTCCATCGAATATTGAAAAGGCAAATCATCCTCTGTTGTCTGACAACCAACTAGGATTACTTTTTCCTGTTCCTGCATTCGCTCCATCTTAACCCCTTCTTTCTGAAGTTTTTTTTATCATACCAAATTCTATATGTAAAAACTAATTTCCGTGTGGTCGAAATACTTCTAGTATTTGTTTGTAGAGATATTGTGCAGATTAAAGAATATGCAGCAAAACTATGCAGATTACCAGCTTACCGATTAAACCGTGATGGCAAGCTGGTTTTATCATTTCCTATGGTTGGATTTCGTAAAAATCAATGTTTATTTAGACAGGAATGGCCGCCCCTTCTGCCAGAAAACAGTAACTGGTATACCAAAAAACTCTGAAAGCTGCCCACTTGAAATCATTTCAGCTGTATTGCCGGAAGAAAACACTTCTCCTTGTTTCAATAAAAGGGTTTTATTGAATACAGGCAAAATTTCTTCAACATGGTGTGTTACGTAAATCATAGTAGGAGAGTCTTGATTCCCAGCAATTGATTGAATTGTTTCAAGTAGCTGCTCCCTAGCAATAAAGTCTAATCCATTTGTTGGCTCATCAAAAATAAGCAATTCAGGTTCCGCCATCAACGCACGTCCAATCAAGACCCTCTGTTTCTCACCTTGTGACAACGTATGATAGTTTCGGTTTGCATACTCATAGCAACCTAACTGCTTGAGCAAGTCAATGGCCTTTTCTCTCATTTCATCTGTCGGTCTATCATATAAACCAATGGAAGCAAACGCACCGCTTAACACAATTTCAAATGCATTATCATGGTTGTGCAGCTTTTCTTGAAGCGCAGAAGAAACAAATCCAATCTTTTTGCGAAGCTCTTCCCCTAGATAGGTTTTTCCAAATTCCTTTCCTAGTACAGTTAGATTGCCGCTGCTAGGAAAATAAAAGGCATTCAGCATATTCAAAATCGCTGTTTTTCCAGAACCGTTTAAACCAAATAAAACCCAATGCTCTCCCTTTTTAATTTCCCAACTTACATCCTTTAATATCCATGAACCGTTTCTTTTTAATGAGATATTCTCCATATGTAATACCATTACATTCCCCCCTTATCTCTTATTATTTTACAATTTTTTTCACCCAAAATTGTAATAATATGTATCGCAATGCTATTTTGTTCGATTTTACTCAAAGTGACACTGACATTTATCGATTACTACACCATACTTTACTCCTCTAAACCTATTCTTTAACGGAAACAGAATATGACGATCTCGCGCCAACGCCTTACAAATCTAGTTCCTCTAGGTACTCGAGAAAGTGTTCCTCGGATACAACACGAATTCCGTTTCTTTTTAATAAGGCCGCCGTTACTCCATTTCCAGGTCTTTTGCTGCCATTAAATTCTCCACTATATACCATCGTACTTCCACATGAAGGGCTGCGCTCTTTTAACACAACTATAGAGGCATCTGCATCTTTTACTATTTTCAATGTATCATATGCCCCCTTAAGAAATTGCGTCGTTACATCTCTTCCAGTATTTGTTAATACCTTTGCTCTACCGTCCAATACATCATTACCATCTCCTCCGACTATTTCAGCAGGCTCTCTTGGAATAGATAATCCCCCAAGTACCTCTGGGCAGACTGGAATGGCCTTTTGCTCATCGAATAACTTTTTAATTTTTATGTTAACATTGTTAGATCCATTATATTTAACATCAAATCCGGCAAAACAGGCACTAATTATAATCATTTAATCACCTGCTATTTTTTATTTTGATACATAATGTCATTTTAAACTCTTATCATCTACGTTATTATACCGTTTTGGGAGGAAAAGAAATAGGAGCGTGCATAGATAGATTGGAAGAAAATATAAGAGCAGAATAAATCCATCAGCCACTAGACAAAATTTAACCCTGTTGTTTTTTCTAAAAAACGAACAGGGTTGGGTTTGACTTCGCTATCTAAATCACTTGTCATTTCATACTCCTAACTGGCACATTTACTGAATTCAGTAAGCTGTTCCTCTGTTAATTGTTTGATAAAATGATGAAAATTCATGGACTCCATTCCATACTTCTCACACATTGTTTTATAATGGTCGTATGCTTTTTGATACATTTCCATTTTCCATCTCCTCCTTTGTTATATAACAGTTTATTAATGTTATCAATAATATATAACAGTTTAACGGAAAATGTCAATTTAATTTTAAAAATTATTTAACTATTCATAAAATGAACTATATAGATTTAAGAACAAGCTGACAAATAAAACGTCAGCTTGTTTTATGTCCCCCTAGGATCATGAATTCGAATAATTAATTTTCCAAATCCTTCAGCAAATGGCAGTACCAATATAGAACAAATAACATTAAATAACACACTAATATGGGCCAGTTGTACATCCGCTGATGAGGCTAGCTGTGTCCCCCACTCTGAAAGTACGCTAATAAACGGAAAGAACGCAGCTACACCAATGACATTTAACCAAATATGGGCATATGCAGTTAGTCTTGCTTCTCTCCCGCTTCCTATCGCAGCTAGCAGGGCATCCACACATGTCCCAATATTTGAACCGAGAAGGATCGCTACCCCTGTATCAATCTCAATCGCTCCATGAGATAAAAACCCCATAATAATCCCTGTTGTAGCCGTACTTGACTGAATAATCCCTGTGATAACGGCTCCAGCGAGCACACTTAAAAGATAACTGTCTTTTAACGAAAGTAAAAATTGGTCAATAATGCCAATTTCTTTTAATGGTCCGGCTAAATATTCAAAACCTCCCATAGCGGTGAATAAAAATGAAATGCCCAGTAATACAAGCCCAATACTTTGAGGTTTCTTTTTACCGGTAAACAAGAACAAAATAGCCAGGACCATTAAAGGGATTAACAAAGCGTCAATATCAAAAGTGATTAATTCAGCTGTAAAGGTTGTACCAATGTTTGTACCAAGTATAATTCCAATTGATTGTGGAAATGTAAGCATCCTTGCAGCAATCAAGCCAATCGTGATAATCATGACAGCAGAACTGCTTTGCAGAATACATGTGACAATAATCCCTGCTATCACACCCTTCCAAGGAGCATCCGTGACTTTGGTTAACCATATTTTCAAAGAATCTCCCGATAGATTTAACAACCCTTTCCTTAGAAGGGACATTCCGAAGATAAATAGACAAATTAATAGAATAAACACAATCAGAACCAAGCCCCCACCTCCCTACACTAATCATATGGAAGGACGGCCAAGGACATGTCTAAAAGCTCTAACATAAAAAAACAGGAATCAATTGCTGATTCCCATCCGTACTCTTACTCCTACTATTTACTTTCAACAGCTTCTACTTCAGAATGAAAGTCAATTTCAAAACCTAAATCCTCAAGCATTTGATGATCATTGTAACTATCCTGTCCCGATGTGGTTAAATAATCACCAAGAAAAATTGAATTAGCTGCAAATAAACCGAAAGGCTGCAGGCTCCGCAGATTCACTTCACGGCCACCGGAGATGCGAATTTCCTTCGACGGATTAATAAAGCGCATAAGTGAAAGCACCTTTAAACAATATCTTGGATTGAGTTCGTCAGTTCCTGCAAGTGGTGTCCCCTCTATTGCATGTAAAAAATTTACTGGAATAGAATCAGCGTCTAACGCCTTTAAACTAAAAGCCATATCAACGACATCTTGTTTTGTTTCCTTCATACCGATAATAACTCCTGAGCATGGAGAAATCCCTGCATTCTTTACCATCTCAACTGTATGGACTCTTTCACTGTATGTATGGGAAGTGGTAATCGATTCATGATGGTTTTCAGACGTATTAATATTATGATTATAACGGTCAACCCCTGCCTCTTTTAATCTTGCAGCTTGTTCAGGTTTTAATAATCCAAGGCAAGCACAAACAGTTAAAGAGTATTGATCTTTAATTTCTTTCACTGCAGATACAACTGTATCGATATCTTTATTACTCGGACCTCGGCCACTAGCGACGATACAATAGGTTCCAACCTTCTGCTGATAAGCGTTCTTTGCCCCTTCTAGTATACTATCTTTATCCATCATACGGTATTTTTCGATTGGTGCAGTGGATATACTAGATTGTGAGCAATATCCACAATTTTCAGGACATAATCCTGATTTTGTGTTAATGATTTTATTTAATTTCACTTTATTTCTAAAATAATGATGACGAATCGTGTAAGCACCGTTCAATAATTCAAGCAGTTCTACATCAGGCACTTCTAAAATATCCAATGCCTCTTCGTTCTTTAACTCTCGTCCATTCAACACGTCGAATGCAAGCTGTTTCCATTTCCCCATTTTCTTTCTCCCCCATTTTTTAAGCACCTAAGTTTAAATTTTTAAATTGGCCTTTTGAAAGCACCGTTACTTTTAGACGGTGTGCTACTACACCGGCTAAAACAGCTAAAATAATATCCTTTGGCAGCGGGGCAAGCATCCATAACCACGCCATGGCATAATCGAAACCTTCAGGGGCTTCGGCTACAAATTTATAGGCAAAATACATCCAATTTGTCCCAATTACATAATTAATAGCTGTTGCAACCAATGAAGCCGTAATATAGGCAGCTGTCGATTTCTTCTTTTCTACTATTTTCCCTGCAGCGTATGCAGCCAGGATAAACGAAAGAATAAAACCAAACGTTGGTTTTATAAGCATTCCTAATCCAGCTCCGAACTGAGCAAATACCGGAATTCCAATTAATCCTATAAAAGCATATGTACTAGTTGTGATAACACCTAATCGACTGCCTAATATAAGTCCTGCTAATACAGCGAAAAAGGTTTGTAATGTAATCGGTACACCTCCAACAACTAGAAATGGAACAATAGTTGTAATATTCGCACCAACTGCTATCAAAACGATAAACATGCTGGCTAGGGTTAGTTCAAGTGTTTTTCCTTTACGTTGCATGGTTTCTCCTCCTTTTGTTCACAATATAAAGATAATTCAAATGCCTTTTATATGTCAACTTTATTTTTAAAATAGTTTACATATATATTAAACAAATCTTCTATTATGACATCCATACTGGCCTTGATAAAATGATTAAGTTAAATATTTGCCCATCAGCCCTATTTATGATAAGTTCGATTAAGTGGGTTATCTATAACCAGAATGTGGATAAATAATAAAATTCTGGAGAAATTATAGTAGAAGTATAAAGTGTTGACATAGCAGGAGGATTAGTAAAGTGGATTTACAAAACAATATGGAATTTGAAATAAAGAGTAGTTTTATCCCAAACTTTAGCAATTCGGATACTTTAAGAATTATTGAAGTAACAGATGCCAGTGTTGTGATTCAAATGGATAATTCAGGATGCCGAGGCGTTTTTCCAAAAGACTCATTTAACTATTGGATTCGAAAAAATTCTTTAATCCAGATAAATGACCGCGAGGAAAAAACATCTTAAACACATAGCAACAGTCCCCTTTCAAAAAGAGGACTGTTGCTTTTTTGTGTTAAATCATTTCTGATTGTCGTTAGAACGAAAAGAGAATTCCCTTACATACGAGCTTCTCTTCCATAATAAAATATGGTTATTGATTCATGAATTCAATAACAAGTCCGGCAAATTCTTTTGACCTTTCAATTTGCACCCAGTGTCCACACTTAGGAAATGTATGGAACTGAGCATTAGGAAGTGCACGCGCAAGCACCCAGCTAGTATGTTCAACAGGAATGACCAAATCTTCTCTACCGTGAACTAATAGCGTTGGAAAATCAATTGCAGCTAACTCTTCTTCAGTCAAGGCCATAGCATCCACATGTCTTTGTCTTGGTGCTGGGAACATAGAAGAAAATGATTCATGGAATCCTTCTTGAATACTGGATTTATAACGCATTTCAACTAAATCACCATTCTCAGCCATACTTTGGTCGTATGCAAAAATTTTAATAAGATTTTTCATATTTTCTACACTAGGTTCATAGCCCCAAACCTTATCCAACCCATCTGCAATTGGATGAGCAGTACCCATGCTTCCCATTAAAATTAACTTATTTACTAAATCAGGACGTTTTTTAGCTAAATGAAGCGCAATAGCTCCTCCAAATGAATTACCAATAATGGATACCTTGTCTTTAATGACTGTTTCAATGAAATCAATCATATGATCTACCCATACATGGATTGAATACTGAATCCCCTCTGGTCTGTCGGTATAACCAAAACCTACAACATCTGGTGCATATAGATGAAAGTTCTTGGAGAGGATTGGAAAAACTAATCGCCAGTTAGCCCATGCTGATACCCCGGGACCTGAACCGTGAACAAGAAGTATTTTTTCCTCACCTTGTCCATCTTCGTGATAATGTGTGTTAATCCCTCTTACATCAATGTATTTTCCTGCTTCAACCATAATAAATAAAAGCTCCTTCCATTTCTTTGATTAGGCATAGCATCTTATAATCAATACGGCCTTGTTTCTACATTTGCAGACACAAAAAAACAGACTTTATACAATTTATATCTTCCATTGTACGTTCTCAGCAAACAGTTAAACAAAGCCAGTAATTGAAACAAATAATAGTTTGTACGAAACACAGAAAAATAATATAAATTCTCGATTTTAATTGAATTGATAGTAAAAACATATTTTTCTGAACATGCCTCTATAATAATTATTCGACAAATAATTATTATTTCCTTCAATATTTCGACATTTTTTTCAAAAAAAGATAATAAGTAAGCAGACTACTTTCATATATTGAAAACTAGTCTGCTTATTTATTATCTTCTCGAATAATAGTATTATTTACACATCACTCTTAATAAGTACTCTAAAAAACTATATTATATTAGGCAAGAGTTTTAACATATTCTTCAAATACTTCTAAACCTGCTGTCGCACACTGTACATCCTCTTCTGCAGAACCACCGGAAACACCAACTCCACCAACAATCTTACCATTACATATAAGCGGGACCCCTCCGCCGAAAACAACAAGTCTGTTCGTATGGACAATACCTGCCAACAACGCCGGCTCCTCTTTAATCATTGGATACCAATCTTCAGTTGATTTTCCAAAAGCTGCAGCTGTATAGGCTTTATTTTGGGCGATTTCAGAACTTAAGAGCGCTGCTTCATCCATACGAATAAACGCTTTCAAATTGCCGCCATCATCAACAACGGCAGCATTGATTCTAATTCCTAATTCATCAGCCTTGTTTGTAACAGCTTCAAGCATTTTTAACGCTAGTGATTGGGTTAAAGCATACTTTTGATAGAGCATTTCAGAACTCATTATTATTTTACCTCCCTGGAATTAATTTCATCTACTAGTTTAGCATAATCCTTAACAGTAATCATTTAATGTCCCTTTTCTGCATCCTTGCATAAGGGAATAATATACTCTTTACCTTCCGTTTTGCATCAATTATTTTACAATCATAACCGGGCATTGGACACGTTTTGCCACTTTATGACTAACACTTCCTAGCACCATTTCTTGCAGCGCATTTAAACCTCTGCTACCAAGCACGACAACATCAAATTTATTTTCATTTGCATATGTAACAATGGCAGGACCTGGTTCTCCATATAAAATAGAAGAATGATAATTAACTCCTGAGGCCTTGATTTTTTCTTCTGTTAACTTCAAACGTTTCTTTCTTTCCTCTTGAATAATATCTGAATCCATATAATAAATCGCATCTCGTTTTGATGTTTCTAAATCTACAACATAAATTATTTCAATCACAGCATCTCCAGATAATGATGCTAGTTTTATTGCTTGATCAGCTGCCCGCAGTGCAAAATTTGATCCATCTGAAGCTAATAGTATTTTTTTATACATCGGATTCAAACCCCCTGAGTTTAGAAAATAGAATATTCTTATTCTAATATAATGGAAATACTTACCTTTTATTATAGCGTATTTTGCAATAGATTTCACTCTTTATCAAAGTTATGTATAAATTTGATCTACATAAACGACAACATCCATATTATTGTCCTATCTGCGAGAGAACATATTCACTCACTGTCTGAGAATCCAATCGAGCTGTAACGTATGGAGGCTTTACATGTTTTGCGCCTTCTAATGGTAATCCCAGCCATAGTATTTGTTGATCAACACATACAAATGGAAAGGGGGCTGATTCATTCATCAATCGATTAACAAATATTCCATTTGGCACATACTCGGAAATATATGTCACTTCAACTGCATTACTTCTTTTTGCTAAAATCTGCTTCCATTCCTCTGAAAGATCTTGGTTATTTGGCATTGCTATGACAATAGATTTCCTTGCATATCGTATGTCCTTCATGACTCCTGCTAACTTTTTGGCGTGCATCCATATCAGACGCGGATGCTGATGTTTTATCCAGGTACCGATTTCATAAGGAAGAACCATTTGCTGCTGTTCCATTTGATGATTCAAATATTTGTATAATATCCTTGATGGATATACCTTCTCTTGTAAAAAATCTCTGTTACTTACATGAATGAGCTTTCCTTTCGTTCTTGTAATGGCTACATTGATGAGACGCTCACTTTCTTTTCCGATTAACAACATACCTGCTCTTTCTTGCGGATAGCTGTCGACGGTATCAAAAATCATTACGTCCTTTTCACTGCCTTGAAAACGATGAATGGTCGCAGCAGCAATATCTGCTTCTGTTAACTGCTTCTCATAGAGATCCTCAAGCAATGTTTCCATTAACCCAGCCTGTGCCCGATATGGGACAGTATAGCCAATCGAGCGATGCCCCGCTTGAAATGCTTCGTGTATTAATTGAAAAGAAAGCAACAATTGCCATAGATTAAAACGTGATCTAGTTGATTTTTCTGTTATGCAATAAGCTCCTGTCCCGCTTGTATCAAGCAAAATACTAGCCCGATTTGGAAAGGGATGTTTCATTACCAATTCATTTCGAAGCTCAGCAACATCCCTGTAATCGCCAACTAGCGATTGATAGATATACCTATTGGTAAAGGATGAAATAGCTGGATGCATTCTCCTTTGTTCCTTTAACAGGAATAGATGAGGATGAAGCTTGCCATAACGCACGGACTCTGTAACCCCTGATTTATGAAAAATATCTTCTTTCAACCATTCATTAACCAGTTCATGGCTAGACATGGCAATGGGAGGCAACTGCTTGAAATCTCCACAAACAATCATTCTTTTTCCCAATGCTGCAGCAAATGCAACCTGCGGGACATATGCCATACTAGCTTCATCTACCATTACGATGTCAAATTCTTTTTCATATATCGCCGGATCTGCAGCTGCTTTTGCCAGAGTCGTTCCAATAATATCAGCCTCTTTTAGAAATTGTATTTCCTTTTGGTGAATTTTCTCTAATATAGCTGCTAACTTTGTTTCAATTTGTAATAATTGTTCAGAGTCACGTTGACTGAAGGAGGATGCTAAATCTTTTTTGAGCAGTTGTCGTTCCTCAAGCAGGCGTGCTTTTTCTTCAGCCAGCTGTGGCTGCCGTTTGATAATAAGCTGACTCATATGCAAGGATTGATGTCGTTCTACAATCTCACTAAGCTGAGAACCATATCGAATGATATCGCCGTCCTTTAAACGTCCCTTCTTCTCAACAAAGGAAGATATTTCGGTCATTAATACATCAACGGCTTGATTGCTATGAGCAAGTACCAAAACTTTCTTTTCTTTAAAATATTTATTCGCAGCCACTCTTGCTAAGGTATATGTTTTTCCTGTTCCTGGAGGACCCCAAACAAATGTAATTGGATTATACTTAGAGCGAAGAACCACTTCATGCACATTTGATTTGATTAAATCTACGGGATGCTGCGCTGGCATGGATGGATCCATGAGTTTCTTCACTCTTCCTCTTTTTCGCTTGCTTTTCCTTACCTCTTCTAGTCGTTGAATGAGTTGATCTAATAATTCCCAAGGATCATGCCAAATCGTTACTTCAGAAACGAGAGTACCAATGGATTGCTCCAGTTTCACTATTATACTTTGTCCCTCAGATGAAAGAACTCTTCCTTCTGCCTTTGTCTGCCCCCATTCCACACGAACAATACTGCCAACGGGAATCCTCATTGGTTGAACAGAATCAAAATAATATGTATAAGAATCTTTCCCATTAAGCAAATGCCCATTTTTCACTGGAAATTTATTGCTGCCGTATTTTTTTAAATAAATGATTTCTGCTTGTAATGCCTTTTGCCAAACTTTTATATAGGTTAAAGTGTTTGTCATGATACAGCTTCCTTTTTCATATCGATATTCCGTTCCACCTGTTGTATTTTCAACTGGTGCAAAGGTGTTTTAAGGTAGAATAGGAAAAGCCCAACCTAACAAAGATTGAGCTTGATTAGTATATCAAATTGGCACCTAGAAAATCTATTATTTGTTATACACCAGAATTCGATTCAATGTGTTTAACAACTTCCTTCATTTTGTTACCCTCTCCATATTGGGTTACATCAAAATAGTCCTCATGCTCATATTGATTCACATCAATATCCAAATCGTGAAATATTCGATGCAGAAACAGAACATGTTCCTTTTCTTTATTGTTCTCAATAATAAAAGTGGCTAATGATTGAATATGGGTTAAATCTTTTTGCAGTGAGTCTTTTTCCCCTATTTCGTTTAAAGAGGTTAATAGCAATCTGGCAAACTTCCGTTGATCCTCCCAATTAAGCGCTTCAATTCTTCCCCAGCCAGCTGTGTCATTATAAAACTGATGCCCTTTTTGAATAAATTCTGAATGACTAGTAAATGGTTCTGAAGCAATCTCTATCTGTTTTTCAACCAGCTTTTCTCCCTGAGATGTTAATATAGCTTGTCCTTTTCCAGTATTCCCAATTTGTGAAGTCTGTTCCGTTTTAACAGCAGCTATCGCCCAAACACTTGCGGCAATCACCAAACACAAACTAAATGTCAATAAGCCCCAATAGCGTTTAACAAATACCCCCACCAAGTCACCTCCAAGCCTATCATCGTTTCTTTTCTGTTATATATCAACGGAATAATAATTAGTCTAAGTATAACAAATAGAATATTCAATCAATAATAAAACGCTCTGAAGTAACGGTTTTTAATTAGAGAAAAAGGGAAGATTTCTGCTTTTCAGCAAGAATCTTCCCTTTCATTGCAATTTATTGATTTCGTAAGTTCAATAACTTTTGTTTTAATTCATTTTCCATCGAAATTAATTCTTGTTCGGCTTGGTGACGTTTCGTACGTCCTTCTGCTTGAATACGCAATGTTTCTTCTAGAGTTGAAACCAAATTTTCCTGTGTTTTCTTTAATGTTTCAATGTCAACAATGCCACGTTCATTTTCCTTAGCTGTTTCAATTGTATTCGTTTTTAACATTTCTGCATTTTTCAATAATAATTCATTCGTTGTTTTTGAAACTTGTTTCTGAGCCTCAACCGCATGGCGCTGGCGGATTAATGTTAATGCAATGGCAATCTGATTTTTCCAAAGTGGAATAGCCGTCATAATCGATGATTGAATTTTTTCGACTAATGCCTGATTGGTATTTTGAATCAGCCTGATTTGCGGTGCACTTTGTGTTGTAATTTGCCTGCTAAGCTTTAAATCATACATCCGCTTTTCAAGCCGGTCTGCAAATTGGAGCATATCATTAACATCTTGAAAATCCATTTGATCCTGACTTTTTTCGGCCTTCCTCTTCAGCTCAGGTATGGTCTTGGTTTGCAGTTCTTCAAGCTTCAATTCACCCGCTGCAATGTAAATATTAAGAGCTAAAAAGTACTCTTTATTTTTTTCATACAGCTGTTCAAGCATCATATTATCGGTCATTAATGCCTTTTTACAATGATCAAGCTTCACACTGATACGATCAATTTGAGCACCAGTCTTTTGATATTTAGACAGTACCTCATTGACAGAAGATGAAATTTTCCCAAATAACTTTGCAAAAATATTGCGTTTTTCCGGCTGCAGTTCATCTGGATTTACCTGTTCAAGCTTTTTCATTAAGTCAGATAAAATGCCCCCAATTTCTCCGACATCCTTATTTTGAACGTGCTCAAGCATAGAATGAGAAAAACTTAATAATTTTGATTGCGCCTGAGTACCATAAAGGGCAATCGACTGGTGATTACGCGGGTCAATTTGCTCTGCCAGTCCTATTGCCTTTTGTCTGTTTTCTTCTGTAAGGGTCTCAACCACCCTCATGGGCCTCTCCTGTTCTCTTTGCAATTCCATTGTGTTGCCTGCTATTTCTAATTCACCAAACGGATTATCTAATAAACTATCTATTTCAGTAGAAGGTTTTCGTTCGGACATCTTTTATTGCCTCCTGTTATCTTTATCATTCGGACTTTGGATCAAAGTTTTCTTAGCAAAATCTAATTCAAAGTTCAAATTATCAATATCATCTTCTAAGACTGCATATAAATCCTTTTCTAGTGTATCAGTAAGTCTACTCATCATGATTCTCGTATCCTGCAACGAATGGGTCAATTCAGGTGTTTTAGCCGGCTGTGAGTGTAGGAAAGCATACTTTTCTGATATTTCAACAAGCGAATCCAAATTCTTGTAATAAAAGCTTTCAGCCTGGTAAAAGCGTTTTGGTTCTTTCTTTGTAATCGCATAGATCTTGTTTACTAAACGAACCGTTTCTAAATTTTGCTTCATATTTGTCAGGCTTCTAGTCCGAAACATGGCTTTTTGCAATCGGTTAATTTTCAGCTTTGCTTCTTTTAAATTCTTTTTAATATACTGATACTCTCTTCTCGTAAGACCATTTTCCCGTAAAAATGCGGAACGATGATACCATTTTAAAAGAAGACCAACACCCACTCCACCTAATAATCCATACAAAAGCGATATAACAACACTTTGATCAAATGCGAGATAACTAATTAGCCACACAATAACAAGAGTGGAAGCACCTGCAAATGAGCGAAACAAAAATTGAAAAAAGGATTTCATATCAATCGACTCCTGTTCTGCCTATCTTTAACGTAATAAAACTGGCTATTAATCCATCATCATATGATTTAATAACCATAATCAAGATGAATTCGAATGTGATAATATTCATACGAAAAAGACATAAAGTAGGTTTCACTTTCCCCTTTATTTTAAGCGAGCTTGTCGATAATTGCTACTTGTTTGTATTAAATTGAATACTAAGCAGTATGCTTGTCTAAGTCTTGAGGCTGAGTTCGAAGAATACCTTTTTTAAAAGCGAACAGTACGACTCCTGCCATTTATGAGGAATAAGCATTTCTATCAAATATGGAGTGTTTAACTAGCCAACACCCCATTTAGATTGTATAATTTGGACCCTTCTCTTATTGCAGCTCCATTATCTTTTCATATAAAATATCTTCAATGATGGAGTGATAGCCTAAATACTCACAAAGTACATAATCAGGACCTTGACCCGTGTTCATTTGATTAATCATTCTTTCTATTTTCTTCATAAGTATACCTGTAAAAAAAAGATAAGGAATGACAAACACCTGCTCAGTCGAGGCTTGTTTCGTCCTGTCTAAGCCTTGTTCAAAGCTCGGTTCTGCAGCAGATAAGAAACAAACCTCCACCCGCTTTATGTTTGATTTTTGTTCTAACATTTTTCCAATCATCGCCAAGTCTCTTTTCACATCAGGGTCACTGCTGCCTCGCCCCACTAATAAGACCATTGCATTTTCTTTTATTGGAATAGACGTTTCATTCACCCTCTCTATTAGGATATCAATCATTTTCTCATGTACCCCAATTGGATTTCCGAGCCTTACATCTATTTCTGGAAAACGAGCTTGTAAAAATCTAAGTTCTGCTGGGATATCTTCCTTTGCATGTGCAGCGGTCAAAAGCAGAATTGGTACAGCAATAATTGTTGTGGCTCCCCTCTTCACACAGCGCTCAAAGCCTTCTGCTAAGCCTGGTTCTGCTAACTCAAGAAATCCAATCTCTTGAATAGGGAGGTCAACCTTTTGCATCACTTTTTGGATAAAACCAATTGCTTCATCCGCAGCCTGTTTCACCCTGCTGCCGTGACAGATATATAAAATCGCGTTCATTTTAACTTCATTCACCTACTTTTAGAAAGAAAAATCAAAAACAACTGTTTTATTTAGCATCTCAACCTCTATGCTTGTTTTTTATTAAAACATAAAATAGAAAAAAGAGGAAAATTTTATCTTCCCCTTTTTTCATTATTATTGACTTAACATTCTTAGATTAAATCATTTTCTTTTAAATATTGTATAACCTGTTCAACACTTTCTTCAATTGTGTTATTATTCGTTTCAATAACAATTTCCGGGTTTTCCGGTTCTTCATATGGAGAGCTGATTCCTGTAAAATCTTTAATGATTCCTTGTCTCGCCTTTTCATAAAGACCCTTTGGGTCACGTTCTTCACAAGTATCAATTGGGCATTTTACATAGACTTCAATAAATTCTTTCTCATCTAATAAATCTCTCACAAGCTTTCGGTCCGCTTGGAATGGTGAAATAAACGCTGTTAAGACGACCTGGCCGGCATCCACAAAAAGCTTTGAAACCTCACCAATTCTTCTGATATTTTCTGTACGATCTTCTTCAGAAAAACCTAAATCTTTATTTAACCCATGACGAACATTGTCTCCATCTAACACATAATTTCTAACCTTTTCACTATATAGGCGGCTCGCAATTGCATTCGCTAGTGTTGACTTACCTGACCCGGAAAGACCAGTGAACCAAAGAACGAAGCTGTTATGTCCATTTTGACTTCTGCGGTCTTCCTTTGTAATCGATTGTTCATGCCAAACAACATTTGTACTTTTACTCAAAAGATTTCCCTCCATTATTAAGATTGAACAGCGTGGCGATTCAGTCCATTGATTAAAATTTCTACAACCTCTTTACGGCTGAACGTGCTTGGAGGAATTTCTCCATTACGAAGCATCTCTCTAACCTTTGTTCCTGATAAAATCACGTGATCTTCTTTTCCATGAGGGCAGGTTTTAGACGACGCCATATTTTCACATTTTGTGCAATAGAAGCTGTGTTCAAAGAATAATAGCGTAATTCCTAATTCATCTGCAGTAAAATTGCTAAAAATCTTTTGCGCGTCATATGTTCCATAGTAGTTTCCTACTCCAGCATGATCACGGCCAACGATAAAGTGTGTGCATCCGTAATTCTTTCTTACCATGGCATGGAATATTGCTTCTCTTGGACCTGCATAACGCATCGCTGCTGGGAATACAGCTAAGAACACACGATCTAATGGATAATAATTTTTTAATAGTGCTTGATAGCTTTCCATTCTTACATCTGCAGGGATATCATCAGACTTGGTTTCCCCTACTAGTGGATTTAAGAAAAGACCATCTACTGTTTCAAGGGCTGTTTTTTGAATATACTCATGGGCACGGTGAACTGGATTTCTTGTTTGGAAACCAACAACTGTCTCCCAGCCTTTTTCAAGGAACGTTTTTCTTGTTTCAACAGGATCCAGATGAAATTCACCAAACTGCTCTCTTTCAATACGTTTTACTAACGTAATTTTACCGCCAACATAAACATTGCCTCGATCAAACATTTTCTTAACTCCAGGATGCTCAAGGTCAGTAGTGCCATATACATTTGCAGCTTCTTTCTCTTTATCTGGAGTGTAGATATCTTCAATGGTAATAACGCCATATGTTGAACCTTTGAACTCTAAGCGAACTTCATCACCAACTGAGATTGTGCTTGCTTTCTCAGAAGAAACCGGTAACGCAATAGGGATACTCCAAACATGACCTGAGGCAAGGCGCATATTGTTCACAACTGATTCATAGTCCTTTTCTACAAGAAAACCTTCAATTGGGCTGTATGCACCTGTTCCAATAAGCTCTAAATCACTTAAGCTAATATTATCTAATTCTATTGCTTTCTCGATAGTTGAATAATCATATTCAGCATTCCAACGATTAATTAACGTTCCACCATGCGGTATACTTAGTGCCATTTTAAATTCCTCCTAATTACATTAAACATATTTTTTTAGTATGAATTAAAGGAAACAAAATTAAATTCCTTCTCCATTTTCATAATATGAGCGTTTATCCTGTTGGATTGTTTTAACTAAACTTAAAATTCCAAATGTTGCTGCGCTCACACTTAACAACACTATGACAGTATAGATATCCTTGTCAACAAATAATTTCATCAGACCATATGAGATAACCAATGCAAATACAGGTGACACAATCCATACTTTTACAATCTTACTAATTACTTGCTTATTAACCGTATTCTTTCCCTTTTTAGCAACTCCAATACCCATAATAGCTGTACTTGTTACCTGTGTCAGCGGAACTGGAAGACCAAAAATGGAGGCAGTCATAACAAGCATAGCCCCAGTACCCGAGATGGTTACACCCTCAAGTAAAGTAAATCTTGTAATCTTCTTTGCATTAGTTTGCAGGACATTCCCGCCAAGAAATATCGCGCCAGTTGCAATGCAAATCCCTCCTAAAATGATGCCAGTACTCATTGAAACAAGATTTGCGCCGACTAACGGTCCAATTGCATTGGCAACATTATTCATTCCGGCTGAGAATGCCTCTAGAAAACCAACAATAATGACAAAAATAGTTAGAACTTTTTGTGCCTTTTTTTCTTTTAGTTGTGGATACTTACGATTCACATTTGTGATTACCTTTCCCAAAAGAAACGCCATGGTAAAACCTACAACAGGAACGATAACCCAAAAAGATGCAATTACTAAAATATTATCAATGAATAATGCTTGCTGTGCAATTCCAACACCGACAATGGAGCCAACAGTAATTTCACTGGTCGATAGTGGAATCCCTAGCAGATTCGCAATAAACAAAGAAATAGCAGCAGAAGATAAAATAATTAAAACGACTTGAGCATTTAAGATATCAGATGGAATGATACCAGAGCCAATGGTTTCGGCTACTTCTCTTCCTCCAATGACTGCTCCCAAGAAAATGGCAAGCCCGCACACAAGTAAGGCATTTTTTCTCTTTTTGATTGCTCCTGATCCATATGCCACACTAATAGAGGCTGCGGCTCCGCTTGCACCAATATTCATGGCAAAAAACAGAGCCACTATAGCTGCTATATAAGTCAATGTCATGTTCGTTTACCTCGTTTATTGATGAAGTCCACATTCAGTTTTGGTCGTTCCTGTCCATCTTCCTGATCTTAAATCATCCATATTAATCGCTGGAGCAGTACATGGTGCACAGCCAATACTTGGATAGCCATTATCATGCAGTTTATTATAATCAAGTTGATGTTTATGGGCATAACGCCAAATATCTTTCCAAGTCCAGTGAATGAGCGGGCAAATTTTCACTGATTTAAACTTATTATCTTTATTTATAAACTCGGTATTTTTGCGTGATTCGGACTGTTCTCTTCTTAATCCAGAGAGCCAAGCAGTTGCTCCTGATAACACTTCGTTTAAAGGAATGATTTTACGAATTTCACAGCATTTATTTGGACTCGACTTCCAAAGCTCTTCACCAAATTGTTTTGCTTGTTCTTCTAGTGTCAAACTTGGTTTCTTCAATTCAATTTGCAAAGACGGATAACGGGCCTTTACCTTTTCAATTAATTCGTACGTTTCAGTAAAATGTAAATCTGTATCTAAAAAGACCACTTTTGCCTTTTCATTCACCTTAGCAATCAAATCAATCAAAACAATACCCTCAATACCAAAGCTGCAAGCATAGACTAACTGATCACCATAATGAGAATAGCCCCACTTTAATACTTCAAGTGCTCCTTTTGTTTCATTATCATATGAAAATTCAATTAATGGTGAATGATCTAGATTTTCATAGGTTAATAATTCTGACATATTATTTTCTTCCTTCCTGTTGAAATATTCTGCGAAATTTGTTAAAGAACCACTGCATTCATCTAAACTGCCTTATCTACTAAGTAAAGACAGCCCAATCAATTTCTATTCAGTCAAAACTGCCTCTAGTTTTCTAGTCAGCAATTACATCTTTATTTCAGTCTTACTTTTTCAACCTTTTCCATTTGAATCACCTTGCCATCTTGAACAACAAGGGTAATTGATCCATATTTCAAATCCTCAAGCATCCTCTCGAGCTGCTCAAACATCTTCTCATTTGTATTCAAGTTTACCACATGAACTCCTCCCTTCAAGTAAAGCGGAACAGATTTCCGTTATTCGTCAAGATTGCACGAAAAACTTCCACTTGTGAAAGATGGTTTAGGTAAACACTTTCCCCTTCTCCCAAGTTGGTTCGAAATGTTTGGATGATACAGCTGTTTTAAGTATTATTCAGTCCAACTTATGAAGGGCTTTCCCCTCATCTTTGACTTATTTTTTAAAATTTTATCATAAATCCAAACATTGTCAATAAGTTTTTCTATGAAGTTACTCGGAATTAAAACACAGCTATGATAACTTATTCTATGAAATTACTCGGAATTAATTTCTTAGCTAATGTTACCATACAACATCTGCTTGGTAAATCCCTATTTAGACATAATTTTTTAAAAAAATAGATTACATAAACCATCATCTTTGTATTTATAATGTCTATAAAAAAATAGCAACAGGCATTCGATAGAAACCCACACGAATGCTTGTTACTATTTTTATTTTTCTTCTAAATTTTAACCCTCAACTAAATCGGAAATTGGCACGGTTGTTGGTTCATCCAGAGGCCCACGTAAATTAACCGTTACAGTTGTCCCATCTTCATTCAATTTATCAATCCAAACAGATGCTCCGTGATATTTTACTTCAATATTTGCAGAAGATGATAGAATTTGTTTTACCCTGTTTACATCCATTGTTATACCTCCTTTTTCATCATCGTATAGTATTTTCATTTCATTCCATTCTTATTCTTGAAATGGCAAAAAATAGTCGTACACTACTACATTTATGAATACACATGTACAAGCATCATACAAAGACGGGGTGAATATATGGGGATATTTTTGAGCTATTTATTTTTAGGACTATCCTTAGCTGCTCCAATCGGTCCAATTAATGCAGCTCAGCTAGATAGAGGGATTAAAGAGGGTTTTCTAAATGCTTGGATGGTTGGTATTGGAGCAATGATTGCCGATATGCTCTATATGGCTGCTGTTTACATGGGTGTTGTGCAATTTCTTGAAATTCCAATTGTTAAAACCTTTCTTTGGTTATTTGGATTTTTCGTCCTTGTATACACAGGAGTTGAGTGTATAGCAGGAGCTGGGAAAATTGTCACTCAATCAAGAAACAGTAAGGGAGAATCCATCCTTAAATCATTTTTCTCAGGATTTATTATGTCCTTATCAAATCCGTTGACCATTCTTTTTTGGCTTGGAATATACGGTTCAGTTCTGGCCAAAACAGCCCATACATACGATGCAAACCAGCTAATATTATACAGTTTCGCAATTTTCACCGGGATTACCATATGGGATTTGTTCATGGCTCTATTAGCCAGTTCCTTTCGGAAATTATTGACAGCAAAAATACTTGTCGGTATTTCAATGGTTTCCGGCCTTTCGTTAGTTGGATTTGGATTTTATTTCGGGTATGAAGCTGTTAAACTCCTCTTCTTTTAACCATTTATACCATGATGACCAGTTCCTATTCCTTCTTCTGTAAGAGAAATAGGAATTGGCACTATTTCCTTTTAAATTTAGCAGCTAAAAAGTAGGTAGTTGATCTAAATTATTTTCTTTAATACCATCTGGTTCACTGCGTATGATGTCCCTTCCATATTTATGAAAAACATCAACATGGGCCAGCTTCCCTGCTTTCGCTTCTTCCAGAGCCGTAATATAATCCAATTCCCGTCCATTTTCTGTTTTAAATGCAATAATATCTCCATCATCATTCTTTCGGACAGCTGCAATCGCTTCTTTCGACGAATCCTTACTATCCCCCATCGCTTCCATTTGAGCTTGCTCTTCCCCTTGTTGCTTATATTCTTGATAGATTTGATTGTAATCCTTTGTATTCATGACAAAGCCCTCTTTATGATCCATTTTTTAAATTTTTTAGTACCATTGGCATTTCTTTTTCTTCTTTTTTCCTTTTCATTGCCTCTTTATTTTCTTTTGGTTTTGGTGATTGAAATCTCGCTATATCCATCCCATCAATAATATTTGTCACAATAACACTCCTTAAATTTAAGTATTATTCCCCTTAGCCTTAGTTCTCCCATTGTTATTTTCATCTTTTTGTTCTAAGCTCGATTCTAAACCAAAACCGGTTGAACTTAATTCTAGTACCTCTCGAACAGTCCTTCGATTCTTGGATTGAGTTGAATCTCCCTCAAATGGAAAACGATCCTCTTTATCCATATTGAATCCTCCATCCTTTTTATTTATATAAAGCTTTTTTTATTTCTTTTCTTATGTTGTTCTATTTAAATTGAATCATGCGAAAATCATATAAGGAATTTCTAAATCTAACTAATGAGAAAAACCGCCATTAGAAACATTCATCTGTTTCTCGAATGGCGGTTACAAGTTGATTTACTTATGTACCGAAAAGTTTACTTTTCATCTTTTTCCATGTCATTTTCGACTATATATTTCAGGATAGATAACTTATTACTCCAAAATCTGTCGTAATAAGAGAGCCACTCTTTTACTTCTGTTAAAGGTTCCGGATGAAGTTGATAAATTTTTTCTCTGCCAGCCTTGCGTCCTTTGACTAATTCCGCATCTGAAAGAATACGAAGATGCTTTGCGATGGCAGTCCGGCTTATCGAAAAATGAGAGGCGATTCTTGAAATAGATAATTCCTCTTTAGCAAGTAATCTTAATACTTCTCTTCGTGTCGGGTCGGCTATCGCTTGAAAAACATCATGTTTTACAGCAACCACTTATCCCTCAACCACTTGTTTAAGCTTTTGAACAATGGCAGTCCAACCTTGCTCCATTCGGTTTCGAATGACAGCACTTGCCTCATTTGCTTTACCAATTATTTCATCAGGATGTTTCCATCCAGCATGAATCAGAGTGAACTCCGTTTTGTCACCTAAATCCTTTAATAAGAATGAAAGAACCCAGCCCTCTGTATCCCAGCTAAAGGAAATTTTATTTGGTTCATCCACTTCGATTACTTTGCATGGAGATGGACCAAATGGAGATTGCAAATGAAATTCATGACCGAGTTTCGGCTCGAAATCATTTGGCATAAACCATGAAGCAATGCCATCTGCGTTAGATACTCTCTCCCACACCTTTTGAATAGGTGCCTCAATAATAATAATCTGTTTAATATCTTCTAGAGTATGTTGATTCATATCTTCGTGCTCCTTTATTAAAAATGAAACCATTTGGTTTTGTTTTTTTATAATATAACACCTTTTGGTTTCATGTCAAACTAATTACCTTTCGAATAATTAATAATCATTTACAATTATTCCCGTTAAACATCTTCGTATTATTTTTTAATTAACTAATCCGTTCTGCTAAAAAAAAGCGACCTTCATCATTGAAGAGTCGCCTTTCACTAATTATCCTTGCTGTGCAAATATAACAACTACTAAAACTCATGTTTAGAAAAAGGTAAAAAGAATTTAACCCCTCTTTTGTTAAAAGGCAGCATTTTCATATCAGCTATTAAATGACTTATATAACCTGCCATACAACAAGCAAAGACTCCCTCTATTCCCATTGAGATTTCAAATTGATAGGAGATTACACCAAAGTATAGAATCCCTACTATCGAATGGGTATAGCTTCTATGCGGAACCAAAGATGCTACTATAATAAAGGTTCCCAATAGCCATAACCAAGTTTTATCTAATGAAAATCCTGCTAGAAGCACAGCAATTCCTGTAATCGTTAACATATGTCTTTGCTTAATGAAAGATGATAGGACAATAATTCCAAATCCTAACGCTACTCCTAACCACTTTGATAGTACATTTCCATCTAAATAACAATAAACCATCAGTAGAAAGCCAATAATACAAGCAACAGTTCGTATAATTTTATAAGATATCGTTATCTTATTACTTAATTTCCCATCAATATCAAGATCAGGAATCAATCCTGTCACTGCCCCAAGACCAACAAATAAAATCGTTGTCGTCAAGTCTGTTTGGACTGTATTAGAAACAATTAATCCCGATGCGGCGCCGATTACAAAATGTGCTGAACCCTTCAATTTCTCTCCCCCTGAATTTCCTCATGATGATGTATATAAAAAGAAAAAGGAAACAGCAGCGCCGCTTCCTTTTTTGTTTATTTTACGGTCCGGACGGGACTCGAACCCGCGACCTCCTGCGTGACAGGCAGGCATTCTAACCAACTGAACTACCGGACCATTGCGGGGACAGGATTTGAACCTGCGACCTTCGGGTTATGAGCCCGACGAGCTACCGGACTGCTCCACCCCGCGATAATAGAAAAATATAAATGAGTATACGTTATGTTAGCAAGATTTGCTTCCATATTATGAAGAACTTCCTATCAGCATCTTCATTGGTACACGTTTCAATGACTTTTACCATGATATAGCATAATTTTATGGAAGTCAAGCTCATTTTTCATTTTTCTGAACTTAGTTAACATTTTATTAAGAACTGCTTTGGATTCCTTATAACACTGTCACTTACTTGAAGTAAAAGGATTTGAATATAGGAAAAAGCAGCCGTACATAATAATAAAAGTTGTTGTTTTACTTATTGGACTACAGATTAATAGACTTACTTAAAGAATAAGGAGGATTTAACTTGGACCGTAAGCAATTAGAAAAATTGGGTGATGAGTTAAGAGAAATTGGCCATAAACGCCGTCAATTAGCTGAACAAATTTTTAACGAGGTGCAGGAAGGTGACAATCGTTCCTCAACTGCCCTATATCAGGAATTAAGTCATATCTCAAATCAAGCAATTGATATCATTACACGTCAAAAGGAAATGTTTGACCAGGAAATACAAAATAATATGTAACAATGATTGCCTTCACCTAGAACAACTTCTAATCATGCGTGAAGGCTTTTTGATATTTATTTATTTATGCCCTTAAAAAACCACTTGTGATTTAAGCGTGATAAGTAAAACGTTAGCCAAAGGGTTAAAAAGGTCCAATACCATTTCCATTTTTTATAGGAAATTAACCTCGTGAACCTGACTGCAAACAATTCAAGTGAAGTAATTAAGGATGAGTACGCAAAATAATATACTATTTTCACAAGTCTGCTTCTTTTTTCTGGGTAGTACAGATTAAATAATACGCAGAAGGACGGATAAATAAAATATTCAAAAGTAAAACTTGATTTCGTCGCCTTCCTAAAGAATAAGCGAGATGGATAACGAATAAGCCCTTTCTCAACTACCAATAGTCCAAAAAACCAGGTCATAAATTGTTTCGAAAGAAAAATGACCTCTGCTTCCCGAATTCTATTTCGTTTGACAAATTTTAATAAGAATAAAGACATAATAACCCAGGATGTGACTTCAATGATTTTGTCTATCTTATTTTTCTTCAAGCATACTCACTCCCTTCTACCATTAATGTGCCTCAAAAGTTTCAAATCATAATGATGATACAAATTTCATATTATAGGACCTTGTAATAGACAAAAACACATAGAAAAGACCCAATTATGTGTTTTTGTCTTTAAACTATTTTTTTGCAAAATCGAGCAGCTCCCACATTTGAGGAGATTCGATTTCCTTTTTGTCATCTTTTTTCCAGCGATGCTTCATGAACAATAATACAATGCCAATAATGGCTACAAATATCAAACTAATAAAAAAACCAGGACGGCTTGCTTTATCCCATAACGTTCCACTGACAGCCAATAGAATTAAAAAGAATCCGCCCCATTGCTTTACTTTTTCCCAAGTTGACAATTCTAATATCCTTGGATAGGCAAATAATACAAAAATCCAATTATATAGAAGCATAAGCCCGGCTGCAGTCGTTATGTACTCGTAAACAGTATCAGGCATGAGCAGTCCTGTTATAATACTTGAAATTAACCCGAAAATAGTAAGCAAAAGAGCAAAAGGAGGAACCTTAAGCTTGTTGCCTTTTTTAGAAAAGAATTTAGGAGCATCTCCATCTTCAGACAAGGTTACCAGCATATTTGTAACGGCAAACAAAGATGCAGTCATCGTTGAAAAACCCGCTACAATAATGGCACCGTTAAATACATGTGGAAAAAAGGCCAAATTGTAGCGTTCCATAGCCACAACAAACGGACTTTTATCAGCAGCGAACTGATTGTTTGCTGCCAAAATAACAGCAAGTCCTACAGAAAGTAAATAAATTGTTGTTAACATTAGGAGCATAACTGAATTAGCCTTTCTAGCATCCTCTTTATTACGAAGTCTTGGTGTCATCATCCCCATGATTTCAATTCCGCCAAATGCATAAAAACCAAATATCAAAGCTGACCAAAACCCAATAAGTCCGTCTTTGAAAAATTCATGCGGCCGATTAGGAATATAAATCTTGTCCCCTCCGCCATTTATCAGACCGACAATTCCAGCAACCGCTAAGATGATAAACATAAGAATAGCTGACACCTTTGTAATAGCAAAAATATTTTCTGCCTTTTCAAAACCACTTGCCCCTAACAGAACAACAACGATACCTAGTACAGCATAAATAGAGGCTAAAATCCAAAGAGGAATATCCGGGAACCAAAAACGAGTAAAAATGGATAAAGCTGTAAGTTGACTGCCGACAATTAAAATTTCTGAGCACCAGTATACCCAGCCACTGCTAAAACCAGCCCATCTTCCAAATGCGTTTTTCGCGTAAGTACGAAATGAGCCTTTTTGAGGATCATGAGCAGCTAATTTCCCAAGTGCCTCACCCACAATATAAGTTCCAACAGCCGCAATAATAAAAATAATCATCACCGAAGCACCGGTTAACCTAATCGCTAGCCCTGAGGCAAGGAAAAAACCAGTCCCAATAATACAGCCCACACCAACTAACGATAATTGCCACCAAGCTAAAACTTTATCATCAGGTCCACAAGAAGCTTTTTTCATCCCAACAAACCTCCTTCACATCTTTAATTATTTTGAGAGGCTCACCCCATTTCTATGTATAAGTAAAATTGGCAAAAAGGTGTAAGACAGCTAGTAAGACATTTGTCCCTTTTAGCTCCTTACACCTTTCTTTATTTAAGAAATCGTTTTAAATCTTTTAATGCATTTTTACGATTTGGATACCTTAACGGTAAATCAAAACGGGTCGTTTGCTTTAAAATGCTTTTTTCATGTGTAAATGTATCAAAACTTCCTTTCCCATGGTAAGCTCCTACCCCGCTTTCTCCTACCCCTCCAAAGGGCAAATTGGGGGAGCTCAGATGAAAGATTGTATCATTTATACACCCTCCCCCGAACGATATCCTATCAAGAACCTTATTTTGAAAGCTTTTGCTTTCTGAAAAAATATAAAGAGCAAGAGGCTTTGGCCTCTCTGCTATTGTATGAATCATATTAGTCGTATCTTCGTAACTTAAAACAGGCAATATAGGGCCGAATATCTCGTCCTTCATGACAAGATCATCCCATGACACATCATCTAGGATTGTTGGTTCTATCGTTAAAGAGGAAGAATCATACTTGCCTCCATAAAGAAGTTTATCTTCTAAAAGGAATCCCGTCAGTCTCTCAAAGTGTCTTTTAGCGACAATCCGGGTAAAATCTCCCTTTGAAAGAACATCTTCTGAATATAATACTTTTATTGATTGTATAAGATACTGTAAAAATTCTTCCTTTATTTCGGAATGAACATAAACATAATCAGGAGCTACGCATGTTTGACCTGCATTTATAAATTTTCCCCAGGCAATTCGTTTAGCAGCAAGCGGTAAATTAGCGTCTTTATGAACAATACAAGGACTTTTACCACCCAATTCAAGCGTGACAGGAGTAAGAGTTTTCGCTGCTGCTTTCATAATTACTTTACCAACAGCAACACTGCCGGTAAAAAAGATATAATCAAATTTCTCCTTTAATAAAGCTTGACTTGTTTCTGCTCCTCCTTGAATAACGGTTATATATTCCTCTGGAAAAGACTGTGAAATAAGCTCACCGATTAATTTCGCTGTTGCAGGAGTTAATTCAGAAGGTTTTATTATAGAACAATTTCCAGCTGCTACAGCGCCAATTAATGGTGCAAAAGTTAATTGAAAAGGATAATTCCAAGGGGAGATGATTAGCGTTACACCGTATGGTTCCGGATAAATGACACTTTTCGATCCGAACTGAGCCATAGTAGCTTTCACTCGTCTAGGTCTAGACCATTTCTTTATATGCTTCAAAGTAAAACTAATTTCTCCTAACAGCATACCAATTTCCGACATATACGATTCGAATGGATTTTTATTTAAATCTTCTTTAAGGGCATCCATTAAACTTTGCTCATTTGACTTAATTATTTCTCTTAATAGCCGAAGTGCGTGTATTCGGTAAGCAAGACTTTTTGTTTTCCCTTCTAAAAAAAATTCCCTCTGTTTTTTTACTATCTCATTGTAATTTTCCATTTTTATCACTCTTTGTAGGTAATGGTTATCTTCTATATGTTAAAAGATTTATTTACACGTAAATATGAATAATCTAATTGATTTCAAAATTCGACTTAATTTTATTATTTTTTACAAAAAATATACATATTATTACTTCTTATCTTACATTTTTCATGTAAGATAATATAACAAAGACAAAGAATTTTTCCTGATATTATATTAAACTACTATTACAAAAAGGGGGACTTATTATGACAATTAATGACAAAGTTTTGTTCGATGGTGATATTTATATCATATTATATGATTATAGAAACGGACGATATGAAATAAGAAGTGAAAAGTCACCAAGAAAAGTGGTATTGGTAAAAGAAAATGAAATCCAAATGGTATAAGACAAATGGACGAAAAAAGAATCATTTATTGCAAAAAGGATAACCCCAAAAGGAAGTAAATTACCTTTGGTTATCCTTTTTCTTTATGATAAATTCGAGTACATAAGTTATTAATATTAACAACAAAGAAGTTCCCAAATTTTCGGGAACTTCTTTGTTGTTTGTTACATAGAGATATCTTTACCTAAAAAAATAGAATTGCTTGTTTTAATGTGAGCAAGCACATTTATAACAAATAACACTACTCCAAGTACAAGCAATAATGACCCAATAATGGTACCAACTACAAGAGCTTGATTCCCTGTAACTAATTGAACGAATAAAACTCCTTGCATCAATGGTAAACCAATATTATGCAGCCAAAAATGCGCTTTTGCCAATTTCGTTTCGCCAGCTTTTGGGAAAATGCAATAAATAAGTCCAAATAGAGCCATTGAAACCCAGCCTAATAAATTTAAATGTGCATGGACTGAGGTAAAAGAAAAGTTATGAATGATTCCCATTACAAGTCCAAGTACTACAGCTATTAAAAAGTATACAGCTGCAATTTTTAAAAAACGTACTCCCATTATTTCTCTTCCTTTCTACAATTTTCTATTTTAAACATCTATAATAATAAACTAATTTATTCATAGTGTTAATAGTTTTAACTATTTTTTTCAAATAGATTTACAAATTCCTCATACTTTTTACCTATTTTCTCTTTTTCCCTAACAACGAATTGGACAAATTCAAGCATTTTGAATAGTATTTCCCAATTATATAGGAGGATTTTGTCATATTCGTGTTGAAATAAGTTAAGGGAAATAAACTAGAACAAACTTTTCGGAAAGGTGGAATTGAAAATGGATCGTATAAGTTGTCTTGCTTTTCTATTATATCAAGCCGAAAATGAAGAGATTCAAAACGCAGCCCTGCAATTAGTCAATGGGGAAATTTCCATCAAAGAACTGAAAAACATTCCACAATACCTTCCTTATATAAAGGAAGCTGAAAAAGAATTAAAGAGAAACACTTTAAATAATAATGATGTGTGTGAATTTGTTGAAAGATATTTATACATTTATGAATAAGAGTAGAGATTATAAAAAAACACACTTTCCCGTGGAGCAGTGTGTTTTTTATCTTTATTATGTAAATAAACTTTTAAATACACCGTAGCCTTCTTCATCTAGTTGATCCTTTGGAACAAATCGAAGTGCCGCAGAGTTAATACAATAACGCGACCCATATGGGTCAGGTCCATCATCAAATACATGCCCTAAATGAGAATCAGATATTTTGGCTCGAACCTCAATTCTGCGTAAACCATGGGAAGTGTCAAACCTTTCCTCTAATTCATTTCTTCGTAATGGTTTGGTAAAGCTCGGCCAGCCGCAGCCTGCATCATATTTGTCCAGAGAACTAAATAATGGTTCTCCCGAAATGATATCAACATAAATCCCTTCAGCATGATGGTCCCAATATTCGTTTTGAAATGGAGGTTCTGTTGCATTATTCCTTGTTACCTCATATTGTATTGAAGTCAGTTCCTCCCGCAATTGTTCATCACTTTTTCTCGTTTTCCAGTTTTCACGGATAAACTTTGCCCTTCCGGATCCTTCTTTATATAAATTATAATGAAACGGTATCTTTTTATAATAATATTGATGCTTTTCTTCCGCTTTATAAAAAGCTACAGCCGGCAATATTTCAGTTACAATCGGCTTATTAAACTTATTACTCTTACTTAACTCTTCTTTGGAGTCTTCTGCAAGCTTACGTTGTTCCTCATTATGATAAAAGATGGCCGTGCGATAGGAAGTTCCACGGTCATTAAATTGTCCCCCTGCATCGGTAGGATCAATTTGCTGCCAGAATAATTCCAGTAATTTTTGATATGGAAAAATACCGGAATCAAACGTAATTTGAACAGCTTCGAAATGACCCGTTGTTTCTGAGCATACTTCATCATAGGTTGGGTTTGCAGTATGCCCGCCGATATAGCCTGACACAACCTCTTTTATTCCTGGTTGTTGGTCAAATGGCTCTACCATACACCAAAAACATCCGCCGGCAAACGTAGCTAATTCATTTTGTTTCATCTCTTTTTCTCCTTTCACAAAATACAATGAACTTCATTCTTTTTGTCCATTGTATAAAAAATACTATTAATAATTACACTTCTTGAAGTGGAATATTTTTCAACACATTACACACGCTAACTTCAGCGGAGGTGAATAAGGTGAAAAAACAAAATACCAATAAGTCGAGTCAACAGTCTCCCCAAGATTCTATCATGAATCATGTCGATCAGACATTTGAGGAAATGGTAAAAGATGTTCGAAATTTAATAAATGAAAACTCACAGAAAAATAACCTGCAATAATTAGAAATGAACGCCAATTTTGGCGTTTCTTTCTTTTCCTAACTTTCCTTCTTCTATGATTGAATTTATCATTTTTAGCGAATAGTAACATTAGTGTTGTAAGTTAAACACTATACTTCAATGTGGAGGGATATACTTTGAATATTCTCTTTCGCTTATTTCCAACACTTTTTTTCTTCATCCTTAAATTGGCGTTTCTATTAAGTAATTCACTTTCAAGGTTAAGAAGCTTACTAAGAATGCCATCGTTGACGTGAAAGACTGAGTATTTTAAAAGTATTACCGTATTCTCATTGATATAAGGAAGGAGAGCGTACTTTATTTATGCTCTCCTTCCTTGCTGTTCTACAGTCCTGTACTCTTTTCTTTCGAATTCAATTCCCTTCATGATAAAACGAACAATGGCTAATCATTGGAATAGAATATGAAGGAAAGGAGTTTTGCAGAATGAGCGTTACAGCATTTATTATTTCCATCATCATGTCGTTGATGATTGGTTACGTTGCTGAGAAGCTGGTGCCTTTTGATATGCCCGGCGGTATGTTTGGCTGTATAATTGCTGGTTTCATTGGTGCCTGGATTGGGCATGGTTTATTTGGGGCTTGGGGCCCGTCCATTGCAGGTTTTTACTTAATTCCCGCTCTTATTGGCGCCATTATTGTTGTCGTCATTGTCGGATTTATTTGTGAAATTTTCTAATTTAATATGGTTAATCCAATATAGAAAGCTGTTCCCCACATAACGAGAGCTGAAATTTTATTTAAAACGATGAGGAAGATACCCGACTTATCTAATTTACCCGTAAGCCTGCCGACTATACCTAACCCGAAAAACCATATCCATGAAACCGCAATACAGGCAGCTGAAAAAAACATTTTCTGTATTCCATCATAAGCAAGCGAACTTGTTCCAATCACACCAATTGTATCAAAGATGGCATGTGGATTTAATAACGAAACCGATAAAGCAAACAGAATTTGCCTTTTTGCTGTAAAAGAATTTACATCCAACACTTCATCTGAAGGTCTGCTCCTCCATGTCATAACACCCATATACATTAAAAACAACACCCCAAGCAACAAGAGCACTAATTTAAGCCAAGAATATTCCAAGACTACCACGGATACTCCCAAGACTGCTAATGTAATTAGGAGTGTATCGCATAAAGATGCCGTAATCATAGCAGGAAATGCCTTTAAGAAGCTCGTCTGAATAGCCCCTTGATTAAAGACAAACACATTTTGAACGCCTAACGGTAATATTAAGCCTAATGCAAGGATAGAACCATGGAAAATTGCTTCAAACATTTTTATATAAACTCCTCTAACTTCTTCTTTCTATCAACCTAGTATAATGGACTTATTAAAAAAAACAAATAATTACGAAACTGATAATCTTTCTCGTTACTACCAGCTTATAATCATAAAGAAAAGGAAACAGTCTGTTTCCTTTTCTTTATGATTATAAATATATTATTCTTGTATCATCCAATCCTCTTGATAAATAATATCACCATTTTCCGACAGCGCTTTTATACTGCTTTTCTCTCCAATTGCTAAGTAATAACGTTTTTTATCCTTTTCAATCATCATCGCTTCTTTGTATTGATCTGTTTCTCCTGTTGCAAGTGTTTCAATTTTCTTAATCACTGGATTATGTATTTCACCATAAATGATAGATAGATTCGTTTTAACATTCCCCTCTTTATCATAATCACGAAAATCTTCCTTATAAATGGTAAATTGGTCATTCTCTTTATGCTTCCAGCCATTAGGTCCCACATTATCCCAACCATCTTCCGAATCCCCCTTTAAGAAGGCGACACCTAAGACAGGTTTACTTTGATTAGCAAACTCCTCTATTTCCGCTATCGTATCATATAAAACAATCGAAATATCTTCCATTTTCTCAGTATGTATGATTTGATTTACCTTATACGGAATGGCCTCGTTCATAGTTGGATAACTACAGGCTGTAATACCTAGAAGAATGATGCTCATAAACAGTAATTGAATCCCCTTTTTCATGATCCTAGCCTCCTATTAATACTACTATTTAATTATATCAAATTTTCAAACAATATTAAGGAGAAAAGATTAAATTAAGTCTAATTTACCTTCTTATAACAGGATAATAACGTAAAAACAAATATTCAAACGAAAAAACTAGTTCTTTTGACAGGGTATTTTATATTTCTCCATAAAAATAAGCTTGGATTAATATCACAAGCTTAAACGAGAGTTCATTTAATACGGATATTTATTTTATTATCTTTTGCGCTTACGTTCATTAGACTTTTTAATTTTCATTAATTTAGTTGGAGGTTGTTTTCTCAGCCATCTAATAAAAGATGAAAGCTTTGCATCGTTTCTTAATTCTTGTACTGTTGTCAGCCTAACAGCAATTTCATCATTACTGTATAAAGCATGAATTTGTTTATGACAGGGTATACATAGATCAGCAGTTTCACCAAAGGTACCTCCTTTTTCTTTTGGAAGTAAATGATGGACCGTTGTTTCCACACCATTACGTCCGCACAACTCACAAAATGCCATGATTTCCCTTCTCCTCTCACCGTTTAGAACGAATAAAATTAAAACCAACCCTTTCGTTTAAACCATAGATACAACAATACACCTACCATCCCCATCGTTCCTAAAGCTAGAAAATATCCATGTTTCCATGTTAACTCTGGCATATACTCAAAGTTCATTCCATAAATTCCAGCGATAAAGGTTAGTGGAGCAAAGATCGATGTAATTATCGTCAGGATTCTCATCACATTATTTGTCTGGTGTGAATTCAATGATAAGTAACTATCACGGATATCAGCAGTTAATTCTCTACTAGACATGACCATATCCGAAAGTTTTAACAAATGATCATAAATATCAGAAAAGTATTCCCATCTATCCCTTATTCCCTGTAAATGATGCGAATTTAACATTCGGTAAAGCAAATCCCGCATGGGGTTTATAGAATGTCTTAAATTCAATAACATATGCCTCGCATCAAATAATTCATTCATTAAATGATCCATTGATTTATTCTGCGTATTGTTCTCAATTTTGTCCAATTCATCTTCTAATTTGTACATCAACGGAAAATAGTTATCGACAATTTTATCTAAAATATCATAAAACACATAATATGGATCCCATTTCTCGATATTCTTATGAGATAATAAGCGATCCCATACTTGGTTTACCTCTAGAACAGATTCTCGATGAAAAGTAACAACATAATGATTACTAATGAAAAAATTCAGCTCCTCTTTAATAATTTCTTTCTTCTCCTCATTTACGATATGGGTAACAAAGAACGTGTAGTCATCATAATAATCTAATTTCGGACGCTGTGGTCTATGTATGCAATCTTCAACAGCAAGTGGATGAAAGTGGAATGTTTCCGTTAAATGATGAATATCGTCTTCACTCGGCTCATTAAAATCAACCCAATACCACTTATAATTAGAAAAATTCACATTGTTTATAGAAATATTTGTTTCTAATTCATACTCGAATGTTACTCCAACGATTCGTATCATCTAGCGCACATCCTCATTTGAGATACAGGAAAATTCAATCGTGTTCCTTTCTAATGATATCTATTTCAACGATTTATCCTTACCAACACAGAATGATTCTATCCTAATATTTGAAATTACACATTCATAACGCTAATCTATAAAAGGTAAAACAATAATTTTTACAATACTAATAAAGGAGATAGAAATCATGAATTTTGTAACCTTAAATAATGGTTTAAAAATGCCCCAGTTGGGCTTTGGTGTATGGCAGGTTCCCGATGATCAAGCAGCCATTGCAGTATCAAAAGCACTTGAGGTTGGTTATCGATCGATTGATACAGCGATGATTTATGAAAATGAAAAAGGAGTGGGAAAGGCCATACTTGAATCCAACGTTCCACGCGATGAGCTTTTTATTACAACGAAGGTTTGGAATAGTGATCAAGGATACGATAATACTATCCATGCTTATGAAAAAAGCTTAGAAAAATTAGGATTAGATTATGTTGATTTATACCTCATTCATTGGCCCACGCCCCAATATGATCAGTACATTGATACATACAAAGCTTTAGAAACACTTTACCAGGATGGACGCGTAAGAGCGATAGGTGTATGTAATTTTAATAAGGATCATCTTGAGCGGATTTTAAAAGAATGCAAAATAAAACCTGTTTTAAATCAAATTGAATGCCACCCTTATCTATCGCAAACCGAAATGAAACAATTTTGTCAATCACACGATATTTTTGTGGAGGCTTGGAGCCCGCTTGATCAAGGCGGGGAAGCGTTAGAGGACCCAGTTATTAAAAAAATTGCGGAAGCGCATGGAAAGACATCGGCTCAAACCATTCTAAGATGGCATTTGCAAAATCATACGATTGTCATACCAAAATCTGTCACACCATCTCGTATCGAAGAAAACTTCCAAGTCTTTGATTTCGAATTATCATCAAAAGAAATGGAAGAAATTCATCAACTGAACCAAAATCGCCGAAAGGGTCCCGAACCAAATGATATGAACGTAAGATAGAGATAATCCTTAATAGAAAAGAAGCACTATACGTATAGTGCTTCTTTTCTATTAACAATCATGGTTTTCACGTTAGACATTTATCATAACAATAAAAAGGGTTTTCTTTTCCATGATACGTCATTTCCCCTGATTTTATATACCCTAGCTTCTCAAACAAAGCCTGGGCTTTTTTATTTAATGAATACGTATCAATCTTCATATATGGAACCTGGTTTTGTAATGCAACGTACTCAGCATGTGCGATAAGATGTGATGCCATTCCTTTTTTTCTTGCAACTGCTCCAATCACTAGACGATGAAATGTATAAGCGGCACTTTCCTTTCTCCATAGTATTCCCTTGTATTCATCCGGCAGATTTGTATCAACACTTATGGAACCAAGAACTTCTCCCTTCTCTTCCCATATATACAAGTTTCCCTTTTGTATATCCTGTTGAAAAATGTCTTCAGTCGGATATTTTTCATCCCATTGATCGTTTTTCTCTTCTCTCATAATATAAATCGTTTCTGCAACCATTTTCATGATAACAGGTAAATCCTCATTTCTTCCTTTTCTAATCATACACAATACTTTCCTTTCTTCTAAAGAGGTCAGATGACTTTCTTTTTCATTTTTGTCTTTGCTTTCTCTTTCGCAGGCAGCTGAGCAATAATAACTGCCATAAACATAATGACACAGCCAAGAATTTCTCTAAGAATCATACTTTCTCCAAGCAGAATCATCCCTGAAATGACAGCAAAGAATGATTCCATGCTTAAAATAATAGCAGCTACTGTTGGATTCGTATCCCTCTGTCCAAGAATTTGAAAGGTATAAGCAATTCCTACAACGACTATCCCGGTATAAAGAATGGGCCCCGCACTGGCCAAAATCGAGGATAATTCAATTGTTTCGGCAAATATAGCAACAGTAAGGGACAAGATGCCTGCTACAAAAAACTGAATAAATGACATTTTTAACCCGTCAACCTTTGGCGCAAAATGGTCTACGATGAGAATATGAATAGCCCAAAATACAGTGCCGCAAAGGACAATAAGATCTCCTTTTGAAATGGCGAAGTCTTCAGTCATACACAGTAAATAAAGACCGACTACAGCTAAAGCCACACCAACCCAGACACTCTTGCTTGCTTTTTTATGTATAAAAAGTCCAAAAAGCGGTACTAATACAATATATAATGCTGTAATGAACCCGGCTTTCCCTGCCGTTGTATAAACTAAACCAGACTGTTGGAAGGAGATGCCAAAGAACAAAGCAATACCACAAGCTAAACCTCCAATCAGTAAATCCTTTTTCGTTCCATTCTGTTTCATTGCCTTTTGTTTCTTGTGATTTAACCTGCCCATGATAAGTATAATTGGGATTAATGACAGCGTCCCGATTAGGAATCTAGTAGCAGTAAAAGTGAAAGGACCAATATACTCCATCCCGACACGCTGAGCTACAAATGAAGTTCCCCAAATGAGTGCTGTTATGGCAAGAAAAATCTCACCGCGCAGCCGATTGTTATTCATATGCACTCTCCATTTCTATAGTTTTTATCCGTATATAACATTATATCAATAGAATATTTTCTTTTGTTCTTAAATTTAATCCTTATTATCAATTTATATATATCCAACTTATTAAATCGACATAGGAATTCTTTTTCTATCATGTACAGGTACTAAATATGGTTCTTCCGCGAGATATTTGACTCATCCGTGTGAAAAGGACATATATAGCTTAACAAAAGAAAAAATGCTTATACATAATAGCGATTAACCTTATGGCATCAACGATTTGTTCAATAAGGAAATTTTACCTGTCATTTGCAATTGTTTTTCATCCATCCTATTAAATGGAGGTGAAAAAAATGACAAACCGTAATCCTGTCGAGTTTTCAGGAAAAGTTTTGGATCAACGAAATACACTTACTGGTCCGGACGATGCAGGCAAAGCGTCTTATCCAGAAAGACCAAAACATGTTCCGATTAAAGAAACAAACATGAAACATTTAACCAGTCACTAAAATAGGGCTGCCTAATTGGCAGCCTATTTTAAATTTTTTTAATTCGTATATCATTTATTCTATTTTTTCAACAAAATAGGATATTTTATTAATTGACAACAACAGAAAATCTGAAAATCCATAAAATGACTTCATCGTAACTCATGTGTTTATTTTTACTATCACTCCCATACTTAACCCTATTAAAATATTAAAACATTTGGATACTCTTTTTCTGTTTTTTATTATAAAATAGAAGCAAATTTAATTAGATTGAGTGGTAAATATGAAATTCAGAGGCAGCATTGTAGCGTTCCTTCTTGTGTTAATAACGAATGGACTATATATATATTATTATTATTCAAAATATGAAAGTATTGAGTTAATTGAATTCTTAGGGTTGCCTATCATGCTGCTAGTTGCTTGGTGGGCTGGTAAACAATATGATAAAGCGAAATTTTTCCAACAGCAAGAACGTATACAAAAAAATAAGCTCGAAAAAAACATACAATTGTTCCAATCCATATTTGAGAAAGCCCCTATCGGAATTGCTATTATAGATAATAACGGCAGGCCCATCATCTCAAACTCTAAGTTGCAAGAAATGCTTGGATACAGTGAAGAAGAATTGAGCAGAATGACATTTAATGAATTCAGTGAATCTGATGATGCGAAAAAAAATATGGCGTTATTATCAGATTTGTTAGCAGGCAAAATAGATTCCTATCAATTAAATAAGCGATATATTCGTAAAGATGGTCAAATGGTCTGGGGGGAAGTTACCTCCACCCTATTTCCAATCGAGGACCAGTCATTTTATGTCATAGGTATGGTAACCGATATTACTAAACGAATGAAAGCTGAACAAGAGTTGACTAAAGCTTATCAAGAAATGAAATATTTCTCCAATCGCGATGGTTTAACAAATATTGCTAACCGCCGCTATTTTGACCAATATTTAAATTCCGAATGGGAGCGGGCTAAAAATGCCTCTCTACCTTTGTCACTAATAATAGTCGATATCGATTTCTATAAAAAATATAATGATACTTACGGGCATTTAGCCGGGGATAACTGTTTAAAACAAATAGCAAAAGAATTAGAAAGTACTGTTGAGAATTCAATTGGATTAGCAGCGCGTTTTGGCGGGGAGGAATTTGCCCTTGTTCTTCCAGAAACAACACAACAAAAAGCGGAAGTAATCGCAAATAAAGTACATTTAGCCATTTCAGCACTGCAAATTCCTCACAAAAGTTCACCAATTAGCCCAATTGTGACTGTGAGTATTGGAATCTCTACTATGATTCCAACTATATTTTCTAAACCAGATGAATTATTCCTTAGAACGGATAAAGCATTATATGCCGCTAAGCAACAGGGAAGAAATCGGATTGTAATTGACTCAAATAAAGCCGAGGAGCTGTGAAAATCATCAGCCCCTCTTTTTATACACTTTTACCAGTCCATTATTTTTTAATATAATAGCAACCCGATCAATCCAATTAGTCCAAATACCTCCAAAATAATATGATGGAAGCCGGTCAAAATCGGCTTCACTGTCAAAACCTTCGGACCCACCATCATCATCTGCTACAAGAATCACCCTTGTATCGATTCCCTCTATACGGCCGTGAAATTTATTTGGCCACCCCCATAGAATCTTAGCATATTCGGCTCCCACCCTATCTTTTTCAACAACGACAGTAAGTGATTTTGAATGTTAGTGGCTGTTCGTATAAAAAATGTAGATATTATCTTTTTATTGGGCGGAGATTATATCTTTCTTATGTGTATTTAGCACATAGTGTTGTTAGAAACTTTTTATGCCTTTTCCTCTATGCTTTGTTATCTTCCTTCTCCAGCTATACAATATTTGCTAGGAAAAATCCGATTCCAGCGGCTGATACTCCCGACAATACCGATGCTATTACATAAAACCAAGCCACTTTCCCTTTCTTTGCTTCTACAATAGTAATGGTTTCATACGCAAACGTTGAAAATGTGGTATAGGCACCGCAGAATCCAATCCCAACTAAAAACCAAATCCAATCACTGATTCTATTTGTCAAATAAAGATTGGCCAATAATCCGAGTAAAAAAGAACCTATACTATTAATCATCCATGTTCCATATGGAAAATAGGAACCTTTCTTTATTCGGCTTTTAATAAAGGTTCCTAATAAAAAACGAACGGTGCTCCCAAGTAATCCGCCTATTCCGATTAACCAAATCATTTAATTCTCTGCCTCGACTGTACGAAGATGAGCTATTTTATGACCAACAAAAGCTAACAGGATACCCAAAATAGTGGAGGCTAGAATATATAAGAGTGCTTGCCAAAGAAAACCCTTTTGGAATAATTGCAGAGTTTCCACTGAAAACGTTGAAAATGTAGTAAATGATCCGATAAAGCCAGTTCCTATTAAAAGAGACCATTCATTCTTTACTCTCTTAGAGCGACTTGCAAAAGTAAGGAACCAGCCAAGAATAAAACAGCCAATTAGATTAATATATAAGGTTCCAAATGGAAAGCCATTTCCGAAATGAATCCACTCCCCTAAACTGTATCTTGATATACTCCCAAAAAATCCTCCAATCATGACAAATAAAATATTCATATTATCCTTCTTTCTGGCATGAAAGCCGATAAACTGAGCCACTCTATACATGGAATCGAATAAATAAGTAAATTGTGTAATTAGCATATAGTGCAAGGGTGACTATTTACTGTTACATCATGAATAGTTCTCTTATATCTTCTTCAGTTAATAATGATTCTCCGTGCTCCTGGGGATTTATTATTTTTCCCATCAAATCCTTCTTTTTTTCTTGCAGTTCATTCATTTTTTCCTCAATTGATCCGCTTGTAACCAGTTTGATTACCTGCACCGTCTGCTCCTGTCCAATACGGTGTGCACGATCAGCTGCCTGTGCCTCTACTGCCGGATTCCACCATAAATCATACAAAATGACTGTATCCGCACCCGTTAAATTTAGGCCCGTTCCCCCGGCCTTTAATGAAATGAGGAACACATCGCACTCTCCCTGATTAAATCGATTACATAATTCCACACGTTCATCTGAAGGCGTCTGTCCGTCAAGATAGAAAAAAGGAATTCCCTCTTCCGCTAATTCTCGGCCAATCATCCCAAGCATTTTGGTAAACTGCGAAAATATCAATACTCTTCTCTCTGCCTGCTTTGCTTCCTCGAGAAGTTGCTGCAGTCTTTCGAATTTTGCTGATTTACCTTTATAACCGTCTACAAATAAGGCCGGGTGGCAGCATATTTGCCTCAGTCGTGTGAGACCGGCAAGAATTTTAATACGATTTTTCCGGATAGTTTCTTTATCTAGATGCTTCAGGGTATCATGCTTCAATTTTGCCAAATAGGCAGCATAAAGCTTTTTCTGCTCCGGCAACAATTCTACTGATTCAATCGACTCTATTTTTTCAGGAAGCTCCGCTAGAACGTCTTCTTTCAGCCTTCGGAGTAAAAAAGGACGAATTCTACGGGCAATCTTTTCTCTTGTCAGATTGCTGTATTCCTTTAAGCCCTGGAATAGTTCCGGAAAAACAACATGGAAAATTGACCATAGCTCTTCAAGTGAATTTTCCACCGGTGTGCCGGTTAAAGCGAAACGATTGATAGCCTGAATTTTCTTGACTGCCTTGGCTGTTTGTGTAGCAGGATTTTTAAAAGCCTGCGCCTCATCGAAAAACACCGTATGAAACCATTGCTTTTCGTACCATTTACTATCTTTACGCAACAATGGATAGGAAGTAATAATGACATCCTTATCCAGCGCCTCCTTCATAATTCTTGTTCTTTCTTTTATCGAACCATCGATAATAACCGCTTGTATGTCCGATGCAAATTTCTGCAGCTCACCAAGCCAATTATAAGTCAAAGAAGATGGACAAACGATTAGAACAGGTGTCTTCTTATGACGAATTACAGATAGCTCTGAAAGAATAAAGGCGATGCTTTGCAATGTTTTTCCAAGTCCCATACTATCTGCTAAAATTCCGCCAAATCCGTAATTTGAGAGCAGCTTCATCCATTTGTAACCATGCTTTTGATATTCACGCATAATAGGGTCTAGCTGTTCCGGGATTTTAACATTTACATTCTCAGGATGTTCTATCTCTAGTAAAAATGAACGAAAGGATTCTTCTATTGTCAATACCTCTTGATTATCAAGCGATTCTAACAGACGAAGACCTTGTATCGGGCTGACCTGAATCCCTTCCTCAAAATCATTCATCTCTTTCGGGAGAGCATAAAGAAATTTCCTTAAGGCATCAAATTCTCTTGTTTCTAAGGAAAGTAATGAACCATCCTTTAGCCGATAATATTTCCGTTTTTCCTCTAACGCTGCAAGAACCTCCTTTATTTGACTTTGCGGAATGCTATCCAAATCAAACGTAAATTCTAGCCAGTTCATACGATCCTTATAAGCTTTGACCCGTATTTTAGGAATCGGATTGCCTTTAAATATTCGATTCCTAACAGCTGTTGTGGCATAGGTTCGTACAAACTTTTCCAGTTTTGGAAGAACTTTGTATAAAAACTCATATTCCAATTCTTCATTATATAATAGATATCCGCTGTCATTTCTTGCAAAGGAGCTATCCTCCATCATCTGCAGGATTTTGTCCTCCTTTTCTTTATCTCTTATCACAAAAGTTTTAATGGAACGGTTTTCTAGTGGATTGATAACGATTTGATCGTAATGAAACTCAAGACCTGCTAAAAGACGATTATTAACACGATCTAAATAGAGCTTTGCTTTTAATGGTGTCTTCTTCCATTCTTCTGTCATGCTATACGGAAGGTGAACCTTTCCAAGTTTTTTTAAACCAGGGATAACTTTGTCTAGAAACAATGAAATTTGCTCATTTGGAACTGTAATTTGATTAGTTCCAGTGGCATCAAGCATGTTTTTTAATTCAACCAGCCGGATGAAATCCTCCTGCTTTAGGCGGATTAGCTTTTCTCCTGAAAAAACTAAACGATAGGAGGTTAACATAATTAAGTTATGTAAACCATTTATTTTTAGTTGGTAGCCTTTGTTGTTGTCCTCTATAAAATGAAATTGGATTGATAGGGGTACTTGCGAAACTTCCAGCTTGTTTAATCTATTCCCCTTATTTAAAAGCTTCACACTTGGCGCTTTCTCCAAAACAAGAAGAAGGGTTTCCCATGAAGCAGGAGGAACCATTAATAAATCCTTGTCATCTTCTTTCTTGTCCCGTTTTAGCGTATTCGAATAGGCTTCCTCATCGTCGAGAATATAAAATAACTGCCGGAATACAGCATCATCCTCCATAAGAAAGCATTGAAGTCTTGGATCATAAAAGACAAAATCAGAGAGCATATATTTATTTCCTGCTCTGATATTCTTAAGAAAATCTCGAATGTTTTGAACTTTTGTCTGTCCGATTATGACTTGAATAGCGATCATCCACTGGTCTTTTCCAACGGATACAAGTTTACAGATAAATGTGGCTTTAAGTAATTCTCTATCTTCAAAATGGCGCTTTTTCCGAATCGATGGGGATGGTTTTTGGTTAAAAAGCGTTAATAGTTCTTCTGTTAATTCCATATTAGCAATGCCAGTCTGATTCTCGTTTTCCGTATGAGGTATCGTTCCTTCCTTCTGATAGTTAGATAGAGCTATTAATACTGCAGCAACATGCTGACAGTCTTTTGGAATGGAAGCAAGCTTCGGGCAGCTGCAAGAAGCTTGCATACTGCCGGAACCTTTCTGCTCAACTTTTACATAAAAATCCTCTATACCACTTACAACTGCCCGACAAGACTTGGGACTGTATTCTGTAATAGTTACTTTTTTATTACGATAGTAAACAGCTCCTCTTTTGAAGGAGGCAGTACCACACATTTCCTTAATGAATTTTTGATCGATTTGGATATTCAAATTACGCCTTCTCCTTCCTGAGAAACTTTACATGCGATTACAAATCAATATTATATCATTTTACAATAGAATTATTGCCGAAAACAAAAAAACGCCATTAAGCCAAAAGCTTAATAGACGTTTTTTCTTCTAGATTTTTTTCACAAATTCAGATTTTAATTTCATGGCACCAAAACCATCAATTTTACAATCAATATCATGATCGCCATCTACTAAACGGATATTTTTTACTTTAGTCCCCTGCTTCAATGTTGAGGAAGATCCTTTTACTTTAAGGTCCTTAATCACTGTTACAGTATCACCGTCGTTTAGTATATTTCCATTTGCATCTTTTATGACCTTCTCTTCTTCACTGCTTACCTCGTCTAAGGTCCATTCATGAGCACACTCCGGACAAACAATCAGACTTCCATCTTCATATGTATATTCTGAATGACATTTCGGACAGTTAGGTAATTTTGACATAGCAATATCCTCCTATATTTTTGAATATTTGATTAAACAAAACAATATCAACCTGTTTATTATACCTTGTCCTAATAGAAATTTCCTCACTATTTTTGCCATTCTTTCAGAATAAACAAATAGATCAAATTCCTATACTAACTTGAAAGAAGAACCATCAATGATTTCAACATCATTTCGTTTTTTCACTTCTTCCATTAAGGCAAACAAAGCCTGATCCTTCATTTTTGCTTCAATCATACAGTCAATTTGCGGCACAGTACCTCTAATCTCTTTTAAAAAACGAAAGAACATCTCAACATCTATATAATCAGAATGATGACGAAATTCTTGCTCACTTTTCGGACTAGAAATATGCATCTTGATTGGCAAAGGGGAATCTTTCCAAGTAGCAACAATCCTCTCCCAATTCTTCTGCCAATTTTCATTTTGATGGTGTGCAAGATGATGATGGTAGTCAAATACAAGTGGAATCCCTATTTTTTCACATAAATAAAGAGCATCGTCTACGGTAAAGGAGGTGTCGTCATTTTCAAGCATAATCATCTTTTGAATAGAACTAGGAACCACCATCCAATTTTCCACAAAACGCTCAAGCGATTTGTCTGTTTCCTTATAGTTTCCTCCAACATGCAGTACACAACGATGAACTGGATCAATCCCCATTCCTTTCAACAGCAAATAATGAAGCTTTAATGTTTTTATTGAGTTTTTCAGAACTTCCTTCTTGTCCGAGTTAATAACAACAAAATGATCCGGATGAAAATCCATTCTTATTCCGTTTTTCGCAGCAAACTCTCCAACTTCACGCAGATTATCTTTTAATGGTTTCATATAATCCCAATCAAGAAGCTCTTCATGGTTTGCTAATGGAATCAAACGTGAAGTTAAACGATAAAAATGAATCCCACTAAATGCATTATGCCGAAGAAGCCTCAGTGTATTTTCTAAATTGGAGATGGCAATCCTCTCTAATTTACGAATCGCCGCTTCCCTGTCTCTTATTTTTTGGAATTGGGCATATGTCATCGTTTGGGATGGAGATGCATTTTGCAGCTCCATACTCATAGCCACATAACCTAATCGAACAACTGTCATGATAAACCACCTCATAATTAGTATGGTAATAATCATGTTTGGATAGACTTCCTCCAGCAAAAAGCCCCTTTTTAAACAATCCAAGTTGATTAACAACAGACACACAAAAAGCGATACTTAGTCAGTACCGCTGCACCCTTGTTAATATGAAATATAGAACAATCTTGAAAAACGGTTTCGAAATTACAGAATATATAAAAAAATCCGCCGCAGAACCAAAGGCTTTTGCGCATTCACCCACACTCCTTCGATGTTATAATTAATAAACATATTATAAATTTGTTTATTTTTATACAAACTAAACATAAAATCGTTTACTAAAATTCTAATACGTTGTAAAATTGATATTAACGAGTTTATCGCTAGCTAAATGTTTTATATTTAAATATTGATTGGATGTGTTAGCAAACATGGAGATAAATGAATTCTTTTGGGAAGCATCATTAGAGGAACTAAAACAAGGATATATCGAGAAAAAGGATGCTTATGTCTGCCTGTTATGCGGAACGAAAATAGAAAAAGGCATTATCTATCCCGATGAAAAATTGTTTTACGAAGCAGAAAGATTTGTACGTATCCACATTGAAAGAACTCACCAATCCGTCTTCGATTACTTAATTGGGATGGACAAAAAGTTGACTGGCTTGACAAATCATCAAAAAAGCCTCCTTCAGCTTTTTTATCAAGGTAAGAGCGATATAGAAGTCAAAGAGGAGCTTGGAATTGGCAGTGCAGCAACCATCCGTCATCATCGGTTTTCTCTGAAGGAAAAAGAACGGCAAGCCAAAACATTTTTAGCGATGATGGAACTGTTAAAAGAAAAAGACCAATATGCTCCTGCCTTTGTACCTGTCCATAAAACAGCCACAATGGTGGATAATCGTTATAATGTAACCCAAGAAGAAAGAGAGAAAATACTGAACAAGTACTTTAACTCAAAAAATCTAGTTAAATTTCCTCCTAAGGAAAAGCAAAGAATGATTGTACTTCGTGAGATTTCCAAACAATTAGAACAAGACCATATTTACAATGAAAAGGAATTAAATGAATTATTGAAAGGGATTTATGAGGATTATGTCTTAATTAGAAGATATTTAATTGAGTATGGATTTCTAGATCGTAAAAAAGATGGAAGCCAATATTGGATAATTAAATAAAAGATGAAAGCAGGTAAAAAATATAGACCGAAAGAAAGCATTGAAGCAAATGTTTAAAGAAACCCCCGTCGACGCAGTTGTTTATCAAATAAAGAATCTAGTAAATAATAAAATTTTTATCGGCAGCACAAGAAACGTTAAAACCTTAAATGGGGTAAAATTCCAACTTGAAACAGGTACTCATTCTAACAAAAAACTTCAGGAAGAATGGAAGCATTATGGCCAAGATGGTTTCATGATTGAAGTACTAGAAACGTTGAAAAAGAAAGATGATCCTTATTATAACGAGAAAGAAGCATTAGCTGACCTTGAAATGAAGTGGCTCAATCAACTACAACCATACGAAGAACAAGGTTATAACAAACAAAAATCTTAAGCAATAGCTCTAAAAAGCATAACTTTTAAAAGTAAACCTCCTGCACAGACTTTTATAAGTTGTCCGCAGGAGGAAACAAGGAATACTTTCATAAATATGTTTTTCTAAACTACAAAACTTGAGTATTTTTCTTATTTTCACACAAAATATTATAACAGAAGGACACAATGAACTTTCTAAGCCCTTCTCACATTTGAATAACTATTATGGCAGAAACGGGGTTTTCCGATGAGAAAGAAAGTCGTAGATAAGTTAAATCAATTCCTTGAAGGGAACTATATGGCTATCCACGCCTACGAAAAATATATCAATCACTGCCAGGATGCCGAACTCAAACATATCCTTTATCAATTTCAACAGGATCATAAACAGCATGCACAAATGATAACAGATAGAATTCAAAGTTTCGGAGGTATTCCTATCAACCATCTTGGACTAAAAGGTACAATTATTGAATGGATTAAAAATCTAACAGAAAAAACCACTCTCGATACCCACATTGTAAAAGATGCGTTAGCTGGAGAAGCAAGGGGAATTGAAGTATCACAGAAAATATTGAAAGATGATTTAGATATCGAAAGTAAACAATTAGTTGAAAAAATTTTAAGTCATGATCAACAACATGTTAACGTGCTTAAAAAGTTATTACAACAAATGGACCGTTCATAAAAGAATTAATTACAATACAAATAGGCTGCTTAATAAACTTAGTTAAATCAAACAGCAAAATTTGTTACACGTCTACGTATTTCAGCGGCCACCGCTGTTGGTTTCTCCATTTGGAAAATCACATAGCGAAATTTCTTATGACCTTCTAGTTCAATAAATATTAATGGCTGTACTCGTTCATAAGAAAGGAAATACCATTCATTTCCATACTTGAAACTACCTTCATAAATATCCAGTGGAGGAATGGAAGTACCAGACATTCTCAGCATGATTACATAGGCTTGAAAATCATCCACGTATACATTTTTGATGATTTGGTAAGGCATGATGATTTTCCGCGTTAACGATAAGTATGCAGGCATTCCCGTTAATTTAAGAATCAGCTCTTCTTCCCCAAAATGTAAGATTCTTCCCATAATTAAACCTCAATTCGAAATTTAATATTTCAATCGTATTCATTAAGATACTATGCTTACTGAAAAATAAAATTTCCATAATCCTTAAAAAATGACTTGAGTATTATGAGGATTGTAAATCTAGTAACAGTAAGGGACAAGAAAGTTTTATAAATAAATAATCAGAATTATTAGACATTTTATAAATATCTGGTATAATGTATTTATAACCAAAAAATTGTATTAATTTTTTATGAAATAAACTTATAACCATCAGCTGTATAACTACTATTTACGGTATGCAACGGCTCTTTCCATTACTAGAATACCATTTTTCTACTACTGATAGGGCTATTTCTTAGAAAAAAAAGCAAGATACAAATTATTTGTGACAAATCTATTTCTATGATAAAGTCACTTACTGAACTTGTTTTTTTATTTAATATAATAGAAATTCAATTACATTGCCAAAATGTCACTTCTGTGGCTTTTGTATAAATGATTAAAGGAGGTACATCTATGTACAATATCAAAGGAAAAGAGAAATTATTTATCTACACAGGTCCAGATGGTTCTGGAAGAAAAACAATCGCTAAAATGGTAGCCACTACTTTTGATATGGAAACGGTTCTATCCTATACAACACGCCCTCCTCGTCACTACGAGCAAGATGGTGAAGATTATTATTTTATAAGCGAAGAAAACTTTAAAATGATGGAAGCCAAAGATGAGTTTTTAGAAAGTGTTGAGATTGATGGATTCCATTATGGTATTCGTGAGGAGGATGTCGTTAAAGCGTTTGAAAATCATAACCTTGTCTATCTAACATTAAATCCAGAGGGGACTGAGAAACTAAAGCAAATGTATGGGGATCGTGTGATGAGATTCTTTATTTACGCTGATCGCGATACTGTATTAGAACGATTAAAAGCACGTAATGAAAGTGACGAAGACATTGCCCGTCATATGAACCATTATAATGATACAATGCTTTATAGAAACAACTGTGAACACAGCTTTGAAAATTTTGATTTGCCTCAAGCTTCATTTCAAATCAGTGAAGTAATTGAAAAGTTCCTCGACAGAGACATTATTGTAACCGATTATTAATCTTACCCTTTTTCTCAGTCCATTTGATGGAAGTATTGTGATGGTACTGTGTCCCTAACATGAAAGGGACAACGTACCAATCCATCAGGTTAGACATTCCAGACTTTATATATTTCCTTTAGTTAAATGAATGCTTTACCTCTAATGTAATCCTCAGGATTCATCTAACAAAATAATCCCAACAAAAAAGAAGTCGTAACCGTTTATCGGACTACGGCTCTTTTTTGTTCTTCTCTGCCGGCTCAGTTGTTTCCCTTCTGCCCTTTCCCAATCATAGCTTCAATAGGCGCTTTATCCTATTATGTTTTTATATTTTTTTCTGTTTGGACTCCTTCCTATCCTTATTATATTTCCATAAAAATTTTGACAGATTTTAGATTATTGGCTTGGACCAATTATAAATCCATACATAGTATAGTAAGAAATTACGATCTTGTTCTATTCTAAAAAGGAAAGGAAGCGAATTATGCAAGGAAACCTAAGCAAAGTATTTATCACCGGATGCGCAGGCTTCATTGGTTTTCACTTATCAAAGCGGTTGTTAGACGAAGGATTCATGGTTCTCGGGATTGATAATATGAATAGCTATTATGATCCAAACTTAAAAGAGGACCGCTTAAAAATCCTGAAAAAATATCCGCATTTTTTATTTATCAGAGGGTCAATGGAAAATCTAGAATTACTCGAAAATATGTTTGAACAATTTAACCCTAGTACAGTGGTACACCTAGCAGCTCAGGCTGGAGTACGGTATAGCTTAACGAATCCTCAAACCTATATACAATCCAATCTTGTTGGCTTTTTCAATTTATTAGAATGTTGTAAAAAGTATAAAATTCCCCATTTACTCTATGCGTCCTCTAGTTCCGTATATGGCGGAAATCAGAAGATTCCTTTTTCCATATATGACCGTACTGATCATCCAATCAGTTTGTATGCAGCAACTAAAAAAGCAAATGAACTAATGGCCTACACCTACAGCCATCTTTTTCAACTTCCAACAACCGGTTTACGGTTCTTTACTGTTTATGGGCCTTGGGGAAGACCTGATATGGCTATATTTTCCTTCAGCAATGCCATTATGAATAATCAGGCTATTCAAATCTATAATTATGGCAATATGAAAAGAGACTTTACGTATATTGATGATGTGGTTGAATCTATTGTCCGACTTATGAATAATGGTCCTCCAACATCAACCTCACAACCGCCATATAAAGTTTACAATATTGGAAACCATCAGCCTGTACAACTTAATGACATGATTAAGCTATTAGAGGATCAGCTTGGAAGGAAGGCAATAAAGAATTATATGCCCATTCAGCCTGGAGATGTTCCCGAAACCTTTGCCGATATTAATGACTTAATTCAAGATACTCAGTTTACACCCTCTGTATCGATTGAAGAAGGAATTAAAAATTTTGTTACATGGTATAAAGAATATTACAACATTTCATAAATCGATCATTTCCCTTTACTAAAAAAATCTCATTCCAATGAATGAGATTTTTTGTAATTAACTGCTGCAGCCTCCCCCACAGCTCGCACAACTGGAATCTCCATTGCTACCTCCTGAGTCATGATTACTGGTGGAGCTACAGGCAAAAGCAGTACAGGAAGAACCTCCTGCCGAAGGGAATTTGTAATATTCACTAGGATACCATTCATGCATTTGTTCTTGATATTGATCATCTTCATAAATAGAATAAAAAACCGCTGCACTCATAGCATATTGAAAAAAATGATGTTCTGAAGAGGATGATGGGACAGCAAGCGTTTTCTTCCCCTGCTTTATATCGTCAGATTGAAAGATTCCTTTTTTCATTTTACGAATAATATCTCTTTCAATCTCCATCCAATCAGACTGTTCACGAAAATATTTTCTAATTAAATCTTCCTCAGATAGCTTGCGAAAATCATCAAGGATGGTTCGGTTAATCGGTTCCTGTAAAAATCCTCCCCATATTTCCCTGCTGTTTGGTGTTGAATCAAATAAACTTAAATAAATCCAATCAAAGAAGCCTCTTTCGTTGGATTTAGATGTATTATCGGTATGAGGAGTATGGTGTAATAATTCATGATAGAAGTTCTTTGAAAATGTTTCATAATCTCTTGTAAACATTAGCATCTCATGCCAAATATCATCAACCCGTGAACTGAACATTGGCACTGACTTCAGCAGACTATTAATCAAAAAAAATCGTTTCATTTCAAAAAACAACCACTCATACTCATAATCAGCCCACTCAGGATGATTTTGCAAGAGTCGATTTTTTACAGCTTCCTTATAATCATCCGACAAAGATTGTTCAAGAGCTCGAACCATCGGCAAATAGTTTTCATTTTGAATACCAAGATTATCTGGAAGCGGCAGATTCTTCAACTTTTTTCTCTTTCGTTTAGCAGATAAAGAAATCAGGAAAATGGAAACAATAAAAAGTATAACAAATAACCCTACTAGCCCATCACGCATATCTTCTCTCCTTTCTAAACTATTCAAATGATTCTATATCGGTTCTTAATATGTACTATGTAGATAGTCATCTAAATAAAATCATTTGGAATCAGAAATATCTAAAAATAATGACTACATAAAAAGTATACGAATGAAAAGAGATAAAGTTTCATATCAATATAATACAAATAAAGCACCTGCTTGTGTCAGATGCTTAAATTTCTTTATCAATGAAATATATAAAAGGAATTTAGTATGAATAGACTGGTTTATTTATCAAATGGTCTTTGTCTGGCATAACCGCTGTTTTATATTCATTTAATAGATTATCCATTATTTGTTGGACTGAAAGAATTTCCTTTATTTCATGAACTCTAGCTCCGGCAAATATCAAACCATTTTCCACATCTCCATCGACCACTTTAAAGAGTGAATCCAAAGTACAAAATCGGTAGGAACAATTTTTTAAGCAATCATGGCATTTCTCTATCTTTACTTTGTTTTCACCGGCAATTCTATCTGAAAATGAATTGGCTATTACTCTTCCATATAAGCCTACGGTTGTTTTAACCAAAAGTGTATCTTCCTTACGGGCTTCCACATATTTTCGTTTAAATGCTAATGGAGCATCGCATTCATGACTGGCAACGAATCTTGTTCCCATTTGGACTCCGGATGCACCGCTCTTAAGTGCTTTCGCAATATCGGCGCCTGTCATGATTCCACCCGCCGCAATAACCGGAATAGTAACACCTTCTACTACCTCAGGAAGGATATCCAACATCGGCCTGTCTGTTCCTAAATGCCCACCTGCTTCAAATCCTTCAACGACAACAGCAGCAGCACCAAGCTTTTGAGAAATCCTTGCTAATTTAGCTGATGATACAATTGAAAGAACCGGAATACCTGCCTCTCTTCCCCAAGTATACATATCTCTTGAAATTCCTGCCCCTGAAATAATAAAATCAACTTTTTCCTCTAAAGCTGCCTTCATTTTCTCTGCAAAATCATTCATTGCAAATAGAACATTAATTCCAATATAGCCAGAACCTTTCACCGCTGCCTTTGCCAGCCTTATATGTTTGCGCATTTCCTCAACAGAAATACCTGTTCCTGAAATGATTCCAATACCACCTGCATTTGCAACCGCTGATGCAAGTCTGCTCAGCGAAATCCCAACTCCCATGCCTCCTTGCATAATCGGAAGTTTTGGCGTCATATGACCTATCGTTAATTGTGGAAAGTTCATTGTTAATCCTCGTTTCATATTTATTATTTCACTCTAACTAACGAGGAGTGTAACATGCGATTTCCTTATTAACTAGTGACGTTTGTCATTAGGTAATAGAAGTAGATAATTACCTTATTTTCATAGGATTTATAATGGAAATTAAACAGGATTAAATAGGAAAAAGAGACCTCATTTATTGAAGTTTCTTTTTCCTATTTTGATATATTTAAAAATTATCTTTTCTTCAGTCCTGAATTTGTGTGATTCATCACAGCACATGTTCCTTGTTTCTACTATCCTATTTTTATTACCATGTAACAACCATCATTAAGATAAACAAAATTAAAAGATAGTTAACAGAATAGATAAACATGTGATTGGCCCATTTTATATCTTGTTTCATAAAAAGACCGCGTATTCCCGTAATCATCCAGATAATGTTTAACACGGTTGCAATTACGACAAACACCGTTCCGAGTGAACCTAAAAAGAAAGGTAATGGAAGCAAACAAATAATATAAACAACAATTTGCCGCTTTGTTACTTCAAAACCATGTACAACCGGAAGCATGGCCACTCCTGCCCGCTTATATTCGTTATACCTTCTCATTGCAATAGCAAATGTATGAGGCATCTGCCAAATAAAAATGATTAGAGCCAATGTAATTGGTACAATATGATAACCAGGCGCAATGACTGTCCATCCCATTAATGGAGTAACAGCTCCTGAAACAGCGCCAATCATTGTATTAAGCGTATACTTACGCTTTGACCATATCGTATATAAAATCACATAAGTAAACCAGCCAATAAATGTGTAGATGACAGCTTCCATTGTGGTAAATAGCAACAAAGCAAATCCAAGAATGGTAAACACAATTCCCATTGTTAGTACTGCATTCATAGAGAAATTACCTGTAACGGTTGGCCGATTCTTCGTTCTTTCCATTACCCTATCAAGATCAACTTCATACCAATTATTCAGCGCTAGGGCACCAGCAATGACGAGCGTACTTCCAATCATTGTAATTAATAAAACATCCCAGTATTCCAAAATCGAGGCATTTGTAAAATGTAAGGCCAGCCAAAATCCGGTTAATACCGGCAAAACATTCACAACCAAAACTAAGCCTTTTAATAGAGATGTCAAGTCACTTATTATTGATTTAATCGATCGATCTTGAACTTGATATGTCTTTTCATTTCCTTCCAATGCTGTTGTGACAGTTTCCCTCATTAATTGTCTCTCCCCCTGATTTCTCCCATTAGGTCTATCTAGGAGTTTCTTAGTCAATCTTTACAGTATACATAAGTTGACTTTCTATATCCTAATTAGAAATCCTTTAAATTACATGACATGATATCCACAGTTATTTCATTAATGCGAAATGATTATTTTAACAACATTATTACGATATATTATACCTCATTTCGACAGCATTTTTCTATATTATTATCTTCAAAATACTTGCCAATTTAGATTAACTTGTTTTGTTTTATTATTCATTCAAATTATAATTATCTAATTGTAAAAAATTTATTAATTTAATGTAAAGATTTTATTAAATGCGTAAACTCAAACTAAATAATTGATACTATGTCTAAGGCTTTGCTATTTTATTCTTCGGGAGTGGATTCAACCTTGGATATGAACTATCAAGAAATGATTTTTGAATTTTTAGGAGGATTAGGGGTCTTCCTGTTTGGTTTAAAATACATGGGAGATGGTCTGCAGTCAGCAGCAGGAGATCGCCTGAAAGATATTTTAGACCGTTTTACTACAAATCCTTTCATGGGTGTTTTAGCGGGGGTACTTGTAACCGTCTTGATTCAATCAAGTTCAGGTACAACCGCATTAACAGTTGGATTGGTCAGCGCCGGCTTTATGACTTTAAGACAAGCAATCGGTGTTATTATGGGGGCCAATATTGGAACAACCGTTACAGCTTTTATTATCGGGATTGATATCGGCGCTTACGCTTTGCCGATTATTGCAATTGGTGCCGGCTTACTCTTCTTTTTTAAAAACAGGTTGATAACAGCTTTAGGACAAGTTGTTTTTGGCTTTGGTTCGCTCTTTTTCGGATTAGAGTTAATGAGCGGTGGTATGAAACCATTACGATCACTAGAAGCCTTTCATGACCTTACAGTAAGTATGAGTGACAATCCAATCTTAGGAGTAGTCATCGGCACTATTTTCACTGTTATTGTTCAAAGCTCAAGTGCTACTATTGGTATTTTACAGGAGCTTTTTTCCGAAGGTGCTATTACATTAAACGCTGCTTTACCGGTTCTTTTTGGTGATAATATTGGGACAACAATTACTGCCGTTATTGCATCAATTGGTGCATCAATTTCAGCGAGAAGAGCAGCATTTGTCCATGTTTTGTTTAATATCATTGGCACGATTATATTCTTAATTCTTCTTGTACCATTTACAGCGTTAATAAGCTATTTGCAGAATGCACTTAATCTCAACCCTGAAATGACGATAGCCTTTGCACACGGAACCTTTAATATTTCGAATACGATTATTCAATTTCCATTTATCGCCGTTTTAGCTTGGATTGTTACAAAAATTATTCCTGGTGAGGATGAATATATTGATACAAAACCCCAGCATTTAAATCCAACCTTAATTGAACATTCACCATCCATTGCGCTTGGACAGGCTAAAAAAGAATTAAAAAGGATGGCTGAATTTTCCACTACTGGTATTAACGATGCTTTTACTTACCTAAAAACAAGTGATAAGAAATATGCTGACAATGCTCTGCAATATGAAACCGGGATTAATCATTTAGATAAAAAAATCACCGAATACCTATTAGCTATTTCATCAAAACCATTATCGAATAAAGAAAGAGATGATTTTTCAATGATTGCTGACTCGATAAGAGATATTGAAAGAATCGGTGACCATATGGAAAATGTTGTAGAGCTAATTGACTATAAAATCAATAAAAAAGTTCATTTTTCTGAGGATGCATCTGTTGAATTAAAGGAAATGCATGAACTAACGGCTGCGACGTTAACAACTGCTTTTAATGCTTTCTTTGAAAACAACGTAGAATTAGCTAAAGATGTTTTATCAAAAGAAGATGAAATTGATAAAATGGAAAGAGTACTAAGAAAACGTCATATTCTGCGCTTGAATGAAAGACTTTGCTCCGGAGATGCGGGTATTGTCTATGTCGATATTATCAGTAATCTCGAAAGAATTGCAGACCACGCCTGCAATATTGCTGAAGCTGTCATTAGCGCTTCAGAAGGAACCGCTAATTATTATGCACAATAATTAAAAGGATAAAGAAGGGAGTGTCCCCCACTCCCTTCTTTATCCTTTTTCATTTGCAGATTACAGAATTTGATCTCTATCTATGGTTAGACTACGTAATACAGTTTACAAAAAATAAGAATTGTAATAAAGTAGATGAGGTAATTAGTTCAATTATTTAACTATTTGAGAGGTGAACTATTTTGGATGAAACATCAATCAAAAAATTAGTCGATCAGTATATCGATCTTAATTTCTCTATTGAAAAGAATGTAGAAAACATGATTAAAGGACAAATAAGCGGTGATTTAACAAATGATCAGCAGTATATGCTTAGGTACATAAACAAAGTAGATGTTTGTACCTCATCAGAGCTTGCAGAAATTTTTCATGTAAAAAAAAGTGCGATTACAGCCATTATTAACCGGTTATGGGATAAAGGCCTTATTCAAAGAACTCGTGATGAAAAAGACCGACGGATTGTTTATTTAACATTAACAGATGCAGGAAAAATTATGTTCAATCAATCAGAGGAGCGTATTCACAAATTAGTAGCATCCTTTATTACTCAATTTGATCAAGAGGAAATTGAAGCATTTATGAAAACATACGAAAAGCTAAATACCATTATATTAGCTGAAAAAGATAAAAATTTGGGGGAATAAGGCGTGAAAGCAATTATTAAAGGCAAATGGCTTGTCATCCTTGCATGGATTGCAATAGCCGCAGGCTTGTTTCTAATCGCACCAAATATGGGAGATCTTGTTCGTGAAAAAGGGGATATAACAGTACCTGAAGGTTATTCTTCTACATTAGCGGGGGAAATTTTAAAAGACGTCCAGGAGCAAAATACCGCAGGTGATACATCTACACTTGCTCTTGTTTTTCATAATGAGAAAGGTTTGACAGATAAAGATATCTCTGAAGCTGAAAAAGCCATTCAATTATTGAAAAAGAATGAAGCAAAGCTTGGTATTACAGAAATATTAACCCATTTTAATGAAGAGTCTTTAAAGGATCAGCTCGTTTCAGAAGACGGTAAAACGATTCTTGTTTCGATTAAACATACCTGGAATGACAATATAAGCGAACAAGAGCTTCGTGAGCTTTATTATGAAACGATTGACGATATTGAGGTTGAACATTATTACACAGGAGGCTGGATGATAAGTGAAGCCATGATCACAAGCTCTCAGGAAGGCTTAAAGAAAACGGAAGGAATAACAGTTGTCTTTATTTTAGCTGTATTGCTGCTCGTTTTTAGATCTGTTATCGCACCATTCATCCCACTGATTACAGTCGGAATCACCTATCTTACGTCGCAATCCATTGTTGCTTTTTTAGTTGATGCTTTAAACTTCCCTATTTCAAGCTATACACAAATTTTCCTAGTAGCCGTACTATTTGGAATCGGTACAGATTATTGTATTTTGCTTCTTAGCCGATTTAAAGAAGAATTACCTGCTAACGAATCAATTGCAGATTCTATTATCGCAACCTATCGAAATGCAGGACGAACGGTATTCTTCAGCGGACTGGCAGTTATGATAGGATTTGCTGCGATTGGATTTTCTGAATTTCAACTTTATCAATCAGCAGCAGCTGTCGCTGTAGGTGTAGCTGTCCTTTTACTAGCTTTGTTTACAGTTGTTCCCTTCTTTATGGCCGTTCTTGGTCCTAAACTTTTCTGGCCATCCAAACAAGCTGTTGATCATGGAGAAAGCAAAATGTGGGCTATTGCAGGTAAATTCTCGCTTTCAAGACCACTTCTTTCTTTATTACTTGTTGCAGGCATTTGTGTCCCCTTCTTAATTACTTATGATGGTACACTTTCGTTTAACTCGCTTGAAGAAGTAAGCGAAGATGTTCCGGCCATAAAGGGCTTTAACGTTATTTCTGACAGCTTCAGCCCTGGTGAAGCCCTTTCAACACAAATTGTCATGAAAAATGATGAAGAAATGGCTTCGCTTGAATACTTTGAACTCATCGAAGTTTTATCTCAAAACCTTGAAAAGGTAGACTTAGTTGATAAAGTAAGGTCGGCTACTAGACCGGTTGGAGAAACCCTTGAGGAACTTTACCTTGCCAGTCAGGCTGAAACATTAGAGGAAGGACTTGGAGAAGGGAAAGAGGGCATCGACAAAATTAGCAATGGACTACAAGAAGCTGAAAGTAAGCTCTCCTCTTCCGCTCCGGATCTCAAGAATGCGACAGACGGAATTAACTCTTTAGTTTCCGGTACAAACGAACTACAATCAGGTCTATCTGAAATCGAAGAAAACCTAGCCAAAATTGAAGACGGCCTCCGCCAAGGAACAGCCGGTTCAAACCAAATAAAGGATGGGCTCGCAGAAGCAAAAACTGGCGCTGAAGAATTATTAGCAGGACATCAGCAACTATTAAAAGGATACCAGAGTGCCGGCGCTAATTTATCCATTTTAAACAGTGGATATCAGGAAATTGGTAAAAACTTAACCCTATTATCTAGCAATCTATCACAGATTACCTCTGAAGATTTTACAAGAATTGAAGAAAACTATGAAGGCATTCTCCAATTTCCTGAGTATGGAAAAATCAAGGGGGTTGTAACAGGTATACAAGAACCACTAGCTCAATTGTCTTCTGCCATTTCCGAGCTTAATGCTGGACTGTCACCACTTTCAGAGGGTGTTATAACAGCTAATACAAATTATGAAACGGTCGTAGCAGGGCAAGATGAACTAGCAAAAGGTCTTCAGGCATTAATTGACGGAATTGGAGCACAACAAGATGGTTTAGAGCAATTAGCCAATGGACAAGGGCAAATTGTCAGTCACTTCCCTGCTGTAACGGACGGGCTTTCAGAAGTAAATAATGGACAAAAACAATTGCTTGAGGGTTTCAGCGGTCTAGGTGATCAAATGAATGAATTAACGGATGGACTAGGTAAAAGTGCAGACGGACTTGAACAAGTGTCAGATGGTTTATCTTCTGCCCAAGAATATTTATCAGGACTCACAAATACTTCTGCATTTTACCTTCCGGAGGAAATGTTAACAAGTGAAGAGTTCGTGCCTGTTCTAGATACTTATTTCTCGCCTGACCGTAAAGTCATGACAATGGATATTGTATACAAAGCAAATCCATATTCTAATGAAGCCATCGATTCAATAGATGAAATAAAATCTATTATAGATCAGACAACAAAAGGCACAAAATTAGAAAATGCCCAAGTTGCTGTTGGCGGTATCACTAGTACGAATGCGGACTTACAAACGATGTCTAATGGAGATTATTCGAAAACAGTCATCTACATGCTAGTAGGAATTTCAATTATTTTGATTTTCTTATTCCGCTCCATTATCATGCCGATTTATTTAATAGGTTCCTTGATTCTCACTTATTATACAGCCATGTCTATTAATGAAGTCATTTTCATGAATATATTCGGCTACACAGGTATTTCATGGGCTGTTCCATTTTTCGCTTTTGTTATTCTAATGGCACTGGGCGTTGATTATAGCATTTTCTTAATGGACCGATTTAATGAATATAAAGAACTTACTGTCACTGAAGCAATGCATTTAGCGATGAAGAAAATGGGAACAGTTATTATCTCGGCAGCTGTTATATTAGGTGGTACCTTTGCTGCCATGATGCCTTCCGGAATGCTTTCATTACTGCAGATTGCTTCTATTATCCTTACAGGTTTATTATTATATTCGTTTATCGTGCTCCCTCTTTTCGTTCCGGTTTTAGTGAAAAACTTCGGAAAAGCAAACTGGTGGCCGTTTAAACAACCAACAAATTAAGTGAATAAAAATATAAGATAAATCCCCTGCTAATTCGTATGGGGATTTATCTTATGTTTTTATCAAGTTAACATAATAAATTTATAATCAATTATTTTTTCATTTATTCACTAAAACCGCTTTCCCATACATAATAATTGATATCTAAGTTCACCCTAATACATAGCATTATCGTTACATATTTCCTCCTCCAATATTCTCTCAAACCGCTTATAGATAATTCTACACTTGAAAGGATAAGTGATAATGTGTTTAAGCTTGCTACAGTAGCTGTAAAGCTATTTCTAATCATGTTAGTCATTTCTGCATGTTCTGCGCAGAAAGATATAACTCAAAATAAAGGAAATCCTTACTTAAAGCTTTCAACCGATGAACAGAAAACAGTCCCAGAAACACAAATCCAAGAACCTAACTTACAAGCAGAAGAAATCAAAGAAGGTCAACCAAATCGTCCGCCTTTAATAACTGAACCTAAAATGGAACAGAATGAGAATATTACTGAAGCAAAACATCTGCCATTCCAAGATTTTAAGGAAAAATGGAATGCCATTTCAGATGATCAGATGTCCGATTTATATATTCAGCAATTTGATGAGCTTAACGAGCAGAATGAAACGATTTATAGCTCCCCCTTAAATAAGAGGCATTCGATAAGTATTTATGTACAAAACGGAGCTATCCGTAAAATTATAATGAGCACAGATAATGCAACATCCACTTCTACTATTTACTCGATGCTAAGTGGCTGGAGTCAAATTATTCATATGGTGCATCCAGATATAGAAATCTACGATGTAGATGACTTTTTCAATCAAATTGGCGTAGGACCTAATGCGGACTTAAAAAATGTTAAAAACAGTACAATTATCTATGAAAACATAAAGTATATTATTACAAGAACTGATACTGGCTATCAGTTTACAGCTGTTTTAAACGACTGAATAAGAAATGATGAAAAGAAGGTGCACCTATGAAGCGATTGATATTCCTTACAATACTCATGTTAGGACTTTCAACTGCCCTGCAGAAAAGTACACCCATACAGGCAAATTCCAGACTATTTAATATGTCTTATTTATTTTTTGGCAATCCAAATACGTATGTTTCACAAGTAGAAAAAACAAAAGGCAGTTTAGATGTTGTTTCCCCTAATTACTTTGATATTAAAGAAAATGGTGAATTGGAAGTTACTTGGAGATTAGATAAGTCTTTTATTAATGAAATGCATAAAAGAGGAATTCGAGTCGTCCCTTTTCTGGCTAATCATTGGAATCTCAATGCAGGGATTAATGGATTAAAAAACCGTAATCAGCTAGCTGAAAGTATCGCTAAAGCAATTGAACAATATAATTTAGACGGTGTCAATGTTGATATTGAAGGAGTCGGCCAAAGTTATCGTGATGCACATACTGATTTTATCCGTTTATTACGTCAAAATATACCTGAGCATAAAGAGGTTTCTGTCGCAGTTGCAGCGAATCCAAACAATTGGCCAACTGGCTGGCACGGTTTCTACGATTATAAAGGCTTATCAAAGTATTGTAATTATCTTATGATCATGGCTTATGATGAAAGTTGGGAATCTCCAGATAGTCCCATCGGACCGGTATCCAGTATATCTTTTTTTGAAAGATCCATTCAATATGCCATCAATCAAGGAGTTCCAAAGGATAAGATTGTTGCGGGTTTGCCTTTTTACGGCAGGATGTGGAAAACAGATGGTCCCACATTAGATTCTAAAAATATAAACGGTATGGGTGTATCTAGCACAAGAATAGAAAGCTTGATTAATAACTATAGGGGAAACGTGCATTTTGATGAAAAGACTCAGTCTCCAAAGGCTACTTTTAAAATTCCAAAAGGACAAAGTTATTTTATTAATACAACAAAGTTAACTGAAGGAGATTACGTCATTTGGTATGAAAACGAACAGTCTATTAAAGCAAAGCTTCTCATGCCTAAGAAACATGGAATAAAAGGAACAGGTTCCTGGGCTTTACAGCATGAACTGCCCGAAATGTGGAATTATTATTCATTATGGTTAAACAAACAATTTTTTGCAGATGTGCCATTAGATTATTGGGCTCAGGCCAGCATCCATCATGTTTCGCAAAAGGGCTGGATGAAAGGCACGGCGCAGACTGCCTTTTCTCCTGGTGCGACACTAACCAGAGCACAAGGAGCTGTCATCCTTGTGAGAGCCCTAGGGAAAGCAGAAAACACACCGAACGAGTATAAATTTATCGATACAAAAGGACATTGGGCGCAAAAAGAAATTGAAGTAGCTAGGGAATTCGGCTATGTGAATGGGAAAGAACCTACTCGATTTGATCCAGATGTTCCATTAAAAAGACAGGAATTAGCGCAAATTCTATACAATATTTTCCAATACTCTATTCAGGATATGGAAAATCCGTTTTCTGATATGAAAACGGACCAGTGGTCCTATCAGGCCGTTATGGCTTTAACCCAGAGAGGCTATATCGGAGGTTATAGTGACGGAACATTTCGTCCAAACGAAACATCCAAAAGAGCCCATATGGCTGCCCTAATGGAACGAATGACTGAAGACTTTGAAACGAAAGCACTTGCACCATAACAAACAAAAAGAAACCGGTCTTATTGCTGGTTTCTTTTTGTTTGTTCCATTACTTGATTTATTCCATTTCCCTCTCCTTGTTTGTTACTAATAATCAAAATTATGTCACAGGTCAACCCGGTCGAATCATAAGGTGGTAAAGAGTTTTTGAAAGAGGAGGAAAAAGTATGTTTCCAAGATATCTCTATTATAACCCAAACTTCTCCCCTGCCCCTTACTATTATTGGCCTGCTTATCAAAACCATCGATACGAAACCGGGTGGAACCTTCCATTCTCACCCGATGTTGATTTCCGTCAACAGCCTATAAAAGGTCAGGCTTCTTGGACAAATGGCGGTCCTGTTACACAATGCAATATTCCTTGGTCTGATAATGAATATATGACAGCATCAGTTGGAACGAATTCACCTTACAGATGCGGCCAAACACTTAAAATACGCAATCTTTCCGCTCCAGCTCAAAAAGAAATTTTGGTAAAAGTGGTTGATCAGGTTCAAGGGTATCCTGCCAATAAAATCAACCTCCATCGAAAAGCATTTGAAGCACTTGGATCAAGTCCTAGTGTGGGAGTGATAAATGTTGAGATTACCCCTTCACCAGAAGTCGAACAAGAAGAATGGGGAAGATATTTATTAACGATTACCCAGGCAGCCTATCCTGGATATCGTGTGACAGATTATCGCTACATCGGTAAATCAACAGAATCCTCCAATCGAACAAAACAAAGCTATGAATTTACATTACAGTCACCACAGGAAACCATGAAAGTAAAAGGAACCGTATTTTATGACCCTAATACAAATCGAGTCATTTCTTTTGACTTAAATGAAATGAAGGAGGATTAACTTGAAAAATACTTAGTTAAAAGAACAAAACCTCTATTAGAGTTAATTCTCTAAAGAGGTTTTGTTCTTTTGTTTGTATGTAAATATTAGGATTCTTTTTGAAAGGATTTACGATGAAAATAACCGATGTGTCGAAACCATTCTTCTCCAAGTTTTGGGATATTTGCATTAGGTTTTAACTTCACATACATCGCTCTGTATGGTTCTGGAACCACTTTATAATGATGTATATAATCCGTTTTAATAAAGCCGCTCATTTGCCAAAAGAGAGAACGCTTTTGATTTTCGATGGAATGACCTGCTTCCACTTCAATTACTATTCCATCAAATTGCCCGCTTTCAATCGCCCAATTCTTAATATAACGGACCAACGTTCTTCCAATACCTTTCTCCCTTCTTTTCTTATCTACTGCAAGATAATCAATGAGCAATACCGGTAGTTCCCGCAGCTTCCCTGTTAAAGCTATGGCAATCACACCCGTATAATCACGCACGAGATGAAAGTAGCACTGAAATTTTCGGAACATACTACGAATAATATGTTTTCGTTTTCCATTTTTCCCTCCAAATGCCTCTTCATAAATTGGGCACCAAATATTCCAAATTTCATCATCCCAATGGTCAACAGTGATGAATTCCAAGGAAGATCATCTCCCTAATTACTCTATATATTCATTCTACACTCAGTTTTTACAAACAATAAAAAAATATCCTTCTGAAGCAAAAATCTCTTAACTCGTTTTCGTAGAAATAGTTTCTTTCTCATCAAAAAATACCTATAAAAGTTTTCTTTATTTTTTCATTAAAATCCTTTCTTTTATTTTGATAATGGTGTAAAATACCACTATAATCATAGTTTTTATATATAACACTATATATATAGTTTTTATATCATTAAGTATATATATGAAATAGTATTTCACAAGAATTTCATGCATTTTTCACAAAACATAGGCAATTTACTTTTAATTGACACATAATGTTCACATTTATATAATCTTTCATTTTGAATTTCCCTTTATCTTAATAGAGTTGAGCGGTGATAGCATCCTAAATTCTATCTTTCTTATCATGCTTATATTAAATTCACTAATTCTCCAATTTTTTGTAAGCACTTTCATGATAGAATAATCTCGAATACAAAAGAAAGAGGGAATGGAAAATGAAAGATATTTGCAGTAAATGCCAAGCTCAATTTAAAGAAGATGATCAAGTAGTATTAGACATTTTTAGTAAAGTAACTCATGCTGATTGTTGGGATGAAAACCCAGGATTTGTTGTAACTGAAGGCGAATACAAAGATATTTCTGAATCATACGCTAATCTAGTTGATGGTTAATAGGAAAATTATTCATCAAGAAATCATTGAACTTCTATATATCCTACAAAAGTAAGCCAGGGCCAATAATGAGCTCCTGGCTTTCGTTTACTTATTCTTACTTATCTTTACTGCCCTAATTAATCAGTTTCTTCATTTTTCCTTTTGCTGAATCATAATTTCAATACCTTTATCAGAGATATTATATAACTCTTGAGAAACCGCCTCATATAGTGAGTTTGCTGATGAATAATCTCCCTTCTTTGCTTCTTGATAGATATGCTCTGCTAGCTGCTGCCGTTGATTGTCCATTCGATTTTTTTCATATTTCGCGGTAAATGGTTTGTTATCCATATTTTTTCCTCCACATATCATGTCATTATAGTTATTATTATATATATGGGGTGTTTTTATTTAATAAATTGTTAAGGGGAGTTAGAGTGTATTATTACTTTGTTGAAGAAAAAATCAAAGAAGCGATTGATAAAGGAGACTTTGAGAATCTGCCTGGCATGGGAAAACCGCTTGATTATTCAGATGACCTACCTGGATTATCGCCCGAATTGAAGATGGGCTATAGAATGTTGAAAAATGGCGGATATCTTTCCCAGCAAAAAGATAAAAAATTCTCTGCCATTACATTTGACGATTTAATGAAAACAGCAACCGACGGGCTGGATAAAGGTGATTATCAAAAAAGAAAAAACTTTGATGAGCTTGTTGTCGAAAGAAAATTACGTACTAATCCAAAGTTTATCGAGTATGCAAATAAAATCTACCAAAAATTATTTAAATAACGATTATGGGGGAGTATCGGCTTTATATAAGCATAAAGCTCTCTCCCCCATTTCCTTAAAAGACGCTAATTATATAAATTCTTCTGCCGAACAGTGATAGGTAACGTATGAATTGACCCTTCTAACTCCTTAGACACTTCCTGATAAAATTCCATTGAAGATTGATAATAGCCTTCTTGCATTTCTTGAAAAATCTGTTCAGCAAATTGCTGTCTTTTATCATCTGACAGCTCTGCCCACTGTTCATCCATCTGCTAAACCTCCTAAGATTACACTCTCCTTCTAGCCTATCCAAGAAAATGAAGATTATGTTTTTTAACAAGAAAAATGGCAAAAAGGCTGACACCTAAATAGGTATCAGCTCCTTGTCATCATTAATGATTAACTGCTTTATTTACTCTTTCTGGTTTATGTGTGAGGGCAAGCTTTGATAGTAATCGATTACTTTCCTTGTTTAAACCAACTAGATTAACCTTCACTCCATTTTGATCATATTTCATCACAATTTTATCAATCGCACCAACTGCAGAATCATCCCATAAATGAGCCTGTGAAAAATCTAAATCAATTTCTTTCACATTTTCTTTAAAATCAAAGGCAGCCACAAAATCTGTAACAGAGGCAAAAAATAATTGTCCAGATACACGGTACACCTTTTTATTTGCACCCTCCGCTGAAAGACTTGTCACCTTCACTTTAGAAATTTTTGCAGCAAAAAACACAGCGCTTAATACAACCCCTACTAGTACACCTTTTGATAAATCATGTGTCATCAGTACGGTTACTACAGTTGATAGCATAACAATCGTATCTGTTACCGGAGCCTTATGGAGGGTTTTTAATGAATTCCAGTCAAATGTTCCAATTGAAACCATAATCATGACTCCCACAAGTGCTGCCATTGGAATTTGAACGAGATAATCATTTAAAAGAATAATTAATACCATTAAGAATCCACCAGCCACAAGAGTCGATAAGCGGCCTCTCCCACCAGATTTCACATTAATAACAGATTGTCCAATCATGGCACAGCCAGCCATTCCTCCAAAGAAACCTGATACGATATTCGCAATCCCCTGTCCTCTTGCCTCTTGATTCTTATTACTTGCAGAATCAGTCATATCATCAACAATCTGAGCTGTTAAAAGTGATTCTACTAAGCCTACAATCGCTATTGACAAAGAGTACGGGAAAATAATTTGCAATGTTTCAAGATTAAATGGAATATCCGGAATCAAAAAAATGGGCAATGCTTGAGTTAGTTCACCCATATCGCCTACCGTACGCACCCCGCTGCCCGTCATAATCGCAATCACTGTAATTAGAATTATTGCCACTAAAGAAGAGGGTACAGCCTTTGTTATTCGTGGTAAAATATAGATAATTGCCAAGGCACCTGCCACCATGGCATACATTTGCCAGGATTCACCAACAAAGTGTGTTAACTGAGCCATAAAAATCATAATCGCTAAAGCATTCACAAAACCAATCATAACCGAGCGAGGCACAAACTTAATTAAATTCCCTAATTTTAATGCTCCCATGATGATTTGTAAAATACCAGTTAAAATAGTAGCAGCCAGTAGATACTGCAAGCCATATTCAGCTACAAGCGTCACCATGACCAAGGCTGTTGCCCCTGTTGCAGCTGATATCATACCGGGACGGCCTCCTACTATAGCTATAGTAACAGCAATACAAAACGAAGCATAAAGCCCTATCATCGGGTCAACGCCAGCGATAATTGAAAAGGCAATTGCTTCTGGAATAAGGGCCAATGCCACTGTAATTCCGGATAGTACATCACCTTTGATGTTTCCAAACCATTGTTCTTTTATGTTAGTTCCATTCAACCATTTACACCTTCATTTCTCTTTTTTAATTGTGACTTTCAACTCTCATGAAAGTCGGGGCCGTTGTCAACAAACTGAATTATATTTGAATTTGACAGTTTTGTGAAATCGAATGTAAGCGCGGACATTCAATCCATTCTATTTTTTTCTCTTCTTTGCTAAGGTTTATTAGTAGATTTGGAGAATTTATGTACCAAAGGAGGATTTTATTAGTGAAAGAATTAGTAAATACTTGTTGCATATGTGGAAAGGATCTTTACTGCATAGACGGATTTTTCAACGGGGTCCATACAGATGATAAGAAAACGCTCTGTTATCGTTGTGCAGAAGAACAAGAAAAATCCGCAGACTAAACGGCGGATTTTTCACTTCAGATGTTAATCTTATAATATACGTTGTAAATCGGTCCAGTTTATCAAGCGTGGTAACAAAATGTCACGGTTATATGATTGATCCTTCACAACTGCCTTTACTGAACCGGCAGGAAGAGTATCCAAGACAGCCGGTTTATCATCAAAGTAATAATCTAGCTGTAACTTTTGGATAATCTCTCTTTTTTCATCATCCTGCATCCCATAGAAAAAGCAATCATCCTGCACAGGAAACCCCTGGTTTTTCATCCATTCTTTCGTACGCTCACCATGTTCTTTTGGCCTGGACGTAATGTAGTAAATTTCGTGTCCTTCATGGGCTAATTTATTGAGTGTTTCCACTGCATCAGGAAAAGCCGGACAATTCGTATAATAAATTTCCTCTAGCGTATCATTCCACATTTTCTTTCCTTCGTCGTCTGTTAACCCAAATGGCTCATGTATTTCCACCCTTTTTAAAGCATGAAAATCATCCATTGAAACATTTTTATTTAATTTTTTATTATATAGATGAAAAGCATGTTCCCTTAAATTAATCAATGTATCATCAATATCAAAACCAAATTTCATATCCATTTCCCTCAATCGTTAAATTATCATACCTTTTAAATAATTTTAATTGTAGTATAGTAAGTACTCTAAGTCAAAAAGCAAATGAAACTAATTTGAATCATCACCTTCTTTTCTATTATCTAATATTTCAATAGTTTTCTATAGAAATTATCAATTTACAATAGGTTGACTTTAATTGTAGAATAGAAATATTGATTTTTAAAAAAGAGGTTAATGAAATGAGTACTACTTATAGCGAAGAAACTATCGAATCATTGATTGAAATACAAAGAAAAGCATTGATTGAAACGGGTTTAAAACACGGGTTTAATAGTGTAAAAACACTTACCGCCAGTCAAAAGCTAGATAAATTAATTTTACAATATCAAAAACAAAACCAATAAATTTAGAGAAGCAAACCATATTAATGCAGCTTACTGCTTAGTAATATATACCAATTTTGAGTTTCTTCTGGAGATGCTCCATTAATAAAAATGGACTGATCTTTCATTTTTATATAAAGATATGGCGGTTGTTTACTGATAAATAGTAAACTGCTGCCATAATTCCTAACTCGAAATTTTCCCTTTGCAATCGTTCCCGTTGCAAATCCATTTGACTTAATAGTTACTTCAGGCATTTCTTCCATTAGTTCAACCTCTTCAATATCGCTAATATTCCATTCATCTCCATACATTCCTGTAATTCCCAAGGTCGCTTCTTTAATGACTAAATCACTTTTTTGATACCCAAAAAACATTAATACACTAATGAAACCAACAACCATAATTGTAATTACTGAACTAATCCAATAACTTTTTTTCCGTTATGAGGCAATTCGTACCTCGTTAAGTAAATAAAACCACCAAGGATAAAAATAATCATGAAACCATACTGAACTTCAATAGCGTATGGAAAAGACGTAAAAACTAATGGTAATAATATAAGCATCCCTACTGCTGTCCATATTAAAAGCAAACCAGTTTTTTGTGGAAATCCATTCTCAATTAATTGCTTTTGTTCCTCCTCAGAGCGTCCGTTAAATCCTGAAAGAAGCCCATACTGTTCCTTATAACAAATAGCCCAGCCCAAGAGAAAAAATAGTCCAATCACAAAAACTTGGATTCCAATATAAATTCCCACCGTACTCCACTCCTTTTACTCATTAAAAAATAATGAAAGCCAATGAATATCCTTTTCTCTTTATTTTATCCTGTTTCTTTCCCATACAAAGTAATAAATATAAAAGAATTGCAACATTCCTATAATCCTTTATGAAACAAAATAAAACCTATCCGTTTTTACGAATAGGTTTTATCCAAGAGTGTTCAAATGGCTTGAACGTTACATATCGTAGAGACAGCTTTCATTCACCGTAAAACATAACATGTTATCGAATGACTTCCTGTCATTGTTCATTTCACTTTTTATTAAAAGATCATCATTTGCTTTATGATTTCAAAAGCTATCCCCATGTATTTAGCCCCGCCTACGCTAAATACGATGATGGCCACGCGTGCCATCCAACCTAATTTCATCATATCAGAAAGCGCTTTCATATTCAAATATTTTCGTATAGCATTTTTCGACATAATGTTCTGCGGTTGATAAGGATAAAAAAGCAATAAAAGATGCAGTCCCTTGGTGTAGAAATTGCATCCTTTCATGTTTTAGTAAACAAAAGATATGAAACTATAATTGCTTGTTCGCATAATAATCCTTTTGATATTGTGATAATTTTTTTACTTCCTTCACTTTGTCTTTTACTTCTTCCGGGATAAATTTCACTCGATCCAGCATAAACAAAATGGTTGAATATCTCAATTCAATTTCCTCGTTGGTTACATCGGGTTCCTTTTTTCTTATTTCTGCCTCTTCATAAAGCTTTAGTCCTAATGCCAATCGGTAATAGTCCGTTTTCATTTCAGACTCACGATTTTTGGTAATCGATATTAGGGTGTCATAATCCTCTTTTAAAATGTAATCGATGTATGTTTGTTCTTCATCAGTCATTTCTCTGTTGTAGGAATCAGCACTTGCCTCTTCTTTTGTAGTCTGATTTCCTGCATTACATGCCGTCACAGAAAACAATAGTAAAACCATTAATATGATTCTTAACATCATAACGTCCCCTCCCTCTGACATTCTACCATGATTAGCAGAAAAACAGGGCAAATTCTTACAAAATTCGATATACTTTCCAATTAAATTTAATGGCATTTTATTTAAATATTTATCATAACACTTTTCGACTTTGTTCTACAATATCTTTTTTTATCCCTACAGTGAAGAAGCCCTTTTCCGCCTGTAAAATCGACTGAAACCTAAGTATAATCAACAATATTGTAAAAATGTGTCGTAAGTTTGAATTTTATAAAAATTAAGCATGAAAACGATCCATGCTATACTATTTTTGGGTAGAGGTAAATCATTATATATATTTTATTTGGAAAAGAAAGAGGGGATTATTCATGCTATTGGAAAACCTTATTTATCATTTCACACAGGAAAAGAAACGTAAACCGGAACATGTCAATGAACTGCTCGACTTTACTCAAAAAGGTTATATTAATGGCGAACTCTCGATAATAGAATATAAACAACTCTTTTCTGAACTGAATAAACAAAACGCAGTAAAACCTCATTTCTATATGATTAAAAGCAGCCCATATGAAATATATGGCTTTACAAGTTAATAACAAAAAACAACCACTTCAATCGATTCTTTTAAACGAATGATAGTGGTTGTTTTTTTGTTATCATTTATGAAGAGGTTTCCTTTAGAAATGATTCAATAAAGAAAGCTACTCCATCCTCGTTATTTGGCTTTGTTACAAAGTTACAAGCCTGTTTTATTTCTTTATCTGCATTCCCCATTGCAGAACTAAGACCAACAATTTCCAACATGGACAGGTCATTATAATTATCACCAACTGCAGCACAATCTGCTAAATCAATCCGTAACTCTTTGGCAAGAATCTTTAAAGCATTTCCCTTTGAAGCCTGTTTATGTTGAAGGTGGAAATTATGTGATCCTGATTGAACAATGGTTATATCAGGAATGGCTGTAAATTGAGACCAGCCATTTTTCAGCTTATGTTCATTAAAAGAATAAGCAAGAATATTATAAATCTCACTGTCGCTATCCACTAATTCCTGATAGGAAGGGATAAACATAAATTCTGATTGGTTAAATTGAATTTCTACTTCTAGTCGCAGCAGTTCCATGTCTATGTTAGGCTCAACCATTTGTAAACGCTCCATTTCCTCAAACAAGAGCTCTCGTCCATATTGTGGTGCACAAATTTTCCCCTCAATAAAAGCTTCATAATATAATTGATGTTCCTCAAGCACCTTTAGCATTGAAATCGCTAACGATTTCTCAAGGGGAGCTGAATAAAATAGTTCTCCATTCGGTTTATGTATGGTAGCTCCATTTGTCCCAATAATCCATGGATCAAACGGGATATCTTTAAACAAATTTTGCGCATCAAAGTTTGCCCGCCCTGTCGCTATGACCACTTCAATTCCTTTTTGTATGGCTACTTGAATAGCTTCTATATTTCTTTGACTAATATATTTTCCTTTATCAAGTAACGTACCATCTAAATCAAGTGCTAGTAATTTAATCATTTTATCCTCTCCTCACCTAAGTAAATGTATCAAAATACATTGAAAAAACCAACTTATTTAAATGGTCACTATTCCTAGTCCCCTTTTTCATCCTCAATAATAATAGTATCATGAAATAAAAGTATCAAAATTGAATGGTGGTTTAATAAATGGAAATACGTCAATTACTCTATTTTCTTGAAGTAGCCAAACAAAAAAACATGACAAAAGCAGCTGAAATTCTTCATGTCTCACAGCCCGCTTTAAGTAAAATGGTCAAAGGTCTTGAAGAAGAGCTAGGCATGACCTTAATTATCCGTAGTAATAAGTCGAGCGATGTAACAGATGCCGGTTTAATTGTCATGGAGTATGCCAAAAAGATGCTTGCCCTTCTCGATGAAATGTCGACCACATTAGAAGATATGTCGAATCTAAAGCGGGGAATGATTCAAATAGGGATTCCGCCTATTGCAGGCAGTCTTTTTTTTCCAAAGGTATTGGCTCAATTTCACAAGGCTTTTCCTAATATCAAAATTAATATTACAGAATATGCCGCGCCAAAGCTGACCAAAAAAGTACTTGATGGAGAAATTGAGCTTGGGATTGCCGTATTACCAGTTTTGGATGAAGACCTTGAGATTGTTCCGATTGTAAGTGAGGAAATGAAGCTTCTCCTCCAAAAGAACCATCCCTTTGCCAATCGTGAGGTTATTCATTTAAAGGAGCTTGAACAAGAAGAATTTATCTTCTTCAGTGAAGAATTTTCCCTTCATGATATTATCTGGAAGCAATGTATAAGTGAAGGATTTGAGCCAAATATCTTATTTAAAAGCTCACAGTGGGATTTTATGTCAGAAATCGTAGCAGCAAATTTAGGTGTGACCATACTACCGGAATCTATTTGTAACCGAATAGAAAATGAACAGATTAAAATCCTCAATTTAATTCCTTCCACTCCATGGAATCTTGCCGTCATTACAAAAAAAGGTAAATATGTATCCAATGCCGCACGAACATTCATCGACTTCATTCTAATGCAAAAAAGCATGAGGTCATGAAAACCTTTTCTTATAATGAAAAGCCCTTTCATAACTTTTGGTTATACCGGCTATAAAATAATGGTATTTTACTGAAAGCACAATACCACTTATAGTAAAAGTAACCAAACGGAATGATGAAGGAGTGAAGAAAATGAAAATCATGACAATCGTTGTACAAATCTTGTTTATCCATGTATTTCTGTTTCTTGGATCAATGGTTAAAGCGGTATTCCCCGTCCCTATTCCCGCTTCGATGGTAGGGTTGTTACTTCTCTTAGCAGCCTTGCTACTTAAAATTGTCAAATTGGAATGGATTGAACAAGGTGGAAACTGGTTGTTGGCTGAGCTTTTATTATTCTTTATTCCTTCGGCGGTTGGTATCGTGAATTATGATGAACTATTCAGCTGGCAAGGAATTGAATCCCTATTACTCGTAGGTTTAAGTACATTTATCGTCATCAGCTCTACTGCATTTATCGCTGAGAAAGTAAATAATTGGAAAGTGAGGGAGTATGAATGAATATGATTATTGGTACATCTATTACGTTTATCGTTTATATACTTGCGAAAAAAGCTTATAAAAAATGGTCTTTTCCTTTATTAAATCCACTGGTAGTCAGCACTTTAGTTTTAATTGGAATGATTTTTCTCATTGATATTCCTGTTAACACATATATTTCTGATGCAAAAGTCATCACACATATGTTGGGACCTGCAACGGTTGCCTTCGCAATCCCGATTTATAAGCATTTACCTCTATTAAAAAAATATCTTGGAAATATTTTGGTCAGTATTACATCTGGCACCTTTGTTGCAATTCTCTCTTCCTTTGCCCTGGCGTTACTTGGTCATTTACAACCAGATTTTTTACTAAGCTTATTGCCGAGATCCATTACAACACCGGTTGCTATTGAAATTTCAAAAGACATTGGCGGACTTCCATCATTAACAACCATTTTTGTCATTGTCACCGGAATTACCGGGGGGATGATTGGTCCATATATTATTAAATGGTTTTCCATTAAATCACCAATCGCTCGCGGCCTAGCTCTTGGAATGGGCGCACATGGCTCGGGTACAAGTGCAGCAATGGAATACGGTGAAAAAGAAGCAACCTTTTCGATGATTGCAATGATATTTGCAGCCTGGATTTCTTTATTTTGGGTAAACTCGCTCATCCCATCTTTAATGAATATGATGCCATGATGCTTTGGAAGATACACTCACTTTCCAAAGCATCTTTTTTATGATTCTTTCTCCTCGTAGTTTTATACCTACGATGAAAAATGACTGCATATCTCTGGGAGCAATTGGTCAAAGTCATGCGCAGATAAAGTTTGATCTCCGCTTTCTTTTATCCAATGGTCAGCACAGGCTCCATGAATAAAAACCGCATTGGCAACGGCTGTTTTTAAACTCCGATGTGTGCCTATACTTGCTAATATCATCCCTGTCAGCGTGTCACCTGTACCTCCTTTTGATAAAGCACGGTTTCCAGTCTTATTCACAACACCTGTGCCATCTGGAAAAGCAATAACCGTATACTGCCCTTTAAGGACTACTGTTATCTCATTTTCAATGGCATATTGTGAAGCTAATGAAATCCGATTTTGTTGAATCTCCGTCGAACTCTTTCCTATTAGTCTGCTGAACTCTCCTGGATGCGGTGTAATAATCGTTGCAGCTTTTCTCTTCCTATATTTTCTTTTATTTAAAGCTCCAGCATCAAGAACGATTGAAATAGGCTGTTTTAAAAGGTTCTCGATTAATGTTTCCAATTCATCATTTGGATTTAGCCCTGGACCAACAGCCACTGATAAATAATGATTAGGAATTTCATCCGTTTTTAAATTAAATGTAAATGTAGCTTCAGGTGCAAGCGAACCAATAATTGTCGAAGCATGCTTCGTTGTGGCTACAGTCAGCTTTCCCGTACCAAAACGCAGAGCCCCAATAGCTGCTAATGCAGCACTTCCTGGCATCTCATCACTGCCAGCAATTAATAGGTTGTTTCCAAAGGTGCCTTTATGTGTATTGCCGGTATACTTTGGCCACGTATTTCTAACGTCATCGCTCGTCCACACTCTCCATCCGCTTGTTCGAGGAACACCAATATCAATAATTGATACTTCACCATAATAATCGCTGGAAGGAAATAAAAAAGCTGACGGCTTCAGGCCATGCAGTACATATGTATAATCAGCTTGAACAGCATGTTCATCCATACTCCCCTCATCAGAAGAAACACCTGTCGGAAGATCAACAGCAACCACTTTTGCCTTTGCCTGATTAATCCAGTCTGTTATTTGAGCCATATCTTGCCGTAATGGCAGTTGACTTCCAACTCCTAATAAAGCATCAATCACCCAATCTGCTTCTATGTTTGCTGAAAATAAACTTACTTCATAGCCGCTTGCTTGATAATAGTTCAAATGTTCAATAGCTGTCGAAGTCTTAGGTTCCCCGATTGGAAAAACTAATGTAACATCATAGCCGTTATTCTTTAAATAACGGGCGAGGACAATCCCATCTCCCCCGTTATTTCCTTTCCCGGCTAAAATCAACACCTTGTCTGTTTTTTTTACGACTGATACCAACTGGCGATATAAACCATTTCCCGCATTTTCCATCAACGAGAAGAGTGACATCCCCATTTGTTCTGCTCGTCTGTCTATTTCTTTTATTTGCTGGCTCGTATAAAGATACATGTCTATCCCTCTTTCTCTCTCTTCTATATCCTATTATAATTCTTTTGTCATCTATATGAGAAAATTTGTTTCAAGGAAGGATAGTTGGTGTATAATGAGAAAGTCCTTATTCGTTAGGATAGGGCTGAATAGACCGATTTTTACTGAAAGGATGCATTACATAGTGAATATCACTGAATATACAGTAGAACAAATAAAAGATCCCACTGGAATTTTAGAGGGGGAGCGTTATGAATTTTTCTTAACCGTTGAAGTTCCTGAAGATGATGAACTGTACAACGAAAATGGGCTACAATTAAAAGTGCTCTTTTTTGTTAACGGAGAGCAAGTGAAAATATTAAATTATCACTTCTATGACAGCATTGAAAACAAGTATTTAGAATTTGCTCTTGAGGATGAAGAAGAGAAAATGGTTCATGATTTTTGCCTAACTCATTATCATGAGGCAGAATAACCAAAAGGAGGAATCCAATAAATCGGATTCCTCCTTTTTTTATGCTTCAATATTTTTTCCTTCTTCAACAATATGATACATGAGATGAGCAAGATGATGGATAGGCGTATATACATCTTCATCTTCATCCTCGCCCATTTCATCTTGAAATTCCAAATCATTTAAATATAATGCTGTAAATTGATAAAAATCTCTCAATTCAAAGCCATAGCAAGCACTGGGATCTTCACTTTCATCTTCATATTGCAGAACTAAGTAGGACTCTGCTCCATCCTTGTCAACACCATCAAAGAAAATAAAAAAACCGACATTTGTATCGAGTTCGAATAAGTGTCTAGTACCACCTTCTGTACGATTGTTAAAATCGTCTTCACTTAATTTTTGAACAGTCATCGTTTCGACTTGATCTTCCTGATGAAACTGGACTTTAAATGTTTTCAAGTAATTTACCTCCATTTTCCTTTATTCATAAATAAAGCCCGGCTTTATTATAAAGCGGGCTTTTGGATCAATTAAAGTTTAGTTACATTTACAGCTTGAGGTCCACGTTGACCTTCTTCTATATCAAAACTAACTTCTTGACCTTCATCAAGACTCTTGAATCCATCAGTTTGGATTGCTGAATAGTGAACGAATACATCGTCTCCACCTTCGACTTCGATAAATCCGAAACCTTTCTCAGCATTAAACCATTTTACTTTACCTGTTGCCATTTACATTTCCTCCTAAATCAAATAACTAAAAAAATCAGAATAGAATTCTGTCTTTATTAATATGGGTTATTTAAACGAATTTTATAATACTTTTTTTATGAAATTTTATTTTTATCGATTTTTTTCATTGGTTGGACGATTTCTACCTCTTCTACGATCCCGATCACGTGATCTGCCCTTGTCATTATTACGGCTATTTCTATCATTACTGCGACGCTTTCCAAAGTCAGTCTTTGGCTTTCTCGATCTTAAAGGCTCAACGGCTGTTAATTTGACTGGTGTTGCATCTGGCTCTTTTGTAATTAATTTTAGAGCTGCAGCCAAAAGGGTCACGGAATCTTTATCTTCCAATAAATTCTCTGCTAATCGCTTATATTCCTGATAGTCATTATTTTCAATTGCCTCCAACAATTGATTAATAGCTACCTTTTGATTACCAGCCAAAACATCGTGCATAGTAGGAATTGGCATTTTCATCATTTTCTTTTTCGTCATGTTTTCAATGATTCTTAAATGATCCGTTTCCCTTGGAGTGACAAACGTAACAGCCTTTCCTTTATTACCGGCACGACCTGTTCGACCTATGCGATGGACATAGCTTTCAGGATCCTGTGGAATATCAAAGTTATATACATGAGAAACACCACTTATATCAAGACCACGAGCAGCAACGTCCGTTGCAACCATGATATCGATTGATTGGTCTTTAAAACGGCGTATTACTTGATCACGTTTTGCTTGCGGAATATCTCCATGGATACCTTCAGCTGAATATCCGCGTTTAATTAAACCTTCTACTACCTCGTCAACACGCTTTTTTGTCCGTCCAAATACAATGGCAAGATCTGGAGATTGAATATCAAGCAAGCCACATAGTACATCGAACTTTTGCTTCTCTTGGACCTCGATAAAATGCTGTTCAATATTGGTAACGGTCATTTCTTTCGCTTTGATTTTTACTAGCTCAGGTTCAACCATAAATTTTTCTGCCAATGATTGAATCCGTCTTGGCATAGTCGCTGAAAATAATAAAGTTTGTCTCTCATCAGGAACTTTTGAAAGAATTTTTTCAATATCCTCAACAAATCCCATATTCAGCATTTCATCCGCTTCGTCCAACACAACCATTTTGATATTGTCAAGACGAATGGTTTTTCTTTCAATATGGTCGATTAAACGTCCTGGTGTAGCAGCAATGACCTGCGGTCGATTTTTCAAAGCACGAATTTGACGGCCTATATCCTGACCTCCATAAATAGGCAGGGTGCGTATTCCCTTTACTTGCCCAATCCGGTTTAGTTCCTCTGCCACTTGGACAGCAAGTTCACGAGTAGGGCATACAACAAGTCCTTGAATCCCTTCATCTACACTTATTTTCTCTAAAAGAGGCACACCAAAAGCAGTTGTTTTACCTGTACCTGTCTGCGCCTGTCCAATCATATCCTTACCCTGTAATGCAATCGGGATGGCTTGCGCCTGTATCGGCGATGGCTCTTCAAAGCCCATATTATAAACGGCTTGTTCAAGCTCTTTGCTTAAGCCGAAATCTGAAAAAGTTGTCAAAATTTTGTTTCCTCCTTTAAATATCTATACTGGTTTTCATTCTCCCTGTACGATACTATGGTTTCCATTTACCCTTTCTTTTTTTCATCATTAGCTAAGAAAAAAGTAAGTGACCGTACTTAAAGAACTTTGGTTATTGCTCATTCACCTGAAAAAGCTTGTCCGAACGGGGTTAATATCAGTGAATAGCTCACCATTGATTTATTTATAATCGTCCATTTTGGTTTCCTCATCACTGAATAAAACACCTCATATTATCACACGAAAAGGGTGATGCATCTTTTAGTGCATCACCCAGGTAAGCAATTATTATGCTTTCACTACATTAGCAGCTTGTGGTCCACGGTTACCTTCAACGATTTCAAAATTAACGTCTTGGCCTTCTTCTAAAGTTTTGAAGCCTTCAGTTTGGATAGCGGAGAAGTGTACGAATACATCTTGACCTTCTGAAGATTCGATGAATCCAAAACCTTTTTCTGCATTAAACCATTTTACTTTACCTGTGTTCATTGTGTTACCTCCGAAAAAATAAAAAATTCACTCTAAGTTTTACATATAATATTTAACTATAAAAAAAATCGTAGCCTATATCTATCTGCAGGAATAAACATCGACTACAGATTTCGCAGCTACGACAACTTATCCAAAAATATATATCCGAACTTAATAGCGTATCTTTACTATAATCGCTTTTACCGTTTATGTCAACCGTCAAAATTCCTTACGAGAATCATTTCTTTCTACAGAAAAGGATGACCAAGTTCCGTGAATCATCCTTTCTAGACATATTTATGTTTCATTACATGTTATTTAATAAACCTAATACAACAGAAGCCCTGCCTCTCTTCCATCTATACGGCTCCTAGACCGCGCCAATAAGAATCAGGTTAGCTTATACATTTGAAATAAACATTAGTTTGAGATTTTATACGAGTAGAAGTGTTGGATATACGAAGAAAAATTACATTCGTTCATGTAAGGAAGTAATATTGGAAGGTGATAGTACTTACTTGTGACTGCACAATTAAAAGTCACACCAAACATCTTAGTTTCGATAAAGACGAAAATATGTCCTTAATAAGAATAAAGGTTATTTCTATATTTGTCAATTCACTTCCAGTAATAGGATGGAATCTGGGCTATCATTAGCGTAGATTCCATCCTATTATTCTATTTAAATACCATGGCAGCATGTACAGCCTTTTTCCACCCATTATAAAGATTGCTGCGTGTATCATTATCCATTTTGGGTAAAAATGTCCGCTCAATTGCCCATTGTGAAGCAATTTCATCCTGACTGCTCCAATAACCAACAGCAATCCCTGCTAAATAGGCGGCCCCCAAAGCAGTCGTTTCATTTATTTGTGGTCTTTCGACAGGTACATTTAAAAGATTGCTTTGAAATTCCATTAGGAAATTATTTTTAACTGCTCCTCCATCCACTCTTAAAGTGGTCAGATTAATTCCAGAATCTGCTTCCATTGCTGCCAGCACATCCTTTGTTTGATAGGCAAGTGATTCCAAGGTCGCCCTAATAAAATGTTCCTTTGATGTTCCTCTTGTTAATCCGAAAACCGCACCTTTAACATCTTTATCCCAATAAGGAGTTCCCAATCCAACAAAAGCAGGCACAACGTAGACCCCATCAGATGAAGCTACTCTTTTGGCATAATCTTCACTGTCTGATGAAGCTTTGATTATTCTTAATCCATCACGAAGCCATTGAATAGCTGAGCCGGCGACAAATATACTTCCTTCAAGTGCATATTCCACCTTTCCATTCATTCCCCATGCAATAGTCGTAAGTAATCCATGCCGGGATACAACCGCCTTATCTCCGGTGTTCATGAGCATGAAACAGCCCGTTCCATACGTGTTTTTTGCCATTCCTTTAGTAAAACACGCCTGACCAAATAGTGCCGCCTGCTGGTCCCCTGCAACACCTGAAATTGGAACTTTTTTCCCAAAAAAATGTTTCTCAGTGGTATAGGCATATATCTCTGATGAAGACTTTACCTCAGGAAGCATTGATTTCTTAATCGTTAAAATGTCTAAAAGTTCCTCATCCCATTTCAAATCATATATATTGTACATTAATGTCCGTGATGCATTTGAATAATCCGTGACATGTGCTGTACCGCCTGATAGATTCCAAATAATCCATGTATCAATGGTTCCAAATAACAGCTCTCCTTTTTCTGCCTTATCACGAGCACCATCTACATGATCGAGAATCCATCTTACTTTTGTCCCGGAAAAATAAGGATCAAGCAACAAGCCAGTTTTCCTGCGAAACAACGAATCATAGCCTTTTTCTTTTAATTCATCACAAATGCTACTTGTTTGTCTTGATTGCCAGACAATGGCGTTATAAATAGGCAGTCCGGTTGTACGATCCCAAACAACCGTTGTTTCACGTTGATTTGTTATTCCTATTCCAGCAATTTGTTCCGGCTTCACACCTGACTCTGTTAAACAGCTGGCAATAACAGCCAGAATCGATCCCCATATTTCATTTGCATTATGTTCCACCCAACCGGGATATGGAAAATATTGAGTAAATTCCTTTTGTGCAATATGAACAATTTCACCCTTTTTATTAAATAATATCGCCCGCGAACTCGTTGTCCCTTGATCTAACGATAAAATATACGTTTCCATTGCATTCACCCTCCATAAAACGGCTTTTTTCTTTAGTCTATCACGCCTTGTTCACTGAATATATAACTATAAGCCATAACGATACTCATAATAACGAAAAAGAATGATACAAATGAGAAGCCAGGCACCTCCTGCTAAAAAGCCGCTCACAATATCACTCGGGTAATGCACACCTAAATAAATTCTGGACAAACCGATAAGCAGAATAAAGAAGCCATTTATGATGACAGCCATCCAACAGACCCAAAAAAGGTAATCCCGAGCATCCAGCCTGTCAATTGCGGAGTAATCGCAGATTGAACAAGTGAAATAACTTTATGATCAAACAGAAATATCTCCATTTCGCTTAATTGTTGAGAAATTTGAATAAATCCAAAGATAAAAAGAAAAAGGACTAGAGCTGCTAATCCTACATACTGCACCTTTTTACCTGATCGAAGATATGTTTCCATCTACTCATTCCTTTATATGTATAAAACAACAAAGCTGATTATACCCAAATCAGCAGGTAAAATCAGCTTTGTCGTACATTGCTTTTATAAATAATTGCATTAAGCCATTATATATATTGACGGATAAATTGTTGAGCTGCTTCACCTAATTTAGCATATTGTGTGATTTCTGCATCAAAATTATCCTTAGTTATCACTTTAAATTGATTATCGTTAACCGCATTCAGTTGAACGGTTGCTCGATATACATATGTGGCATTACCAATTAGTTCAATCCAATAACCTGACTCTGTTTCATGAACAACACATCGTACTTTTCCACCATTATTATAGACTTCAATAAACTGATCTTTTTCATTTAAACCATTTAAACATGTAACAAGACTCGATGCTGACATCGCTGTTCCACATGCATTGGTAAACCCTACTCCTCTTTCGAAGGTACGCACATAGATAGCCCCTTTAGCAAGTGGTTTAACAAAACTTACATTCACACCATCTGGAAACAAAGGGTTTGGTCCGTTAACATATTCACTTATATTCTTTTGAATATCAGAATGAATATCCTCTGTTTCAACAATTGTCACAATATGCGGATTCGGTACCGCAAGAGCTGTAAATGTCAGATGTTCAGATAAACCTTCAATACGCTCGTTTATTAACGTTTCCTTTTCTAATTGAAGAGGCAAATCCTCCAAATGAAATGAAACCGGTGAGATCTCTACCATATATGTTGGAATATCCTCAAAAAGGTCATCCTGCTTTTTCACCTGTAAATGAGCCTTCATCGTTTCAATAACAGCTTCTTCTTTATTCAATTTTTCACAAACATAGCGGGCAACACATCGCAAGCCATTTCCACACATAGAAGCTTCAGAGCCGTCTGTATTAAAAACACGCATTCTTGCATCAGACTTTTCACTGTCCAATACAAATAATATCCCATCCGCACCTAATACAGTTTCTCGATTACACAGTGTAACCGCCAGCTTTCCACGTTCTTCATCTGTAAAAGTAACCTTCCCATCCATTTCATCAATTAATAAAAAGTCATTCCCTGATCCATGGCATTTAATTAATTCAATATTCACAAATACTACCTCCGCTTAAAGTTCTGATTGTCATGGTTTAACTGTACCATATTTTCAAGATAAGGAGATAGCAGAATAGAATCAACCTATACTATTTTATACGCTTACTAATGAATTAACGGATTCAAACCATTCATAGCATTTTTTTCTTCACGAATCATTTCGCTTGTCCAATTTAATGACTCGGCATAAATTCTGAATAGATCCCTCTCTGTTATATTCAAACGTTTACAGATATGATTAATTTCTTTCCATTTTGCTTGTTCTACCGCTTCAACTAAATCTAATACAAGCTTATATATATTTTCCTTTCCCATTAAAGCATCATAAATATCATCTTTTAACGGTAAACCTTCAAGAATTTCCTCCATTGAAATCCCCACAACTTCTTTCATCGTTGAAATCAGCCCGGCCATATAATAGCCTGCTGGAAATTCCATACCGATTTGATGGGCAATCGCTTCACATAGCTTCGCCCTCGTTAACGTCAATTGCATACAACGATCCGATAATAATGTTAGTTCTTCATCCTGCTCCCTTGTTGACAGTACATGTACCCAATTTTTAACTTGATCTACACCGAGTAAAGTAATTGCGGCACGGATGGAACAGATTTTTTGATTGGAAGTTACTGATGACGTATTTATCAGTCTAAGGAGTTTTATTGAAAATGATAAATCTTTTTCAATTAATTCGGCTAATTCATCGACCTTTAACTCTTCTAAAGTCATATTTTGAATCGTTTGATAATGCGATGAAAAGCAAGCTGGAATTTCATAATTTGATATAATAATTGGTTTGGAAAGGAAGTATCCTTGAAAGTATATATAGCCTCTTTCTTTTGCTTTTATAAAGGCCTCTTCAGTTTCTATTTTTTCAGCAATAAGCTTTATGTTATATTTAGCAGCCGTTGCTTCAATCCGCTCATGCTGATGAGAATACTCTTGGCGAAAATCTACTTTTATCATAGTAATATAGGGTAAAAGTTTATCTAAATCTGGATGTTCCTGAATAATAACATGATCACCTAGAATAACTGAATAACCTTGTTCCTTAAGTTCCTGACATATTGCAATCAGTTTACTGCTAAATTCCACATCCTGTGATATTTTCACAACCAGTTCATCTGGATTAAAGTATGTTGGCAATTTTTGATCTAGTAAATTTTCTGTAAAATGAATAGAAAACTTTTTCCCTTCTGTTAAGCGTTCAAGCCCAATGTTGAGAAAGCTATTAATAATGACTTCTGCAGTGGCTCGGTCACCATCTATAAAGGGGAAGACATTTGTCAGATCTTTCCGATAGAATAGCTCATATCCAACAATCTCTTCCTCAATATTGAAGACAGGTTGTCTAGCTACAAAAACCTCCATAAGTCTCCCTCCAACATTCTTATAAGTGTAAATTACATTTATGAACAGTTTACCCTAATCAACATACTAATCATGTCGAAAATTGTAATTTGATTAAGAAAAAATAAAAAAAGAGATGTCACAATATTGTAACATCTCCCATCTTTACTTCAACACTTTTTCAAATAGTATTCAATTAATCATCAATCACTATTATTGTGCAATTTGACGGTATAAATTAGCCAACTCAATAGCAGTCATCGCTGCATCATAACCTTTATTACCCGCTTTTGTACCAGCACGTTCAATTGCCTGCTCTATTGAATCTGTAGTTAAGACACCAAAAATGACCGGTACCCCTGTTTGCATTCCTGCATGCGCTACTCCTTTTGCTACCTCATTCGAAACAAAATCGAAATGAGGTGTTGCACCTCTTATAACAGACCCAAGCGTAATAACAGCATCATACTCGCCTTTTTCTGCCAACTTTTGGGCTGTTAATGGGATTTCAAATGCACCTGGAACCCAATAAATCGTTACATCCTCTTCCTGAACACCATGTCGCTTTAAGGCATCCTCTGCTCCTGATAATAATTTGCTGTTAATAAATTCATTAAAACGCGCTACAATAATAGCTACTTTTAATCCAGTTCCAATCAAATGTCCTTCAATCACTTTTTTCATTTTCATTCTCTCCTTTTTATTCTATATAAAATATATAACATCATTTTTTATTCTTACCTACTAGATTATCCATTCATAATAAACTAAATAGTAAAATCCATTGATTTAACTGTTTCAAACCTTATAAAGATAATAGATGACCAAGCTTCTCTTTTTTCGTTTTTAAATACCGTTCATTTTCTCTATCCGTTGGCATTTGCAGCGGAACACGTTCAACCACTTCAAGACCATACCCTTTTAAACCGGCAATTTTGCGTGGATTATTCGTCAATAACCGCATTTTCTTAACTCCTAAATCCCGTAAAATTTGGGCACCAATTCCATAATCTCGTAAATCAGCATCAAAACCAAGCTTATGATTGGCCTCAACCGTATCATAACCCTCTTCTTGAAGTCTGTAAGCCTTCAATTTGTTTATCAGACCAATACCTCTTCCTTCCTGCCTCATGTATAGAAGAATACCTCTTCCTTCTTGCTCAATTTGACTTAATGCAGCTGCTAGCTGCGGTCCGCAATCACAGCGTTTTGAACCAAACACATCACCTGTTAAGCATTCTGAATGTACACGCATTAAAACAGGTTCATCGCCATTGATTTCTCCTTTTACAAGTGCAACATGCTCCTTACCATCCAATTTGCTCGTATAGCCATATGCTTTAAATTCACCAAATTCAGTTGGTAAGGTGATTTCTACTTCTTGTCTTACATTTGTATCATGATGTGCTAAACGATATTCAATTAACTGCTCAATCGATACAAGCTTAAGATCAAACTTTTCTGCAACCAACTTTAGATTGTCCAAGCGTGCCATCGTCCCGTCATCATTCATAATTTCACAAATAATCCCTACTGGTGCAGCCCCGACCAATCTGGCAAAATCAACAGCTGCTTCCGTATGTCCGGCTCTTCGTAATACACCGCCCTTTTTAGCTATAAGCGGAAATATATGTCCAGGTCGGTTGAAATCCTCTGCTTTCGTATTTGAATCTAATAATTTCTCAATCGTAAAGGCCCGTTCAAAGGCACTGATACCTGTGGTTGTATCCTTATGGTCAATGGTAACGGTGAAAGCTGTTTCTTTCACATCTGTATTATTTTTCACCATTGGATGAAGATTGAGTCGACTTGCAATTTCTTCGGTAACAGGTGTACAAATGAGCCCCCGTCCTTCCTTTGCCATGAAATTAATCGTTTCAGGTGAAGAGAATTCGGCAAGGGCCACGAAATCACCTTCATTTTCACGATCTTCATCATCCACAACGATAATCACTTTACCGGCTTTTAAATCTTCTAATGCTTCTTCTATTGTGTGAAACATCTCATTTTCCTCCTTCAATGATAACTAACCCTTCTATCAACCCGTACTAGTAAAATCCATTCTCCTTTAAGAAATCCTCTGTTAATCCTTTAGGCTTTTCTTTCTTTTGCTGATGATTCATGAATGAATAGAAGTATTTTGCCATAACATCAAACTCAAGATTCACAATTTCACCTTCTGATTTCAGACCAAGAACAGCTTCTTTTGCCGTATGCGGAATGAGAGAAACGGTTACGGAATTACTCCCCGTTTTAAAAATAGTGAGTGATGTACCATCGATGGCTATGGAGCCTTTTTCTAATACAAATTTAGCATAGTCCTCTGGTATCTCTATCTCAACTAGGATAGCATTTTCAATATTCGTTCTTTTACGAATTCTTCCTATCCCATCGATATGACCTGTGACAAAATGTCCGCCAAATCGTCCGTTCGCAAGCATCGCTCGTTCCAAATTCACTTTTGAACCTTCCTTTAACGAGGCGAGAGATGTATTTTTAAAGGTTTCCGGCATTACATCTGCTTCAAACTGAATGTTAGAAAATTTAGTAACAGTCAAACATACGCCGTTAACCGCAATACTGTCACCGAGATGCAGATCCTGCATGATTTTTTTTGCTTCAATCACGAGAGTCAAAGTATGCCCTTTGGCATTTATTCTCTTTATAATACCCAACTCTTCGATGAGTCCAGTGAACAAGGCATTATTCCTCCTTTTTACAATCGTTTAAATGGGAAGATTTAATGGGATCCGTTCGCCATGGGGGAGTGGCAGGAAAATGGATAGTGAAACACATATGAGGAAATCCAAAAATGTGGTCATATATACACACAATTAAAGGTATACACCTAAAAAAGCCCCATACAATTAGTTTGTACAGGGCTCCATCAAGCAATACTAAATAAACGTTAGCATATACTCATTTTTAACGTGTGTTATTCTTATCCTTCTCCCATCCAGACTTTCACTGTCGGCTTTGGAATTTCACCAAATCCACCGTTTTCATTTACTGAAACCGGGTCACGGACTAAGAGGTCTACCCTCATCACCGCCGGTTGGGAATTTCACCCAGCCCCGAAGGATTCCTTATTAAATTAATATTATAGTATCATAGTTTGAATTATGAAACAATGAATAACCATCATACAATACACATTATTGTTAAATCTTTGTGTCGAAAGCTAAACTTTTCCTTATAAAAATGACGAATATTCAATGATTAACATATTTATATAGGGTAATGAAAAGTGAAAACAACTGAATGCTTTCGCTTTCTGACAAATCCTCTTTCATCGATAGAATCGGGGTATTTGGATCAACAAATCGCTGTCCCCATTCTAATGGCATCCAGCCTGTTTGGACTTTCGCCAATTCAGTACCATTTGGAGTAAAAAAAGAATAATCTTGTAAGCTGTTATTATTAACAAGAATGCTCATTGTTTCAAAGAAAAATTCTTTCTTATTTCCATTTTTCGTTTTGTAAATAACAGCCATTTCTTGATGATTAGAAGAGCTAATAAGTATTCTGTCTTTTAAATCGCGATAAAAGGCAATAGGCCTATCTAGATCATCATAAAGAACATATTTTTTCACTAATAACTTATCAATAAAATTAGGAAAAAACCAACGAATAAACAAAAATGATTCATCTCTAATTTCTCCTGCCTTCATTCCATTTGGTGTAAAAAAAATCATTCTTAACGAAGGTGCCGGCATAAACGTAATCAGTAACTTTTTTTCAAATATTTTTCCTCTCGATGGTTCATTGTTTAATAGAGAAAGTTTGACTTCCTTTGCACGATTTTTATTTATTAAAAATTTCTGATAACAAAAAAAACTATAAATAAGGAATGGAATGACTAAAATACTGAGCTGAAAGTTCTGTGCAATGAAATAGGCATAGAAAAGTAATGCAATAGATGGGATGAATGCAACAAGACTTGCATTTAATGAAACTTGAGCTGATTGCTGATAAAATTGTTGGATATTCATTTTAGTACTCCTTGTCCAATTTAAACCTTGAATGGGAAACCCGCTATTACTATTCTATTTTTTGTTCGCTAAAATTATGAAAACTAAATAATCATAAAAAAACTGCCTACAATCAGGCAGTTTTTTTGACGCTATTATCGAATAATCCTGAAAACGAGCGGAATCCTGTATATTTCCCCCTCGTATGCCTTTACAGCTGCAATGATTGTAAATACAAATACATATGCACCAACGAGCCAGATGGTTAGCATTCCAATTAAGACAATCATAAGAATAATACTGACAACCGTGTAAACGGAATATGAAATTAAAAAGTTAAAATATTCCTTTCCATGATAATCAATAAAAGCTGAATCATCCTTTTTAATCAACCAAATAATGAGAGGTCCAATAAAAATGGTAAAAAAACTTACGACGTACAGCACTGCAGCTAGAACTCTTTCTTCCTGTGATGGCATATTCCATCTTCCCCTTTCACTACTATTTATTTGTACTTGCATCAGTTCAATCCATATGACAAGGTTTCAAATAGCTCCCAACTATATTACGTTTACTAACTTGAAAGGATTCATCTTTTTCCAATTCAATAGTCTTTATTGGTCTTGTTTCAGTGAATATGAATATATTTGTGATAGACAACCATATCTTTGTTTCTTGGCAAAGAAAGAAATGAACTGAGGGTGATAAATGCATGATGTCTAAAATAGAAGCTTTTATTCTAGGAATTATTCAAGGGTTAACCGAGTTTTTACCTATTTCAAGTACAGGACATTTATACTTAGGAAGACATCTTTTTGGACTTGATGAAGCAGGACTTTTCCTCGACACAATGCTTCATGTCGGAACATTTTTAGCAGTTCTTGTTGTTTATAAGAATGAGTTGATTCAAATCCTGAAAAAACCATTTGGCCACCTTTCTATGCTGCTAGTAATAGGAACGATACCAGCAGTTATTGTCGGTTTCTTATTTAATGATTTATTTGACTCTATTTCAGAATCAGGCATGACGATTGGCTGGGAGTTTTTATTTACCGGCTTTATTCTTTGGATGGCTGATGGTGTGAAAAAAGGCAGTAAGAAGATGGAACAAATAAGCTATAAGGATGCTTTGTTCATTGGGACTTTTCAAGCCGCTGCTATCTTTCCTGCCGTATCTAGATCAGGGTTGACTATTGCAGCAGGATTATTCAGAAAACTCGACCGTGAAACAGCCGCCTGGTTCTCCTTTTTATTATCTATTCCAGCAATCGCAGGCGGTATCGTGTTTCAGTTTGGTGAGCTGGCATCAGGACACGTTGAAGCCATTTCTTTCAGCTCATTATTAGTAGCTACACTGGCATCTGCATTATTCGGCTATGCTGCTATCGTTTGGATGATTCGTTATTTGCAAAAAAACTCATTAAAAGTATTTGCCATTTATGTATGGATTTTAGGTTTTATTGTACTGGCTTTGCAACTTATTGGAATTTTTTGATTTATTGTCTATTCACTGTATTGAATTATGTTGCATATCCTATTGATTGACAGTTATTTCATTTTTCTAGTAAATGAATGAATTGCTGTCAAAAATTGTCCATAAACTTTAAAGATTATTTACAAAAACATCATTTTCTTTTTTTATTTTTTTATGTAAAATACGAATAGATGTGTTACTTATTTTGTTTTGGTCATTCTTCATTAAAAAAGGAGACGATTTTAACAAGCAGCTGTAACGATTTTGCTTACAGTAAGTCTAAACATTATATTGTGTTAAAGGTAATTGGGAAGGCAAATGGTGCGCCACCAGTCATACTGGTTCTAGTGGGTTCGATTCCCACCCCGAAATTTTTTAGTAAGATTATAAAAAATTTCGAGGGTGGGCTGTACTCTTTGTCATGGAGTAAATCTGCCCTCAATTTGGAGGGATTATCCATGTTGAAGAAACGCGACCTACATGAATGCCATGAACTATATGACTTGATGTCACACCCTGATGTCTTCCCTTTCGTGCGCCATAAAGCCGCCTCACATGAAGAATTTTTATTTATTACAAAGCAAACCATCGAAGCCGAAGAGCGAGGCGAATTAATATCAAGAACCATTCTTGATGATTGGGGCTCTCCAATTGGAACAATCAGCTTATATGATATACAAGAAAATGCTGGATTCTTAGGAACATGGCTTGGCAAGCCTTATCACGGAAAAGGATATAATCAACGAGCGAAAGCTGCCTTCTTTGAAGAACTGTTCTATGAGTTAAATATTGAAACAGTCTTTATGCGCATCCGCACAGAAAATATCCGCTCTCAAAAAGCCGCTGAAAAACTTCCCTACACTGTCAATGCCCAAGAATCCCGCAAATCCCTTTTCGAGCAATTAAACTCAAATGGAAATACTTTCAAATTATTTGAAATTCCAAAAGATCTATATACATTACACACAATGAGACATATCATCGAGGATACGCACAGATTGGAAGCATAAACAAACTACTAGTTACGCTATTCATTCTTCTGGGAATTTGACACAAAAAGCGGCTTGACCTATATAAGGTCCAGCCGCTTTTTTAAATATGGCTTTGTTCAAGTACTGTGTTGATAAGCCAGATTTTTGACTCATTCGTGTGAAATGAACATTTCACACACCTTTCAGCTATGCTGAAAGGTTGCTGTATGGTCATGAAATCAAAAATATTATTTAATAAAGACTTTTTTAACTGTCTGATACATTCTGCATAGTATATCTTTAGTTAGATGTGATGTGAATTTTAACTTTTTCAAGCCCATAAAAAAATTCAACGTAAAAAGAAAGAAGGATGATTCCAATGTTCCCATGGAGTTTTTTCCCTTTTGATAAGGAACTTCAGTCAAAAGTGAAAAATATGAACCCTGAAGAAGTTAATGAATTTGTACAGAATATGCTCGGAAAGGTATTTCAGAGCCCTTTCCCCAATAGCATCAATCCACAAGATATGATGAAATATTTTCACACATCTCCCCATACCCAAGATGAAAGTTCAACTTCAAGTAATTCTGCCATTAAATATTCTGTATTTGACACCCATGATTACATTTTTGTAAGAATTAAGATCCACTCTGAAGACTGGCTGACAAAACTAAAACTTTCTCATACATCCCATCTGCTTCTACTTGAAAACATCCCAGAGCCTGGAAATAAGCACTCGATTCCGCTGCCCTCGCTAGTAAAGAAAAAAGGAACAACTGCCCACTTTAAAGATGAAACGCTTGAAGTAAAAATCCCCAAAGACATTGATACACATTTCTCTGAAATTAATGTAACAGAAATTCTATAGTGCTCTTACAAGAATGAAGAATAAATAGCTTTATTTAAAAAGGAGAAAACTTATGAATCCAGATAATCTTAGACATTGGTTTGCTTTAACACAGCAATTTCAACAAGAGCAATTTTGGAAGCAAGCGCTTAATCCAGACGTACTTGCAAAAGAAGGGAGAAAAAACTTTGAAAAACATTTACTAAAGACGAGGGATACGTTCCCCTTATGCGACCTTTATCAAAAAGAAAACCTTTTATTTCTTGAGATAGAACTTCCCGGCTTAACAACAGATGATATCAAAGTTTCATTCGAGCAGGGAAAAGTTGTTATTAAAGGGAACTATCACACACTGAAAACAGGTAGCAACTATTTTCTAAAAGAAAGAATGAGCAAAGCCTTTATCAAAGAAATTACAATGCCCTTCCCTATCATAGAATCATTGATTCGTCATACCTTAAGTAACGGTCTTTTCACGTTAATTTTACCCATTCAAGAGGATTATGAAGAGGAAATCTTGGTTGAAATTGAAAAAGAAATGAATAACTAAAAAGAACAGACTCCTTAATAGAGGCTGTTCCTTTTTCTTTTCTTCCTAATTTTTATTTATTCCATAATCGTTGAAGTACTACTTTCCTCTGGATCGCTTGGCATTCCAATGACAAATTCTTTCTTAGGCATATTATGCATATTTTCAGCTGTAACATGAGAATATATATAATAGGTTCCTTCAATTGCAAAGCTTTTTTCTAGCCTAAATACACCATTTCCTACATGCTCTGGTATCACTTTTTCATGATTCTCATCGTTAGCAAGCCAAATCTCAAATTCAATTGAGTCAGGATTTGTTACTTCTTTATCCCCATAGGTTACCTTTGCCTCAAACGTAATCGGCTCATTTACCTTTCCCTGTTCAGGGTTAACCGTAAGTTGGACATCAAGGAACTCTGGAATCACTTCCTCACTATTTTTATTTTCTGAACAAGCTGTAAGAAAAGCCAACATCATAATAAATAACATAGAGCATTTCAATTTTATAGTCATCATTTCCTCCAATCATAAATCATTATAAATCTTATTTATTCTTCTCTATTTTCAAAAACTGGCAGGTAGATATCCACCTTTGTCCCTTTACCTTCTTCACTGCTGACTTCTACATGTCCTCCATGCAGCATAACCAGTTTATCAACGATGGCAAGCCCAAGTCCTGTTCCTCCATCGGAACGAGTTCTTCCTTTATTTACACGGTAAAAGCGCTGCTTAATTTTACTGATATCTTCAGCTGGGATGCCCTTCCCCGTATCTTGAATGCGAATGATACAATATTTTCCTGATAGGATTAATTCAATGTTTATACTGCCTTTTTCTGTATATCTTAGTGCATTGTCCATTATATTTTGTAATATTTGTTCAATACGTCCTTCATCACCATTAATAATAATATCTGGATTTAAATGAAGCTGAAATTCTAGCCCTTTTTCTTTTATGGCATGAATATATTTTATTGTGGCTTCTTCAATTAACTGAGCCAATGGTAAAGGCATTTTCACAAGCTGATATTCATCCTTATCAAGCTTAGACAAATCAAGCAGATCACCGACTAAGCGCTCCATTCTGCCTGCTTCTCTGTGTATGAGATGCAGATAGTGCTTTTCGTCTTTTTTATTCTGCACAAGCCCTGAAAGAAGCGCATCACTATAACCTTTCACATAACTGATTGGTGTTCGGAGTTCATGTGAAACATTGGCGAGAAACTCCTTTTTTCTTTCATCTTCCTTTTGAATGGACTCTGCCATACAATTAAAAGCTTCAGCTAATTCCCCTATTTCGTCCTTCGACTGGACGATAAGTCTCGTCGAATAGTTCCCTTTAGAAACCTGATTTGCTGCCTGTTTCATTTCAAAGAGCGGATTTGTTAATTTCTGTATGACTTTTATCCCTACGAATAAAGCAATTACGAGAAATAATAGGGCTGAAATAAACCAAAGATGGGCAAACTCATTTGTCAGCTCTGAAATTTTCGCAAGCGGCATATACATATAAATAATACCTTCTAATCGTTCTCCATCTAATAATGGAATAATGACCGAAATAATCTTGCGGTCAAATCTTTCTTCATAGCCAATCTTTTCAATCGACTTTCCATCAAGTAATTGCGCTCTTTCCTCACCACCAATTAACGCTTCGGTATCTATTTCAAAAGGCAAACAAGCGCTTAGTTCCTTGGGGTTATTCACGACAAATACTTCCGCTTCGGATTTTGAATTATACCACTCTATTTTATTTTTCCATTCGTCAGTTAAACTTCCCTCATTGTAATCGCTTGCCAATCGATTCCCTTCTTCAAGTAGGGCGTCTTCAATATTTTCAACATATAATTTTTCATAAAAGAAATAGGATAAGAAATAGGAATACACGATAGTAATCAGTATAGCGGCGGATATAGAAATCCATAATTTCTTCGCTAAACTGTGAGAAATCCTTTTCATACTTCTTGAACCTCAAATTTATACCCTATTCCCCATACCGTTTGAATATAGTCAGCAAATCCAAGCTTCATCCGAAGTGTTTTAATATGTGTGTCTACTGTACGTAAACTGCCGATATAGTCGATACCCCAGATTTTTTCTAACAGCTGCTCTCTGCTTAAAGCCTGATGCTGATGTTCGATTAAAAATAACAGCAATTCATATTCTTTTAATGTTAAGGGAATAACCCTATCATCTACCATCACAGTTCTAGCTAGCTGATTGATAGTAATATTGCCTATTTTCTGCAAATACTCCTGATGATGGTGTTGATTATAGCGGCGTAATACAGCTTGAATTCTTGCTACCATTTCACCAGGGCTGAATGGTTTAACAATATAATCATCACCACCTAATTGAAAAGCACGAACCTTATCCCATTCCTCACCTTTTGCGGAAAGAAAAATAATAGGAATATCATAGTTTTCACGAATTCTTTGACATACTTGAAAACCGTCTTCCTCAGGCATCATAATATCAAGTAAGATTAAATCCATTTTCTCTGTTTGAAGTATCTTGTAGGCAGCTAATCCTCCAGCTGCCTGTATACATTCAAAACCTGAATTTTCAAGGTACATTTGTGTTAAGTGACGCATGTCTTCTTCATCATCAATTATTAATATACGATATTTCATCATCTTGTTATCTTCTCCCTTACAATCAGTTGAAAGGGGCCTTGTCCCACATTAACCTTTTGTTCAATTGCTAGATTGATAGGATTTATAAAGTAAATCGCATCACTATCATAGCCCGCAATAATTATATCATTTTGATATACATCTATTTCAAAAGGATTTGCACCAATTTGAATAGATTGTACCCGCTCACCGGTTTTAGTTAATTTATATAACATATTCGATCCATGACTGAGAACGAATAGATGGTTTCCCCATTCTTTAAAGTTTATTGGCATCATCGGAGCATAATAAGTATTAGTTAAATTCCCAGTTGTTATATCATAAACATGTATATTTGACTCTACATTTGTTCCTAACCCATGACCGCCTATCCACAGCTCATTTTTTCCCTCTATTAATACAGCTCCCGTAGCATTCGGATGAATTCGGAAACCCTCCTGTTTGACTTTTTCCTTTAAATCAATAATCGTTAAAATTTCATCACTGATATTTAAAACAAAAAGCTTATTTTCACCTTCCAAAATGGTATAAGGCTTTGCTTTTGTCGAAATAGAGGTGAGTTCTTCTCCAGTTAGTGAAAAAAAACGAGCCAGATTTCGTTCCTGATCTACAAAAACAATTTCTTTCCCACTGGTTATAAGTGCATTGACAATTCCTCCACCTGTCTTCCAGCTAGTAAGGTAAGATCCAGAAGACAAGGAGTAAAGATCAACCGTTTCTAACTGATTACCATAAAGCAGCAGCGTGTCTCCATCAGGAAACAGTATTCCGCCCGAATAGGATTTTTCCATTTTCCACTGTATCATTTGCTCTCTCTCAGTTGCATCTATAAAGGAAATCGTTGAATCTTTAATATTAATTGTTATAATCAAATCTTTTTCAACCGGTATAGGTATATAATCTGCATTCGAACAGGCTGCTAGAATAGGTAACAGGATGATGAAAAGTTTCACTGCTTTTTTCATGTATTGCTCCTGACTTTATTTTATCCTAGCATTATAACCATAACTTGTGAGAAAACTGTGAAATTTCTTTTAATGATTATGACTGTTCATCCAATTCTCCAATTATATAACTTTCTGCTCATATTTTTACATAAATAAAATACTATTTGCAAAAAATAATTCTAATTATATTTGGAAAAGGAGGTTCCTATGACAACACCATATCGCTGTCCAAATTGTAAAACAAATAAAAGCCGTTTTAACTTAATTAGACAAGTACCACAATCAGTGAAAATGGACCCGAATACAGGCAGTATAGTAGAGGAGTATTCAAGCGAGAGTTTGCAGGCATTTCATATGCCTTATCGTGGACCTGAGTTAAGAGTACAGTGTGCTGCTTGTGGATTAATTGAAGATGAAAGAACCTTTGTAAAGTTCGGTGAAATGAAATAAGTCATTCCGTTCCCTACATTCATAATAAAACATGTAAGAAAGCCTTAAACAGTTCCTTACACATACTGTTCAGGCTTTCTCCCTCATTCCTTTCCATGAACACACTGCCTTATTTTCGTTCCATTTCCAAAAGCTGTGCACTAAGAACGTTCCAATCCACTTTCTCACCGATAAACACAAGATTTAACGGCATATTCATATATTCTTTCATATACAGAGGCGTACCGTAGGAATACTGAAAAAGATATGGATAACTGTCTTCAGAAAACTTCACATAGCCTTTCATTCGATAAATAGTATCTGGCATTGCCTTCAGAAAGCTTTCAAAGTCTTCCTGACTAATATGCCGTTTAAAATGGTACACAAACGTTCGTAAATGTAGATCAATCTGGACATGAGGCTGAGATTCTTTTGGATAACCAATCTTTCGCACTTCCCCGATTGGGACCTTTGAAAAAGTCGTCAATATACAAAAAGCATGCTGATTAAACATAGACATTTCCATACTGATTTTCGCTTGTTCTTCTTCACTCAACGTATCCGTTTTATTCACTATCAATAAATTCGCATGTTTAACCTGCTCGATTAGCAATTGCTGAATTTGCGGACTCAGATTTTTTCGGTCAAGCCAGCGTTTACTATCCACAGTGGTAATAATCCCTTTAAAATCAATTTTTTCTCCAAATAGAGGTGACACGACCGCATCAATCACTTCAACAGGGTGAGCTGCACCGGTAGCCTCTATATAAATCACCTCGGGACTATACTCTATTAACAGCCCTTGAAGCTGTGCCTCCAACTTATCAGAAATAGTACAGCAAATGCATCCGTCTAACAATTCTTTTAAGGGTACATCTTCATTTACAGCGTCAGAATCAATTGAAACACTGCCGAGCTCGTTCATTAATACAGCTGTTTTTCGACCTTCATCTTTTTCCTGCTGTAACAGATTCTTTAATAATGTGGTCTTTCCGCTCCCAAGAAAACCGGATAATAGATAAATCTCCGTTTTATTCATATTAAACCTCCGTCTTTTAAACATAATCACGATTTCCCAAACCCACAAAAAACTCTCCATTTGGAGAGTTTTTTTGATTATTGTGCTATTTTCCCTTTTAATACTTCTACCGCTTTTAATACCTGCGTATCATTTGCTTTAATTTGTTCACGAAGACCTTCCATTAGCGCGATTGTTGAATCGCCCGATAAAATACCGGTTGCTTCAATCCCTTTTGCAGTTTGGAAATTCTTAACGGCTTCCTCTGTTTTTTCATCAAAGAAACCATCTTCTCTGCCAGAATCGAAACCAAGAGCCTTAAGCATTTGCTGGGCTGTTTTCACCTCAGAGGAAGAAGAAGAAAGCTTAAGCTCTGATTCCGGATTCAACAAGGTTAACGATGCATAATCAGGTAATGCCACTTCAACATCAGGCTTAACACCTTTCTTATGAATCCAATTGCCTTTTGGCGTTAACCATTTTTCAGTAGTAAATTTCAAATTAGACCCATCAGTGAAATCCTGTGCCTTTTGCACAGTTCCTTTTCCAAAGCTTGTTTCACCAATAAGTGTTGCATCTCCAGATTCTTTCACAGCAGCAGCAAGTATTTCTGAGGCACTTGCACTTCCTTTATCAATGACTACCACTAAAGGAACTTCTGGGCTATCCTTGACTTTTGATGATTTCATTTCCTGTCTATTACCATTGCGATCCTCTACCTGTACAACAACCTCATTATCAGGCAGAAATAAACTTGAAATCGCAATAGCTTGGTCCAATAACCCGCCCGGATTTTGTCTTAAATCAAGTATTAATCCTTTCATCCCTTGATTTTTCATATCATTTAAGGTGTTAACAAGTTCTTTGGATGTATTTTTTGAAAAGGTTGTAATCTGGACTTTTGCAATCCCATCTTCAAGCATTTCTCCGTAAACCGTTTCAATTGGTATCGTATCTCTTACAATCGGCACTTCCATCCGCTCTTCAACACCAGGACGTTGAATCGATAGTTTAACAGTTGTTCCCTTTTCCCCACGAATGAGAAGAACAGCTTCTCTCGCACTCATTCCTTGAATGCTTTTCCCATCAACACTAAGCACTTTATCATTTGGTTTTAATCCGGCTTTTTCTGCTGGAGAGTCTTTTATCGGGGAAACAATCGTAATATAACCATCCTGTTCTTGAATTTCTGCACCTATACCTTCAAAAGATGACGAGATACTATCATGAAAGCCTTTCGCTTCTTCTGAATCCATATAGTCTGAATAGGGGTCATCAAGCGATTCTACCATCCCATTAATGGCTCCATTAATCATTTTTTCTTGATCTACTTCTTCATAATAATTATTTTTTAACGTATCAAATGCTGCAAACAGCTTGTCAAACTCACCCCGATCAGCAGCAACGGTTACGGCCTTTTCATCTCCAAAAGCTAATGCAACCGTCGTAATACCTGCCGAGAGAAAAACAACAAAAAATAGCAGCATAATGAAATGAAATCTCTTCATTCGAATAAACCCGGGTTTATGTTCCGGAGTTTCTTTGTTTACATTTTTATTTTCCAACCAACTTCACCACTTTCATGATTCAAACTAACAAAAAACAGGGATTATTCATTCCTTCCTTTTTAGAATAACATTTTTATGATGATTTTAACAAAAAAAATGAACAATCTTAAAAAGGAGTGTCCTCTTTCATGCTGCACCATCATTTTTTATTACAGCATTCCTTATATTTTCTTCACTTTATTAAAGTATTCTTCTAATGTTAAATCATTTTCATATATTTCCGTTGCAGCTTTTACACCTACATAGCGGTAATGCCATGATTCATATTTATATCCTGTAATAGTTTCTTTTTCTTTTGGATAACGAAGAATAAAACCAAATCGATGAGCATTTTTCTGAAGCCATTTCCCTTCTTGAGTTCTCCCAAATTGTTCTGACAGAGCAAATTCTGCACTTTCACTGGAGATATCCATGGAAAGACCTGTTTGGTGTTCACTAAATCCTGGTACTGCAACAGCTTGAACGGCAAGTTCTTCACCTACTCTGCTTACTTCTGCATTATATACTTGCTGCTGCCTGTCATACGAACGATAGCCAGATACAGCAAAAAGTTGGATTCCATTGTTTAGTGCATCACTAAACATTTTTTCTAATGCGTCTGCTGCTTCTTTTCGCATATAGCTCTTTTCAATGTCTTGATCTCCAAATGAAAAGGCTACGTTTGGCCGAACTAAATCTTCCGGTGTATAGCCATCTGGAAGAGCAAATTCCTTATTAACAAGAACCATTGTATTGGTTGGGTTTTGAATCATCTTTTTTCCATCTACTACCGCTATATCATTAAAATAGACGGACTCTAGAACAAAATCTCTTTCAGATGCACCTAATTCTGTCATTGTACTGTCTTTTTCATTTTTGCTAGAATCATGTTCTTCCTGTTGGACTGATTCCTTTTCAAGAAATGGAATTCCACTACAGCCTGAAAGAAGGACAAGACTTCCTATCGCTACTGCTAATTTCCTCATGATAACCACCTATCTCAAAAAAACTTCAACACCTATTCTAACATTTTTCGACAAAAATACGAGATTTAATTCATGGTCCTGTATAAGAATAGTAATGAATACCTATAATCATAAAAAAAGAGCCTAATGGCTCCCTTCATTATATTTATTCTTTTATTACAGAATCAAGAGCCACCTCAATCATATCATTGAAGGTTGTCTGTCTTTCTTCTGCAGTCGTCGCTTCTCCTGTAAGGATATGATCACTAACAGTTAAGATGGAGAGTGCTTTACGATTGAACTTAGCTGCTAACGTGTATAGAGCAGCGGTTTCCATTTCAAGAGCAAGAATCTGGTATGCAGCCCATTTTTCAAATTCTGAATTATCATTGTAAAATAAATCTTCTGTTAAGACATTCCCTACTTTCAAATTTAAACCTTTTTCTACGCCGGTATCATAGGCTTTTTTCAGTAGTTCAAAATTAGCTGTCGGGGCGTAGTCAACGCCGCCAAAGGTAATTCGATTCATTTGAGAATCAGTTGAAGCACTCATTGCAATAATAACATCGCGAACTTTTACATCCTTTTGAATGGCACCGCAAGTTCCGACCCGAATTAAATTTTGAACATGATAGTCCTTCATCAATTCTGTAATATAAATAGAAATAGACGGTACACCCATTCCCGTTCCTTGAACTGATATTCGTTTTCCTTTATACGTTCCTGTATAACCAAACATGTTGCGAACGTCATTGTACTTTTCAGCTCCCTCTAAAAAGGTTTCAGCAATGTATTTCGCCCTTAGAGGATCACCAGGTAAAAGGACCGTTTCAGCAATTTGATTTTCTTTTGCTCCAATATGTATACTCACACACATAACCTCCAATTTTTACTTCTTCCACACTATACCATATTTAACCAAATATTTTCATCTGCATGGAGAGAAAGGGTACAGCCAATACTATTATTTGTAACAACTTCTTAACCATACATTCAAATAATTATTCAGGAGGATATTATGGGTAAAAAACATCGTAATCGTATTAATTCACCGAAGAAAAATAATCATATCCCACCAGAAGCCATTATTGCTGAACAAGAAGCACACGGCAAAGAAAATACGGCAACAGGCGGCAGAAAAAATAATCAATAATAATTAATAAAACAAGCTATACAAAAAAGTGAGGGGAATATCAAATCCCCCTCACTGATGATTGTTAACAAACATGAATGCGGTTAACCTCTACCCAGCCGCCCGGCTTTAATTGATAATAAAATTGACCTTTTCTGCCTTCATCAATAAAGCAAATATCACCAGTGCCAATAAAACGACCTTCGAAGTCATCAGGAATTCTATCGGTGATATTAAAACGAGAAAACACTTCATTTAAACAATCATCATGTGATGTTCCTTCTATTTGGAGTCTGTATACTTGCTGATAGCCTTTTTTCTGTCTAAATACGGGTGTCTGAAAAATCGTTACATCGTATTCTTTTTTTCTGGTTCGTAATAGTTCCAGCAACATTTGCATTCCCCTCCACATACTTTTCCAAATACTCATAATAGTTTTTTACTATAAGTATTAGAGAAAAGACCAATCAATTCCTTTAAAGAATTTCCTCTATTTTTGTCGATTACTGTTTTTTTGTTACAAAATAAAAAGATGGCGTCTTACGCACCATCTTTTTTCAAATTAAGAATACTTTTGCAAGAGAGAACGTAAACTTTGCGGTAATGTTGCTAAATCACCTGTCGAAACAGATAAACGAACATTCGTTTCATCCATTTCTAACGCTTCAGCAAGAAAGCCGCCTAATCCCCGTGCTTTTCGATCAATTTGGAAATACAAATCGGCTGTATTATTTGTTGTAGGAAGAAAGACTAACTCAAGCTCATCTAAGCGGCCTCGAAAGACCCCTGACGTTGGAACAAACTCAAATTCCTGTACATATGGAGATTTTCCACGTAAGTGATAGGGCGCCTGCTCACATTCTACTTCGCGCAATCGAAAACCTAATGATGTAATACTATTTAACACACCATCCAATAATGCACTGGGCTTAACATTTAGATAATCTTTATCAGACGGGTCTACCGCATTTTTTATATCAAGTCCAGTTGCCACCCACACCTTCGCTTTTCCCATTGATACCGGAGTTTCTAGCGGCAAACGGAATGAGAATGGAATTTCACGCGTTTCCTTAGCAGCAATTGTAAAACCCGAGGCTAAACGAATACGTTCAATAGCTGCTGTTACATAGTATTTTTTATCATCTGATTCTTTACTATATTGCGTGTTAACCGAAAGATAAATATCATCAATTTGCTGCTCGACATTACCTCCCCGAATCTCCACAACCCCTTTGATTTCTTCACCAGGAAATACACGATCTTTTTCAAGCTTTGTATCGACAGTTGCCGAACCAATCCCAACGCTTGCTAACACTTTATTAAAAAATGACATCTTATTCCCTCACTTTCTAAAACCTATGTTATTGAACTCTTTATTCTGAAGCCTTCATAATTTGTAAAAAATCCTGTGCAATTTCACTGCATGATTGATAGAAACCATCAATGGCTAATAATTTTCGAATAACCCCTTTTGCTTGGGAAGATAAACTCAGTTCCTCCTCCCAGCTTTTTTCACGTTGTTTCCCCTTTACCTCATATGTTGAATATAGAAGAAACAATAGAAAATGACCTAGAGCATAAAAATCACTAACAGGAGAAATAGCTCTTTTTATATAATCAAGATGAACTTGCGGCAGTTGTTTCCTGTCAAATCTCCGAGCAAGTCCAAAATCAATTAATCTCAAGCGATTTTGATCAAGCATAACATTTGGAATCCGAATATCTCGGTGAACAATACCCTGATGATGAAGCCATTCAATCATTTGCAACAGTTCATAGCCAATCTGAAAAGCTTCCGTTTCAGAGTAGGTCATTCCCTCTTCAAATATCAATTGCTCAAATGTCTTGCCGTTGACATATTCCATTGTAAAAAAAGGTTTACGGTTATATTCTCCTTTTTCAAAGAACTGTGGAAAATACGGCTGGTTCATTTCCTCAAGCAGCTTCTGCTCATATTCGAAGGCGGTTCTACCTGATTTATTTAATCGTCTGTGCATTCGTAAAAACTTCAATACTGCCTCCTGCTGTTTGAGTGAATCATAGACTAGATAGCTGCTTCCATAGCTTCCTCTTCCAAGAAATCGAAGGATTTCATAACGAGAATCAATAACCGAACCATTTGGCACGTTTTTTTCGAAAATATTTGCCGTAAATAGTAAAGCACCTTTTAACATGGAATACTCTTCCTTTTAACTGCCTCTGTTTGTCTGACCATTAACTGCTGAAAAAACCGCTCATACTAGAGAAAAAGCTGCTTTTGCGGCTTTTTTTATAATACCCATGTCCCATATGTGAGTGACGGCGATGGCTGTGCCGTTTATAGGCACTGCTTGAGCTTGGGTATTTGCGATGTGATGATTGATTCAAAATTGATTTTAGTAACTTTTTTAACATAACATTTCCTCCTTCAAAATCATCTGTCTATTATACGGTAAAACCCAGCATTAAGTTTCAATTATTCATGAAAAAGGACAAAAATGACGAAATACATGCTCGTCATTTTTGTCCTTTATCTATTCTCATGTTATTCAAAAAAACCTGTTAAAAGTACCGTTAATTAAGATGCATCGGTTCTTTTTTTGGTTTCATTCATTTTCCATATGTTTAATCTTCATTAATTTCTTCATCTATAATACATTTTTCTAAAAGATAATCAAAAGTGATATCAGCGAGGTCATCTAATTCTTCTTCTGAAGGAACATAGCCTCTTTTCAATAACTCCTGATAGAAAAACTCAGCAATTTCATCCGTATCAATTATGACCTCAATTTCTTTCACAGCGTCGCCCCCTTTATAAAAAATATATGAACCTATGAATGTGGATATACCGAAAACAAAATATATTTCACCAAAGATGATAAGTTATTTTTCACGAAGACAAGCATATATTTGAATAACAGGAAAACAATGTTGGAGGGGGAATGATGGTGAAGATTGCCCAAATGATTGAGTTCATAAAGGAAGATGTAAATAACGAAGAAAGTGTAACGCTTACATTTTTTAATAAAGCACTTCAAACAGGCTTTTGGCTGATTATGTTACTAGGGATTCCATTTCTCTTTTATGTGCTGACATCATTTGGTAAGCTTCCATAACACAATAGATTAAGAAGTTTTTTTATCATCCATTGTTAACTTTTTTAACTCCTGAATAGCAGCACGCATAATTTGGAGATATTCTTCATCTTTAAACCATTCATATAAAAATTGGTAATCATTATAGATATCTAACAAGCGGTTAATTTGATCTGTCCGTTTATCTTCAATAGAAGCAGTATCCTTATTGTCCAGTAATAGAGTTGTTTCTTTCACAGGCTGCCCATTTTGATTTTTGATAAAATATAAGAGTCCGAGCTTCTGAAGAAATTCCTCGGCATTTTCTTCATCAGCGAGGAGAGTTAAGTCGGCTTCACTTGCTTCCAGCCATTCACCGTCACTAATGCGTGATAATTCATAGATAATATCTTCCCAAGAACTATCCTTATAACGCCAAATTTCTGTCCGGAAACCAACCACTTTATACAGGTCATATCCTTGTTCCTTTACTTGAACGATATCACCGATAAAAAATTTATATTCAATGTCAATATGTTCTTTTTCATAAATCTCTCCATCGTATTCCGATAACAATTGCAGGCTTGTTTCTTTATACAATTCTTCACTTTTATTGACCTCATATACATAAGTATCATCCAGCCATTGAACCTTTGTCACTTTACCAACTGTTCCATATATGGTTATCACGACTGTATCGCCGATTTGAAACTTAGATTTTCTTCTTCTTCCCATATCATCCCTCTCCTCATGGTCAAGCCGTTTAAGGTAGTTAACATAGTATATGCATGAGTAGTCGATATGGAAATAATCAGAAACACTTAATTTCCTTTCATTTAAAAAGAGGCTTACAAATTAACCTTCATGAATTAAATATAATTCCCAGGCCTCGTCAAACACTCTCATACTTGTTAAATAGGTCCCATTTAATTCAAGATAGGAGCTTAATTGATGATAGTTTGTATAAGTCTTTGGAAAACTGTGATCTTGATAAGCATGGTTGGCAAATAAACTAATCTCGTCTCTCGGTTCAGGATGGCGATATTTCATTAAAAAATGATAAAAAGATTTAGCCATACACTAAAAACCTCCCTTGCGTATATCCTAATTGGTTCTTACTATAAAGGAAAAAGAACCGATTCGTCTACTCCTTTGTCACAATTCTTTATAAAAAGCTTTTTTATTTAACTTTGTTGATTATTAACTCATTTAAAGCTGTATGCCTAGGAAGTAACAGCTTGTTGAAACAAAAAAGAGGGTTGAATTTTTCCAACCCCTTCTAACTCTTCAAAAATCAAAATAATTCCGCTTCAAAAGCCTTTTCATTTTCATTAGTTCATCAAATGTGGTTTGCCTTCCCAGCTGCTGCGTATCAATTAAAAACAACTGATCCTCTATATCCTTTACAACCTCATCACTTTGGAATAAAGCACGGCAATTATCACAATAGAAGGATGGGGTTTCACTAATTTCAACTGCTCTTGTTCCATCAGGTAATTCCCAATATACGGTATCAGTTACCTTTGAAAGCTTACCCACCTCGCACCATGGACAAATTTCCATGCTACTCATCTCCCTTTACCTCCGGTGTATTCTTTTTTTGCTGGGCTTGAAATTTCTTTTCTTTCAATTGGTCTCGTTTTTCGCGTTTATCCTTTAAAGTTTGGTGATTTGGATTTTGCTGGTACTCTTTGCGGCGATTGAGACGCGAAAGACCTTCTGGGACAAGATTAAATTGACTTTCATTCATTAAAGAGGCAATACCTGTGTTAGAACGTTTTTCCTCCATATCAGGATAAATCTGTTTAAAATAATCCTCTGCTCGCCCTGGTACATAATTTTCCGGCTCTGGATAGGTTGTAATCACTCCTTCAAAATTCCGAAGCACCACTTTATCAGCGCTTTGAGAAATTAAATAATTTGGCTGCAAAGCTATTTTCCCGCCGCCGCCAGGCGCATCCACAACAAAGGTCGGTACAGCATAACCGCTTGTATGACCCCGCAAACCTTCAATAATTTCCAGTCCTTTTGATACAGGGGCACGGAAATGACTAATTCCTTCTGATAAATCACATTGATAAATATAATAAGGTCTGACACGGATTTTAACGAGATCATGCATTAATTTTTTCATAATCGGAACGCTGTCATTTATTCCTGCAAGAATAACAGACTGATTTCCGACCGGAACACCGGCATTTGCCAACATTTCACATGCCCTTTTCGAATCCTCTGTAATCTCTATTGAGGTATTAAAATGAGTATTTAACCACACCGGGTGATATTTTTTTAAGATTTGACATAGATTTTCTGTAATGCGCTGCGGGAAAACAACCGGTGCTCTTGTACCGATTCGGATGATTTCAACATGGTCAATATCACGAAGATTTTTTAATATATACTCTAAAATTTGGTCATTGATTAAAAGTCCGTCCCCACCTGAAATCAAGACATCACGAACAGCTGGTGTTGAACGAATGTACTCAATGGCGGCATCCAACTGTTTCTTTGGAACCCCCATACCGATTTGTCCTGAAAAGCGGCGGCGTGTACAGTAACGGCAGTACATGGAGCATTGATTGGTAACTAAAAACAGAACACGATCCGGATACCTGTGTGTTAAGCCAGGTACTGGTGAATCTTCATCTTCATAAAGCGGATCCTCCAAGTCATATTTTGTTTTATAGATTTCCTTTCCAACTGGTACAGATTGCATGCGTACGGGACATCTAGGATCATCTGGATTCATGAGTGAAGCATAATAAGGGGTGATATTTAATGGAATGGTTTTCGTGGAAATACGGACGCCTTCTTCTTCATCGGGTGTTAAATTGATGACCTTTTTTAAATCTTCAAGGGTACGAATGGTGTTTGTTAACTGCCAAAGCCAATCATTCCATTGATCATCAGTAACATCCTTCCATAGCTCGATATCCTTCCAGGATCGGTCTGGTTTATATAAAAACGGTTTCAAGTCAATTCCTCCTCATCACTTTTGCACATAAACGTAACCTACTCTATTTATATGCAAGTTTCATGCCAATGCTCAAATGAGGAGAATTCCTTGTTTTCTCGTTCTTCGGAAGAGATTTTTATCAAGCGGATGCCAAATCATTGGCAGCTTAATCCTTTTGAAAAATACATACTATACCACTACCGCTTCTTTTTTAATTTATACTGCAAGGTCTGCCGCGGAATACCAAGAAGCTTTGCCGCTTTTTGAATATTCCCTTCACAACGTAACATGGCCTTTTCAACCAGATTTCGTTCATACCGTTCAAGATTCTCCCTTAATGACAGCTCGTTGTTATCTTCCCCTAATAGCGAATCTTTATTTTTCTGTTTCAGCATCATAGGCAGTTCTTTCTCAGACAGGACCTTCCCTTCACAAACATTCATCATATACTCGACAGCATTTTTTAACTCACGTACATTTCCAGGCCAAGAATAGGACATAAATAAATTCCGTACTTTTTGATCAACCTCTGTTACATTTTTTTGCAGTTCATCATTTTGAATAGAGATAAAATAATCAGTTAAAAAGGGAATATCCTCCTTCCGTTCCCGGAGCGGAGGCAGCCTGAACATTAAAACATTCAAGCGATAAAAGAGGTCTGGCCTAAGAAGTTGCGATTCAAGCGCTTCGTTTGGGGAAATATTCATTGCTGCGACTACCCTGACATTCACATGGTGAATCTTTGTACTTCCAACTCTTCGAATCATTCCATCTTCAAGGACACGCAACAGCTTTGCCTGCAGTTCAATCGACATAGCATGAATCTCGTCAAGAAACAAGGTTCCGCCATCAGCTAATTCAAATAGCCCTGCTCTTTCAACTGCTCCCGTATAGCTGCCTTTTGAGGTCCCAAACAACAGACCCTCAAGTAAGGCTTCTGGAATAGCAGCACAATTCTGGGCAATAAACGGACCGCGATTTCTTAATGAAGCCTGATGTACCCCATGAACAAAAAGCTCCTTTCCCGTTCCACTTTCACCATAAATGAGAATAGGAGAATTAGATTGTGCCAATTTTTCTCCTTCAGCTATGATATGAATAAACTCCGGATTCCTGCTTTTCAAGCTCGTAAACCGATAGAAACTGCCACCCTTTGAAACCGTTTTTCTTCCTTCTTTTTGGTGAATTTTCTGGTGCAGATCGAGAAGCTTTTCCGACAACATCTTTAAACGAGAATAATCCTTGGCAATTTCAACAGCACCAACAAGTTCACCGCCAACAAATATGGGCAGCGTAGTATTGATTGTTTCAATCTTTTTTCCATGAAGATTTACATAACTTTGCTGTTGATTATAAATAGGTTCTTTTGTCAAAATTACCTTTAAAAGTGTACTTGAATGCCTTGATAGCGACGGAAAAACCTCCAAAATGGATTTTCCAATTACTTCATCGACAGATAATCCATCATGTTCTGCAGCAATCTCATTATAAAAGATGGTTTCTCCTGATAAATTAACGGCATGAATCCCTTCATCAATCCCTTGTAAAATAGCTGACAAAATTTCCTTAGAAATTGTATTTTCTTTTTTCAGTGCTTCTCACCCCTTTTGATATTATTCTATGTGCCTATGCCGAATACTTGTCAAAAGGGTGCCGAAAATTTAGCGGCTAGTATTCACCTAGAAAGATCCTTAACCCACATATTCATATTTTCTAGATATTCAAAAATAAAACAGTTATTGATTAATCTTCCCCGATAAGAATAGCCAAGCTGATACAGAACCGCGTTCATGCCAAACGATTGTGCCCGAGCAATTGAATAAGCACAGAAAACGCCTTGTTTCCTTAATTCATCTTCTAGTTTTTCTAATAAAAATTTCATAAGACCGAATTTGCGGTGAGTCGATAACGTCGCACAATCCGTAAGCTCTGCGTTATCATATTGAGTATTTACTTCTGCAGATGCGGCACTTACTATCTGTCCTTCAAAGAAGAAACCGAAATAAATCGTTCCTTTTTCAATTGTTTTCTTAATATATTCTGAATCATGAAGCGGAGTCGGATATACTCTAAATACCTCCTTATATAGTTTTGCCAGCTGCTCTGCATCACTTTCCACTATTTTTCTCAGTATATAGCCAGATGGGATGGGATGCTTTACTTTACTACGCTCGAGCTTACTAACATTGGTAATAACGCCGTCCTCCATCAGCCAATAGTCGCTTTTTTTACGATTAATTGTGAAATATTTCGTAAAATAGTAAGCATCTGAGCCGCGGTAAAAATGGTCAACTATCGCCTCACATTGAAAAGCATGTTCAATCAAGAATGAGAAATGCTCTCTTCTGCAAATAAATATTAGTTTTTCTGCCTGATGTTGATTAGACATTTCAATCGCTTTATCTATAATCTTATACACATCGCCGCGATAGTCTTCAATTCGCAGTCGTTTATTATACGGATCAATGAATACATCCATATAATACTGTTCATTTGTTATCCTCTGTACGTATGCTTCTTCCATTCTTTTTCTTCCTTTCTACTATAGAAAGAAGACCGACTTCTCTATTCTGAAGTCAGCCGCATCCATTTTTCCAAATCTCCTTCAGTTTATTACAGTTGTTGGTTTTTGTCGAATCATCTAAAAGCGAAAAACTAATTCCGGCAGCATTCAAGAATCGTTTCTTCTAGGACATCAAATCCTTCTTGGAGCTGTTCATCAGGTATGACGAGAGGCATGAGAAGACGAATAATATTCCCATAGAGTCCTGCACTCATGATAATGAGGCCTTTTTGATGCGCCTTTGTCAAAATTTTGGTCACTAATTCTTTATTTGGTTCTTTCGTTAATCTATCTTTAATAAATTCAATGGCACACATCGCGCCAATCTGCCTCACTTCACCTATTTGTTCACAACGTGCCTGCAAGAGGTCAAAACGTTGTTTGAAAGCGTTTCCGATTTCATGCGACCTTGATAGCAAATTATTATCTTGAATCATATCAATTACCTTGATAGCCGCAACACAGCCTAACGGACTTCCGCCATAGGTACCACCGATTTCTCCTGGATTGGGAGCATCAATGATTTCTGCCTTTGCTGTAACCGCGCTTATCGGGAGACCAGCCCCAAGCGATTTAGACATGGTGATAATGTCCGGTATAACCCCAAAATGCTCAATGGCAAACATCTTCCCTGTTCTTCCAAAACCCGTTTGAATTTCATCTGCAATAAACAATATATTATATTTTTCACAAATAGCTTTTACCTGCTGCACAAAATAAGCAGAAGGAATAACGAAACCACCTTCCCCTTGAACAGGCTCCATAATAATGGCGGCTACTTCCTCTGGAGGTACTTCACTAAGAAAAAAGGTCTGAAACTGCTTAATGAGACTATCATCTAATTCCCGTGGTGTTAGCGAAGAATGGAAATAATAAGGATAGGGCCATTTATATGTCTCCGGAGCAAAGGGACCAAACTCGTATTTATACGGCTTTACCTTACTAGTTAAAGACATGGACATAAAGGTTCTGCCATGGAATCCACGTTCAAACGAAATAATTCCTTTTCTTCCTGTATATTTTCTTGCAATCTTCACTGCATTTTCTACTGCTTCTGCACCGCTTGATAGAAAAAAAGTTTTCTTTTTATGTTCACCCGGTGTGATAGCATTTAATTTCTCAGCTAGTTGAATATAAGGTTCATACATCATGACATGGAAACAAGTGTGAAGATACTGATTAATTTGATGATGTAACGCATCTACAACACCTATCGGCCTGTGCCCGACATTTAAGGTTCCTATCGCACCTGCAAAATCGATAAATGTATTTCCATCTACATCTGTCACCAATGCACCTTCCGCTTTTGCTGCAAAGGTTTGCACTGTATTAAAAGGACCTTTTGGTATATGCTCGAGCTTTTTTTCTAACAATTCTCTTGCTTTAGGTCCTGGAACAGGTGTGACCATTTTAATTACGCCGATGATTCTCCCCTCCTTTCTCTTCAACACCACACCAATCTAAAAGTGTTAAAGCAATGACTTCCGCTGCTTCAAACACATCATCTAACACAATATATTCATTAATGTCATGAGCAGCCTCTGTTACCCCTGGCCCAAACACAACAACCGGCGTCTGTCCAGAACTTGACAAGATTCCTCCATCCGTCCCCCAGGGTGATGCCTCAATAACGGGTTCTATACCTTTTATTTTTTGAAAAGAACGAGAAACGGATTGGATTAATGTATGACTCGTATCAAGGCTACCCGGCTGCCATCTTCCGCCAAACCACTCGATGACAGGAGGATTTTCAGCGAACCATAGATCCTTTTCAGCCAATTTAGCTAAACAAGCTTCCATTTCTTTTTCGGCATTCTCCATCGTTTCATTCGGTGCAACACCCATTCTTCCCTCAATAACCGCCACATCTGGAACAGATGAAGGCCACTGGCCACTGTAAAATTTTCCGATATTAATCGGAATGGGAATTGGTGTTTCCTCATAAAGAGGGTCGTTTACTTTTAGATTCCGAGATATTTCCAGCTTCTGCAACTCTTTAATCAAAAACATCATTTTCTCAATTGCACTGACTCCTTCATATCTTGTACCTCCATGAGCAGATCGTCCCTTTACTTTAATCCGAAACCACATAGATCCCTGTTGTTTTGGAAACAACTTCATATTTGTCGGCTCAGGGATGATTGCACCGTCTGCTTTATAACCCCGTAACACAGCTGCAAGTGTTCCAGCCCCACCGCTTTCTTCTTCAATGACACTTTGGAAAATAACATCGCCTTTTAGCTTAATACCACAGTTCTTAATCGCTTCAATCGCTAAAAGGAGCGAAACAGTCCCTCCCTTCATATCGGTTGCACCACGTCCATAAAGCTTTCCATCCCGAATGATGCCACTATAGGGATCATTCTCCCATTCATCTAAGTCTCCTTCAGGTACTACATCGATATGACCGTTCAGGATCATCGATCTCCCGTTACCAACTCCCTTCCAAATACCAACTACATTTGGATTCCCTCTAAATTCCTTTCGATCACTGCTGAATATCGGATGACTGGTCAATTCCTTTCCGCCAATTTCCCAAATGTCAAGCTGTAGACCGATTTGACGCAATTTCTCAATGATTATAGCCTGTGCTTTACTTTCTTCCCCCCTGATGCTCCGCTCCTGAACAAGCCTTTGTAAAAAAAGAGTCCCGGCTGTCCGATTTGCTGTGAGCCATTTTTTAATGGCAATCTCAAGCTTTTCCATATGATTCCTCCTTTACTTAGGTCGTTTTGGGTTCTGTTGGAATCACGCAAACCTCTTCATGAATCGCAAACTGACAATCTGTCATACTTTTAATCTTATCAATGGTATAATCGGCAAAATATTCTCTCAAAACAAGGCCTTCCCTTCCCACTTCGAAAACGCCCATATCTGTTATAATCATATCGACACAGTTTGCAGACGTTAACGGCAATGTACAATTTCGGACAATCTTTGAGCGGCCTTTTGAATCAGTATGACTCATGACTACAATAACCTTCCGCGTTTTTTGGGCTAGTTCCATAGCACCACCCATGCCTGGAATCTTTTTGCCCGGTACAATCCAATTAGCCAGATCACCTTTTTCACTGACCTGTAATGCTCCGAGAATCGTTAAATCTACCCTCCCACGGCGAATCATCGCGAATGCAACCGCACTGTCGCAATAAGAGGCACCCTCAATAATCGTAACCGGAAGTCCGCCCGCATTGCAGAGATTTTCATCCTCCATGCCTTTCTTTGGACTTGCTCCCATACCAACTATCCCATTTTCAGCATGAAACATCACTTGAACATCCTCAGCAAGATGATTAGGAACAAGCGAAGGAATCCCAATTCCTAAATTAACAACCATCCCTGTTTTAATTTCAGAAGCTGCTCTCTTTGCAATTTGATTTCTTATATTTATTGCCAGGCCCATTTCCAATTCACCCCCCTTGACGGGACGATATAATCAACAAATACACCGGGTGTAATGATTTCATCAGGCTCAAGACTTCCCAGCGGGACAATTTCCTCAACTTCTGCAATCGTCAGATCCCCTGCCATTGCAACAAGAGGATTCGTATTGCGTGCACTTTTGTCATAGACCAAATTTCCAAAGGGATCCGCTTTTTTCGCATATACAATCGACACCTCTGCTGTCAGAGCCGATTCTACCAAATAAGGTTTTCCATCAATCGTACAAATTTGTTTGTTCAAGGCTACCATTTCATTATCCATTCCGACATCTGTCAGAATGGCAGCAATCCCTACTCCACCCGCTCGAATTCGTTCTACAAGTGTACCTTGAGGAGAGAACTCAACAAGTAACTTTCCATCTGTCATAAGTTTTCCAGCAATAGGATTAGATCCAATATGCGACGCAATAAGGTGGTCTGCCATCCCTCTTGAAACGACTTTCCCAATTCCTATTTCAGGAAAACCCGCATCATTTCCAATTAACGTTAAATGACGTAAATCCTTTTGAACCATCGCATCGATAATACCCGGCGGTGATCCAACACCGCCAAATCCGCCAAACATAATCGTCATTCCATTTTCAAAATGAATCATCACATGTTCGATATCAGTTATTTTTCCAAAAGGATTATCCATCAGCGAGTGGACCTCCTTTTTGGATGGATTCAAATAGCTCCTGACAAGTTATTGTCAGCCTTTCAATTAATTCGTCCATTTCATCATTTGTAATCGTTAATGGCGGAGAGATAATAATTGCATCTCCATTGATTCCATCCATTCCCGCACCGGCAGGATATAATAATAAACCGTTTTTCATTGCAGTCTTTATAACCTTCTGTGTAAAAGCGGCTGATCTCGGAAATGGAGTTTTTTTCTGAACATCCTGGACAAATTCTATTCCGATTAACAGCCCCAGCCCCCTCACATCACCGATAAAAGGAAACTGATATTTCAATTTTTGCAGTTTGGTAAACAAATAAGCACTTTTCTCGGAAACCATTTTCATAATATTGTTTTGTTCAAGATAGTTAATGACCGCAAGCGAAACCGCACAACTCTGAGGATTTGCACTTAAAGTGTGGCCGCTCATGACTACCTTGGAACCAGTTAGAATAGGCTCCATCACATGGTCACTGACAAGTGTTGCAGCAATTGGAGCATATCCAGCCCCCATGCCTTTTCCAAGCGCGACAATATCGGGGATTACACCCCAATGCTCACAGGCAAGCATAGTTCCTGTACGTCCGAAACCAGTCATCACTTCATCCGCAATAAAAAGAATTTGATGGCGATCACATATTTCTTTGATTAATTGATAATATTGTTCCGGTGGAGAAATGGCTCCGCCTGCCGCACCAATGACTGGTTCGGCAATGAAAGCCGCGATATGCTCTGCCCCAATGCGTCTGATGGCTGTTTCCAGCTCTTGGGCACAAAGATATCCGCACCCCGGGACAGTTTGGTTAAATGGACATCGATAACAATAAGGAGGATGGATAGTAGGAAAATCTTCAAGGAGTGGGGTAAATCTTGCCCTTCTTGCGGCATGACCTGACATCGATAAAGCACCTAAGGTAATTCCATGATAACTTACCCAACGGGAAAGAACTTTTGTTTTTGTTTTCAACCCTTTTTCCTGCCAATGCTGAATGGCCACTTTCATCGCTGTTTCAGTAGCTTCTGAACCACTGTTAACAAAGAAACTCCAATTTAAATCACCAGCAGCCATCTCAGCCATCTTTTGGGCAAGTTGTTCGGCCGGCTCACTTGTAAATTGTGAACGATAGACAAACGAAATTTTACTAGCCTGCCTTTTCATCGCTTCAATAATTTCTTTTACACCATGACCTATATTTGCAGTAACAGCCCCTGAGGAGGCATCTAAATATTCCTTAAAATCAATATCATATAAGTAAACCCCCTTGCCAAAATCAATAATTGGATAGTTTTCATCCAGCATCGGCTTAATTAAATACGATTGCTTCATCCTCTCACTCTCCATGTCTTCAAAAAGAAAAAACATTTTTATGTCAATTACTAAATTGTATGAATAATAGGCTGAAATCTTTCTTACTATCTTTGTTACCCAAAAAGAAAAAGTTTAAGGGTTAATAGAAATCTGTTCTTAGCTTTGTTTTGCCATACGATGATAAACATCTTGTAAAGTCTTGCAACCAGCATCCTGGACCTTTTGGATATAAATACGCCACAGTTCTGCTGTTAATTTTGCATCTCCTAAGGCATGATGACGGTCCACAACCGGAATTTGATTATATTCACATAATTCTTCCAATCGATTGAAACGACATTCTGGTTCTACGATTCGATAAAGAAAAGAGGTATCAACGATTCGATATTTAAACGGAGTTCGAAAAAGCTTCCAATTGACACTCTGCAAAAAGCTCTTTTCATGTTTTGCATGGTGTGCTACAAGAGTGGAATCTTTTGCAAAGTGATAAAATCGTGCCATCACATCAGCCAATGCGGGCGCTTCTTTTAATTGCTCAGAGTGTAATCCTGTTAATTGCTCAATTTTTTCCGACAAGTCTTTCTCATAGCGAATGAGCGAATAAAAGGTGTCCTCACAAATGGTAGCACCAACCATTTTTACTGCCCCAATTGAAATGATTTCATCGCCCTGCTCAGGAAAAAAACCTGTCGTTTCAATATCGAATATGACAACTTTTAATTGATTTAACGGTACATACAGCGCATCACTTTGCTTCATTTCCTTTTGGAGGTTTCTGACGTAGGCTATTTGCTGAAGATCTTGCCCTCCATAAGCACTTCCTAATCCGTTGCCATGCAACCTTCCCTTTATTCCTCTCACAAAATGAAAAAATGGTTCAAATGCCATACTTAACACCCTATCTCTTTTTCAATTATTCTTTTGACATATTGATGCAGTCTTTTACCATCCTTCAGAATTTGTTTCAGTTCTTTTCTATCTTTCTTCCCTAGATTTCTTACATTTAAAAAATGAGTATCTTCATAAAAACTGCCTTTTACTAAGAAAAGCCTATAATCTAATAATTTTTGAAAATGAGCCTTACTGCTAAATAGTTCTTCAGTATAATCATTACGTTGTAATAATGCTTCTATTCTGCCTAGTGTAGAAGTTATATATATACCTTCCTTTATGGCTAATAAGCGAATCGCATTCACATATGGAAGAAAGGCTGAATATTTCAAATCGATGGAATCCTGATATTTTCCATAAACGACGGTAATGATTTGGCCAAATGGTCCAATAGAATTTTTAATATGCATAACACTTTCCATTAATCGCTTTAAGAGAACAGGATTCTGTCTTTGATACTCAAAAATAGACGCTTTCAATTGTTGTACAAATTCTTCCTTCCCATATAAACATCTTGCATCATAAAAAATTTGGAGATAACGGATAGATTCTAAGCTTTTCTCCTCCATCCAGTTATAAAGCTGCTCAAGCCAATCATCGATTGATTTACACCACATCGGATTTGAACTCATAATTTTCCCTTTGCAATATGGATAACCTACAACATAAAGCCCATATGAAATTTCCTTTCCAAGCTCTAAAAAATAACTTTCATTTTCTTTACTCGATATGTCAAAGATGATTCCATGGTCTTGATCACTGATAAAACCCTGCTCTAATCTCCCTCCACTTCCAGATATAAACCAACAAAAATCACAGGGAGGATTTCCCATATTTAAAATACTAAGGGCTGTTTCAAATACTTTGTTCATGATTAAGTCATGAAACTGGTTAAGAGAAAAAGTGTCAACAGCATATTTGTTAATATTCGCTTCCTTCCACTTCCTTATTGATTCATAAGAATCGCAATCCTTTGTCATCATCCACACCTCAATTAATTAAAGAACAGTATTAAAATCATACATAAAAAATCTAGTAAAAACTAAAACAAAAGCCTCCTATAAAAGAGGCCTTTGTCTGTTAAGAGTGAAGCTTTGTTTCACTAGCTGTAAATTGCTCTGGATATCCGTAGCTTCCATGCTCACTCATATCCAGACCCATAATTTCTTCTTCTTCCGTTACACGAATACCAACTAGTTTTTTCATAATAAAAAGAATAATAAAGGAAACGGCAAAAGCATATGCTCCTGAAGTTACAACCCCCATTAATTGTACACCTAATTGCTCAAGTCCTCCGCCATAGAATAAACCAGGAAGTCCAACTGAAGCAAGTTCCGGTGTAGCAAAGAAACCAGTTGATAACGTACCCCAAACACCTGCAGTACCATGAACAGATAAGGCAAAAATAGGATCATCAATTTTTTTCTTTTCAAAGAATCTACAACTATAAAAAACAATGATTCCAGCAATAAAACCAATGACTACTGCTCCCCATGTATCTACGAATGCGCAAGATGCAGTAATGGCAACAAGTCCTGCTAATGCACCGTTCAAGATTGTTGGTACATCCGGCTTACCAAGTACGACCCAAGAAATTAACGTTGCTGCAACTGCTCCTGCTCCTGCTGCTAGATTGGTATTTAATGCAACAAAGCCAAAGAATCCTTCATCAACCGCAACCGTACTGCCTGCGTTAAAACCAAACCAACCCACCCAAAGAATCAATACGGCTAATGCTGTATATACTTGGTTGTGTCCTGCCAAGTTATTAGCAGTACCATCTGAATTATATTTTCCGATACGAGGTTTTAATAATACCGTCGCTGCTAAAGCTGCCATGGCACCTGTTAAATGTACCACTGTTGATCCGGCAAAGTCTTGTTTTCCATGTTCTGCTAACCAGCCGCCTCCCCAGATCCAATGTGCTATAACAGGATAGATTAGTGCTCCAAAGAGAATCGTAAAGATGATATAGGCGGAGAATTTTGCCCTCTCTGCGAATCCACCTAATGCAATCGTTATGGAAATCCCTGCGAATGCTAACTGAAAAACAAAGAATACAGGAGTTGCTAGACTAGCACCTTCGATTTGTGCTCCAGAATAAAAGAAATCACTTAAACCAACAAAGAAATTTGCATTATCCCCAAATGTAAATCCATAACCGACTGCCCAATAAACGATAGATGCAAGACCGAATGTAAAAATAGTTTTTCCAGCAATATGCCCAGCATTTTTCATTCTTGTTGAACCTGCTTCAAGTAGAATAAATCCGCCAATCATAAATATGACTAAAACTGCCCCCAACATGACCCACAAACTGTTCATTAAAAATATTGGATCCATCATATTATCTCCTCTCTTTTCGATCTTACTATTTCCTAACATTATATGTTAGTAAATGTAACATCCCTTTGATATTCCTTATTTTATGCGTATTTTTCTTTGTTGTCAATACTTTCGGAAAATTTATGTAAGAAAAGTTAACATGATGACATTTAAAAAAATTATATGCATAAAAAACAAACATAACACTTCTCTAATAAAAAACACCACATAATCCGTCTACTCTAAAAGGTATCTGATTCGTAAATGAAAAACACTTTAACCAGAATCAAATGAAAATCAGAATAGTTTTACTTCATAAGTTAGAAAGAAAAAAACTGATATTCCCAATCTGCATACGGTATTCTAATAGTAAGAAGTGAATAGATTCACTTTAAATCTTACTTATCATCCATGATCTGCAGAGGGGGCATACTAATGGGAAAGAACAGAAATAATACCGCTGTCTTAATAATGATACTTTCTATTTGCTTTAGTGCGTTTTTTCTTATCTATCATGAACATGCAAAAAGCAAAACCCTTTCTGTTTATGAAAAAATTGCCAAAAAACATGATATTCATTATTTAATTGTTGGAGACAGCATTGGAAGAGGGGCTGGGGTTGTTAATCGCTCACTCACTTGGTTTTCACAATGGGAAAAAGAAATGAAAAAAAGATACCAAATTAATCTAACAAGACATTCCGTTGTCCAAAGCGGCGCTACTGCCTATGAAGGTCTTTATCTGTTAAAAAATACAAAAACCCCGCCATCTACGGATTTAATCTTCTTAATATTCGGTGAAAATGACCGAAAATATATGAATGAAAAACAATTCTCCTATTATTACGAAGGTCTTATTCGTGAAATAAAAACAAAGTACCCCGATGCAGAACTGATAACCATTACAGAAAGCTGCCTAGAGCAGGACCAGTTTGCAAATGAAATTAAAAAACTTTCTAATCATTATCAAGCGAATCACATCGATATGAGAATCCCCTTCCAGCATTCAGCGTTTTCAACAGCCCAACTAACCGCTGACCTCGTCCATCCAAACGAACTTGGTTATAAGCTTTATGCTGATGCTATTTTAGCTGCAATCGCCAAGGGATTAGAAAACGGTAAACAAACTGCACTCTTAAAAGAGCCAATCCTCTATACAAAAGAATTAAAAATTAAGGAAATTACGCAGTACAATGAGATAAATGATTTATTTCAAGAAAAAGATGGTTATTATCTATCCAACGAAAAAGGCGCAAGCATCACATACCCCTTTAACGGTACAAATCTCGGAGTCAAAGTCCTGAAACATGAACAAGGAGGAAAAATCGATGTATATATAGATAATCAATTTGTTAGAAGAATTTCAACCTGGTGGCCAATTAGTAAGGATAGAGTATTATACGTTACGAGCGGTTTGCCAGCAGGAGAACACGAAGTTACCTTTATCTCAACAGGCACAAAGTCAGCCAACAATAAATCCCGTTATCAAAATATCCAGCTGTCCTCGATTGTCGTATACGAATAAAAAAAAGGAGTGAACAGAATAAATCTGCCACTCCTTCTTTTATTCAAAAAGCTTTACATATTCCTTAAAATCTTCTTCTTCCAGCTTTTCTTTTGGAATAAATTTAAGGGAAGCTGAATTGATACAGTAACGCAGCCCTGTTGGTGCAGGTCCATCATTAAACACATGTCCAAGATGCGAATCAGCAGTTTTACTTCTTACCTCTGTCCGAACCATGAAATGACTGGTATCCGTTTTTTCAACCATTTCCTCTTCGTTTAGCGGCTTTGTAAAACTAGGCCAGCCGCATCCAGCATCAAATTTATCTTTAGATGAGAATAGCGGCTTTCCCGACACAATATCTACATAGATTCCATCGCGAAATTCATTCCAAAATTCATTCCGAAAAGGAGGCTCTGTCCTGTTATTTTGTGTCACCTCGAATTGAATGGGTGTTAATTTTTTTCGCAATTCTTCCCTATTTGTCATTATTCATTCCCCCAATGTTTTTCTATAAAGTCCTTACGACCAGAACCGATTTGGTACCTTTCGTAATGCGCAGGGTTTTTCTTATAATAGTGCTGGTGATATTCCTCAGCTGGATAAAATGTTTTAGCAGGAAGAATGGCGGTTGCAATCGGCTTTGAGAACCTTCCGCTCATTTCTAACTGCTTTTTCGATTGTTCTGCTATCTTTTTTTGATTTTCATTATGATAAAATATGGCGGTTTGATAGGACTGTCCTCGGTCATAAAACTGCCCGCCAGCATCTGTTGGATCAATCTGCTGCCAATAAATTGACAACAGTTTTTCATAAGTATACACTCCTGGGTCAAACGTAATTTGGACCGCTTCATAGTGTCCGGTCGTTTCAGAACATACCTCTTGATACGTAGGATTTTCTTTTGTTCCACCAGTATATCCTGACTCGACTTTAATAATTCCCGGCTCTTGATCAAAGGGTTTTACCATACACCAAAAACAACCGCCCGCAAAGGTTGCCAATTCAAAATCATGATTTGTCATTTCAAATACACCTCTTTAAAATCCTTTTTGCCCTGTTTTTGTTCATTCATACTCGACTATATAGGTACACCTAAGGAAAATGAAATATCATCATTTTTCAAATGAAATTCATCCACCCTAACATCAAGATTACTTTTAAGTTCCATATTCTGTAACGACATATATATTGTTTCTTTATCCGGCTGAATAATCACCCAATCGGGAAACTCATAGCTATTTTGAATAAATTTTAATACGTACGAAACAGGAAGTGATAGTTTACCAATCGACATGGTTTTCTGTTCCAATTCAATATCTCCATTTTCAAGTGCATGCGGTTCAAACGTCAGTTTCATTTCCACTTCACGGTTAAAAACCGGCAGAGTACCGTATAATTCCACTTCATCTGTTAGAATAATTCTATAATCGATTTTTCCAGATAGTTCTTCTTCTAAATAATGATTAATTACTTTATTTAAATCGTGTTTATTTGTTTTTACTTGAAAATAAACATCGTTTTCATCTTTCGGTTGATTCAAGATCTTCGCTTCTTCCCCCGAACTCTTAAATAATAAAGTAAAAAAGATAAAGAAAGTAATCACCACTGCACCATTTATCACTAGGAGCAAATAAAATAACCTTTTCCAATAGACTCCTTTCAATTAAACTCCTCCTGTTTTTGGACTAACCATTTTTGCTCAACTACTTGTTCAATCACATCTTTTTCTACTTCTTCATATACTTTCCCTGCAATTATTTCATAACCCCTATTATTCGGATGAAAATAATCAGTATATAATAATTCCTCTTCTACATTTTCAAACAGTTTCATAATATCTACGAAATACGTATCTGGATACTGCTCCAATATTTCTTGGCTGCTCTCATTCCATTCAATCACAACTTCATTCATCTCTTCAATTTCTGGAAACCATTTATGAAAAGGATTGTATAAGCCAACAAGCACAATATGAATATTATCATTCTCATTTCTGATAACCTCTATAATGGAAGATAAGTTCTCTTCAAATAACTCCCTTTGCACTAAAAAATCATTTTTTGTTAAGTTGGTAATATTTTCTCTAACCACCTTCATCATGTCATTTCCGCCAATCGTTACAATGACCATATCGGATTCCTTAATAGCCGCTTGAACTTCTACAGTCCGCACTTTTTGCAGCAGTTGATCGGATCTGAACCCTTTCACACCAAAATTATCAAACTGCACTGTCTTAATATCCTCTTCACCCTCAAGAAATGTCTGTAAATAAGGAATATAACCGCCTTTCTCAGTTATATCTCCAACCCCTTCTGTTAATGAATCTCCTAGAGCAACAATTTGCATATCTTGCGGTTGGATAGGTATTGAAGCGGCATTTGTAAGCTGAGTCACCTTTTCTGCTTGGTTTACATGAGAAGTTATAAAATAAAATACGCTGTATGAAAGAATAGAAAGTACGGCAAGAAATAGAAAGATGAATCTTTTTTTCATCCCATCACCCGCCTTCTTTAAGTACTTTTATTATATCACGCTTAAAAAGCTAACAAAAATAAATAGGCCTAATCTAGGCCTATTGTAAACTCTTAATATCTTTTATTATCTGCTCCATAGGAATATCAGCTAAACCAGAATAATCCTTCATCACTTTACCTTCAGCGTCAACTAGATAAAAACTTGTTCCATGAATAATCTGATCTCCTGCCTCAGGTTTCTTAACCCATGTTTTAAACGTTTCTAAAGCAAATTTCTCTATATCACTCTGATTATATCCAGTAAGAAAATGCCAATTACTGTAATCCGCACTAAACTGACTGCCAAAGTCATGCAATACTTGCGGCTTATCAAATTCAGGATCCACACTAAAAGAAACAAACTGAATATTTTCTATCCCTTCCTTTTTTGTTTCATCCTGCAATTTCTTCATATTCGCTGTCATCGGGAGGCATACATCTTCACAATTAGTAAAGATAAGATTCGCAACCCAAACCTTTCCTTTTAAATCCTGTAAACCAAAAGACTCTCCGTTTTGATCTGTATAGGTAAAATCCGATACAGGCCACTTATGAGGATTTTTTATACCACCGCAAGCAGTAAGCAGAAATACAACTGTTACTAATAATAACAAAAGAATCCGAAATTTCACTTTGCAACCCCCGTTTGAAAGATTCTCAATTATTATTATTTTAACAAAATTTAATGAATACACAAAGAAAAATGATTTCCAATAGGCGAAAATGCTCAAACAAAGTCTTATTCTTCGCAAGCGGGAACGTAAATCTTAAATGTTGTTCCTACTCCTTTTTCACTTTCCACTTCTATTCTTCCTTTCATTCTTTCAATAATTTGGTAGCAAACAGTTAACCCCATTCCTGTTCCTTTTTCCTTTAAGGAATAAAAAGCAGTCCCAAGCCGCTTCATTTCTTCTTCCGTCATACCAATTCCTGTATCAGTAATTTCAAATACCCCAAACTGAGCCTCCCGATAAAGACTTAGACGTAATTCTCCTCCATCTTTCATTGCTTCAATGCTGTTTTTTAACATATTAATTAATACCTGTTGAAGCTCATTTTTTATTCCTCTTACAGTGATATTTTCCAGCACAGGTGTCATCATGATTATGTTTTTTGACATCATGGCATAGGAATTCATTAAGTCCATGACTTTTTCAGCCAACTCTTTTCCTGCGATGCTTTCTGTTTGCTCCATATCTGGCTTGGCTAATGAAAGATAATCATTAATAATCGTTTCAGCTCGGTCCATTTCGTCAATCATCAAACGAATATACATACGCTCTTCTTCACTCATTTGGTCTTTTGCTAGGAAAATCTGTAAAAATCCCTTAACAACGGTCATTGGATTTCTAATCTCATGTGCAACAGAGGCAGCTAACTGTCCAATCGCATTCATTTTCTCAGCCCTCTGTAATTCACGTATAAGCTTTGAGCTTTCAATAATGCTTTCCACTTCACCAAAAACCTCTTCTAAATTATGTAATACATTTTGTTGGTCTGCTGAACTTTTTTTATCAGAGCTTGCAGGCAATTTTTCAACTAGAATGGACAGCTGTTTAACCATAAAATTAAAACGATCACACAACAATCCCAAATCGGAATTATCCGTTACTTTAAGATTTACATCAAAATTACCATTACTCACTTCATTAAAGCCTTTCATTAATTCATGAACAGGCTCAAGCGCCTTATTAAACCCTTTTTTCAAAATAAAGAATATAAAAGGTGTCATGAGTAAAAATAGTCCTACTAAAAAGAATGCATATTTCTTTTGAGCAGCTATAATTGAATCAGCATTAATATCAACACCGAACAGGGCAACCATCTTACCCTCTTTATTCACAATAGGAGAAAAAGCCGTAATCCATGTTCCGGTATCATCCTGGTACACTTTACTGTGTGCTGTCATATTTGACTGCACAGCCTTCTTGTAGCCTTCCATCCATTCCTTATTTGCTTTATAACTTGATAGGGAAAGCCAGCCGTTCTTTTTCTGTTTTTCATCAGATGTGATAATAAAAACCTCATCTTTTATTGTTAACTTGCTGTCAACAATAAAACTATTTAGATACAGATTATTATTATTCGTAAAGTTAGACAGACCTCTTTTTAGTTTAATAAAATCAGCATGACTCTCATTCTTTGTTTTTAATACCGTTTCGACATCATCAGATTCAATCGTGGTACTCCATAAAACCGCTACATCCATTGCATGTTCCGACAAGAGCTTATCCATTTGCTTAGACTGCAGATAATAACTAAATGCTGAGGTAATCGCCACAATCATAAACGTAATAAAAAAAGATAAGATAAGTAACTTTTTAAACAGTGATATATTTTTGAGAAAATCCGTCATATGCTTGTCCTCAATTCCTTTTCACATGTCTATTTGTATCGATTCATTATTATGAATATTTCTAAAAGTACACTTTTTAGGTTATTCGACAAACATTGATACAATTCCTTCTAAAATGATGATTTTTATAAATACTATTATCATTTGAAAAATATTAAAAAGTCATTCTATAACATCCATCCTATCAGTATATGAATAAATCAGCAAAGAAATGATAACGTTTTTGACTACCAGATTTATAAGAAAAAAATTTGATAAAATAAGAATTTACAACTTACTTCTTCTCTATTTTATCATCAAAAAAGTGCCAATCCCTTGTGGTATAAGGAATCTGACACTTTTCTCTAACGTTTCTTCGGTTGTTTTTTCAGGCTTATTTGGCTGTTGCGGAAGGACTTAGTTGTGTGTGAACAAACTAAGTTGTGGGTACACAAAAAAACACCAAATGGATTGCTGTTACTTATTCATAGTAATACATAAAGCCAATTGCCCCAGGTCCTGTATGGGTACTGACAATCGGTGTTGTTTCTTCAATAGAAATATCCTCAAAGCTTGATGTTTCAAAAATGGCTTTCTTTATTTTTAACGCGAGCCCATGTCCATCTGCATGAACAAGACCTACACCTTTTATTATTCTCCCTTTCGTATCTTCAGCAAATCTTGCTGCAAGATACTTGGCAACCTGAGCATGGCTTCTCACTTTTGCAACTGGTGTATATTCACCATTTTCTAATGAGGCAATCGGTTTAATATTTAATAAGGAACCTATAATTGCTTTCCCCTTCCCGATTCTACCTCCTTTAACCAAGTTTTCTAATGTATCAACCACAACAAAAAGCCGGGTATTATTACGTATTTCATCTAATCTATTTAAAATGGCTTGTACATCTTTTCCCTCCAAAGCCATAGTTGCAGCCTCAATCACTTGAAATGATAACGCTTTCGATATAAAACGTGAATCGACAACAGTTACCTTTGTTTCGGTCATTTTAGCCGCGCTTTCTGCTGACTGCGCTGTTCCGCTCATTCCTCCAGTCATGTGAATCGAAAGCACTTCATAACCTTGTGAACCGAGCCGGTCGTATACTTCCACAAATGCCCCTGCGGATGGCTGTGAACTTTTAGGTAATTCTTGTGATACCTTCATTTTTTCCATAAACTCGGAAGGAGTGATATCTACTCTATCTATATACGTTTCACCGTTAATACTTATTGTTAAAGGGACCACTTCTATTCCGTATTTTTCAAGTTCTCCCTGCGTGAGATCTACTGTAGAATCAGTTACAATTTTAATTTTCTTTGTCAATCCATTCACGTCCTTATTTTGCAATCATATCCATTATACAAGCAATTTTCATTTTAGGGAAATAATACTTTCATATATTTTCTCAATAAAAAAAGCCTTCAAACCATACGATTCAAAGACTTTTTTCAATACTCCTATTCATTATTACTATTCATTCATTGCTTCATCATCATAGCCATATTCAGCTTCCCGCTGCTTTTCCTTTTTTAATTTCCGTTTATAAACAAACTTTGATAAATTCACACTGATTTCATAAAGGAATAACAATGGAACAGCAACTAGAAAATCCGACATAAAATCTGGTGGCGAAATAAAGATTGCAATAACAATTAAGACAAAATACGCATATTTACGAATCTTTGCCAGTACATATGGATTAACAATCCCAAGTGATGTCAAAAACATTAAAACAACAGGGAGTTCAAATAATATCCCAAATGGTACCGTAGTTGTTAGGATAAAACGAAAATATTTCTCTGCTGTAAAATTGGTGGCCATCATATCTCCACCTAGTTCGATTAAAAACCCCATGATGGTTGGAAAAATAACAAAGTAACCGAAACACAGTCCAATAATAAAAAGGAAAAACAACGCTGGAACATAGGAAAGTGAAACTTTTCTCTCAATTGGTTTGAGAGCAGGTTTTACAAAAAGCCAAATTTGTGTAGCCAATACCGGAATTGTTCCTGCAATAGCAATGACAGTAGCTATCATAAAATAAACCCACAGGATGTCACTTGGCCCCAGTACAATAAGTTTTACATCTAAATCCTTTGTCATCCATTGATATAGCTCTTCCACATAGAAAAAACCAACGATGAAAAAGATGATAAAAGCGGCAACCGTAATAATAAGCCTTGTTCTTAATTCATCTAAATGATCTATTACATTTAATTCTTTATCTTCCATCTATTTCCCCTGCTTTTTTCTTTTATTACGAAAAAATAATGGACACTGACAGTTATATCATACAGACTGAACAATCCCCTTAATCTAGTAGTGATGCTTAAAACTTAAAATAGAAGAAAAAGGTGTAAGAATAATCTCACACCCTATTTTGTCACATCTTTAACTTCCTTTTTCACATCTTCTACTTCATCCATTACATCGCTTGTGAGATCGCGTGTAGATTTTTTAAATTCACGTAATGTTTGACCAAAAGCACGTCCAATTTCAGGTAATTTCTTTGGACCAAAAATAATAAGAGCTAAAATAAGAATTAATATTAATCCAGGAACCCCTATATTAGATAACATATAATACATCTCCCTTTGTCATTACTTGTCTTACTAACATGATTATATTACAACTGCTATCATTTTGGGAAATGAACATTAAATTTTCATGTAATCTTCACAAAGAACATAAAACCTTTACAATATGTGATAATTATCATTTTATATCCTATAAGTAACTATCCGTCCTGATATTAGATTAATAAATGGAATAGTGTGCTGTCGTTATTGATTTCCGTATAAGTAAATCCTTTTTTCTGCATTCTGTCAATTAAATCGTTGTAATCGTCTTTACATTTCAATTCAATCCCTACAAGCGCCGGTCCATTGTCTTTATTATTTTTCTTTGTATATTCAAAGCGGGTAATATCATCGTTTGTACCAAGAACTTCATCTAAAAATTCACGTAGCGCACCTGCACGCTGTGGAAAATTCACGATAAAATAATGAAGAAGCCCCTCGTATAACAAGGATCTTTCTTTAATATCCTGCATCCTTCCAATATCATTATTCCCTCCGCTGATAACTACTACAACAGTCTTGCCTTTTATTTGCTCTTTATAAAAATCAAGTGCCGCTACAGGCAGCGCACCCGCAGGTTCAGCTACAATCGCGTGTTCATTATATAATTGTAAAATGGATGTACATACTTTCCCTTCCGGCACGACAATGATGTCATCCAATAATTCTTCACAAATAGCAAAGGATTTTTCTCCTACACAGGCCACTGCGGCTCCATCTACAAAGCCGTCAATCGAATCAAGCTTTGTCACTTCATGTTTTTCAATCGAAGCTTTCATAGAAGGAGCACCCGCAGGCTCAATTCCAATCATTTTCGTTTCAGGTGACACACTATTCATATAGGTACTCATTCCAGACATCAGTCCGCCGCCGCCAATACTTCCAAATACATAATCAATTTTTTCTTCGCAGTCATTTAAAATCTCAACAGCTACTGTACCTTGTCCGGCCATTACCAACTCATCATTGAACGGATGAATAAATGTTCTTTCCTCCTCTTCAGCACAAAGAACAGCCTGATTATAAGAAGCATCAAAAGTATCTCCAGCCAAAACAATTTCAACATATTCTCTTCCATGCATTTCTACAGAACTAATCTTTTGCTTTGGAGTTGTAGTCGGCATGAAAATTTTCCCTTTAATTTTCAATTTTCTGCATGCATAAGCAACACCTTGAGCATGGTTTCCCGCACTTGCACATATAACGCCGTTTACAAGCTTTTCTTGCGGAAGCATTTTAATGGAATAATACGCTCCACGCAATTTAAATGAGCGAACTACCTGTAAATCCTCTCTTTTTAAATAGATATTACACTCATACTTTTCGGATAATCGTTCGTTTTTTTGCAATGGCGTATGGGTAACGATATCTTTCAGATGCTGGTATGCTATGAGAATATCCTCCACTTGCAACCATTTCTTTTTCATTACTTTCTGTTCCATACCTTCACCCTCAATTCATTCTATATCCTAATATTTTTAATCAGTAAATTATAACATGAATTTTGAGATTTTCCATTACCCTTTCATAATATATATTTATAATTCTGTCAGTTAATTGAAAAAATATTTGTAAAATAACGTATTTATTGACCTATTTGACAAATTTTTATAGTAGATTTTGTTAAATAAAAAAGAAAAATGTCTTAATTCGTTGAAGAAAGCGCTATATATATGATATATATGTTATATACGCATAAAATGTTTTTAATAATTTTTCTCTATTAAACATTTTAAATAATAGAAATATAATAAATATTGGGAGGATTTGGAAATGAGTAAGCTAAAAACAGCAGAAATGGTTGCAGACATGGTTGGTTTGGATTATGGATATGTGGTTGAAGCAATAGAATATTTTAAATCCATTGACGAAGCATTTAACTGGGTGTTTCTTTCAGAAGAAAACGCAATGCGTCCATATACGCAAGAGCAATTAATTCAAAAACTAGCTTCTGTAACAATTGAAGATATGCAGGAAGTAAATGCTAAAACAGCTAAAGAATATTTGGTCATTGACGCTGACCATACTTATATCACACCACATGGCGTAGCTTATATTAGAATTACTCGATAAGTTGAATAAACAAAAAGCAGCCAGAGCGGCTGCTTTTTGTTTATTTTCTACTATACTTTTTTACGATTATAAATAGTAAAGAAGTATTCATATGGGTTTTTTTCATCCCTAATCCCCTTCTCCTGTGAAACCAATTCCCACTCTGATTGATTAAACTCTGGGAAATATGTATCCCCGGTAAATTCTTCTTCTATTTTTGTAATATATAGACGATCTGCCATGGAAAAAGTGGCTTGAAAAAGCTCTGCTCCTCCAATGACAAAAACTTCTTCATTCTGACGGCTGGCCATTTGAAGCAATTCGTCTACAGAATGAATGATTGTACAGCCTTCTTGTGCATATTCTTTGTTTCTAGTTACAATGATATTTTCCCGACCTGGCAGTGGCTTTCCAATCGATTCATAGGTGTTTCTACCCATAATAATCGGATGACCCATCGTTACTCTCTTAAAAAATTTTAAATCTGCGGGCAAATGCCATGGAAGTTGGTTATCCTTCCCAATTACCCTGTTCTTGTCCATTGCAACAATGAATGAAATCATTTTTATGCCTCCTAACGAACTCCTTCTTACAAGCAATTTATACAGCAACAGGTGCTTTAATTGCCGAATGCGGATGGTACCCTTCGAGGGTGATATCTTCCATTTCAATTTCAAATAATGAGTGTTTTTCTTTATTAATATGGATTATTGGAAATGATTTTGGTTCACGTGAAAGCTGTGTTTTAATTTGCTCTAAATGATTGCTATAAATATGTGCATCACCTATTGTATGAACAAACTCTCCGACTTCAAGCCCACATTCGTGTGCAATTAAATGGGTTAATAATGCATAACTGGCTATATTAAAGGGAATTCCAAGGAAAATATCTCCGCTCCTCTGGTATAATTGACAGCTCAGCTTTCCATTAAACACATAAAATTGAAACAAAGTATGACATGGCGGCAGTGCCATTTGCGGTGTGAATTCTGGTGACCATGACGAAAGGATTAACCTTCTTGAATCAGGATTTGTTTTAATCTGTTCAACTAGGTCCTTTAGCTGATCAATCGTTTCTCCTGTTGTGCTTTCCCATGCGCGCCACTGTTTACCATATACAGGACCTAATTCACCGTATTTATGGGCAAATTCATCATCCTCAAGAATTCGACTGATGAATTTGCTCATTTCAAGTTCATACTGCTCTTTAAACGACTCGTCGGTTTGACTGCGCAAACCAAAGTCAGTCATATTAGGACCTTTGTATTCATTACTTTCAACCCAATTTTTAAATGCCCATTCATTCCAGATATGGTTATTATGTTGGAGTAAATACCGGATATTTGTATCACCCTTAATAAACCATAATAATTCACTTGCAACTAAGCGAAAGGGGATTCTTTTTGTTGTCAATAATGGAAAGCCCTTTTGTAAATCAAACCTCATTTGATATCCAAAGACAGAGAATGTTCCTGTTCCTGTCCGGTCACTTTTTTGGTTGCCATTTTCTAATACATAACGGCACATATTTAAATACTCATACTCGGGATGCTGCAATTCATTTACACTCCTTTTATAATAATCATGACATATTGCGAAAATAAATACTGATTTACTCCTCATCCTATTTTAAGTTACAAAATACAATAACCAATATACATTGTACCAAAACTACAACAAGTTTTTAATGAATTGGAAGGTCAAAGGTGCTTTTCTTTTCAGCTCCTGGCGATACTGCCCCCCTGCATAATAGTAAGCAAAACATTCAGCAAAATACTCTTCTGGGTACAACAAATAATACCGTTTATTTGGAAACATATTTTCTTTTTCCAATTTCCAGATTTCCTGATAACTTTGTTTGCCACGAAGTCCATTATAAACAAGCCTGTCAATAGAATGGGCCAGTTCATGAAGTTCTAAATTGACTGAGCCATGACCCTTTCCTTTATGACTGGCACCGATTTTTACTAGAACTATTTTTCCGCCGCCCATTCCCGGAATATCATCCCAAGTTGTTTGTTGAACATATCCGCGGGGCACAATATTTTCAAGGTGGGCGGCAGCTTTATTCTCTGTTAATTTACCGTTAAATAATTGAATAACAATCCCCGCCTCATGAACTTTCTCCAATAAAGAGGGAGGCAATCGATCGATGCGGGAGATAATTTGTGCAGCTTCTTCTTGATTAAAAGGAGTTGCAGGGAGGATAATGATATGACTAAGAACCTCCTCAGATACTAAATTCACAGAGGTCTTTAACATTGAATGTTGTGAGAATTGGAGTAATTTTATTCCCTCCTTTTCAGCCTGGGAATTTCCCAATAGAAGGAAAGAAAGTATAACGATAACAAAAAGAAAACGATTTTTTTTCATTGGATTCAGCCCTTATCTTTGTCAAATCTAGGAGGATATGAAGCTATAATTGAATCTATTAATCCCGAACATACATTATATGCCATTCATCTAAACTTAGAGGAAAATCATCTTATTACAATTGGAAAACTGGGGATGTTCTCCTTTCATAAGGGAACATATATTTATGTGGGAAGTGCCCAAAAAAATATTAGACAAAGAATCGAACGACATAAAAAGATAAACAAAAAGATTCATTGGCACTTTGATTATCTTCGTCCTTTTGGAATAATTACTAGAATTATAACATATGATCAAAGCTTTGGAGAATGCGAGCTCGCTGAGAATATTAGGAAGCAATTAAACGGTACTATACCTATCAGAGGATTTGGTTCTTCAGACTGCAAATGTATATCCCATCTTATTCTTGTTGAGAATTATCTTTTTGCACCGAGCAAATAGGCGGCTCTCTATTCACCGATTATGATTACCATGCATATAATCCAAAGTAACCGAATAAACTATTTAATTAATAACCTATTAGATAAGAAATAATAGGTTACTAGGATGTCATAAAGGGTGAATATAATGAGATTTATGTTTAAACAGGCCTCAAGTGAAGACTTGCAGTCCGATTTAAATATGATTATAGAAACATTGCATTCAGGATATTTTATGCTCATTGAACTTTTCTTTTGGGCACTGCTGTTAACCATTGTGACCGTTCCAGCCCAGCACTCATTTTTACTTGCGGTCATCTTTTTTATCTGTTATTACCTATTAGGCTGCGGACTATTTTTATTATTAAAAGGCTTATTAAAGGACTAACTTCGTGATAATACTTTTACTGTTAGAAGGAAAATAATAAAAGGAGGAATGGCGCTATCGTCCATTCCTCCTTTTTGTGAGCCCTATATCTTCATTGCTGCGTGTGTTCTTTTATCCACTAACTCTCAGGTCATCCATTTAGGAGGTGTATTTTTATCCCAATTAATAATTCCTAAATGATGATGTGATTGAAATTGGTCATGACTTGTATGATAGTGAAAGTTAAACATATACTCCGCTTGGGGCGGATGGTCCCTTCTCACATGGAATCGAATGACATCCGTCTTCGTTTGGTTATCCATTATATGGAATATTCGTTCTGAAACCCCGCCGCTTGGTACTTCACTAACAATTAATTGACTTAATTCCTCATCAGGATACTGTAATGCAACTTCAGCTATCGCTTTTTCCATATTTGGCAAGATGAATTCTCTAAATTCATCTTGAATTATTGGTTTAATTCTTGTGCCGAATTTTACAAAGGACTGTTCTTCGGCAACTTTTACCATTTCATTCATAAACTTTTCCCTCTCGGAAACAACTTCGGTTTCAAAATATTCTTCCGTATGAGAAGGATTTGTTTCATAAGCATCCCGCTTCGAATGTTTGTCTTCGTTAGGAGAATCATTCAATAATCCTTGTGGCGTAACTAGTCCAAATGTTGCAACCGTTACGACAAGCAAAAGTGATTTTCTAAGCCATTTTGGCATTTGATCTCATCTGCTATTAAAAACATAGACAAAAGTATTCATTCGTCTACGCTAGACACATTCCTGCTTCTTCGTGTCCCGTCTCGCCGCTTGCTCGCTACTACGGTTGGTGTAACACTCCACAGGTGTCAATTCCAATCTAGCTGACCATACGTACATAATACACAAGTTAAAACTGTGTATTCTTTTGTGTACTTCAGATTTAAAGAGGCATTGAAATCTCGATTCAATTCAGCATAACAAGCATCACATGTAAAATTTCGTTCAGATAAGCTTAACTTCACTTTTTTATGTCCACAACAAGAACTAAGCTTAGAAGATGGATAAAATCGATCTGCTTGTCTAAGCTCAATCCCATACTTCTTACATTTAGAAGTGAGCCATTCTTTAAAATAGTAGAAGTGTTGCCCTGCGACCGCTTTGGATAAATGTTGATTTTTCATCATGCCTTTCACATTTAAATCTTCGATGGTCATATAAACCGGCTTGGTTTTCACCAGCTGATTGGCCACAAATCGAACATATTCTTTTCGAATGTTGGCTAGTCTAGCGTGCAGTCTTTGGACTTTTACCAGTTGTTTCTGCCTGTTTTTAGCGCAGAATTCACCTCGCTCTCAATCCTTATTTTGTTCGTAACTTCTACTCGGCTTTCGTTGTTGATGCTTAAAACTCTTTTCCAGTTTCTTGACTTTCTGTGTTTTATTAATATTTTTAAACGTTTCATGATGACTACATGTAGCAAAGTCTGTAATCACTAAATCAATCCCAATTTCATCATGAAAGGGGGCCTGAACCTCTTGTTTTTGTTCCACCTCTTACCCATTATTGTACTATATTTTCCAGCCTGAGTACGAATAAAAAGAAAGGAAAGCTTCATTTTTTCCATAAAGCATACATAAAAATGTTATGAAATGAAACGTTAACATAATAGGCTGTATTTTGAAAGCAAAAGGAGGGGGATAATATGGACTGGTCTGTAGCAATAATCATTGGCAGTCTTTTAATGATGGGTTACTTTATCTATCTGTCTTATGCAGATTAACCGTTTTATTTTAGATAGAATAAATCTATTGCTCTAGAATACCAAAATGAAACTTGGCTGTTTTCCTTATTTGCACATGAAAACCAAATTGCTTGAATCGATTACTGCGGAAATGATCTTTTAAAACAACGCGCTCTCTAGCAACCCTCTTCGCATAATAGATTGTTTCCTCCGTTAAAGGTTCATAAATAGCCAGCTGTTTAATTCCTTTTATCCCATTTGATTCAGATATGTTTTCTTCAAACATTGGATCAAAATATACACAATCATAGCTGTTAGGAGGCAGACTTTTTAATAGGTCTAAAGCAAGGCAGGATTTCAATTCAATACGATTCATAGCAGCAAGAATTGGAGAGTCTCCATCATTCCAAGTTTGTAAACCGTTCTTCATCATATAAGCAAGAAATCGATTGCCTTCACATCCAGTCACACGGCCCGTTGCGCCAACAATAAAACTTGCTGTGATACTGTCAGAGCCAAGCCCAAATGTACAATCCAGCAGCTTCTTGCCGGCAGTCAAGCTGCAGGCTTCAATAAAGGGATCGTTTTCACCATTTTGTAAGCGCTTGATTCGAAACATGGCTGAGTTGGGATGAAAAAAACAAGGATCTTGTTCACCTAGAGGAAATAATTCAATCCTGGCTTTTCCGATAACAAGACAATCGTCCTGAACGTCCCTTTGAACAGCCTGAATAGACCTCTTTTTTCTTGGAATATAGGCTATCTCAAGTAATTTTGCCGTTTCTTCAGCACGCTGAACCATCTCTTTATTCGTTCTGCCAGCAGTAGTTACAATCATTCGTGACAATCCTTTCGTATTAAAACCAATTTCTTTTATTATAAATCGAGTAGAGGGAAAATAAGCTAACTTATTTTTGCCCCTCTCACAACACCGTACGTACGGTTCGCGTATACGGCGTTTCACTTTATATTACAGTGTGTACTTTTAAGTATCTTTCTAAAGCAGAGGGGGCTCCCCTCTGCTTTAGTCTTTTGTTTGAGATTGCTCTTTGAACAACTTTCGATAGTCCGATATACCGATAACCTT
>Ga0182742_1000092_pt1 | contig 180045 bp, 163 predicted proteins | sample eDN5th37CBELigMG_FD_128880 | JGI IMG/M metagenome (GOLD analysis project Ga0182742, IMG submission 128880) | Enriched Miracle-Growth compost microbial communities from Emeryville, California, USA - eDNA 5th pass 37_C BE-Lig MG (version 2)... ... | reverse complement strand
CTGCGGCTACGCGTGGCGCAGCCACGTTTAGCCGCAGGCGAAGCGTGTCCGGCATAGCCCGAAGGGCGAAGACGGACCCTATCCTGAAATCTAAATTCAAAACTATTTACGACCAGTCTGACGTCCAGCAACGACGCGTGGCGCAGCCACGTTTAGCCGCAGGCGAAGCGTGTCCGGCGTAGCCCGAAGGACGAAGACGGGCGACGGGCTGACATCTCCTCCATGTGACATTCTCTGCCACCGATGCAAATATCTGCGCCCGATCAAGCTGTGCACTCCGCAGTCGGGGGCGAAGCATGCAATGTGGTACGTCCACATCATTCGCAGTCGGAGCACGCCGGCCCAAGAATATACCGGCGCAACCTCTGACCTGAAGCGGTGCTTGGCAGACCACAACACTGGATAGTCAACGCACACCGCGAAATTCAAACCGTGGAGCTGGCTTGGTCCTGCGCTTTTCCAGACAAGCATCAAGCCCTCGACTTCGAAAAATACCTTAAATCTCACTCCGGTCGGGCATTCGCCAAAAAGCGCCTGTTATGCTTTAGTTCGTCCACATCCAACAACAAGCCCGCAAGAAACGCCTCATGACAGCCGAAACTCCTTCATTCCCCGGTCAGGAAGCCATCGCCGGACTGCGCGTGATCGATCTCTCGCGCGTTCTCGGTGGCCCCTACTGCACCCAGATCCTCGCCGATCACGGCGCCGACGTCGTCAAGGTCGAGCCGCCCGCCGGCGACGAGACGCGCGACTGGGGTCCTCCGTTCCATGAGGATGACGCCGCCTATTTCATCGGCACCAACCGCAACAAGCGCTCGATCGGTCTCGACCTCGCTTCCGAAGGCGGGCGCGCGGTGCTGATGAAGATGCTCGAGACCGCCGACGTCCTGATCGAGAATTTCAAGCCGGGCACGCTCGACAAGTGGGGCATCGGCAAAGACCTGCTGCGCGAGAAATTTCCGCGCCTGATCCATTGCCGCATCTCCGGCTTTGGCGCCGACGGGCCGCATGGCGGCCATCCCGGTTACGACGCCATCATCCAGGCGATGACCGGCATGATGGCGGCGACCGGTTCGCCCGAAAGCGGCCCGACCCGGATCGGCGTGGCGCTGGTGGACATCACCACCGGCCTGTATGCGACGGTCGGCATCCTGATGGCGCTGGCGGAGCGCGCCAAATCGGGCCAGGGCCAGTTTCTGGAAACGACGCTGTTCGAAACCGGCCTCGCCATCATGCATCCGCATACGGCAAACTTCTTCTTCACCGGCAAGCCGCCAGCGCTGACCGGCAACGAGCATCCGAACCTCGTGCCCTACTCGGTGTTTCCGGCACGCGATGGCAACATCTTCATGGGGGTCGGCAACGACGGCACCTTCCGCAAGCTGTGCCGCGAGCTCGGCCGGCCGGAGCTCGGCACCGATCCGCGTTTCGCCCGCAACCGCGACCGCGTCGCCAATCGTCAAGCGCTGCGCGCCGAACTTGAGGATATCCTCAAGGACCACGACAGCGAGCCGCTGTGCCGCCGCCTCCTGGCCGCCGGCCTGCCGGCCGGCCCGGTGCAGTCGATCGACAAGGCGCTGGCCAGCGACCATGTCAAGCATCGCGGCGATGTCATCGAGAAGGACTGGTACAAGGGCGTCGCCTCGCCGATCCGTTTCGATCGCACCAAGGCCAGCCTGCGCCGCGTGCCGCCGAAATTCAGCGAGCACACCGAGGCCGTGCTGGAGGAGTTCGGCTATTCGAAGCAGCAGATCGCCGATCTGGTGGCGCAGGGCGTGGTCTGCGGCAAGGAGCGGCGACGGTAGAGCGTGATCGGCTCAGATTGAAGCGCCTGTCGTCATCCTGAGGTGCGAGCAAAGCGAGCCTCGAAGGATCGCGGCCCATCGCCCTGCGAGGCTGGCGCTACGCGCCAGCACCTCAGGGTGACGAACGCAGATTGAACTTCGGCAAATCGTGCCTCGGATAAGTTCTGCGGAACAGGATGTTTTTCGCTTTCCTTGAGACGACCTTCCCCCTTACCATCCGGTTGCTGGGATGGTCACTTGCACGTCATCCGGCGCTGTTATCGCGCGAAACGAAGATGACGGCTTAACCTGGAGGAACGCGATGCCTACACGACGACTTGCCGCCGCAACCGCCGCCGCCGCGCTGGCTATAACCTCGGCGCTGACCAGCCCCGCCGTTGCGGTGACGGAAATCCAGTGGTGGCATGCGATGACCGGCGGCAACAACGACGTCGTCGTCAAGCTCGCCAACGACTTCAACGCCTCGCAGAGCGATTACAAGGTGGTGCCGACCTATAAGGGCGGCTATGCCGACACCATGAACGCGGGCATCGCCGCCTTCCGCGCCGGCAACGCGCCGGCCATCATGCAGGTGTTCGAAGTCGGCACCGCGACGATGATGGCGGCGAAAGGCGCGGTGAAGCCGGTCTATCAGCTGATGAAGGAGACCGGCGAAAAGTTCGATTCCAACGCCTATCTGCCGGCGATCACCGGTTATTACTCGACCTCCAAGGGCGAGATGCTGTCGTTCCCCTTCAACTCGTCGTCGACGGTGATGTGGGTCAATCTCGACGCGCTGAAGAAGGCGAACATCGCCGAGATTCCCAAAACCTGGCCGGAGGTGTTCGAGGACGCCAAGAAGCTGAAGGCCGCCGGCTATACGACCTGCGGCTTCTCCAACGCCTGGGTGACGTGGGTCAATCTCGAGCAGTTCTCGGCCTGGCACAACGTGCCACTGGCCTCGAAAGCGAACGGCCTCGACGGCTTCGACACCGTGCTGGAGTTCAACGGCCCGTTGCAGGTGAGGCACCTCGAAAAGCTGATCGAACTGCAGAAGGACAAGACCTACGATTATTCGGGCCGCACCAACACCGGCGAGGGCCGCTTCACCTCCGGCGAATGTCCGATTTTCCTGACCTCCTCCGGCTTCTTCGGCAACGTCAAGAGCCAGGCCAAGTTCAACTGGACCAACGCGCCGATGCCCTATTATCCCGACGCCAAGGATGCGCCGCAAAATTCCATCATCGGCGGCGCCTCACTATGGGTGATGGGCGGCAAGACCCCGGACGAATACAAAGGCGTCGCCAAATTCTTCGCCTTCTTGTCCGACACCGACCGCCAGGTCGAGATCCACAAGGCGTCCGGTTATCTGCCGATCACCAAGGCGGCCTACGAGAAGGCCAAGGCCGAGGGTTACTACAAGGAGCATCCCTATCTCGAAACGCCGCTCAAGGAACTGACCAACAAGGAGCCGACCGAGAATTCCCGCGGCCTGCGGCTCGGCAATATGGCGCAGCTCCGGGACGTCTGGGCTGAAGAGATCGAGCAGGCGCTGGCCGGCAAGAAGAGCGCCAAGGAAGCGCTCGACGCCGCAGTGGCGCGCGGCAACACCATGCTGCGCCAGTTCGAGCGGACCGCGGCGAAGTAACTGACCATGGGGATGCATGGAAGCTGGTCGATTTGATTTCGGCGAGACGCGCCATGCTCCCCTCCCCCCGCCCTTGCGGCGGGGAGGGGTCGGGGGCGGGGGGACGCCACGGATGCCTCGCTCAATTGATCGCCGCGTTCCGCGCGCGCGCCAACTTCGACAAAATCCGACCGACGCCGAACGCAAACTTTGGCAGCGACTGCGCGCGCTACCGGGCGCGGCGCACTTTCGCCGCCAGGCCACGATCGGTCCCTACTTCGCGGACTTCGCCTGTCATACGAATCGGCTCGTGATCGAGATCGATGGCGGGCAGCACGCTGAGAGTGCGGCTGATCGCGAACGAACACGCGATCTGAACGCACGCGGCTATCGCGTTCTCCGTTTCTGGAATAACGACGTTCACGGCAACATCGACGGCGTACTTGAGATCATCATCGACGCTTTGCATGTGGCACCCCCACCCCTGACTCCTCCCCGCCGCAAGCGCAGGGGGAGGGGAACGACAGCGACGCGGGGCGATAGCTGATGCAAAAGCAATCCGTCTTTCATTCCCGCTGGCTGCCGTGGCTCCTGATCGCGCCGCAGATGGCGATCGTGCTGATCTTCTTCTACTGGCCGGCCGGACAGGCGGTGCTGCAATCGTTCCTGCTGCAGGACGCGTTCGGGCTTTCCACCGTCTTCGTCTGGTTCGAAAACTACCAGGAGCTGCTGGCCGACCCGGATTACTTCGCCTCGGTGATCCGCACCTTCGTGTTCGCCGCCGCCATCGCGCTGTCGTCGCTGTCGCTCGCACTGCTGCTCGCGGTGATGGCCGACAAGCCGCTGCGCGGCGTCGGCCTCTATCGCACGCTGCTGATCTGGCCCTATGCGGTGGCGCCGCCGGTGGCCGGCGTGCTCTGGGTGTTCATGCTCAATCCCTCGCTCGGCGTGCTCGCGCACGGCTTGCGCGCGATCGGCATCGACTGGAATCCGCTGCTCGACGGCACCCAGGCCGCGCTGCTGATCATTCTCGCCTCGGCGTGGAAGCAGATTTCGTACAACTTCCTGTTCTTCCTCGCCGGGCTGCAAAGCATTCCGAAAAGCGTGCATGAAGCCGCCGCCATCGACGGCGCGCGGCCGCTGCGGCGGTTCTGGACCATCACCTTCCCGCTGCTGTCGCCGACGATCTTCTTCCTGATCGTCGTCAACGTCGTCTACGCCTTCTTCGACACCTTCGGCGTCATCGACACCATGACGCGGGGCGGCCCGGCGAAAGCCACCGAAACGCTGGTCTACAAGGTCTATTCCGACGGCCTGCTCGGCGGCAATCTCGGCTCCTCGGCGGCGCAATCGGTGATCCTGATGGGCATCGTCATCGCGCTGACCGCGATCCAGTTCCGCTTCGTCGAACGCAAGGTGACGTACTGATGTTGGCGACATCCACCATAGTTCGTCATGGCCGGGCACCGCCGTTCGAAGAACGGCGTCGCTTCGCTCGCCTATGTCCCGGCCATCCACGCCTTTGCTGCCGCGCGTTCGCAAGAACGTGGATGCCCGGCACAAGGCCGGGCATGACGGAGAGATTGTTCGGGGACTGTTTCTGATGGTCGAGAACGAAGGCATCCGGCGTTACGTCGCGCACGCGATCCTGTGGATCGGCATCGCCATCGTGGCGTTTCCGGTCTATCTCGCTTTCGTCGCCTCGACGCAGGACAACGCCGCGATCGCCAACGGCCAGATGTCGCTGTGGCCCGGCGGCCATTTCCTCGAGACCTATTACAAGACGCTGTTCGTCGGCTCATCCGGCACCACGCGCGAGCCGGTGGGCATGATGCTGCTCAACTCGCTGATCATGGCGCTATCGATCGCGCTTGGCAAAATCGCCATCTCGATCCTCTCCGCCTACGCCATCGTGTTCTTCCGCTTTCCGTTCCGGATGACGGTGTTCTGGATCATCTTCATCACGTTGATGCTGCCGGTCGAAGTGCGTATCTATCCGACCTACAAGATCGCCGCCGATCTCAACCTGCTCGACAGCTATTCGGGCCTGGCGCTGCCGCTGATCGCCTCCGCCACCGCGACGCTGCTGTTCCGGCAGTTCTTCATGACGGTACCGGACGAGTTGATGGAAGCCTCGCGTATCGACGGCGCCGGGCCGTTCCGCTTCTTCAAGGATACACTGCTGCCGCTGTCGCGCACCAACATGGCGGCGTTGTTCGTGATCCTGTTCATCTACGGCTGGAATCAGTATCTGTGGCCGCTGCTCATCACCACGCGCGACGACATGCAGACGATCCAGGTCGGCATCCGCAAGATGATCGTCACCTCCGACGCGCTCACCGAGTGGCCGGTGGTGATGGCGACCTCGATCCTGGCGATGCTGCCGCCGGTGCTGGTCGTCATCGTGATGCAGAAGCTGTTCGTGCGCGGACTGGTGGAGACGGAAAAGTGAGTTTGAGCATTCTGCAATACCGTTGCGGCCCTGCTCCCCTCCCCCCGCGCAGCGGCGGGGAGGGGTTGGGGGTGGGGGGCTCACTGGCACAGGAGACGCCGTCCCCCCACCCGGTCCTCCGCTTCGCTTGGACCACCCTCCCCACCACGCGATGCGTGGGGGGAGGGATTTCCGCGCTGCTCTTTCTGGAAAATTGAAATGGCTAACGTCATTCTCCGCAACGTCCGCAAGACCTATCCGGGTGGCGTCGAGGCCATCAAGGGCGTCGACTTCGAAGTCGGCGACGGACAGTTCTGCGTGCTGGTCGGGCCGTCCGGCTGCGGCAAGTCCACGCTGCTGCGCATGGTCGCGGGCCTTGAGACCGTCACCTCGGGCGAGATCGACATCGGCGGCCGCGTCGTCAACGCGATCGAGCCGGCGGATCGCGACATCGCGATGGTGTTCCAGAACTACGCGCTCTATCCGCACATGAGCGTCTACAACAACATGGCCTACGGCCTGCGCAATCGCGGCATGGCGAAGCCCGAGATCGACAAGCGCGTGCGCGAGGCGGCGCAGATTCTCGAAATCGGCCCGATGCTCGACCGCAAGCCGAAGCAGCTCTCCGGCGGCCAGCGCCAGCGTGTCGCCATGGGCCGCGCCATCGTGCGCCAGCCGAAGGTGTTTCTGTTCGACGAACCGCTGTCCAATCTCGACGCCAAGCTGCGCATCGCCATGCGCGTCGAAATCCGCAAGCTGCAACGCCGGCTCAATACCACCTCGATCTACGTCACCCACGACCAGCTCGAGGCGATGACCCTGGCCGACATTCTCGTGGTGATGAACGGCGGCGTGGTGGAGCAGATCGGCAACCCGCTCGAGATCTACCAGAAGCCCGCCACCACCTTCGTCGCCTCCTTCATCGGCGCGCCGCCGATGAACCTGACGCCGTTCGGACCCGGCGAGCCGGATCTTCTCGCGGTCGCGGGGAGCGAGGGCGGCATTCTCGGCGTCCGTCCGGAGGATTTGAGCCTGACCAGCGCCGGGGCACCGGACGGCGGCGTGCGCTATGACCTCACGGTCGAAGCGATCGAGCGGGTCGGCGCTGAAACCTTCGTCTATGGCTCGCGCAACGGCGCTAAGGACGCCGCCCCGGTGAGCGCCAAACCGGGGGAACTGCCGCCCGGCGACATCATCGTCCGGCTTCCGGGCCAGGCCGCCCCCGCCATCGGCGAGCGGATCGTCGCGGTGGCGCCGCGCGAAAAGCTGCACCTGTTCCGCGCCGACGGCCGTAACCGGATCGAACTCTAGAATCTGTCAGCATCGCCTCGGACGCTGCTTCGCCTCTCCCCATTGGGGAGAGGTCGGAGCCGCAGGCTCCGGGTGAGGGGGATCGAACGCCATTGAGGCTGTAACCCCTCACCCCAACCCCTTCCCCGTAGCCCGTCGAAGAGGGGCCTGAACGCCCTTCTGAAGAGAGGGAGCGAGCACCGTTTCGTGGCAGGTGTTTCCATCAGAATCGAAAACGCTCCAGTTTTACAGTATCTTACGCGCCGTTCAGGGAGCGCTTGAACAGCCCTCGACGATGCCCATATTGTGCAAGGATCGAAGGGCAGATTCGCCGATCGGTCACCCGGGCGCCGCAAGGGCCCAGCGTCCGCCGCCGCAAGGCGGAGGACGAACGTCAAAGTCGCTTCGAGAGGACTTTGGAATGTCTCGCGTTCCTTCGTTGTCCAGTCCGTTCCTTTTGGGATTCGACGAAATCGAGCGTGCGCTCGATCGCGTCGTGAAAGGTGCAGACGGTTATCCTCCCTACAACATTGAGCGGTGCGACCGTACCAACGGCCAGCCGGAACGCCTGCGGATCACGCTGGCGGTGGCGGGCTTCACCCGCGACCAACTCGATGTGACCATTGAGGAAAACCAGCTCGTGATCCGGGGCCGCCAACAGGACGACAAGACTCGGCACTACATCCACCGCGGCATCGCCGCGCGCCACTTCCAGCGCACATTCGTGCTGGCGGAGGGGATGCTGGTGCTGGGAGCGGACCTGAAGAACGGGCTGTTGTCCATCGATCTGGCCAGGCCGGAACCTGAACGGGTCGTTAAGACAATCGCTATCAATGAGCACGAATAATAATGAACTGGAGCGGACTCGACCGCTTGTAACTGTAGAGGAGTCGAGACCATGACCGAACCGAATAACGTTTTCACCCCGAATGCCGTGACGCCGGAGGCGCTGGCCAGTCTCGGCGGCGGTCACATCGCTTACGTCAAGGAAATCAAGTCCGAAGACGTGCACGACCTGTTTCCGCAGGCGCCGGAACTGGCGCCGGGCACCAAGCTGTTCGCGCTGCACGCCGCCGACGGCACGCCGATGATGCTGACCGACAGCCGCGAGGCCGCGATCGCCAGCGCCTGGAGCAACGAATTGCAGGCCGTCAGCGTTCACTGACGCGGATTTTCCGGCACGCGGCACCTGACGGCCCGCCGGGACCGGGCCAGGGATGGTTTTAAAGCGGCGGCGCCCTGCGTCGCCGCTTTTGTTTTTGGTGGGCTGTCAGAATTTCTCCCTGCCTCAGTCTCCGTCATGCCCGGGCTTGTCCCCGGACAAGCCCGGGCATGACGGAAACGGTGCGCATGGCATCCATTCGTGGGCCGCTTTTTCATAAAGCCCGGTTTGACGCGCCGCCGCGCAAGAGTATGGTCGCCCCGCCGCCATCGGCAGAAATTTATTGCCAGCACGCCAAACCGCAGCCGTTCGAGGATTTCATCATGCCTGCCTATCGCTCCCGCACCTCCACCCATGGCCGCAACATGGCCGGCGCGCGCGGGCTGTGGCGGGCCACCGGCATGAAGAACGAGGACTTCGGCAAACCGATCATCGCGGTGGTGAACTCCTTCACCCAGTTCGTGCCGGGCCACGTCCACCTGAAGGATCTCGGTCAGCTCGTCGCGCGCGAGATCGAGAAGGCCGGCGGCGTCGCCAAGGAATTCAACACCATCGCGGTCGACGACGGCATCGCCATGGGCCACGACGGCATGCTCTACAGCCTGCCCTCGCGCGAGATCATCGCCGACAGCGTCGAATACATGGTCAACGCGCACTGCGCCGACGCCATGGTCTGCATCTCCAATTGCGACAAGATCACCCCCGGCATGCTGATGGCCGCGCTGCGGCTCAACATTCCCGTGGTGTTCGTCTCCGGCGGCCCGATGGAATCCGGCAAGGTCACCCTCAATGGCAAGGTCAAGTCTGTGGACCTGATCGACGCCATGGTCGCCGCCGCCGACGACAGCGTCAGCGATGCGGATGTCGAAGTCATCGAGCGTTCGGCCTGCCCGACCTGCGGCTCGTGCTCCGGCATGTTCACCGCCAATTCGATGAACTGCCTCACCGAGGCGCTCGGCCTCGCGCTGCCCGGCAATGGCTCGGTGCTCGCCACCCACGCCGACCGCAAGGGCCTGTTCGTCGAGGCCGGTCACCTGATCGTCGATCTGGCGCGCCGCTATTACGAGCAGAACGACGAAAGCGCGCTGCCGCGCAACATCGCCAACTTCAAGGCATTCGAAAACGCGATGACGCTCGACATCTCGATGGGCGGCTCCACCAACACCGTGCTGCATCTGCTCGCCGCCGCCTATGAGGGCGAAGTGCCGTTCACGATGGCGGATATCGATCGTCTGTCGCGCCGCGTGCCGGTGCTGTGCAAGGTCGCGCCCGCGGTCGCCGACGTGCATCTCGAAGACGTGCATCGCGCCGGCGGCATCATGGGCATTCTCGGCGAACTCGATCGCGCCGGGCTGATCGACACCAGCCTGCCCTCGGTGCACAGCAAGTCGCTGAAGGATGCGCTGGAGCGCTGGGACATCAAGCGCACCAAGAGCGAGAGCGTGCGCACCTTCTATCGCGCGGCGCCGGGCGGCGTGCGCACCGAGGTCGCCTTCAGCCAGGACAAGCGCTTCGACGAGCTCGACACCGATCGCAGCAATGGCTGCATCCGCGATGCCGAACATGCGTTCTCGAAGGACGGCGGCCTCGCCGTGCTGTTCGGCAACATCGCGCGCGACGGCTGCATCGTGAAGACCGCCGGCGTTGACAACAGTATCCTGAAATTCTCCGGGCCCGCGCGCATCTTCGAAAGCCAGGACGCGGCGGTGGAGGCGATCCTCACCAACAGAATCAAGCCGGGCGACGTGGTGCTGATCCGCTATGAGGGTCCGCGCGGCGGTCCCGGCATGCAGGAGATGCTGTATCCGACGAGCTATCTGAAATCGAAGGGCCTCGGCAAGCAATGCGCGCTGATCACCGACGGCCGCTTCTCCGGCGGCTCATCCGGTTTGTCGATCGGTCACGTCTCGCCGGAAGCGGCGGAAGGCGGCGCCATCGGTCTGGTCGAGGAAGGCGACATCATCGAATTCGATATTCCGAACCGCAAGGTGCATCTCGCGGTGAGCGATGCCGAACTGGAAAAGCGCCGCGCCGCGATGGAAGCGAAAGGCGACAAGGCCTGGAAGCCCGCGCCGCGCAAGCGCCGCGTGACGATGGCGCTCAAGGCCTATGCCGCGCATGCCACCAGCGCCGCGCTCGGCGCCGTGCGCGTGGTGAAGGATTGATCGACGAAGTCATCGCGCCGATTTCATTCGGCCTCGATAAGGCAACCACGTCTCACCAAGCGTCATGGCCGGGCTCGTCCCGGCCATCCACGTTCTTAGAGCGTTTTCGAGTTGGATTGAATCACCCCGGACGATGGCATCACCTCTCCCCGCCGGGGGAGAGGTCGGAGCCGAAGGCTCCGGGTGAGGGGGATCGAGCATTATTGAGGCTGTAACCCCCTCAACCCCAACCCTCTCCCAACGGGAGAGGGAGCACGCATCGCTTCTTAGCAAGCGTTTCCGTCAAAATCGAAAACGCTCTAGAGCACGATTTGTCGAAGCTGAATCTGTGGCCGTCCCCCTGAGGCGCTGGCGCGTCGCGCCAGCCATAGCAAGTTGGCAAGCCAACTTGCGTCCTTTTAACCCTATCTCGGGTAAACCCGAGATAGGTGGGCGACGGCGGCGATCCTTCGAGGCTCGCTTCGCTCGCACCTCAGGATGACGACACCCGCTTCAATTCAAGCTGATCACACTCTAGGAGTTGCGACGTCGTAAAGACGTGGATGGCCGGAAAAATCCGGCCATGACAACAATTCAGACTGTGCGATTAGATTGAAGCTGACCTTACGCCACCGTCGCCGGCGGCATCGCCAGCACCGAATAGATCGCCTGCGCGTCGGTGGAGGCCCGCAGCTTGCGCGCGACTTCCTGATCGCGCAGCAGCCGCGCGACTTTCGCCAGCGCTTTCAGGTGATCGGCACCGGCGCCTTCGGGCGCCAGCAGCAGAAACAGCAGGTCGACCGGCTGACCGTCCATCGCCTCGAAATCGATCGGGCGCTCGAGGCGCGCGAACAACCCGAACAGCTTGTCGAGCTTCGGTGGCTTGCCGTGCGGAATCGCGATGCCGTAACCCACCGCGGTGGTTCCGAGCTTCTCCCGCTGCAACAGCACTTCGAAGATCGCGCGTTCGCTCTGGCCGGTCAGCTCCGCCGCGCGCGCAGCCAGTTCCTGCAGCGCCTGCTTCTTGCTGTTCACCTTCAACGCCGGAAGAATCGCCTCGGGCGCGACCAGATCAGTAATCATCATGGAGCATTCCGAGAAAAGTTTGACCGCCGATTGCGAAATAAGGTTGCAGTTGCGCGACGCGCCCCGAGATCATCCAGCAGAAACCGGGCCCGTCACCGTTCGAATTGCGGCCCACTCGTTTGCGACATTGTAGCACCGCCGCCTGCGCTTGCTAAGGTCTGAATTCGCTGCGGATCCTCACGACCCACTGCCAATTCAGATGGACCAAACCGGCGGGCAATGCAACGCCCCCTTGCAGGCGGCTGGCGCTGCAAAGGCGGCGGACCATAGGGACCGCCTTACGGGCCGTCAATGCCGATTACAGGCGCGGCGCGCATAAAAGCGATCCAACCGCGTGCCAAAATGTTGCATTTGCAGCAGGGCCATGCGGCGCAGCAACGAGTTCCCGGCGCCGCGCGAACGGGCACCGCCGCCGGCCTTTGCCGAGGCCGACGGCGTGCGACGCAGCCGCTGCTTTCGATTCTTGCGACGCGAGGGCCGGCGCCTCAGCGATATCCTTTGCTGCGATTGCAGCGCGGCGGAGCAGAATATCCTTTTTTCTCCTGCTCACGCCGCGTGGGGACCGCAGGCGCTACGATGCGCGCGGCGGCACTTCCGGCGGATCGATCCAGCCGATATTGCCGTCGCCGCGGCGATAGATGATGTTCACCCGTCCCGAGCCGCCATGCTGAAACACGATCACCGCGGCGCCGGTGAAATCCAATTCCATCACCGCTTCGCTTACCGACATGCGCTTCAGCGACGTCGTCGCTTCGGCGATGATGACGGGATTATAGGCCGTGACTTCATCATCTTCATCATGGGACAGCGCTTCCAACACGTAGCTGCGCGTATCGAGCGGGGCGGCGCCCAGCTCGGCGAGAGTCGCGGCATTGGCGAAGGACTTGCGCGCGGAGCGATCCTTCAGACGGCTCTTGTAGCGCCGCAGCCGTTTTTCAATCTGAATGAGCGCCTGGTCCGCGCTGGCATAAGCATCGGCTGCGTTGGATTCGGCTTCGAGCGTAATGCCGGAATCCAGATGGAGCGCGCAATCGGTCTTGAACCCGAGACCATCCTTGCTGAACGTCATGTGACCTGAGTAATTGCCGTCGAAATATTTACGCAGCACTTCCTCGGTGCGATCGCTGACGCGGCCGCGCAAGGCTTCACCGATATTGATGCTTTTGCCCGAGACTCGAATGCTCATGTCGTACCTCGATTCATCACACCTGATGAAGCGGATGTGAGATCCGCTCCGGCGCGGTCGCAAATCCCGGTTCGTGACGCGCGCATGACAGAGTATTCCGACGAATGAAGTTGCAATCAAGCCCGTTCGATGTCGCGGCGATGACGCAGTCGGACTACGACCGAGGCATCGCTCGCCATGGCGAAGTAACAAGTCGGTGAAACAGAGCCGGCAATATCGCGGCAACATCGCGTAAGAATCGGCGGCGATGCGCAGCGGCAATCGCGCAACAGACGTGCGGGAATGGGCGCGCGCAGGTATATGCGCTTAGCGGCCTGCGCGCGGCTGGCCGAGCATGCCTTGCTTGTCGCGCCGGCGTTGCACCGACGAAGGAATACGCATGGCCTCGCGGTATTTGGCCACGGTACGACGGGCAATATCAATTCCTGTCGCGCGCAACCGTTCCACGATGGTGTCGTCGGATAAGATATTGTCGGGTTGTTCGGCGTCAATCAACTGCTTGATTTGATGCCGCACGGCTTCCGCCGAATGCGCCTCGCCGCCATCAGCCGATGCAATCGACGCCGTAAAAAAATATTTCAGCTCGAACACGCCACGATTGGTCGCGACATATTTGTTGGCGGTGACGCGCGACACCGTCGACTCGTGCATCTGGATCGCGTCCGCCACCGCCTTCAGATTGAGCGGCCGCAGATGCGCGACGCCGTGGGTGAAGAAGCCGTCCTGCTGGCGCACGATCTCGGTCGCGACCTTGAGGATGGTGCGGGCGCGCTGATCGAGCGCGCGCACCAGCCATGTGGCGTTCTGCAGGCAATCGCTGAAATAGGTCTTGTCGCCGTCCTTGCGCGCACTCTTCGCCAGCTGCGTATAGTAGGTCTGGTTGACCAGCACCTTCGGCAGCGTGTCGCTGTTGAGTTCGACCAGCCAGCCGCCGTCGGCGCCGGGGCGCACATAGACATCCGGCACCACGGTCTGCACCTTGACACTGGCGAACTGCAGGCCCGGCTTCGGATTGAGCCGGCGGATTTCCGCGATCATGTCGCTCAAATCGTCGTCGTCGACGCCGCACAGCTTGCGCAAGGCGGCGATGTCGCGCCGCGCCAGCAGATCGAGATGCTCCACCAGCATCTGCATCGCCGGATCGTAGCGGTCGCGCTCGCGCAGCTGGATCGCCAGGCATTCGCTCAACGAACGCGCGCAGACGCCGGAGGGGTCGAAACTCTGCAGCACCGCCAGCACCGCCTCGACCTGCGACGGCGCCGCGCCGAGGCGCTCCGCCGCGTTGCCGAGATCGGGCGGCAGATAGCCGGCCTCATCGACCAGATCGATCAGATAGCGGCCGATTAAACGCAACGACGGCTGCGGCAGCGCCACCGACAATTGTTCGGCAAGATGGTCGGCCAGCGTGGTTTCCGCCGCGACGAAAGCCTCGAGATTGTAGTCGTCGTCGTTGGAAGCCCCACCGCCCCATTCGGTATAGGCGGTCGGCGCCGCATCCTGCGCGGCGCGCGCGGCGGCTTCCGCCGGCTCCTCGGGAAACACGTTGTCGAGGCGGGTGTCGAGCGTGCCTTCGATCTCGGCGCGGCTGGCGAGATTGCCGCTCAGCCAGTCTTCCGGCGCGCCATCCGATGCCGCATCTAACCCGTCGCCGGGCATCGCGTCGCCGCCGGCCGCGTCCTCGCCGCGATCGCTCGCCGGATCGCCCGCCCTGTCGGTCGCCGCGTCCGGTCCATCGCCGGCGCGCTCCAGCAGCGGGTTGCGCTCAAGTTCGTCTTCGACAAAGGCGGCAAGGTCCAGATTGGAGAGCTGCAGCAGCTTGATCGCCTGCATCAATTGCGGCGTCATCACCAGCGCTTGGGACTGGCGAAACTCTAGCTTCTGCGACAGCGCCATCGAGGCAAAAACCGTTCCAAAAATCTGGTCCGTTTCTTGCTTAGCTGCTTCGCGACCGGAAGTATATGGCCCGCTGGCGCGCGGCACGATTTGTGATGAGCGCCGGGGGAGACAGCTCGACGAGACGAGGACTGGACGCGCGCGGCCTATCCGCCGTCATCGCGGGACTTGACCCGCCTGCGGGGCCGAAGCCCCTCCGGCGCGGCGAAGGCCCGGCAATCCATCATTTTCGAAGATGGATGCGCGGATCAAGTCCGCGCATGACGGTCTTTTCCTGTCAGAGGCAGACGGAAAGCTACAACCGGAATTCCTCGCCGAGATACAGCCGCCGCACGTCGGGATCGTTGACGATGGCGTCGGGATCGCCTTCGGTGAGGATCTGCCCGGCATAGACGATGTAGGCGCGGTCGGTGAGGCCGAGCGTCTCGCGCACATTATGGTCGGTGATCAGAACGCCGATGCCGCGATTGGTGAGATGGCGCACCAGGTCCTGAATGTCGCCGACCGCGATCGGATCGATGCCGGCGAACGGCTCGTCCAGCAGCATATAGCTCGGCCGCGTCGCCAGCGCGCGGGCGATCTCGACGCGGCGGCGCTCGCCGCCGGAGAGCGCGATCGAGGGCGACTTGCGCAGGCGCGCGATGTTGAATTCGTCGAGCAGCGAATCCAGCTCCTTCTCGCGCTTCTTGCGGCTGGGTTCGACCACTTCGAGCACCGCGCGGATGTTCTGCTCGACGGTGAGGCCGCGGAAGATTGAGGCTTCCTGCGGCAGATAGCCGATGCCGAGCCGCGCGCGCTGATACATCGGCAACTTGGTGACGTCGTGGCCGTCGAGCTCGATCTTGCCGCGATCGGCCTTGATCAGGCCGGTGATCATGTAGAACACGGTGGTCTTGCCGGCGCCGTTGGGCCCGAGCAGACCCACCGCCTCGCCGCGGCGCACGTAGATGCTGACGCCGCGCACCACCTGCCGCGAGCCGAAACTTTTCTCGATGCTGTGAACCGCGAGATATCCGGCGCGTGGCGCGGCCGCGGCGCGCGGCGCGCGAGGCTGCTGCGGAGCCTGCTGCGAGCCGGCCGGCGCAGCGCGGCGGGCGATCTGCGGCGTCTCGCGCACCGGCTGATCGAGTTCGCCCTCATACCGTTCGTCGAGCACGGTGATGTCGGCCCGCGCGCGCGCGAACCCCTGCGCGCCCCGCTTGGGCGGCCGTCGCCGAAACATATCGCGCAAATCCACCATGCCGGATCATCCACCGCGACAGGACGCTGCAGCAGCCATCATGTCGCTCCCTCTGTTTGCTCGAGGCAATTGCGCCGGGGAAAGCCGCCGCCCGCCGCAGCGTAAGCGACCGGCATGAACAAATCGGTACCGGGCCGGCCGGGCTCCGCCTGGTAATGGCAAACGGGTGGCGCCTCAAGCACGGCGCGGCGATCAGGGCGGGGCGGCAGCGTCACTTGGGCTTGTCCGATTTCGGCCCGCCCATGAGCTGCATCGGGCTGCCACCGGACGCGCCGCCGCCCTGGCCCGAGGACACGAACAGACCCTGCACGCGGCCACTGTCCGATTCGACGCGCGACACGCCGGTGGTCATGTTGACCTTGAGGCGGTCGCCGCGCAGCACGTTCTTGGCCTGGGTCAGCACCACGTTGCCCTGCATGGTGATGAGATTGGTGCGGGTGTCAAAGATCGCGATGTCGCCGGTCACCACCTGATCCTTCTGCGTGACCGTGACGCCGCCGCGCGCCTCGAGTCGGCGGATCGAGGAGGAGCCGCCCGGTCCCGGCTCGGCGGTCTTCATCGCGCTCTTGGTCGGGGCCTTGGCCTTGCCGCTGCTCTGGCCGGCCGCCTGCCCGGCGGAGTCATAGAACACCACCAGCGTTTTCGACTGCATGGTGGTGTCGCCCTGCACCACCTTGACGTCGCCGGAAAACGTCGCCTGCTTTTTCTTGTCGATCATCTCCAGCGATGCCGCTTCGATCTGGATCGGCTGATCGCGATTCTGCGAGAACCCCTGCATGGCGTTGGGCACGCCCTGCATCGAGCCCTGCGCATGCGCCGCCGTCGGCGCGCCGAAGGCCAGCGCCAGCAGCAGCACACCCCACAGAGCCGGCGGCCGCAGCATTTCCGAATATCTCAACGCCATGCTCATCCGGCTCATCTGGCCCCGTTGCGCCTGCTGGTGCTGGAGGATCGTTTTGCCGGCAGCGGCGGCGGATCCTGACTGATGTTCAGGACCGGCTCCGGCTCGCTCGGCTCGCTTTCTGCCGATGCCGCGGCATTCGGCTGCTCCATCACCAGATTCATTCTGACCTTGCCTTCGAAACGCACCACGTCACCCTTGTCGATGATGCGCAGCCGCTCCGAATCGAGTGTGCCGTTCAGCAGCTTCACCGCCACCGGCTCGTCCGACGACACCGTGCCTTTATTGATGTCCACCAGCGCCCGCGTGAGCCGCGCCTCATAGCCGGTGGACGACTGCAAGAAAATATCCTTCTGCAGATCGAGGACCTGCGCCTTGGTGTCGAACACGCCGGTGCGCGCATCCATGGTGACGGTGGAGGCATCCTCCATGGTGACGCGGGCACGTATCGTCGCCAGCTCGACATGATCGGGATCGGTGAGATCCTGCGTCGCGCTCTTCGCCCACACCTCGTAGGGCCGCTGATCCGGCGAGAATCCCGCCATATGCGGCGCTTCCATGGTGATCTTGGTGCCGGATACCACCACCTTGTCGATGTCCACCGGCAGTTCCGGCATCAAAACGCGAAACGGATTGAAGACCGAGACGCCGACGATGGCCGCCAGCGATAGCGCCACCGCCGCAGGAACCGCGATGCGCAGCATCCGCACCAGCCGGCTGTGCCGGGCGGCGGCGGCAAAGCGCGCCTCCAGACCTGCCTGATAGGCCGGGCTTTGAGCCGAATACACCGTGCCTCCTGCGTTACGGGAGTGACCGACCGCCCCGATCGGATCACAATGAATAGTCCTTATTCCAATAACTTACGGTTACCTGTCGATGACCGGACCGTCGCACCCGCGGCCCAAAGCCGGCAAATCTTCTGCGCAAATCTTGTGTTCAAATGTTGAAATCCCCCGCGCCCCGGCGGGAGGCCGTCGTTGCAATCCTCCCCACATAAGGTCACGGCGCCGGCTTGTCAGCCCCGACGCGATCTTGCCTCCGGGTTTTCGAGGGGCGGGGGGCAAATGGGGTGCGCGCGGGCGCAAGGCGCCTCCGGCCTGCGCCGGGCCTCGCCCAGCCGCGTCAGGCGTGAGCGAAGATGTCCTCGTTCTCCCAGCCGCCGAGGTCGAGCAGCGACCGCGAGGGCAGGAAATCGAAGCAGGCCTGGGCCAGCGCGCCGCGCTGCTCGCGCGCCAGCATGACGTTGAGCCGGTCGCGCAGGGCATGCAGATGCAGCACGTCGGAGGCGGCATAAGCGAGTTGCGCCTCGGTCAGCGTGTCGGCGCCCCAGTCGCTGGACTGCTGCTGCTTCGACAGTTCGATGCCGAGCAGTTCGCGCACCAGATCCTTCAGGCCGTGACGATCGGTATAGGTACGGGTCAGGCGCGAGGCGATCTTGGTGCAATAGACCGGCTGCGGCATGACGCCCAGCGCGTTGTAGAGCGCGGCGAGATCGAAGCGCGCGAAGTGAAAGATCTTCGTCACCTTCGGATCGCCGAGCAGCGCCTTGAGATTCGGCGCATCGCGATGGCCTTGTGGAATCTGCACCACATCGGCGGTGCCGTCGCCGGGCGAGAGCTGCACGACGCAGAGCCGGTCGCGGTGCGGATTGAGCCCCATGGTCTCGGTGTCGATCGCCACCGAATCGGTGTAGCGGGCGAGGTCCGGCAGATCGCCGCGATGCAGACGGATAGTCATGTGAGGTCGTCCTGATCCTGCGCGGGTGCGGTGCGCGGGTCCGACTTAAACCATTCGCGTCGCCGCTGGCAAACGCCGCGCCATGGCGGAGAGCGCGATGCGCCTGTTCCGATCTGGAGAAGGGGGCACGACAGGAAGAAAGAGTGGTGCCCAGGAAAGGACTCGAACCTTCACGGTGTTACCCACTGGTACCTGAAACCAGCGCGTCTACCAATTCCGCCACCTGGGCCCGGGGCGGTTGATACGGATCGGCCGCGCAGTTGTCAAACGGCAAAACGCGGCCGGTTGCGCCGCCGGGCGCTGAAAGCATCGCCGCACAGCACGGAAATCGGCCAAAGCAGCTCTGCCGCGCGCCAGCGGCGCGCCCGACCGCAGGGCAAGGTCACCCGACTGCATGGCGCAAAATTGCAAAGCGCGATCCAAATCCGCTATACAGCGGCCGAAACAGCCGCGGCTTTGCTGCATCAGGGCCATCGGGCCGGTTGAGGTGATTCCATGTCGTCCTACGTGACCTCGAATTCAGATACCCTTGTCACCGTCTTCGGCGGGTCGGGTTTTCTGGGACGGCACGTCGTCCGCGCGCTGGCCAAGCGCGGCTACCGGATTCGCGTCGGCGTGCGGCGGCCCGAACTCGCCGGGCACCTGCAGCCGCTCGGCAAGGTCGGCCAAATCCATGCGGTGCAGGCCAACCTGCGTTACCCGGCCTCGGTGGAGGCGGCGTTGCGCGGCGCCAGCGTCGTCGTCAATCTGGTCGGCATCCTCGCCGGCAGCGGCGCGCAGACCTTCGATGCCGTGCACGTCAAGGGCGCGGCCGCCGTGGCGCAGGCCACGGCCGCCGCGGGTGCCCGGCTGGTGCATGTCTCGGCGATCGGCGCCGACGCCGAGTCCGCCTCGGCTTATGCCCGCTCCAAGGCCGCGGGCGAAACCGCGGTGCGCGCGGCGCTGGCTGACAGCATCATCATGCGGCCGTCGGTGGTGTTCGGCCCCGAGGACGACTTCACCAACCGCTTCGCCGCGCTGGCGCGCGTCTCGCCGGTGATGCCGCTGATCGGCGGCGGGGTGACGAAGATGCAGCCGGTCTATGCCGGCGACGTCGCCCGCGCGATCGCCGACGCGGTCGACGGCACGGCGCGTGCAGGCGCGACCTACGAGCTCGGCGGCCCCGAGGTGCTGTCGCTGCGCGAGATCTACCGGATCATCCTCGCCATCACCGACCGCGAGCGTCCGCTGGTGACGCTGCCGTTCGGCCTCGCCAAATTCCAGGCGCTGCTGCTGCAATTCGCGCCCTCGCCGTTCTCGCTGACGCGCGATCAGGTGACGCTGCTGCAATCCGACAACGTGGTGTCGGAGGCGGCGAAGGCGGCGGGACTGACGCTGGAAGGGCTCGGCATCACGCCGGATTCGCTGGAGGCCATCGCCCCGCAATATCTGTGGCGCTTCCGCCCGCAGGGCCAATTCCAGCGCAAGAGCGCGTAGGCGTTAAGGCGAGATTGCACCGTTTCTCCGTCATGCCCGGGCTTGTCCCGGGCATCCACGTCTTTGCAACAAATCAGCGATTAAGAACGTGGATGGCCGGGACAAGCCCGGCCATGACGACGGAAAGTTAGGGCGTTTATACCGGCAAGCCTCAGAACCCCAGCGCCAGCGCGATCAGCCCCAGCGTGCCGACGATGACGCGCCACCACGCGAAGAACGTAAACCCGTTGCGGGTAACGTAGTTCAGGAACGCCTTCACCACGATGATCGCGGTGATGAATGACACCACGAAGCCGATGGCGATGATATAGGAGTGATCGAGCGTCAGGTCGTTGCGGCTCTTGTAGAGATCGTAGACGAAGGCGCCGAGCATGGTCGGGATCGCCAGGAAGAACGAGAACTCCGCCGAGGCGCGCTTGTCGGCGCCGAGCAGCATCGCCGCCACGATGGTGGCGCCGGAGCGCGACACGCCGGGGATCATGGCGGTGCATTGCGCGAAGCCGATGGCGAAATAGGTCATCAGCGGAAACCGGGTCGCGTCATGCAAATACGGTTTCAGGTTGAGCTGATCGACCCACATCAGCACCGCGCCGCCGACAATCAGCGAGAAGCACACCACCCACGGATTGAACAGGTAGCTCTTGATGTAGCCGCCGGCGAGACCGCCGATCACCGCCGCCGGCAGGAACGCCACCAGCACGCCGATGACGAAGCGGCGCGCATCCGGATCGGTGAACATCCCGAGCGCCACGTTCCACAATTTGACAAAATAGATGGCAAGGATCGCGAGGATGGCACCGAGCTGGATCAGAATCGCGAAACTCTTCCAGAAGTCGTCGCCGCCCAGATCGAAGAAGCGTTCCACCAACAGCAGATGGCCGGTCGATGAGACCGGCAGGAACTCGGTGACCCCCTCGACGATGCCGAGGACCACTGCGCGTATGACATCGGAGATCATGGGGAACTTTCGCTCTGGCGGGGAGGGCACGTAAATGCCGGCTCTTCTCGCTTATTCGCCAAAGCGCCGCAACGGCAAAATACGCAGGCCCGCTGCCTGAATCCGGCGTCCAACTAACGCTTCGGTCCATCCGCATTCAGGCGTAAGGAGGGTCGTCCGAACCGCAAATCGCTCCTCCCGTGGCTGCGCCGGAGACGCTTTGTTAAGGACGCAAAACTATTTAAGGACGCAATGTTCACGCTGTTCCATCATCCGTTCTGTCCTCATTCGCGTTTTATTCGCCTGGTGTTCGGCGAATACGGCCTCGACCTGAAGCTGGCGGAGGAGCGGACCTGGGAGCGGCGCGAGGAATTTCTGATCATGAACCCCGCCGGCACCACGCCGGTGCTGACCGCCGACGGCATCCCTGCGGTTCCCGGGGCGGCGGTGATCAGCGAGTTTCTCGACGAGGCCTATGGCGCGGCGCGCGGCGACCGCCGCCTGCTGCCGCAGGCGACCGCCGAGCGCATCGAGGTGCGCCGGCTCACCGCCTGGTTCAACGACAAGTTCTTCGAGGAAGCCTCCGGCCCGTTGATGACCGAGCGCATCTACAAGCGCTTCATGAGCGAGGAAGACGGCGGCGGCCCGCCCTCGGCGGACGTGATGCGCGCCGCCAAGGCCAATGTCCGCTATCACCTCAGCTATATCGGCTGGCTGGCGCGGACGCGGAACTACCTTGCGGGCGATCGCCTGACCTATGCCGACCTCGCCGCCGCGGCGCATCTGTCCGCGATCGATTATCTCGGCGACGTGCCGTGGAGCGAGGACGAGGCCGCCAAGGCCTGGTATGCGCGGATCAAGTCGCGCCCCTCGTTCCGCCCGCTGCTCTCGGAATGGCTGGCCGGCGTCCCCGCCTCGCAAAGCTACGTCGATCTCGATTTCTGAAGCCGGATCGATCGAGGCTAGATCGTCTCGTGAGCCTGACCGGGAATTTGTGTGTTGCGCGGAATGCAACATGGAAAGCGTCGTCCCCACGTAGGCGGGGACCCATACGCCGCAGCGGTTCGGCTCCATAACCGAAATCAATGTGAGTTTATAACAACCCATGTCAGGGGGTATGGGTCCCTGCCTGCGCAGGGACGACGCCGTGGGTGGGACCTCCCCGCCTTGATTTCACGACGCAGGCCCGGCATTGCTCGGCGCCATGAATAATCCTCCCTTCTTCACCCGCGACGGTGACCGCTTCGTTCCGACCGGCATCGGCGTCAGCCCGTGGGACCGTAACTCGCTGCACGGCCGCGTCGTCGTCGGCCTGCTGGCTTTCGTCATCGAGGAACGCCACGGTGACAACGCCTACATGCCGGCGCGGCTGACCGTCGACATGTTCCGCCTCCCCGGCCTCGACCCGATCGAGGTGACCACGCGACTGGTCCGCGACGGCAAACGCATCAAGGTGGTGGAGGCGGAGTTTTTCAGCGGCGGCGTTTCCATGGCGCGCGCGTCGTGCCAATTGCTGCTCCGGACGCAGAATCCGCCGGGCACCGTCTGGTCGCCGCCGACATGGGACGCGCCGAAGCCCGGCGATCTGCCGCCGCCGGATCCGAAGCTCGGCATGAACGGCATGTGGGCAGTGCGCCGCATCGCCGGCGCGATCGGCACCATCGGCCCGCGCAAACTCTGGATGAGCGAAGTGCGCGACGTTGTCGCCGGCTCGCCGATCACGCCGTTCGTGCGCGTCGCGACCGGCGCGGATTTCGCCAGCCCCTTCGCCAATGCCGGCGACGAGGGCCTCGGCTACATCAACAGCGACGTCACGCTCTATCTGCACCGGCTGCCGGTGACGGAATGGGTCGGCTACGAAGTCGTCAACCACCACGCCACCGACGGCGTCGCCATCGGCGAATGCTGGCTCTATGACGAGAAGGGCCCGATCGGCACCGCAAGCGTCGCCGCGCTCGGACAGCGCCAGATGATGGGCAAGCCGCCGCCGTAGGGGTTAAAGCACGATGCACCTAGCTTGATCCGTCATGCCCGGCTTTATGCCGGGCATCCACGATCTTAAAGACCATGCGAGTTCAAAGACGTGGATGGCCGGGACCATAGGCGAGCGAAGCGACGCCGTTCTTCGAACGGCTATAGGCGAGCGAAGCGACGCCGTTCTTCGAACGGCTATGCCCGGCCATGACAGATATACGGATTCAATCTCAATTCATCCTGAACTAGCACTCGCACTCTGCCGTCACTTCAGATGCATCCTCATCTCGTCGCGCGCTTTCAGCGCCGCGCCCTGGCGGCCGACGATTTTCGCGATGCGCTCCGGCGCGAAGTTGAGATCGATGAAAGCCGGCGCGGTGTTGGCGACCTCGTGATATTCGGCGATCAGGCCGTCGCGCAGCCGCATGATCGAAACGCCCTCGAACATCGCCCGCGCGCCGTTCGCCTCCGGCAGTTTCGAGCGATAGCTGAAGGTGTAGCGCGCATAGAGCGTTTGGCCGTCGCTGACTCGGCGTGTTGTTGGGGTTGGTCGGCGTCATCGGGTGTAGCGCGCATAGAGCGTTTGGCCGTCGCTGACCGGATCGTGCATCACCCAGCGGAAATCCTCCGCCGTGCGATAGAACCAGTCGTCGATCAGTTCGGCGATCTTCGCGCGGCCTTCGAATGCGCCGTAAAATATATCGTGGTAGACGCCGTCTTCGGTGAACAGCGTGGCGAACCTTTGACCCTGACGCTGCTCAACAGCATCGCAGAATTCGCGAAGCATCGTTGTCGTATCCATGACGCGTCCTTCCCGTCATGGCCGGATTTCTTCCGGCCCATCCACGTCTTGCTTGTGGCCATCCTAGAAAGACGTGGATGCCCGGGACAAGCCCAGGCATGACAAATTCATTCAGGGCATGACGAGCTCAGAATAGCTCAGGTCGAAAACTCCGCCACCGCCGCCAGCAGCCGCGCGATGTCCTGCGGCCGCGACAGCCGATGGTCGCCGTCGCGTATCATCGTCAGTACCACGTCGTCGCTGGGCAGACATTCGGCGAGCCGAAACGCATGCTGCCACGGCACGTCCGGATCCTGCGCGCCCTGCAGGATGCGCACCGGGCAGCCGATATCGATGCCGGCGCCGAGCAGCAGATGGGTGCGGCCGTCCTCGATCAGGCCGCGCGTGATCGGATAGGGATCGCCGTACTCCGACGGCCGCATCCACACGCCGGTGGTTTCGATCTCGCGCTTCACCTCGTCGGAGAACGATTTCCACATCAGTTCCTCGGTGAAGTCCGGCGCCGGCGCGATCAGCACCAGCCCGGCGAGCGGCGTGCCGCGCCGCTTCAGTTCGCGCGCGAGCAGCAGCGCGATCCAGCCGCCCATCGACGAGCCGACCGCGACGGTCGGGCCGCGACAGCAGCGATCGAACACCGCCAGCGCCTCCTCGAGCCAGCGGCCGATGGTGCCGTCGGTGAAGGCGCCCCCGGATTCGCCGTGGCCGGAGTAATCGAAGCGCACGCAGGCGCGGCCGTGCTCGGCCGCCCAGGCATCGAGCGCCAGCGCCTTGGTGCCGGCCATGTCGGAATTGAAGCCGCTGAGCCAGAACAGTCCCGGCGCGCCGCCTCCTTGCGCGTCCGCCGGCCGCGCGCGCACGGCGATGCGGCGGGCGGCGGTGCCGGTGCCGACGGTGACGAAGTCCGGCGCGGACATGCCCTCGGTTGCAGTGGTCATCAATGATGTCTCCGTCGATCGAGTAGCCGCCGCACTGTCGCTTGCGTAACCGCCCGGCGCAATCTATGTGAGCGCTACGTGAGCGGGAACCGCGACGGCAGCGTGACCAAAATGCCGCGTCGGAACGGTTTTGACGCGCAAGGGCTGGCGATGCTTGCCCGCTGCCGCGGTTTCCTTCAAACTGGCGCCTTCATTTCACAACTTTGGAGAAGTACCCATTCGCCGTCCCAATAGAGCCCCGCCCGTCGCCGCCAAGGATGGGCCGCGCACCAACGACGACATCCGCAACGCCCAGATTCAACTGATCGATCAGGACGGGGTCAACCGTGGCGTGGTGGAAACCATCAACGCGATCAAGCTCGCCGCCGAGGCTGGCCTGGATCTGGTGGAGATCTCGCCGAACACCAATCCTCCCGTATGCAAGATCATGGACTACGGGAAGTACAAGTTTCAGGCGCAGAAGAAGGCCGCCGAGGCCCGCAAGAAACAGAAGATCGTCGAGATCAAGGAGATCAAGCTCCGGCCGATGATCGACGACCACGATTACGACGTGAAGATGCGGGCGATGAAGCGGTTTTTCGAGGAGGGCGACAAGGTCAAGATCACCTTGCGCTACCGGGGCCGCGAAATGGCACATCAGGATCTCGGCACCAAGCTGCTCGACAAGGTGAAGGCGGAGGTCGCCGACGTCGCCAAGGTGGAGCAGGACGCCAAGTTCGAGGGCCGTCAGGTCGTCATGGTGCTGGCGCCGCGCTGAGCGGGCCACTCCTCATTCGTTAGAGCCGCCACCCCACCCCTCCCCCGCAAGCGGGAGAGGGGGCGCGCCGTGCCCGCCGATATTCCGATACTCGAATTGTTGAGCAGCCGTCTCACCTAGGTCGTGAAGCGACACCCTCGCACCGCGACGGGCCGGTCCCCTCTCCCGCTTGCGGGGGAGGGTTAGGAAGGGGCAGGTTTGGTCCCAAAGGACGAATAGCGAAATCGCTCTTTCGCTGAATCGCGTTGCCTTTCGGCCGATCCTCTGCCATAAGCCCCATCTTCATCGCCCGGCTGATCAAGGGCTGCCGTGGCGATGAGCCGTGCGGGTTTCTTCCTTTCGGAAAGATCGAGCACTTTCAACGCTCTAGCGAGCATTTTGGCCGCGCGCCGCCCCTCGGGGCGGGTTTTTGCGTGGCTTTGAGGAGAGCCAAATGCCCAAGTTGAAGACCAAATCGGGCGCGAAAAAGCGCTTCAAGATCACGGCCACCGGGAAGGTCAAGCACGCCCAGCGCGGCAAGCGCCACGGCATGATCAAGCGGACCAAGAAGCAGATCCGCCAGCTTCGCGGCACCCGCGTGCTGTTCAAGACCGACGGCGACAACATCAAGAAATACTTCTTGCCGAACGCCTGACGCCACCTCGCCGCGGCAGCGCGGCATCCCGTATTAACCCGTTGATTTTGAGAGGAGTTCAGTCATGGCTCGCGTCAAGCGCGGTGTGACGGCTCACGCCAAGCACAAGAAAGTCTATAAGATCACCAAGGGGTTCTCCGGCCGCCGGAAGAACACCATTCGCGCCGCCAAGGCCGCTGCCGACAAGGCGCAGCAATATGCCTTCGCCGGCCGCAAGCTGAAGAAGCGCACCTTCCGCGCGCTCTGGATCCAGCGCCTCAACGCCGCCGTGCGGCCGTACGGGCTGACCTACAGCCGCTTCATCAACGGCCTTGCCAAGTCCGGCATCACCGTCGACCGCAAGGTGCTGTCGGACCTCGCGATCCACGAGCCCGCCGCGTTCCAGGCGATCGCCGAGAAGGCCAAGGCCGCGCTGGCGGCCTGATCGTAACTGCCCGGTGGCTTCTCGCACCTCTCCCCATCGGGGAGAGGTCGGCGCGTAGCGCCGGGTGAGGGGGCTTCGTTCAAGCGAGAGGTTTTACCCCCTCACCCCAGCCCTCTCCCCAAGGGAGAGGGAGCGCGTCTCTGCCGTGGCAACCGTTTGTGCTTCTATCGGAACGCCGCAGGTTCGCCATGTCCAACCTCGAAGACCTTCAACAATCCATCCTTGCCGACATCGCGAGCGCTGCCGATGAGGCCGCGCTCGAAGCCGTGCGCGTCGCCGCGATCGGCAAGAAAGGCTCGATCTCGGCGCTCTTGGCCACGCTCGGCAGGATGTCGCCGGATGAGCGCAAGACCGAGGGCGCCAGGATCAACCTCGCCAAGGATGCGGTGACGCAGGCGCTGGCCGCGCGCCGCGAGGTGCTCAAGAACGCCGCGCTCGACGCGCGCCTTGCCTCCGAGACCATCGACGTCACGCTGCCGCTGCGCGATACGCCGGCCGACGCCGGCCGCATCCATCCGCTGAGCCAGACCTGGGACGAACTCACCACCATCTTCGCCGACATGGGCTTTGCGGTGGCGGAGGGTCCGGACATCGAGACCGACGACTACAACTTCACCAAGCTGAATTTTCCGGAAGGCCATCCGGCGCGGGAGATGCACGACACCTTCTTCTTCAATCCGAAGGAGGACGGCTCGCGCCTCCTGCTGCGCACGCACACCTCGCCGGTGCAGGTGCGCACCATGCTGAGCCAGAAACCGCCGATCCGCGTGATCTGCCCCGGCCGCACCTACCGGATCGACTCCGACGCGACGCACACGCCGCAATTCCATCAGGTCGAAGGGCTCGTGATCGACAAGGGCTCGCATCTCGGCCACCTGAAATGGATTCTGCACGAGTTCTGCAAGGCGTTCTTCGAGGTCGATCACATCAACATGCGCTTCCGGCCGTCGTTCTTCCCGTTCACGGAGCCGTCGCTGGAAGTCGATATCCAGTGCCGCCGCGACAAGGGCGAGATCCGCTTCGGCGAAGGCGAGGACTGGCTGGAGATTCTCGGCTGCGGCATGGTGCATCCCAATGTGCTCGCCGCCTGCGGCATCGATCCCGAGGTCTATCAGGGATTCGCCTGGGGCATGGGCATCGACCGCATCGCCATGCTGAAATACGGCATCGCCGACCTGCGCCAACTGTTCGAAGGCGACGTGCGCTGGCTCAACCACTACGGCTTCAAGCCGCTCGACATCCCGACGCTCGCGGGAGGATTGAGTTCGTGAGGGCCAGGATGACGGCAGAGGATGACGTTCCACCTCCCCCCTTGAGGGGGAGGTCGGTCCGCGAAGCGGACCGGGAGGGGGGTCGCACGACCGCTCACCGCCCTGTCGCCAACCTTACGCGCACGCGCGCGAAAACGCTGCGCATCACCATGACCGATGCCGAACGGCTGCTGTGGTCGCGATTGCGCGCGCATCGCCTCGCCGGACTAAGCTTCCGACGGCAAGCGCCTATCGGTCCCTACATTGCTGATTTCGTCTGTCATGAGTGCAGACTCGTCATCGAACTCGATGGCGGCCAGCACGCCGGCGAGCGCGAGGCCGCCTCTGACGCAAAGCGCACGCAATGGCTAACCCACAAGGGCTATCGCGTGCTGCGCTTCTGGAATTCCGATGTGACGTCTCGCTGCGACACCGTGGTCCAGACCATCCTGGACAAAGCAAATCGATCCTTACCCCCCTCCCGTCATTCGCACGAGGCGAATGACGACCTCCCCCTCAAGGGGGGAGGTGACACGCGCCGAGGTTCGCAGTCATGAAATTCACCCTCTCCTGGCTGAAGGATCATCTCGAGACCGACGAGCCGCTGGACAAGCTCGCCGACAAGCTCACCATGATCGGGCTCGAGGTCGAGCACATCGAGAACAAGGCCGAGCAGCTCAAGCCGATCCGCATCGCGCGCGTCATCTCCGCCGTGCAGCATCCGAACGCAGATCGGCTGCGGGTGTGCATGGTCGATATCGGCGACGGCGGCGATCCGGTGCAGGTGGTGTGCGGCGCGCCGAACGCGCGCGACGGCCTCGTCACCATCTTCGGCCCGCCCGGCACTTTCATTCCCGGCAAGAACATCACGCTCAGCGTCGGCTCGATTCGCGGCGTCGAATCGCGCGGCATGCTGATCTCCGGCGCGGAGATCGAAATCTCCGACGACCACAGCGGCATCGTCGAATTGCCGGCGGACGCGCCGATCGGCACCTCCTATGTCGAATGGGCGAAACTCGGCGACCCGGTGATCGAGATCAATCTGACGCCGAACCGGCAGGACGCCACCGGCGTGCACGGCATCGCGCGCGATCTCGCCGCCGCCGACATGGGCAAGCTGAAGGACCCCGGCATCAAGCCGATCAAGGGCGAGTTCCCCTGCCCGGTGCAGGTGACCGTCGAAGATCCGGCGCTGTGTCCCGGCTTCGCGCTGCGGCTGGTGCGCGGCGTGAAGAACGGTCCGTCGCCCGAATGGCTGCAACAGCGCCTCACCGCGATTGGCCTACGTCCGATCAACGCGCTGGTCGACATCACCAACTTCATGACCTACGACCGCGCGCGGCCGCTGCATGTGTTCGACGCCAGGAAGGTAAAGGGCAACCTCACCGTGCGCCGCGCGCGTGACGGCGAGGAATTGCTGGCGCTCGACGGCAAGACCTACAAGCTCGATCCGTCGATCTGCGTCATCGCCGACGATCACGGTGTCGAATCGCTCGCCGGCATCATGGGCGGCGAGGCGTCGGGCTGCGATGAAAACACCACCGACGTGCTGATCGAATCGGCGCTGTGGAACGAGATCAACATCGCGCAGACCGGCCGCAAGCTCGGCATCAATTCCGACGCGCGCTATCGTTTCGAGCGCGGCGTCGATCCCGCCTTCATGGTGCCGGGCCTCGAACTCGCGACGAAAATGGTGATGGAGCTGTGCGGCGGCACGCCGTCCGACAACGTCGTGGTCGGCAAGGCTTTCCCCGACGATCGCGTCATCGACTATCCGCTGTCCGAGCTGAAGCGTCTCGCCGGCATTGAAGTGCCGCTGCCGGAGGCGCGCGGCATTCTGCAACGGCTCGGCTTCATGGTGGCGGGCAACGGTCCGGTGGTGAAGATCGCGGTGCCGTCGTGGCGCACCGACGTGCACGGCAAGGCCGACATCGTCGAGGAAATCGTGCGCATCGTCGGCGTCGACAAGGTGCCGATGACGCCGTTTCCGCGCGGCGACAATCCGCGCAAGCCGGTGCTCACCACGCTGCAATCGCGCACCCGCCGCGCCAGGCGCGCGCTCGCCGCGCGCGGCATGGTGGAAGCCGTGACGTGGTCGTTCATCGCAAAGCCTCACGCCGAACTGTTTGGCGGCGGCCAGCCCGCGCTGGCGCTCGCCAATCCGATTGCATCGGATCTCTCCGACATGCGGCCCTCGCTGCTGCCGGGCCTGATCGCGGCGGCGCAGGCCAACCGCGATCGCGGGATCGACGACGTCGCGCTGTTCGAGGTCGGACAGATTTTCAAGGGCGACCGCCCGCAGGACCAGCTCACCGCCGCGAGCGGCGTGCGGCGCGGCTTCGCCTCGTCGCAGGGCCTGGGGCGAAGCTGGACCGGCGCGGCGCCGGCCAATGCGTTCGATGCCAAGGCCGATGCCTTCGCGGTGCTGGCCGCGGCCGGCGCCTCCGTGCAGGCGTTGCAGATCGCACCGGGCGGCGGCGAAAAATTTCCGGCGTGGCTGCATCCCGGCCGCTCCGCCGCGATCCAGATGGGGCCGCAGAACGTGCTCGGCTACTTCGGCGAATTGCATCCGCGCGCGCTGGAGGCGCTTCGCGCCGACGGCCCGGTGATGGCGTTCGAAGTGATCCTCGACCGCATTCCGGAAGGCAAGGCGAAGGCGACGCGCGCCAAGCCGCAGCTCGACCTGCCGGCGTTCCATCCGGTCGAGCGCGACTTCGCCTTCATCGTCGCGCGCGACGTGAAAGCGGCGGACATCGTCCGCGCCGCGCAGGGCGCCGACAAGAAGCTCGTCACCAATGTGACGGTGTTCGACGTCTATGAAGGCAAGGGCATCGATCCCGACAAGAAGTCGATCGCGATCGCGGTGACGATCCAGCCGCGCGAGAAGACGCTGACCGACCAGGAGATCGATGCCATCGCCGCGAAGATCGTCGCGGACGTGACGAAGAAGACCGGCGGCACGCTGCGGGGGTAGGTGCCCCGACGCGCCCTTTCGGCCATGCTCGGGCCCGGGCCGGGCTGCGACCACTTCCGTCGTAGGTGATTAAGCCTCAATTCGACTCGGAAACGCGCTGACGATCGTAACTTGCGCCAGAGGCGCATGCGGGACTAGCCTCCGTCATCCGTGTTCGACAGGAGGACCCCATGCTGCATCGCCGCGATGTGATGAAACTGTCCGCGCTCGGCGCTCTCGCGTCATTGACGCGCATGCCCGCCGCGCTGGCGCAGACGCCCGCGAAGGCACGCACGCGCATCGTGTTCCTCGGCACCAAGGGCGGGCCGCGCATCGGGCTCGGGCGCTCCAATCCGGCCAACCTGATCATGGTCAACGACACGCCGATCGTGCTCGATTGCGGCGCCGGCGTCAGCCATCAACTGGTCGCGGCGCATGTGCCGCTGCAATCGATCAAATACATCCTGCTCAGCCACCTGCATTCCGATCACGATCTCGACTACGGCAACCTCGCCTACAACGCCTGGGCCACCGGCCTGAAGACGCCGATCCATGCCTTCGGCCCGAAGGGCACCGAGGCGATGACCGCAGCCTATTGGGAGGTCAACAAGTTCGACATCGACACGCGCATCGCCGACGAGGGCCGGCCCGATCTGCGCAAGCTCTTGATCGCCAAAGACATCGACGCCGACGGCGTGGTGTTCAAGACCGACGACGTCACCGTCACCGCGTTCCGCACGCCGCATCCGCCGATCGTCGACAATTTCGCCTACAAGTTCGAGACGGCCGACGGCGTCATCGTGTTCTCCAGCGACACCGCCTACAATCCGAAGCTCGCCGAGTTCGCCAAGGGCGCCGACGTGCTGGTGCATGAGGCGCTCTACGTGCCCGGCATCGACGGCATCATGAAAAAGGTCACCAACGGCGCAACGCTGCGCAAGCATCTGCTGGCGAGCCACACCACCACCGAAGACATCGGCCGCATCGCCGCCATCGCGCAGCCGAAGCTCTTGGTGCTCAGCCATCTGGTGCCGGGCGACAACGATTCCATCACCGACGAGCAATGGCTCACTGATGTGAAGAAGCATTTCACCGGCAAAGCCATCGTCGCGAAGGATCTGATGGAAGTGACCCTGCCGCTGCCGGTGTAGTGTGTCGTCGTCCCTGCGCAGGCGGGGACCCATAACCCCTGGCATCTCGATTCAAAAGCAGCCTCGCAATCATCGCCGCACATCACCGCGACGACACGGCGTATGGGTCCCCGCCGGAGCCTGTCATCGGGCGGCGCTTCGCGCCGACCCGTTGGCGGGGACGACGCTGTTCCTGTTGCGTGCGCGGCGGGTCTGAATACCTTAGATCGACTGCTATGCCTTCCACATAGCACAGCGTCATGCCCGTGCTTGTCACGGGCATCCACGTCTTTCATCCACGCATCGCCAAAGACGTGGATGGCCGGGACAAGCCCGGCCATGACGACGAGTCTCTCGTATCGTCATTGCGAGGAGCGGAGCGACGAAACATTCCGGCCTTGCCCAGCGACTTTCTGGATTGCCTCGCGGAGCCTGTGCTCGGACAGCGCGAAGCACTGATCCGAGTGCTCGCAACGACGAACGGAAACGTCAGTGCGCGTGCCGCTTCTTCGTTCGCGATTTCTTCTGCGGCGGCGGTGGCTTCGCCGGGCCGATCTTTTTCAATGCGGCATCGGCCGCCTGCTCGCCGCTGTCCCATGCACCCTCGACGGTGCCGTACAATGTCTCGTGCGTCGCCTCGCCGGCGATGAAGACGTTGCCGAACGGCTCTGCCAGAATCCTGCGGCCGCCCGCCGCACCGGGCCTTGCCGCCGACATCGCGCCGCCGATCAAGGGGTCGGCACTCCAGCGCGTCGCGGCGCTGCGCTCGATCCTCGCCACCGCATCGCTGCCGAACAATCCGCCAAGCCACTCCCGCGCGAAGGCCACCATCGCCGCCTCGCCCTGCGCCGAGAGGTCCGCGCCGAATGTTCCGGCGACGTCGACCGTGCACAGCGACGAGCCGCCGAGATTGGCGACCAATAGCGCGGTGCGCGCATCCTTGCTGCGCTCGAGCACGGTCTCGTCGCGGCCGAGTCCGAGCGCATTGCCGCTCATCTGCAACGCGATGCGATCATAGCTGCCGAGCCCCAGGCCGGACGCGGCATCGAGCTGACGCTTCGGCAGATCGGGCGCAAACGCGATGCGGCTTGAAGCGAGCACATGCGTCGACACCGTGACGATCGCCGCACGCGCGGCAATCTTTCCGGCCGGCGTCTCCACCGCGACATCGCGGCTGCTCCAGACCACACGCGTTGCCGGGGTGCCGAGCGCAACCGGAATGCCCTCGCCGAGTTTTGCCAGCAATGCGCCGAGCCCCTGGCGGCAGACCGCGGCGGCATTGCGCTCCCGCAGCCGCGCGCGATCGAAGGCCGACATCCCGGAGAGGTCGTGCCCGGTCGCGCTGGCGCCAAGCACGAATTCCACCGTCGCGGCCCAATCGCCGAGATCCTTTGGCAGCGCCGCCGCGCAGGCGACATCGGTCCTGGCCCGCGCCGCCTCGTCGATGGCGCGATTGGCGCGCACCAGCGTCGCGAGAAAATCTTCCGCCTCGCCCGCGCGCGCGTTGCGGCGGCCGATGCGGATCCGCTGGCCGGGCGAGATCGGAGAGAGCTCGACAGCATTGGCGCGCGCCAGCTTCACCAGCGGATTGTCGTCGGGATTGTAGAGCGCATGCGCGCCGCGATCGAATGGGGCGGCAAAGGTCGTGGAATCCGTGACGCAGCGGCCGCCGATGCGCGGCGCGGCCTCGATGACGAGGACGCTGCGGTTGGCGGCTTTGATGCGCCGTGCCGCGGCAAGGCCCGCGGCACCCGCACCGATCACGACAATGTCAACCTCGCGCGGCAGCGCAGCGGCGGCAATGCGCGATAATGGCCAGGCCGCGAACACCGCCGAGGCCGCCAATACTGTCCGACGAGAGACCGTCATCCGAGCTTTTCTGCCATGTGGGCTTTTCTGACATTGTCGTTGCCGAAAGCTGAAGACTTTCGGGAACGCACCGGTAAGTTGCCGCATCCATTGCGGTGCGGCAACCGCCATGGTGAATCAATCGTGAGGGAGCCGCGGGTCGGCATGAACCAAATTGCAATGGCTTGCTATCATTCTTGAGAGATGCACACACACGCGGTCGGACTGAATCGCGCGGAGAGAATGTGATGGGCTTCGTGCTCGATGCCGTCGGCAAGCTGATCGCCGGCTACCTTCAGAAGGAGGTGCCGGGATATGAACCGTTCACGCCGAGCGATCCGGAAAATCTGCGCGGGGTCATCATGCCCGGCGACGTGCTGCTGGTCGAAGGCAACAATCGCATTTCCGGCATCATCAAGTATCTGACGCAGTCGACCTGGTCGCATGCGGCGCTCTATGTCGGGCCGATCAGCGGCGCGGCGGAGCCCGACGGCGAACCGCATGTGCTGATCGAGGCCAATGTCGGCGAGGGCGTCACCACCGCGCCACTGTCGAAATATTTTCCGTATCACACGCGAATCTGCCGCCCGGTGGGGCTGTCCTATGAGGACCGCACCACGGTGTGCCGCTATGCCATCAACCGCATCGGCTTCGGCTACGACACCAAGAACATCGTCGATCTGGCGCGCTACCTTTTCCCGCTGCCGATTCCGCAGCGCTTCCGCCGCCGCATGATCGCGCTCGGCTCCGGCGATCCGACCAAGATCATCTGCTCGGCGCTGATCGCACAGGCGTTCGAGGCGGTGCGCTATCCGATCTTGCCGAAGATCACGCGCACCAGGAGCCGGCAGGCGCGGCGCGAGATCCTGCACATCCGCGACTCCTCACTTTACATGCCGCGCGATTTCGACATCTCGCCCTATTTCGAGATCGTAAAGCCGACCATCGAAGCCGGCTTCGACTACACCACGCTGCATTGGGCCGACCGGCCGAAGCCGCTCCGGGAGGTAGCGGACGGCAGTGCTGGGTTTCCAGGCTCCCTGGCCACGCCGCCGCTCGTTCCTGAAACGGCTGGCGCGCCGCCGCGGCGCGCGGCTGCCGCGGAAATGAGCGTTTGAGCGCGAAACCACCCCGTCGTCGTCCCCGCGCCGGGCAGGCGGGGGGCGACGCCGAGGGTGTGGAGACAATTTCGATATGAGAATCCGGCACCGTCGGCCACGAGGGGCTGCGCGAAATTGTCGCAGTCTGCACAATTTCCACCCAAGGTTTGTTTGAAAAACAGGCAGCGCTCTTGTAAACCAGCGCGCGAGTGAAGCGGATTTGGCATTCGCCGCCGAGCCTGCGGCAACGCCGCGAGGCGAATGGCAAATCCCTAGCTTCACCAGCAGGTTACAGTTGCTGGCGGTTCTTCGCTTCCGTTTTTGCTGACGTGCCCGCCACGGATGCAAATGCCGGCAGCGAACCGCCATGTCGGATCGCGTGGAGCCTTTTGTATCCCTGTGACAACGGGGCAGGCTGTGCCTTCGGCCTGCTTCAACCGTAACACGTGTCTTGGGACCAAGGATCTGGGGGTGCTTCATGCTCGACGAAAAGCTTGAACCGATTTTCAATGAAGTGTTGCAGCGCAATCCGGGTGAGACCGAGTTTCACCAGGCGGTGCGCGAGGTGCTGGACAGCCTCGGCGCGGTGATCGCCAAGCACCCGCGCTATGCCGAGGCGGCGCTGATCGAGCGCATCTGCGAGCCGGAGCGGCAGATCATCTTCCGCGTGCCGTGGATCGACGACAACGGCAACGTCCGCATCAATCGCGGCTTCCGCGTCCAGTTCAATTCCGCGCTCGGCCCCTACAAAGGCGGGTTGCGCTTCCACCCGAGCGTCTATCTCGGCACCATCAAGTTCCTCGGCTTCGAGCAGACCTTCAAGAACGCGCTGACCGGCATGCCGATCGGCGGCGGCAAAGGCGGCTCCGACTTCGATCCCAAGGGCCGCTCTGAGCGCGAGATCATGCGCTTCTGTCAGTCCTTCATGCTGGAGCTGCACCGCCACCTCGGCGAATATACCGACGTGCCGGCGGGCGACATCGGTGTCGGCCAGCGCGAGATCGGCTTCATGTTCGGCCAGTACAAGCGCATCACCAACCGCTACGAATCCGGCGTGCTCACCGGCAAGGGCCTGACCTGGGGCGGCTCGCGGGTGCGCACCGAGGCCACCGGCTACGGCTGCTCCTACTTCGTCGAGCGCATGCTCGGCACCCGCAAGCAGGGTTTCGAGGGCAAGAAGGTGCTGGTCTCCGGCGCCGGCAATGTCGCCATCTACACCATGGAGAAGGTGGCGGAATTCGGCGGCAAGGTGATCGCCTGCTCGGATTCCAACGGCTACGTGGTGGACGAGAAGGGCATCGATCTCGACCTCTTGAAGGAGATCAAGGAGAAGCGCCGCGGCCGCGTCTCCGATTACGCCAAGGCGCGCGGCAACGGCGCCAAGTTCATTCCCGGCGGCCGCCTCTGGGAAGTGCCGGCCGACATCGCGATGCCCTCCGCCACGCAGAACGAGCTCAACGGCACCGACGCGGCGACGCTGATCAAGAACGGCGTGATCGCGGTGGGCGAAGGCGCCAACATGCCCTGCACGCCGGAAGCGGTGCACGCCTTCCTGCAGGCCAAGGTGCTGTTCGGCCCCGGCAAGGCGGCGAATGCCGGCGGCGTCGCCACCAGCGCGCTGGAAATGCAGCAGAACGCCTCGCGCGACTCCTGGACCTTCGAGGCCACCGAGGAGCGGCTGGCGACCATCATGCACAACATCCACGACACCTGCGCGCAAACCGCCGAGGAATACGGCGCCCCGGGCAACTACGTGCTCGGCGCCAATGTCGCCGGCTTCATCCGCGTCGCCGAGGCGATGCAGGCGATGGGCGTGGTGTAAAGGCGCGCGACTTCCGCCGACGCAACGGAGTCATCGCGAGCACTCGGATCAGCGCTTCGCGCTGTCCGAGCACAGGCTCCGCGAAGCAATCCAGTCTTACTTCCCTAAACACTGGATTACTTCGTCGCTTCGGTCCTCGCGATGACGGCTGAAATTTCTTCGTCATGGCCGGGCATAGCGCCTCCATGAAGGGCTTCCTCGTCATCCTGAGGTCGTTGCGGGCAAAAGGCCTCAACGCCCACAGCGTCGTCCCCGCGCAGGCGGGGACCCATACTCCGTGTCGCTTGTGATACGAACAGCGGTTGTGATCGTGGACGAACGATCTTCACAACCATAACGCCAGGGGTTATGGGTCCCCGCCTGCGCGGGGACGACAATCCTTGTGTTGTGCTTCGGTCCAAAAAAACTGACGTCGGTCAACCACCGACGATGACGACCTTCCAAATCATCCTCTTGTCTTCCCCGACTCCCATCTCTACCTCTGTATCGTTTTGCAGAGGGGACACCGCCGCCATGCTCGACGCCACCGTCAAGGCGCTGACGCAAATCCTGTCGCCGCCGATGCGCGCCATCCTGTGGCGTTCGATCGGACTCGCGCTGATCCTGATCGTGGTGCTGGCGGTGGCGCTGCAACGGCTGCTGAGCTGGCTCGCCACCTCCGGCATGATGTGGGCGGAAGCGACGCTCGGCCCCGACTATCACACGCCGCTCAACATCCTGTCATGGATGGTGTCGATCATCGCCGGCTTCGGCATCGTGTTCGGCGCGATTTTTCTGATGCCCGCGATTACGTCGCTGGTGGCGAGCGTGTTCGTCGACGACGTCGCCGATATCGTCGAGCGCGAGCACTATCCGGCGGAGCGCGCCGGCACCGCGCTGCCTTACGGATTGGCCATCAGCGAGGGCATCAAGTTCGCCGGGCTGACCCTGCTGGCCTATCTGATCGCGCTGCCGTTCGCGCTGTTCGCGGGGCTCGGCTTCATCGCCTTCTTCATCGCCACCGCATGGCTGCTCGGCCGGCAGTATTTCGAATTCGCCGCGCTGCGCTTTCGCCCCGTCGACGAAGCCAAGGCGATGCGCCGCCACTACGCCGGAACGATCTTCACCGCCGGCCTGATCATCGCCGCCTTCGTCTCGATCCCCATCGTCAACTTCGCCACGCCCGTCTTCGCCATGGCGCTGATGGTGCATCTCCACAAGCAACTGAGCGGCCCGAGGCCGGAGCTGATCGAGCCCGAGCGTAAACGAACCAGCGTGCCGACGGTGTGACCGCTACACCGTCTTCTCCGGCCACCGGCACAGATCGTTGATCAGGCACACCTCGCAGCGCGGCTTGCGCGCGAGGCAGGTGTAGCGGCCGTGCAGGATCAGCCAGTGATGCGCGTGCAGCATGAACTGCGGCGGAATCACCCGCTCGAGATTCTGCTCCACCTCCAGCGGCGTCCTGCCCGGCGCCATGCCGGTGCGGTTGCCGACGCGGAAGACATGCGTATCCACCGCCATGGTCGGCTGGCCGAACGCCATGTTGAGCACGACATTGGCGGTCTTGCGCCCGGCGCCCGGCAGCGACTCCAGCTCGGCACGGGTGCGCGGCACCTCGCCGCCGAACTCAGCGAGCAGTTTTTCCGACAGCGCGATGACGTTCTTGGCCTTGGTCCGGTAGAGCCCGATGGTCTTGATATAGTCGCGCAGCCGCTCCTCGCCGAGCGCCAGCATCTTCGCCGGCGTGTCGGCGATCGGAAACAGCTCCCGCGTCGCCTTGTTGACCCCGGCATCGGTCGCCTGCGCCGACAGCACCACCGCCACCAGCAGCGTGAACGGGTTGAGATGTTCCAGCTCGCCCCTCGGCTCCGGATTGGCTTCCTGGAAACGGCGGAAGGCTTCATGGACCTCGGCGGCGGTCCAGGGTTTGAACTTGGGTTTGGGGCTGGCCGTCCGCTTTTTGGCGGCTTTCGGCTTCGCCGCAAGAGGCGATTTCGCGCCATTGTTTCGCCGCGGCTTTGCCGCAAGAATCCCGCGGGGTTTTCCCGCCGGTTTGGCGGCGGCGATTTTCGTCCGCGGCGCGGATGGATGGGTACTTTTGGCCATGATCCGGTATAATGACAGGCCATGACCGCAGGCAACGCCTTTGATCCTATCGACAGCAATGAGCCGGAGCTGTTCTCCGCGTTGCTGGTGCCGCATCGCGCGCTGAGCCGCAAGGGCTTCATCGTGCTGATGGCGATCATCAGCGTCATCAACTTCACCGCCGGCATGATCTTCCTGTTCAAAGGCGCGTGGCCGGTGCTCGCGTTCTTCCTGCTCGACGTGCTCGCGATCTACTGGGCCTTCCGGATCAACTTCCGCGACGGCAAAGCCACCGAAGAAATTTCCGTGACGCATTCACAGCTCAAGGTCCGCCGCGTCAATTATCGCGGCGATGCCACCGAATGGGTCTTCAATCCGCTCTGGGTCAGGCTCGATCAGAAGGTGCATGCGGAGTTCGGCATCGAACGCTTGAGCCTGGTGTCGCGCGGACGCAGCCTCTCGATCGCGCAGTTTCTCGGCCCGGACGAGAAATCCAGCTTCGCCAGCGCGCTGACCAGCGCCTTACAGGCGGCGAAGCGCGGGCCGGTCTACAATCACTTCACCTGAAGCTTGTCGGAAAACGGGTGGTGTCGCGCATGGCCAAGCCCTACATCGACAGCATGATGAATCTCGCCATTCAAGAGCACCGCCTCGCCAAACCGGGACCGCAGAACGCCGCGTTGCGCGACTACGATACCGTGCGCCGCGCGATTGCCTTCATCTCTGAAAACTGGCGCGCGCAGCCGACCATCGAAGCGATCGCCGATGCCGCCGCCGTCACGCCGGACGAATTGCATCATCTGTTCCGGCGCTGGGCCGGGCTGACGCCGAAAGCCTTCATGCAGGCGCTCACGCTCGATCACGCCAAGAGCCTGCTGCGCGATTCCGCCAGCATCCTCGATGCCGCGCTGGATTCCGGTCTTTCGGGACCGGGCCGGCTGCACGATCTGTTCGTCACCCATGAGGCGATGTCGCCGGGCGAATGGAAGACCGGCGGCGCCGGCATGACCTTGCGTTACGGATTCCATCCCTCGCCGTTCGGCACCGCCATCATCATCGCCAGCGAGCGCGGCCTTGCCGGTCTCGCTTTCGCCGATCCGGGAGACGAAACGACGGCACTCGCGGACATGCAGCGGCGCTGGCCGCGCGCCGACTATATCGAGGATCACAGCGGCACGGCTGCGCTGGCGCAGCGCATCTTCGACCCGCGGCTGTGGCGCCCTGAAGAACCGCTGCGCGTCGTCCTGATCGGTACCGATTTCGAAGTACGCGTATGGGAATCGCTTCTGAAGATTCCGATGGGCCGTGCCACCACTTATTCGGATATCGCCTGCAATGTGCGAAGTCCGAAAGCCTCGCGCGCTGTCGGCGCCGCCGTGGGGCGCAATCCGATCTCGTTCGTGGTGCCGTGTCATCGCGTGATCGGCAAGAGCGGCGCGCTCACCGGTTATCACTGGGGCATCACCCGCAAGCAGGCGATGCTCGGCTGGGAAGCCGGACGAGTCGGCGCGGCGTAAGATTGACGCAGCGACCGTCTGCGCAATCATTCGTCATGCCCGGACTTGATCCGGGCATCCATCTTCAAAACAGATGGATTGCCGGGTCAAGCCCGGCAATGACACTGTAAAAGACTGTAAGGCGTTTCCCGCTTACGCCGCGAGATCGAGCACCGATGCGACGGTGGCGTCGGCATTGAGCCGATAGATCACCGGCACGCCGGTGGCGAGTTCGCGCTTGAGAATGTTCTCGGGCGTCAGCTTCTCCAGCACCATGATCAGCGCGCGCAGCGAATTGCCGTGCGCCGCCACCAGCGTGCGCTCGCCGCGCAGTACGCAGGGCAGAATCTCCTGCACGAAGTATGGCAACGTGCGTGCCAGCGTATCCTTCAGGCTTTCGCCGCCGGGCGGCGGCACGTCGTAGGAGCGGCGCCAGACGTGCACCTGCTCCTCGCCCCACTTCTTGCGCGCATCGTCCTTGTTCAAACCGGAGAGATCGCCATAGTCGCGTTCGTTCAGCGCCAGGTTCTTATGGATCGGCAGAGCCGTCTGCTCCATCTCTTTCAGGATGATGTCGAGCGTGTGCTGAGCGCGCGTCAGCGCCGAGGTGAAGGCGACGTCGAACGTCAAGCCCTGCGCTTTCAGCTTGCGTCCCGCTTCCGCCGCCTCACTGCGTCCCTGCTCCGTGAGATCGGGATCCTTCCAGCCGGTGAACAGATTCTTCAGATTCCATTCGCTCTGGCCGTGACGCACGAGGACGAGAAGTCGGTCGCTCATTCTTTCCGTTTCCATTTCGTGTTGGTGTTATCGCATCACGGCGCTGGCCGCCGGTGCATCGCTTAAAAGCGCTCCGCTAGAAATCGCTCAAGCCAAGCACATCGGCCATCGAATACAGCCCAGGCGGCTTGCCCTTCGCCCACATCGCCGCCTTGAGCGCTCCATGCGCGAAGATCATGCGATCCTCGGCCTTGTGAGTAAGCTCAATGCGCTCATAGGGGCCGGCAAAGATCACGGTGTGATCGCCGGTCACCGTGCCGCCGCGTAGCGCGGCAAATCCGATATCGCCCTCGCGCCGCGCGCCCGTGATGCCGTCGCGGCCGCGCGCGGAGTGATCCTGCAGCTTGATGTTACGGCCGGCGGCGGCCGCCTCACCGAGCATCAGGGCGGTGCCCGACGGCGCATCGATCTTTGCCTTGTGATGCATCTCGACGATTTCGATATCGAAACTCGGATCAAGCGAACGCGCCACGCACTTCACCAGCGCCGCGAGCAGGTTGACGCCGAGGCTCATGTTTCCGGCCTGCACCACGACGGCTTGCTTGGTCACGCTCTTGATGATCGCGGAATCCGACGCCGACAGGCCGGTGGTGCCGATGACATGGACCAGCCCGCGCTGCGCCGCGATCGCGACATTGGCGATGGTGGCGCGCGGCACCGTGAAATCGAGGATGCCGTCGGCATTGGCCGACAGCGACCAGAGATCCGCCGAAACCTGTACGCCGCTGGGCGGAAGGCCCGCCAGGGTCCCCGCATCCTGCCCGATCCATTCCGAACCGGGCGCTTCCAACGCGCCGGTGACGACGGCGCCCTCGGTTTCCGAGATGGCGCGCATCAGGGCGCGGCCCATCCGGCCGCCGGCACCCGCAACGATCAATCGCATTTCCGACATGGTCCGGACCTCAATGCTGTCGCGGTATAGCGGGGCCAACGCGTCCCGGCAACCAAGCCGCCTCAGGGCTGCGGCCCGTCATAGCCCTCGATCACGACGATGTCGCCCTCGGAATAGGGGGCACGCGCCTTGATCAGCGCCTGATACTCCGGCGACTCGTAGCAGGCCAGCGCGGTTTCGTAATCCTTGAACTCGATGACGACATTGCGGGAGCGCGACGAGCCTTCCTTGCTTTCGAAGTTGCCGCCGCGCACCAGAAACCTAGCGCCGTACTTGTGAAAGACCGTGCCGTTATGGGCGACATAATCCCGCTTATAACCCTCGAGATCATGCACGTCGACGCGCCCGATCCAGTACCCCTTCGCCATGGTTTTCTCCCGTCAGTTCTTTGCCTGTTGGATGTCCGCGACGATCGCATCCGCTGCCGCCTTGGGATCGGCTGCCGCCATCACCGGGCGGCCGACCACCAGATAGTCCGCACCGGCGCTGATCGCGCGGGCCGGCGTCATGATCCGCTTCTGGTCGCCGACATCGCTGCCGGCGGGCCGGATGCCCGGCGTCACCAGACACATCTTTGCTCCGGTGATCGGCTTGAGACTCGCGGCCTCCTCCGCCGAACAGACGATGCCATGAACGCCAAGCGTCTTGGCCTGTTCGGCGCGCTGCCGCACCAGATCGGACACACCGAGCCGATAACCGGCGGCCTGCAGATCGTCTTCGTCGTAAGACGTGAGCACCGTCACGGCCAGGATCTGCAGTCCCGAGCCGGCGCTGGCGTCCACCGCCGCCCGCATGGTCTGCGGATAGGCGTGCACGGTGAGGAATGTCGCGCCGAGACCCGCGACGCTCTCGACACCGCGCGCGACCGTGTTGCCGATGTCGTGCAGCTTGAGGTCGAGAAAGACCTTCTTGCCGGCATTCGCGAGTTGCCGCACCAAGGACAGCCCGCCGGCATAAGCCAATTGATAGCCGATCTTGTAGAACGTCACGCTGTCGCCGAGCCGGGCAATCATCGCCTCCGCCTCGCTCACGCTCGGCACATCGAGCGCAACGATCAGCCGGTCACGCGAAGGGATGGTCATATCAGTCATGGTGCCTCATCTGTTCCGCGACCTCGATCAATTGCCGCGCCAATGCCTTTAACATGTCGCGATCATTGCTGTGCTTGAGCCGGTCCAGATCATCGTAAGCCTGATCGGCGAACGACAGCGACAGCTGATCGGGAATGACCGTGACGCGGCAGGCGGAGAGCATCAACCGCAGCATCATCAGACAGCGCGCCCCGCCGAAACGCCCGGCCGAAGCCGATGCCAGCGCGAACGGACGCCCGCGCATCACGTGTCCCTTCGGCGCGTTGCGATCGCGCACCCGCGTCACCCAGTCGAGCGCATTCTTAAGCAGCGGCGGCGGCGAGGCATTGTATTCCGGACTGACCAGCAACACACCGTCATGCGCGCCGATCATCCGCGTCAGATCGACGGCTGGCGCCGGCACACCGGAGCGCGCCTCGAGGTCGCCGTCATAGATCGGTAAAGGATAATCACTCAGTGAAATCAGCGAAACGTCGGCGCCGAGGTCGACCAGTTCGGCCATCGCCGTTGCGGCAAGGCGCACATTGAGCGATCCGGTCCGCACCGATCCGGGGATCACCAGAATTTTCAACGGGCTCATCGTCACCGAGCCCTTTCGTACCGCGGAACGCTATCGAGAGAACGAAGCTGCATCAATCGTATCGCATCCAGCCAGGCGTCTCCGGCGAGGGGTGTCGGAAAGATCAGCCCTTGCGATACACCCAGACGCGCGCCGGCGGAAGATTCATCCAGATTCGCTCCGAGGCTTCGGTGGAGACGCCCGGCAGCGATTTGGGAATAGGCGGGGTCACCGAATAGGTGAACTGAATGAAGGGCGCTCCCGGCGTGAGCGCCGCAAAAGCATCTCGGATCAGCTTTAACCGGGTCAGCATCGGCTTGGTGACCAGCGGCAATCCGGACACGACCGCCGACGCCGGCCCCATCAGCACCTTGCTCAAGGAATCCCGCAATACATAGGCATCACCCTGCACCACCGTCGCTTGCGGATACCGATCGCGCAACAAGGCGCAGAAGCCGGGATTGTACTCCACCAAAACGAGCCGGCTCTGTTCGACGCCGTGCTCGATCAATGCATTGGTGATGGCGCCGGTGCCGGGCCCCAGTTCGACAACGGGGCCCGAGGCTGCAGCGTCCACATATTGCGCCATGGTGCGGGCAAGCACCCGCCCCGACGGCATCACCGCGCCCATGTGCAGCGGTTTTTCAATCCATGAGCGAAGAAAACGAACCTCGTCATCGAGACGGGGCGGCTTCTTCAACGCGCGCACGGATTGTTGCAGGGACATTTCGCACCCAGAAAGGGGCCAAGGTCGGTGGGATGTCAAACTCACTTCACAAAGACGTAACGCGCGCCGGGAAACCGGTCAAGCAAAACGCTTATTGTGCAGCGCTCCGGGTGCCGAAGAAGTCCTTGACTTTGGTAAAGAAACCAACGGCCTCCGGCTGAGTGTCCCCGGACGATAGCTTTTCGAACTCCGCCAGCAGTTCCTGTTGTTTTTTGGTGAGGTTCTGTGGCGTTTCTACGACCACCTGGACATACATGTCCCCGGTCTGTCGTGACCGCAGAACCGGCATTCCCTTCGACGCGATCCGGAACCGCCGGCCCGATTGGGTGCCGGACGGAACTTTTACCTTGGCCTTGCCCTTGTCGATGGTCGGCACCTCGAATTCACCGCCGAGGGCCGCCGTCACCATTGAAATGGGAACGCGGCAATGCAGGTCCGCTCCGTCGCGCTGGAAGAAGGCGTGCGAGGCCAATGACAGGAAAATGTACAGGTCGCCGGGCGGTCCGCCACGCACCCCGGCCTCGCCCTCATTAGCAAGGCGGATGCGCGTACCGTCCTCAACACCCGGCGGAATATTGACAGAGAGCGTGCGGTCCCGCGTCACACGACCGGATCCAACACAGGACGGACATGCGTCCTCGATCATCTGGCCGCGTCCCTGGCAGCCCGGGCAGGTGCGCTCCAGTGTAAAGAAGCCCTGCGCCTGCCGGACGCGTCCGGCGCCGCCGCACATCGAGCAGGTTTTCGGCTTGGTGCCGGCCTTGGCGCCGGTCCCGGAGCACGATTCACAGGTCACCGAAACGGGAATCTCGATCTGCGCGGTCTTTCCGGAAAATGCTTCTTCCAGAGTGATTTCCATATTGTAGCGCAGGTCCGCACCGCGCTCGCGGCCGCCGCTGCGGCGCTGGCCGGCCATGCCGAACAGATCTTCGAAAATATCGGAGAAAGACGATGCGAAGCCGGCGCCGAATCCGGCACCGCCGGCGCCATTGCCCTGCTCGAAGGCCGCGTGGCCGAAGCGGTCATAAGCCGCGCGCTTGTCGCCGTCCTTGAGGATTTCGTAGGCTTCGTTGATTTCCTTGAAGCGCGCTTCGCTCGCCTTGTCGCCGGGATTGCGGTCCGGATGCCACTTCATGGCCAGTTTGCGGAAAGCGGCTTTAAGACCCGCGTCCGACACCGTCCGGTCAACTTCAAGCGTCTCGTAGTAACAGCGTTTTGCCGACATCAGCGACCCCCGCTTATCCAGCAGCGGGATTGTGCCGCGCCATCCCTTGGCATGATCGACGCCCCTCGGACCCCCGGGGCGCGCCCGGGGGCAGTCTTTCTGAAACCATCGAACGACATCGCCGTCGGTCCTCGAAGGTTAGGCCGATTTCTTGCCGTTCTTGTCGTCGTCGACCTCGGTGAACTCGGCATCGACGACATCGTCATGGCCGGCGTCACGCGCCGCATCCTTAGCGGCGTCGGCCTCGGCCTGCTGCTTGTACATGGCCTCGCCGAGCTTCATCGACACCTGCGCCAGCGTGTTGCTCTTGGCCTTGATAGCCTCGGCATCATCGCCCTTCAGCGCTTCCTTCAGATCGCTGACGGCATCTTCGATGGCGCGACGATCGCTCTCGTCGACCTTCGAGCCATGCTCGGCCAGCGCCTTCTCGGTCGAGTGCACCAGCGCGTCGGCATGATTCTTGGCGTCGACCGCCTCGCGGCGCTTCTTGTCTTCGGCCGCGTTGGCTTCGGCGTCCTTGACCATCTTCTCGATGTCGGCGTCCGACAGACCACCTGAAGCCTGGATGCGGATCTGCTGCTCCTTGCCGGTGGCCTTGTCCTTCGCCGACACGTTGACGATGCCGTTGGCGTCGATATCGAACGTCACTTCGATCTGCGGCATGCCGCGCGGGGCCGGCGGAATGCCCATCAGGTCGAACTGACCAAGGATCTTGTTGTCGGCCGCCATCTCGCGCTCACCCTGGAAGACGCGGATGGTGACGGCGTTCTGGTTGTCCTCGGCGGTCGAGAACACCTGGCTCTTCTTGGTCGGAATCGTGGTGTTGCGGTCGATGATGCGGGTGAACACGCCACCCAGCGTCTCGATGCCCAGCGACAGCGGCGTGACGTCGAGCAGCAGCACGTCCTTGACGTCGCCCTGCAGCACGCCAGCCTGCACCGCCGCGCCGATCGCCACCACCTCGTCGGGGTTGACGCCCTTGTGCGGCTCCTTGCCGAACAGCTGCTTCACGACTTCCTGAACCTTCGGCATGCGCGTCATGCCGCCGACCAGAACGACCTCGCCGATCTCACCCGCGGTCAGGCCCGCATCCTTGAGCGCCTTGCGGCACGGCTCGATGGTCTTCTGAACCAGATCCTCGACCAGCGCTTCGAACTTGGCGCGGGTCAGCTTCATGGTCAGATGCTTCGGACCAGACTGATCCGCCGTGATGAACGGCAGGTTGATCTCGGTCTGCGTCGTCGACGACAGCTCGATCTTGGCCTTCTCCGCCGCTTCCTTCAGACGCTGCAGCGCGAGCTTGTCCTTGGTGAGGTCAATGCCCTGCTCCTTCTTGAACTCGGCCGCCAGATATTCGACGAGACGCATGTCGAAGTCTTCACCGCCGAGGAAGGTGTCACCGTTGGTCGACTTCACCTCGAACACGCCGTCGCCGATTTCCAGAATCGACACGTCGAAGGTGCCGCCGCCAAGGTCATAAACCGCGATGGTGCCGTTCTTCGCCTTGTCGAGGCCATAGGCCAGCGCCGCCGCCGTCGGCTCGTTGATGATGCGCAGCACCTCGAGGCCGGCGATCTTGCCGGCGTCCTTGGTGGCTTGTCGCTGGGCGTCGTTGAAATAGGCCGGCACGGTGATGACCGCCTGCTCGACCTTCTGGCCGAGATGCGCTTCCGCGGTCTCTTTCATTTTCTGCAGGATGAAAGCCGAGACCTGCGACGGCGAATAGGTCTTGCCGTCCACCTCGACCCAGGCATCGCCATTGGCGGCCTTCGAAATCTTGTAGGGGACGAGCTTCTTGTCCTTCTCGACCATCGGGTCGTCGTAGCGGCGGCCAATCAGGCGCTTGACCGCAAAAATCGTGCGCTCCGGATTGGTAACGGCCTGGCGCTTGGCCGGTTGGCCGACGAGGCGCTCGCCATCGTCGGTGAAAGCCACGATCGACGGCGTCGTGCGCATGCCTTCGGCGTTTTCAATGACTTTCGCGGTCTTGCCGTCCATGACGGCAACGCACGAATTGGTCGTACCGAGATCGATCCCAATGACCTTTCCCATGGTGTTCATATCCTTCTCGTTGCGGCAGATCAGCTGGGCCCTGACGGCGCCCCGGGCCGACCCCCCAAACATCGAATGTTCGCGATATTGCGATGGTGAGCCTCATATAGGAGGGGGGGTGTGGCCCGCAAGGACCGGATCACGGTCCGGCATACGAAAAAACGCCTGTACGACCGTCGATTTTCGTCCTTCGTCCCTGGCGCTGCCGACCTCTCGGACATGGCGCCAGCTATGGGCAATCACGCGTCGGGCGGAGCTGCAGGCAACACGTCGCACGGCCCGGCTCTTGGCAAATCCGTCGATCTGATCGACCATTGAACGGCCTCAATACCCACCCAATAGAAGCTTCATGAGACAATTCTTCCGATATCTCGCCGTTGCGCTGACCGTGCTTTGGTTCGGGCCAGCGCTCGCGGCCGATCCCGTCTACTTGCCGGGCTCCCGGCTCGGTCTGGTTCCCCTCATCGGATTGAGTCCCGCCAAATCCTTCGTCGGCTTCGAGACCGAGGATCACAGCGTCAAGGTGCTGGTCACGGAGCTTCCGGCTGCGGCTTATCGCGAGGTGGAGGCCACCTTCCGAAAGCATCCGGAAGGCGCCAACGGCATCAAACCTGAGACCATCGCCACCAGCGCGGGGGAAGCTTTCTACACGGTGGAAAGCGCCAAGGACGGGACTGCCAGCGTGCGCCGGTACTCGATGATCGTATCCGGCGGCACCTTCTCCGGATTCATCGCTGTGCAGGTGCCGGAAAGCGCCAGCAAGATCTACACCGACGATGCCATCCGGACCATGTTCGCCTCTGCCGCGGTGCGCAAGGACGTTCCGGACGAGGAGCAATTGGGAACGCTGCCCTTCAAGGTGACCGAGCGCGGCGATTTCAAATTCGTGCGGACCCTCACACCGGGCGCCGCCGTCATGCTGGCGGATGCGGACGAGACGGCCGGCGTTGAGACTGCCCCGTTCGTCGTTCTCAGTCTCGTTGGCTCGGTGCCCGAGCGGCAGGACGACCGCGTCCGTTTCGCCCAACAGGCGGCGGCCCTGATTCCGGGGCTGCGGGAAGGACGGATCACGATGTCGGAGCCGCTGCGCATCGAGGGCGCCCCCGGATACGAGACGCGCATCGACGCGCTCAGCGGCAAGGACGGGACTCCGGTCACGGTGGTCCAGTGGCTGCGCTTCGGCAGCGGTGGCACTGCAATGCGCGTGATCGGCAGCGCCCCTCGCGACCAGTGGCAGGCGGCGTTCACCCGGTTCCGGGCGGTGCGTGATGGTGTTCGGCCGCGCTAGGCAGCCTTGTTCGCCCGACCTCGCCGACGCCCCGCTTTACCTTTTGCCTGCGACCTGATTTGCTTCCGTGGTTTCTGCGGGAGGTTGAGCTATGCTGAACAGACGGCAGATGATCCTGACCACAGTCAAGACCACCGCGATGGCTGCTCTGATACCGATGGCGGCGCGCGCCGCCGGCAAGATTGCGATCGATGACACGTCCGTCCTGCTCGTCATCGACGTGCAGAACTGCTTCCTGCCCGGCGGCAGCTTGGCGGTGAAGGACGGAGATCAGGTGGTGCCGGTGATCAACCGCATCGCCAAGAACTTCGCCAATGTCGTGATGACGCAGGACTGGCACACCGCCGGGCATGTCTCATTCGCGTCCAGTCACAGCGGCAAGAAACCGTTCGAAGTGATCGACCTGAGCTACGGCAAGCAAGTGCTGTGGCCCGACCATTGCGTGCAGGGCACCGAAGGCGCCGCGCTCTCGAAAGACCTGAACATTCCGCAGGCGGAGCTGATTCTGCGCAAAGGCTTTCACAAGGACGTCGACAGCTATTCCGCCTTCACCGAAGCTGACGGAAAGACATCGACGGGCCTTGCGAAATACCTGGAGGCGCGCGGATTACAGCGCGTTTTCCTCGCCGGGCTCGCAACCGATTTCTGCGTTGCCTGGAGCGCACTCGACGCCCGCAAGGCGGGGTTGGAGACCTACGTCATCGAAGATGCCTGTCGCGGCATCGACACGCAGGGATCGCTGGCGAAAGCGTGGGCCGACATGGACAAGGCCGGCGTCAAACGCATTCAATCCAGCGATATCTCGACCTGAGCTGATCGCTGAGGGCGGCCTTCCGATGATCCGGGGGCCGCCGCTTTGTTATTCGGAGGCGGCTGTCTTGGCGCCACCTTTCGCAACGCCGACCAGCGCCGGGCGTAACACCCGCTCGCCGATCATGTAGCCGGCCTGAATCACCTGCACGACCGTTCCCGCCGGCACCGACGCGTCCGGCACCTCGAACATCGCCTGCTGGAAATTCGGATCGAACTTCTGGCCGGCCGGATCGAATTTCTTGACGCCGTTCTTCTCCAGCGCATTCAGCAGCGAGCGCTCGGTGAGTTCGACGCCTTCCATCAGGGCCTTCAATCCTGGATCGGCCGCAGCTCGCGCCTCCGCCGGCACGGCGTCAAGCGCACGCTGCAGATTGTCTGCGATCTCGAGCACGTCGCGCGCGAAACCCGTGATGCCGTACATCCGCGCATCGGCGACCTCGCGCGCCGTCCGTTTGCGCAGGTTTTCCATCTCCGCCAGCGTGCGCAACATCTTGTCACGCGCATCGGCGGCTTCCTTCTTCAACGCTTCGGTTGAACCCTCTTCGGGATCGTCGGGCATGATATATGGCTTGGACACCATCGGCTCTGCGTCCTGCGCGGACTTCTCCGGATTGTCCTTATCGCCGTTCTGCCCGTTAGGCTCAGTCATGACACTGCTTTCTCGAAATCGTCTCGAATTGAGTGGAAGATGCTGGCCGGGATATCGGTGCTTTTGACCGGAAAATCAAGGCTGGCCCGCCGGTGCGGCGCGTAGCGCAAGGCGGTCTAGCCTGCGCCCAGCATGCGGCTGACGATGCGGGCGGCATAATCCACCATGGGAATCACTCGCGCATAGTTCAGCCGCGTCGGGCCGATGACGCCCAGCACGCCGACGATGTGGCCGGCGCCGTCACTATAGGGCGCAACGATCGTCGACGATCCCGACAGCGAGAACAGCTTGTTTTCCGATCCGATAAAAATGCGCACGCCTTCGGCGCGTTCCGCGCGGCCAAGAAGATCGATCACGCCCCGCTTGCTTTCGAGATCATCGAACAGCGAGCGCACACGCTCCAGATCTTCCAGCGCGTGCAGGTCCTCCAGCAGATTGGCGTGACCACGCACGATCAACTGCCGATCCTCACCGTCACCGCCCGACCAGCTTGCAAGCCCGGCCGCGATGATTTTCTGCGTCAACTGATCGAGTTCGGCGCGGCTCTGCTCTAGTGCAGATTCCAGTTCGAGGCGCGCTTCCGCGAGCGTGCATCCCCGAATGCGCGCGTTGAGAAAGTTCGACGCCTCGATCAGCGCCGACGACGGTACGCCCGGCGGCAAATCGAGCACCCTGTTCTCCACCTGGCCGTCCTCGGCCACCAGCACCACCAAAGCACGCGCCGGTTCCAGCCGGACGAATTCAATATGCTTGAGCCGCACATTCGATTTCGCGGTCAGCACCACCGCCGCAGCACGCGACAGGCCTGACAACTGGGTCAGCGCCTCACTCAGCGCGGCCTCGACCGTCTGCGCCTTTCCGACAGACGCCAGTTGCGTCTGGATCGATTGCCGCTCCGCCTCGGACAGTTCGCCGACCTGCATCAGCGCGTCGACGAAGAAGCGCAGGCCGAGTTCCGTCGGCAACCGCCCGGCCGATGTATGCGGGGCATAGATCAACCCCAGCTGCTCGAGATCGGACATCACGTTGCGCACCGACGCCGGCGACAGCGGGATGGTGATCAGACGCGAGATATTGCGCGATCCGGCCGGCTCGCCGGTGGCGAGGTAGCTTTCGACGATCTGCCGAAAAATTTCACGCGAACGTTCGTTGAGCTGGGCCAGCCCCGCCTTCGGGGAAATCAGGCCGATCGGATCATGATGGGCCACGGGTAACTCCTTGGTCGACTGATCTTAATTTGTCCATCTTGGCGACCAGATACAAGCCGGCCGGTGGTCCGGAATGCTGCCGGCCGCCCAGCTTTGCCCAAAAGCCTTGCCGCTCCCGCCTCCGCCACCTAAAAGCTGCCGGATCAGAGCCTTCCTTCGATTTGCAGGAGAATTGCCATGCGGCCCAGCCGTCGTGCGCCGGATGAGTTGCGACCCGTTTCGCTGGAACGCGGCGTTGTCAAATATGCCGAAGGATCATGTCTTGTGAAGTTCGGCGACACCCATGTGCTGGTGACGGCGACCCTCGAAGAGCGGCTGCCGCCCTGGCTGAAAGGACAAGGCCGGGGCTGGGTGACGGCGGAATACGGCATGCTGCCCCGGGCGACACTCGAGCGCACCCGCCGCGAGGCATCCGCCGGCAAGCAGAACGGCAGGACCGTCGAAATCCAGCGCCTGATCGGCCGCTCGCTTCGCGCGACGATCGATCTGGAGGCACTGGGCGAACGCCAGATCACCGTCGATTGTGACGTACTGCAGGCCGACGGCGGCACACGAACCGCCTCGATCACCGGCGCCTGGGTCGCGCTTGCCGATTGCATCGGCTGGATGAAGGCCCGCAACATGTTCAAGAATGGCGGCAACAACGTGCTGCGGGACAATGTCGCCGCGATCTCCTGCGGCATCTATAACGGCACGCCGGTGCTCGACCTCGATTATGCGGAGGATTCCGAAGCCGAAACCGACGCCAATTTCGTCATGACCGGCGATGGCCGCATCATCGAGGTGCAAGGCACCGCGGAAAAGACACCATTCTCGCAGGACGAATTTCTCGCGCTGATGGCGCTCGCCCGCAAGGGCGTGGCAAAGCTGGTCGATCTTCAGAAAATGGCGGTGACGTAAACGCCGCCCTGGAGTTTCGCGGCAAGCCGCGTTGACGTAGGATACTGCATGCATCGGCGAATCACCGGCAAACTTGTGATCGCGACCCACAATCCCGGCAAGCTTGTCGAGATGCGCGAGCTGCTGACGCCTTATGGCATCGAGGCGATCTCAGCCGGCGAACTGAATCTCGACGAGCCCGAGGAGACCGGCGACAGCTTTCAGGCCAATGCCCGCATCAAGGCCGTTGCCGCGGCAAATGCCTCAGGGCTGCCGGCCTTCGCCGACGATTCCGGTCTCGCGGTCGATGCGCTCGATGGCGCGCCGGGCATCTATTCCGCGCGCTGGGCCGGCCCCAGCAAGGATTTCAGTGCGGCGATGACGCAGATCGAGCGCCTGCTGCAGGAGCGCGGCGCGACGACGCCGGACCGACGCAAAGCCCACTTCGTCTCGGCACTGTGCGTGGCCTGGCCCGATGGTCATCTCGAAGACGTCGAAGCGCGTGTCGATGGGACCCTCGTTTGGCCGCCGCGCGGGACCGCCGGATTCGGCTACGATCCGGCCTTCCTGCCCGATGGCCATCATCGCACGTTCGGCGAAATGACCAGCATTGAGAAGCATGGGCTGCCGCCGCTCGGTCTCGGGCTGTCCCATCGAGCACGCGCCTTCGTCAAGCTTGCGGAGATCTGTCTTGAGCCGCGCTGACGCAGACAACGCCTTCGGCGTATACGTGCATTGGCCGTTCTGCCTGTCCAAGTGTCCATATTGCGACTTCAACAGTCATGTCCGCCATACGCCCATCGACGAGGCCCGTTACGTGCGTGCCTTTGCGCGCGAGATCGAGGCAATGGCGATGCGGGCGCCCGGCCGCAACGTAACATCGATCTTTTTCGGCGGGGGCACGCCTTCGCTGATGCAGCCCCAGACCATCGGCGGCATTCTCGATGCGATCGGCCGGAACTGGACTGTCGCACCCGATGTCGAAGTCACGCTGGAAGCGAATCCGACCAGTGTGGATGCGACCCGCTTCCACGGTTATCGCGCCGCCGGCGTCAATCGCGTGTCGCTGGGCGTGCAGGCGCTGGACGACGCCTCGCTGAAGATGCTCGGGCGGCTGCATACGGCGCGCGAAGCACTCGATGCGGTTGCGATCGCGCGCGCCGCGTTCGAGCGGTATTCGTTCGATCTGATCTACGCACGGCCGGATCAGACCCCGCGCGAATGGACCGACGAATTGACATCCGCAATCTCCGAGGCGGCCGAGCATTTGTCGCTCTATCAGCTCACCATCGAGGAAGGCACGCCGTTCTTCGGCCTGTATGCCGCGGGAAAGCTGAAAACACCCGACGAGGCGGCGGCGCGGATTCTATACGACGTCACACAGGACGTTTGCGCAAAGCACGGATTGCCCGCTTACGAGATTTCAAATCACGCGCGCCCTGGCTCCGAGTGCCGGCACAATCTGGTCTACTGGCGCGGCCAGGAATATGCGGGAATCGGCCCTGGCGCGCATGCACGGCTCGATATCGGCGGGATGCGTCATGCGATCGCCACCGAAAAGCGCCCCGAAGCGTGGCTGATGCGGGTCGAGTCCAACGGACACGGCATCGTCACCGACGATTGTCTCAACCGCGAAGAACAGGCAGATGAATTTCTGCTGATGGGCCTGCGTCTCGCCGAAGGGATCGATCCGCATCGCTATGCCGCGCTTTCAGGCCGCGAACTCGACCCAGGACGAATCCTGCTGCTGCGCGAGGAAGGCGCAATCACCGTCGATACAAATGGGAGACTGCGCGTCACGCAGGCAGGTTTCCCGCTGCTCGACGCGGTGGTCGCTGACCTCGCCGCCTGAGGGCCGGGGGTTAGGCACCAAAACTTTTCGGCGAACCCGCGACCGGCTGTCCCCCGCCGGATGCAACCCGCATCACTGCGAGCCCGCGCTGATTGGTGCCGTCGGGCCGGAAACGAAACAGACCATCGATACCTGCGAAGCCTGACGGATTGGTCAGCACCTCGGTGGAGAATTTCTGCGCGCCCTGGGTCCGGGCCAGCGCCGCGACCAGCGCCACCGCATCATAGGCAAGGGTGGCGGTCCGCACCGGCTGTTGGCCGAATTTGGCGCTATAGCGCCCCGAGAACGCGCGAAAACCCGCCGGATCCGGCGCCGCGTAAAGGCCGCCATGCATCACCGCGCTGGCAAATACCCGCGGGCTGTCCCACAGTCCGGTGCCGAGCAACTGCACGCGTCGCAGATTGGCACCGGCGGCGGTCAAGGCTTCCGCGACGCCGACCACAGCGTCACCATCGTCGGCGAGGAACAAGGAATCCGCACTGCCCAGCGCCTGCGCCACATTGCGCACCGCCGCGCTCCGATCCGTGCCGTATTTCTCGAAGGCCACCACGCGTCCGCCTTTGCGGCTGACTTCCTGCTTGAACGCGGCCTCCACGACGTTGCCGTAAGCGTTCTCCGGCAGGAGTGCCGCGAAGGACCGCTTTCCCGTGCCGGCGGCGTAGTCGATGATACGGGTGACATCGGATTCCGGCAGAAAGCTCAGAAGATAGACGCCGCGGCCGGCAACGCTCGAATCCGTCGAGAAGGCGATCATCGGCACGCCGCGCGTTCGTGTCAGTTGCGCCGCCGCCGGAACGGATCCTGCGAACAGCGGACCAAGGACAATCTCTGCTCCTTCGTCGAGCGCTTGCTGCGCCCCCTGCTGCGCGCCCTGTGCACTGCCGGCGTCATCCTTGACCAGCAATTGCAGATTGGGGTTCTGGAATTCGGCCAAGGCCATCTCGGCCGCATTCTTCATGGATTGGGCAGCAACGCCGGCGTTACCCGAGGCTGACAGCGGCAGGATCAACCCGACCTTCACCTGACCCGTGCCAATGGACGCAGGCTGTTGCTGCGGGCCCGACGCCGCCGGTTGGGAGTTGCTGGTCAATGCGGATTGCACGCCCGCGCAGGCGCCAAGCAATGGGGTCCCAAGGATCAGACCGAGGGCAGCCCGTCGCGTGGCTCCCCGCTGCCGGACATCGAGATTGATCGGACCTACCATTGTACTTTCTTCCATTGACGACGCCGATCACCGCAGGTGCTGCAACGATCCGCCGAGGGGGATTAAGGCATATTGTCGGCGAATAGTTAACCGAAACAATAGGTTTATTTCACTGCCGGATGCATGACAGCGAAGGTGTGGCTTTCGACTCCATTCAGCTCCAACTGCGAAGATGCGATTTCCTGTCGGCTTCCGCGATGCTGCGCAGAAAGCAGTATCCTGCCGTTCCGATCCTGCTCTACATTATTGCGATGTCTCGCCAAGCTGCCTCATCGGATCGTCCATCGGCGCAAATGGAACCGGCTGCGCATACGTTTCTCGTCTCCCAGCAGCCGTTGTCTGCACCCAAAGCAGCGCCGGGTCTGCACCTCGTTGCCACGCCGATCGGCAATCTCGGCGACATCACCCTGCGCGCCCTTCAAACATTGGCCGGCGTCGATGTGATCGCCTGCGAAGACACCCGCGTAACCCGACGCCTGACCGAACGCTATGGCATCGCCGCAACGCTCATATCCTATCATGAACACAATGCCGCGAGCGCGCGCCCCAAAATCCTCCGCCTGCTGGCCGATGGCGCCGCGGTCGCGCTCGTCTCGGATGCAGGAACACCGCTGATTTCCGATCCCGGCTTCAAGCTGGTGCGGGAGACCTGCGCGGCCGGATATCCGGTGATGGCATTGCCGGGCCCATCTTCCGTGCTGACCGCGCTGACGCTCGCCGGCCTGCCCACCGACCGGTTTTTCTTCGAGGGATTTCTACCGTCAAAGCAGGGTGCGCGGCGCCATCGGATCGCAGAACTCATGAACATTCCGGCGACGCTGGTGATGTTCGAGTCCGGCAACCGGGTGCAGGACACGTTAATCGATCTCGCCGAGATCATGCCCGATCGCGAAGCTGCGATCTGCCGCGAACTCACCAAGCTGCACGAGGACGTACGGCGCGGCATGACCAGAGATCTGGCGCGGACTGTCGACACGCTGGAAACTCGCGGCGAATTCGTTCTGGTGATCGGGCCGCCGGCTGCGACCGAAGGCGTGATGGCCCAGCATGACTTCGACGACATGCTGCGTGCCGCCTTGAAGCGCGGCAGCGTCAAAGATGCGGTGGCCTATGCCGTCGATGTCTCGGGCCGACCGCGTCGGGAGGTCTATACTCGCGCGCTCGAGCTTGCGGACGAGGCACGCGGAGACGACGATCATGGCCCGGACTGATCGGCATTCGACATTGCCGGAACAACCGCCGCGCCAGTCCGCAGCATCGAAACCGGCGGCGCCCGAACGTATCGCGGCCTTCCGCGCCGGACTTTCGGCGGAAAGTCGCGCAGCGACCTATCTGATCGCCAAGGGTTATCGCATTCTGACGCGGCGCTTCCGCACGCCTTATGGCGAGATCGACATCATCGCCAAGCGACGCAATCTCCTGGCCTTCGTCGAGGTCAAGGCGCGCGCCACGCTGGACGATGCTGCCTATGCGGTCACGTCACGCCAACAAAAGCGCATCGTCGATGCAGCCAATGTCTGGTTGATGGCGCACCCTGAACATGCCAATTTCGACCTGCGTTTCGACGCCATGCTGGTTGCTCCACGTCATTTGCCCCGCCATCTTCCCGGAGCCTTCGACGCCAGCACCTGATGGGTTCGACAGTCGCGTTGATCAGGTTCACATACGTACTTTCCTTCCAGCAGCAAACATTCAAGCCGGACATCGAGCATGACACTGAAAGTCGCCGTCCAGATGGACCCCATCGCGCGTATCAATGTTCGCGGGGATTCCACTTTTGCATTGCTGCTGGAGGCGCAGCGACGCGGCCACGCCATTTCCTATTACACACCGGACCAGCTTTCCCTGCGAGGCAAGGATGTCGTCGCGCCGGTTCAATCCCTCAGCGTTCGCGACGAAGTCGGCAACCATTTCACGCTCGGCGAATCGAAACGGCAGAATCTGGCGGAGTTTGACGTGGTGCTGCTGCGGCAGGATCCGCCGTTCGATCTCGCTTACATCACCAGCACGCATCTGTTGGAGCGCATCCATCCGGCGACACTGGTCGTCAACGATCCCGTCAGCGTGCGCAATGCGCCGGAAAAACTGTTCGTCCTCGACTTTCCCGAACTGATGCCACCGACGCTGATCTCGCGCAATCTCGAAGAGATCAATGCCTTCCGCGCCGAACACGGCGCCGTGGTGATGAAGCCGCTGCATGGTCATGGCGGCGCGGCGGTGTTCCGCATCCTGCCTCAGGACATGAATTTCGGCTCGCTCTACGACATGTTCGCGGTCACGTTCCGCGAACCGTGGGTGATTCAGCGCTTTCTTCCTGAGGTGAAGCAGGGCGACAAGCGCATCATCCTGGTCGACGGCGAATTCGCCGGTGCCGTCAATCGCGTGCCCGCAACCGACGATCTGCGCTCCAACATGGTGCGGGGCGGCGCCGCCCGCGCAACCGATCTGACGCCGCGCGAGCGCGAGATCTGCGAAACCATAGGTCCGGCGCTGCGTGAGCGGGGCCTGTTGTTCGTCGGGATCGACGTCATCGACAATCATCTCACCGAGATCAACGTGACCTCGCCGACCGGCATCCGCGCCATCGCCAATCTCGGCGGCGCCGATATCGCCGCCTTGATCTGGGACAAGATCGAAGCCAAGCGCCGCGCCTGATTTTTCTCGATCGCCGACGCTCGGTCACATCCGTCCGCATACCACGCGTGATGGCCTTGGGTTCGATGACCAGCCCAGCGTTGCTGGTTCGCCTCCGGTACGGAGCACACGGCTCGCCGTGCTGCTGCAGTTTCAACAGGAAAGAGACATCGGCGAGGCCGGTGTAAGACCGCGGCCTGCCGTGCGATCGCATCCGGTATTTTAATACTCCTTGCAGCCGCCTTTCCATCCTGAAGCGTGGGGTGGCGTTTGTTCTCTCATTGTTCTTGCATCGGTGATGCCGCGGCAGTAGCTTTCCTGCACTTGGGGGCGAGCCATGGTTCAACGGGTCTCTACTGTTGCATTCGAAGGCATCGAGGCACGCGCAGTGGACGTTCAGGTGCAGGTCGCGCCGGGTCTGCCTGCTTTCACCATCGTCGGCTTGCCGGACAAAGCCGTGTCCGAAGCTCGGGAACGGGTTCGCTCCGCCCTGATCGCCTCCGGGTTGGCACTGCCGGCACGGCGGATCACCGTCAATCTGGCGCCCGCCGATCTTCCGAAAGAGGGCAGTCATTACGACCTGCCGATTGCACTCGGACTAATGGCCGCCATCGGCGCCATTCCATCCGACGCCCTGGCCGGCTTCACCGTGCTAGGCGAACTCGGCCTTGACGGCTCCATCGCACCGGTCGCCGGCGTGCTGCCGGCAGCGATCGGCGCCAATTCACGCGACGAAGGCCTGATCTGCCCCGCCGCATGCGGCGCCGAAGCAGCCTGGGCGAGTCCGGACATTCAGATCGTGGCGGCACAGTCGCTGATTCAGATTGCCAATCACTTTAAGGGGACGCAGATCCTCTCGCGTCCGCAGCCGCGCGTTCAGCCGCAGGAGGGCTCGCAACTCGACCTGCGCGACATCAAGGGGCAGGAGAGCGCCAAGCGCGCGCTCGAGATTGCCGCAGCCGGCGGCCATCACTTGCTGATGATCGGTTCGCCCGGCGCCGGGAAATCGATGCTTGCGGCACGGCTCCCCTCGATCCTGCCGCCGCTGTCCCCGGCCGAACTGCTCGAAGTCTCGATGATCGCCTCGGTCGCCGGCGAGATCGAAGGTGGCGCCCTCACGAGTCGGCGGCCGTTCCGCGCGCCCCATCACTCCGCCAGCATGGCGGCGCTGACCGGTGGCGGAATACGGGCCAAGCCCGGCGAGATTTCGCTGGCGCATCATGGCGTGCTGTTCCTCGACGAACTGCCCGAATTCGATCCGCGTGTGCTCGACTCGTTGCGCCAGCCGCTCGAGAACGGCGAGATCGCGGTGTCGCGCGCCAATCATCGCGTCACCTATCCAGCGCGCTTCATGCTGGTGGCAGCGATGAATCCGTGCCGCTGCGGCCATGCCTATGAGCCTGGCTATTCCTGCAAGCGCGGACGATTGGATCGTTGCACGGCGGATTATCAAGCGCGCATCTCCGGGCCGCTGATGGATCGGATCGATCTGCGCATCGAAGTTCCGGCGGTAACCGCCGCCGACCTGATCCTTCCCGCTCCATCGGAAGGGTCGGCCGAGGTTGCCGCCCGCGTGGCGGCAGCCCGCGACATCCAGCTCGCGCGCTATGCCGCAGCCGGCTTGCCGACGATCCGCACCAATGCCGAGGCCCCCGCCTCGATCCTGGAAACCGTCGCACAACCCGACGCTCAGGGACTCAAGCTGCTCCGCGATGCAGCCGAGACCATGCGACTATCAGCACGCGGATATCATCGCGTGTTGCGCGTGGCCCGTACCCTTGCCGATCTGGAAGGCGCCTCGCGCATCGGTCGCCTGCATCTCGCCGAAGCCCTCTCCTATCGGGTCCTGGCGGAAGACATTCAGCGCGCCGCCTGACTGACGCGACGAGCGCATCAACCAGACAGTAACGACTTTTATTTACGCTCTGCCAACCATACGCCCGGTGTTGTCGCGGGGCGTCAGCGTGCGGACAGCGTATCATGTCGCGTTTCAAGGTTCTTGCTTCGGTGATTCCGCTCATTCTGGCGGGGGTGTTCGCCCGCGAGAGCCTCTCCCCGCCAGCGCAGCCCTGCATCCTCCTCGGCAACACATCGGTGCAGATGGCGACTGCGTCATGGCAGCCGCAGATCCGGCTCAGCTTCACCGATAATCCCGCAGACGCGACGGTCCGCGTCCAGATTGCCGATGATCCGGCGGAGGCCGATTTCACCGTCGTCGATGACGGTGAGAGCATCGGCCCCACCGCCTGCTCCAGCACAGCCGCAACGCGCTATATCGGAGTTACCAAGATCGCTTCGGCGCTGCAGCCGAGGATCTTTCTCTCCCGTGAACCGGGAGATTTCCGCATCTTCGTACAATCGAAAACATTCTCCGCGCAGGCCGCCGCCGCCCTGGTGGTGGGCGCTGATGCCGGCCATACCCACGTCGCAGCGTCGCTTTAACGAAACGTCAACCTTGTTCGCAGCGAAGCCGCGCCTCGCGCGAACACGCAAGCACTTCGCAACATCGAAACGTCATCCTCAGCCTTACTCGTAGCGCAGGGTCGCTGTGCCTTGCCGGCGTTCGGAATCGCGGGCGCCAGGCACGCTGCGCTGTGATCGAATGAAATGCCCTTTCCGATCTTCCCGTCGAACGCGGAGAGACTCGGAAAGGGGTGCGGAGCTATCCATGGGGCGAATGTTTCGGATCAAGGCACGGCTGCGCCGCTTCGCGCGTCGGCATCCCCGCATCAATTTTATCATCCGTGCCTTTATCCTGTTCTCCGCCACGTTCGGGGGTGCCTATGGCTTTATCGCCGGAAGCCGCTCCGAAGTGTCCGGCTATGACCCCAATGCCTTCGCGATCGGCGCCAGCTTTCTCTTCGCAATCGCTTGCGTCGCTCTGGCCCTCACGAGCATGCGGTTGCGCTGGATCCGCAAAAAGCTGCGCGCCGTGACGCTGCAGAACGAAGCTCTCGTCGATCGGAACTGGGAGCTGAAGGAAGCCGAGGAGCGGGCTCGCGTTCTGTTCGAATCGCAGGGTGACCTCGTCGTCCTGCGCCAGATGGACGGCACCATCCGTTTCGTCAACGACGCCTATTGCACGCTGGCGCAGAAGTCGCGGGAAGCCCTTGTCGGCACCACGTTCGAGCTTCCGGTGCTGGAGCAGGGCAAGGTCGTCACCGACGCCAGCGGCACGCGGACGCACGATCAGAAGATCGCCACCGCGACCGGCATCCGCTGGATCGGCTGGCGCGAGGGAATCGTGCGGCCCGACGCCGGGCAACCCGCCGAACTGCAATGCGTGGGACGCGACGTCACCGACCGCGCCGAGACCGAGCGCGCGTTAAGCGAAGCCCGCGATCATGCGGATGCAGCCAGCCGTGCCAAATCGCGCTTTCTCGCGATGGTTTCGCATGAAATCCGGACGCCGCTGAATGGCATCATCGGCATGAATGGCCTGCTGCTCGATACCGAACTGACGCCGGAACAGATCACGTATGCCAAGGCGGTGCGGACGTCTGCCGAATCGCTATTGTCACTCATCGAGGAGCTTCTCGACTTCTCCAAGATCGAGGCGGGCAAGATCGATCTCGAGCAACGGCCGTTCGTGCTCACCGATCTTATCGAGAGCGTGACCGAGCTGCTTGCGCCGCGCGCCCAGGCACGCCATCTCGATATTGCCGCCGATGTCGACGAACGGATTCCCAGCGAGGTGATCGGCGATGCCGCGCGGCTCCGCCAGGTGCTGCTCAATCTTGCGGGCAATGCCATCAAGTTCACCCAGACCGGCGGAGTAGCGCTCCTCGTCGAGCGCGGCGATGCGCCGGGCGATGTCGTTTTCATGGTGCGCGACACCGGCATCGGCATCGAGCCGGAAGCGCAGGCGCGAATCTTTCAGGAGTTCGAGCAGGCCGACGAGCGGATCGCCCAGGACTACGGCGGGACCGGCCTCGGCCTCAGCATCAGCGAGCGCATCGTCCGGCGCATGGGCGGACACATCACTCTGGAAAGCGCTGCGGGCAAAGGCTCGACATTCTCATTCACGATTCCATTGCCCGGCAGCGGCGATGATGGCGGCGGCAGCAAGCAACGGGTGTTCGATATTCCCGACCTCACCGACAAGCCGGTGATGCTGGTCGCTCCGCAAACCGTCGAAACCTCTCTGATCGCCCGCCGGCTGCAACGCTGGGGCGCGCAGACCTGCACCGTATCAGACGCAATGATTGCGCGCGCGCTGCTGCCGGAACGTGCGTGGCACGCGATCCTGATCGATGCCGCGCTGGAACAAGCCACGGCGACCGCGCTCGCGACTGCTGCCCTGCCCCATGCGGTGCATCGTATCATCATGTTCACGCCGGCCATGCGCCAGGACTACCGCAAACCGTCGCGCCAGAATTTTACCGGTTATCTGGTGAAGCCGCTGCGCGCAGTTTCTCTCGCGCATCGCTTGGGCGCGCCGCCGGAATCCGCGGGCGCTGAGATGGCGGGCGACGACATGGCCGAGGAGCATGCTCCCGCTCCGGCGAGCGAGCCGGCCGCGCCACCGCGCCGCGGACTTTCAATTCTTGTCGCCGAAGATAACGACATCAATGCCCTGCTGATGCGATCTCTGCTCTCGCGCCTCGGTCATCAGGTTGTCGTCACCACCACCGGCAATGCCGCGGTGGAATCCTGGCTGGCGGCCCAGGCCGCGGAAACACCGTATGATCTCATACTGATGGACGTCCAGATGCCAGAGCTGAACGGCATCGAGGCGACCAGGCGGATCCGCAGGCGCGAGGCCGAACAGGCCGATGCTCACACGCCGATCGTTGCATTGACCGCCAACGCCCTGTCCGAAGATCGCGATGCTTGCTTCGCGGCCGGCATGGACGGCTTCTTGGTCAAACCGCTCGACCGCGAAAAGCTGGCCGAAGTTCTGTCTGCACTTGGGCCACGGCATCTCGCGGCCTAAGGCCTCCGGCAGCCTGACTCACCGCCGTGTCATGCACCGCTCATGCGAATGTCACATGATTGTTGGATGCGGATGATTTGTCACCTCCACGACCGCTGCTGTCCGATTCGCGAAGGCTGCGGTCAAGAGGTTGGCGATGCAGAACACCGAGCGCGGATTTCCAAAACAGCCCCTGATCCATCTGCTTCGGGGCCAACAGGCGGGCGCGCTTGCGGCCAATGCGTTCATCCGGCTCAAGCCGCAAACGATTTTCCCAGCTCTCAGCGAACCCGCTCATGCCGTATCGCTCGGCCGCCTCGGATCGCTCGAAGCCCGCCTTGCTCGGGACAAACGCGACGTGAGGCGGGCACAGAAGCTTCGCTACAAGGTGTTCTACAAAAATGGCAGCGCCATTGCCGACGCAACGACGTTGTTGGCACGCCGCGACAAGGACACCTACGACAAGGTCTGCGATCATCTGCTGGTGATCGACCACGATGCGCCGCCGACAATGAGCGGCAAACCCCGCGTCGTCGGCACCTATCGGCTGCTCCGGCAGGAGATCGCGGAGCGTCATCACGGCTTCTATACTGAGAACGAATTCGACATCTCCGGCCTGATGGAACGGCATCCAGAACTGCGCTTCGTCGAACTCGGCCGCTCCTGCGTGCTGCCGGATTATCGCAACAAGCGCACCGTGGAACTGTTGTGGCAAGGTATCTGGAGCTATGTGCGTCAGCATCAGCTGGACGTCATGATCGGATGCGCCAGCCTCAACGGCACCGATCCCGACCGGTTGGCCCTGCCGCTATCCTTCTTGCATCATTTTGCCGCTGCGCCGGCCGCTTGGCGCGCCGGTGCGCAGCATTCGCGCCGCGTCGAGATGAACCGCATGGCCAAGCAGGATATCGATCCCAAGGCCGCCCTGCGTGAGTTGCCGCCGCTGATCAAGGGATACCTGCGGCTCGGCGCCCATATCGGCGACGGCGCGGTGATCGACGACCAGTTCGGAACCACCGACGTTCTGATCGTGCTGCCGGTCTCGGCGATCAAAATGCGCTACATCGAGCACTTCAGCGCTGACGCAGCCTAGTGCCACTCATCAGAGCCGTCGCAAAGCGACGGTTTCGACGACGTGATCGGCGCCTTTCTTGAGGATCAGCGTGGCGCGCGGGCGTGTCGGCAAGATATTATCCTCGAGATTGGCGAGGTTGGTGCGTTCCCAGATCGCCAACGCCGTTGCCGTCGCTTCCTCATCGGATAGCAGCGCGTAGCGATGAAAATAAGATCGCGGATCGTGAAACGCGGTATCGCGGAGCGCCAGAAAACGTTTGATGTACCAGTTCCGCAGGACAGGTTCGTCCGCATCGATATAAACGGAGAAATCGAAGAAATCCGACACGACCGGAATTGCCTTGCCGTCACGCGGCAGCTTGCCGGTTTGCAGAACATTGACACCCTCGACGATAAGAATGTCGGGGCGATCGACTTCGATCCACTGGTTCGGAATGATGTCGTAGGTCAGATGCGAATAGACCGGCGCGCGCACTTCACGCCGCCCGGCCTTGATGTCGCTCAGGAAGGCCAGCAGCTTCTGCAGATCGTAGCTTTCAGGAAAGCCCTTCTTCTGCATCATGCCCTGCCGCTCGAGCACGGCATTGGGAAACAGGAAACCGTCGGTCGTGACCAGATCGACCTTCGGCCGCGGCGACCACCGCGCCAGCAGGGCTTGCAGCACGCGGGCGGTCGTCGACTTGCCGACGGCGACCGAGCCCGCCACGCCGATGATGTAGGGGACCTTGCGATCCTCGATGCCGAGAAACTGCCGTTGGGCGACATAGAGCCGCTGTGTCGCATCGACATAGATCGACAGCAGCCGCGACAGCGGCAGATAAATATCCTCCACCTCATGAAGGTCGAGGCGATCATGCATCGAACGCAGCGCCGCGATTTCGTCGGCGGCCAGCGTCATCGGCATATCGTCGCGCAGTTTGGCCCACTGCTGCCGCGAGAAAATCCGGTAGGGGTTATATTGCTGCTCCAGCCGCGCATCCATGGCGCCGCCTCCCTGGGCTCAGTCGCGTTTGCGCGCGGCTTTCTCTTCCAAACCCGACATCGACGTCCGTTGCGCCAGCACGGCTTCCACCTCGTCCAAGGTCACGCCGCGCGACTTCAGAACCACCAGCAGGTGAAACACAAGGTCGGCGGTTTCCGCGATCAGGTGGTCACGGTCGTTCTCGACGGTCGCGATCACCGTCTCGATCGCTTCCTCGCCGAGCTTCTTGGCGCAATGCTCCGGTCCCTTGTCCAACAGCTTGCGCGTATACGACTTATCACCACCGGATGCCGCACGGGCATCGATGATCGCTGCAAGATCGTGAAGAGTGAACTGGGCCATAGCGGCGCCTTTTTAACATTTCCGGCAGGGCGGCGGGAGCGCAAAGTCCGGCGTTGGTTTACGGGTCGAGCCGCATTGGCAGACCGGCGCGCATCATATGCTCCTTGGCCTCGCGGATGGTGAACTCGCCGAAGTGAAAGATCGAAGCCGCCAGCACCGCCGTGGCGTGCCCGGATCGGATTCCTTCAACCAGGTGGTCGAGATTGCCGACGCCGCCGGATGCAATCACCGGGACGGGGATACCATCGGCAACGGCGCGGGTCAGTTCGATATCGAAACCCGCGCGCGTGCCGTCGCGATCCATCGACGTGAGCAGAATTTCACCAGCTCCGAGCGACACAACCTCCTGCGCATATTCGATGGCGTCGATGCCGGTGGATTTGCGCCCCCCATGGGTGAAAATCTCCCAGCGATCGGCCCCGCCGGCGCGCTTGACGCGCTTGGCGTCAATGGCCACGACGATGCACTGGTCGCCGAATTTTTCCGCCGCTTCCTTGACGAACTCGCGCCGGGCGACGGCAGCACTGTTGATGGACACCTTGTCCGCGCCGGATTTCAACAATGTCCGGATATCGTCCACCGTCCGCACGCCTCCGCCGACCGTCACCGGCATGAAGCAGGCTTCGGCCGTCCGACGGACGACATCGAGCATGGTGCCGCGGTTTTCATAGGTCGCGGTGATATCGAGAAAGCACAACTCGTCAGCGCCCGCCGCGTCATAGGCGATGGCCGCCTCCACCGGGTCGCCGGCATCGCGCAGATCGACGAAGTTGACGCCCTTGACGACGCGGCCGTCTTTGACGTCGAGACAGGGAATGACGCGGACCTTGAACATCGCGAACTCCTAGGCAGCCCGCGCATCGCGGATCAGCGCCAGCGCTTCGGCAGGATCGACCCGGCCGTCATAAAGCGCACGTCCGGCGATAGCGCCCGCCAGCTTGCGGGCGCGCGGCGACAGCATGGCCTTGATGTCGTCGATCGAAGCGAGGCCACCGGAGGCGATCACCGGAATCGAAATGCTGTCCGCCAAAGCAATGGTCGCCTCAAGATTGAGGCCCTTGAGCAAACCGTCGCGCGCGATGTCGGTGAAGATGATCGCGGCGACGCCGGCATCCTCGAAGCGCCGCGCAATCTCCAGCGCGGTGACTTCCGACGTCTCGGCCCAGCCTTCAACAGCCACCTTGCCGGCGCGCGCATCCAATCCCACCGCGACCCGGCCCGGAAATTTCGCCGCCGCATCCTTGACGAACGCCGGATCGCGCACCGCAGCGGTGCCGATGATCACCCGTGTGATGCCCTTCGCCAGCCACGCTTCGACGGTGGCAAGATCACGAATGCCGCCGCCGAGCTGCACCGGCATGGTGACGACCTTCAACATGGCCTCGACGGCCTGCGCATTCATCGGCTTGCCGGCGAATGCTCCATCCAGATCGACGACGTGCAGATACTCGAATCCTTGCGCGGCGAAGCTTTGCGCCTGCGCGGCGGGATCCACATTGAACACGGTGACGCGCGCCATGTCGCCCTGTTGGAGGCGCACGCACTGGCCGTTCTTGAGGTCGATCGCGGGAAAAAGAATCACGGCTTCCACTTCAGAAAGTTGGCGATCAGCGCCAGCCCGAAGCGCTGACTCTTCTCGGGATGAAACTGGGTGCCGATCGCGGTGTCCTTGCCGACCATGGCAGTAACAGGGCCGCCGTAATCGGCGCGCGCCAGCACGTCGCCTTCGTTCGCCGCATTGAGGTGGTAGGAGTGCACGAAATAGGCGTGGCGCCCTTTTGGCCCCAGCGGCAGCCGCTCCAGCACCGGATGCTCGCGCACGACATCGAGCGTGTTCCAGCCCATGTGCGGAATTTTCAGGCTCTCGTCGCGCGGCGCGATCTTCTCGACATCGCCGCCGATCCAGTCGAGGCCGTCGGTGGTGACGTTTTCCTTGCCGCGCGTCGCCATCAGCTGCATGCCGACGCAGATGCCGAAAAATGGCCGCGCCTTGACGCGCACGGCTTCCGTCATCGCCTCGATCATGCCGTCGAGGGCGTCGAGACCCTTGCGGCAGTCGGCGAATGCGCCGACCCCCGGCAACACGATGCGGTCAGCGCGAAATACAAGATCGGGATCGCGTGTGACCGCGACGTTCTCCGGTGTCTCCATGCTTCGCGCCGCCCGCTCGAACGCCTTGGCAGCAGAGTGCAGATTGCCGGAGCCGTAATCGATGATCGCGACGGTCACGTCGAGCCCCCCGGTTGTGGAAACAGGCCGACGATACCAGGCGACGCCGGCGGCCGCGAAAACGACTGTCCGGGCACGTTGCGGGTCGGCGGCGGACTACCGCGCTCGACCGTCATCGAGTCTTCGGCCAGATCGCGCTCACGCGCGGCCCAGCGTTCGAAGAAGCGCCGTTCGGCATCCTGCTCGTCGGTTGCGACGACTATATCGAGCTGCCGCCACTTGCCGCGCGACAGAGTCCAGCGCCGCAAGCTCGCCGCCTCCAGTCCCATCAGGAGCGCCAGCAGCAACAGCACGCAGAGGCTGACGCCAGTGCCGACCCGCGAGAATCCGAGGGCAATACTGACGCCCGTCATCAGCACGACGTAACCGACCAGCGCCCACCACAGCCGATGATACAGCAGCCATAAGCCGCCAAAGACAAAGGCCCAGACATGGATGCCATCGCGCACGAAGACGACGCGGTCGCCAATGGCACGAATGTCAGCATCCGCCGTGCGGGGTGCGTGCACTGTATAGATTCGCATCACTTGCCTCCGACGGCTGTGCGCTCAGCCGCCAAGCTGCCCTTTCGTCGATGGCACTTCGCCGGCGTTGCGCGGATCGATCGCGATCGCGCTGCGCAGCACCCGCGCCAGGCCCTTGAAACAGGATTCGGCGATATGATGGCTGTTGTCGCCGTACAGCGTTTCGACGTGGAGCGTGACGCCGGCATTGATGGCAAATGCATTGAACCATTCGCGCACCAGTTCGGTGTCGAATTCGCCGATCTTGTCGCGCGGAAAGTCCGCCTTGAAGACCAGGAAGGGACGACCGGAAATGTCGATCACCACGCGCGTCAAGGTCTCGTCCATCGGCATATGGATGGACGCATAGCGCTTGATGCCCGCCATGTTGCCCAAGGCCTGCCTGACCGCCTGTCCGAGCGCGATGCCGACATCCTCTGTAGTGTGGTGATAATCGACATGGAGATCGCCCACCGCCTTCACGGTGAGATCGATGCGCGAGTGGCGAGCCAGCAGATCGAGCATGTGATCGAAAAAGCCGATTCCGGTCGCAATCTGGGATGCGCCGGTGCCATCGAGGTTCACGGCGATCTCGATGTCGGTTTCGTTGGTCTTGCGCTTGATCGTGGCAGCCCGCATGGCGAGAGCTCTCCGCATCCTAAAAACGCGTCCTTTTAACAGGCGGATGCCGCCTTCGCTACTGCGGGAAATGGGGTTTTTGCGACGGATCGGCCATATGGTGACTGAAATCGACCAATCCGCCGCAATTGCAACCCCGCCCCGCCGCGCCTAAATCAGGGCTCTCGAAAGGATCCTCATGAGCGCATCACATCTGGTTTCGGCGGACGGATCGTCCCACGGCAACGGCATGATTTGGCACGGCACCACCATTCTCACCGTCCGCAAGGGCGGCAAGGTGGTGGTCGGCGGCGACGGGCAAGTTTCCATCGGCCAGACCGTCATCAAATCCAATGCCCGGAAGGTCCGAAAGCTCGGCAAGGGCGACGTGATCGGCGGCTTCGCCGGCGCCACCGCCGATGCGTTTACGCTGTTCGAGCGCCTGGAAGCCAAGCTCGAGCAGTATCCGGGGCAACTGACACGCGCTGCGGTTGAGCTGGCCAAGGACTGGCGCACCGACCGCTATCTGCGGCGGCTGGAGGCGATGATGATCGTTGCCGACAAGGAGGTTTCGCTGGTCTTGACAGGGACCGGCGACGTTCTCGAGCCGGAAGGCGGCGTGATGGCGATCGGCTCCGGCGGCAATTATGCGCTGGCCGCGGCCCGCGCGCTGGTCGACAGCGACAAGGACGCTGAAACCATCGTGCGCCGCGCGCTGGATATCGCCGCCGACATCTGCGTCTATACCAACCGCAACGTCACTCTCGAAACCCTGACAGCCTGACCGAATGACAGACTTTTCCCCCCGCGAAATCGTTTCCGAACTCGACCGCTTCATCGTCGGGCAGAAGGACGCCAAGCGCGCCGTCGCCATCGCGTTGCGCAACCGCTGGCGCCGCATCCAGCTGACCGGCAGTCTGCGCGACGAAGTGCTGCCGAAGAACATCCTGATGATCGGCCCGACCGGTGTCGGCAAGACCGAGATCGCGCGGCGGCTGGCGAAGCTTGCGGGCGCTCCGTTTCTCAAGGTCGAAGCCACCAAGTTCACCGAGGTGGGCTATGTCGGGCGCGATGTCGAACAGATCATTCGCGACCTGATTGAAGTCGGGATTGCACAAACCCGGGAGCGCAAGCGCAAGGATGTGCAGGCCCGGGCGCAGGTCGCCGCTGAGGAGCGCGTGCTTGACGCGCTGGTCGGCAGCAATGCCAGCGCCGCAACGCGGGATTCCTTCCGGCGCAAGCTGCGGGCCGGTGAGCTCAACGACAGAGAAATCGAGATCGAGGTGCAGGCCTCGGGCGGCACGCCGATGTTCGAGATTCCGGGACTGCCCGGCGCGCAGGTCGGAGCGATCTCCATCGGCGATATTTTCGGCAAGATGGGTGGTCGCACCAAGACCCGGCGCATGACCGTGGCGGATTCGCACGAAATCCTCGTCAACGAGGAATCCGACAAGCTGCTCGACAACGACCAGGTCGTGCAGGAGGCCATCAGCGCTGTCGAGAACAACGGCATCGTCTTTCTCGACGAGATTGACAAGATCTGCGTCCGCGATGGCGTGCGCGCGGGCGACGTCTCCCGCGAAGGCGTGCAGCGCGACCTGCTGCCTTTGATCGAAGGCACCACCGTGTCGACCAAGCACGGTGCGGTGAAGACCGATCATATCCTCTTCATCGCGTCCGGCGCGTTTCACATCGCCAAACCCTCCGACCTGTTGCCGGAACTGCAGGGCCGCCTGCCGATCCGCGTCGAATTGAATGCCCTGACGCGCGACGACATGCGCCGCATTCTCACCGAGCCGGAAGCGTCCCTGATCAAGCAATATATCGCGTTGATGCAGACCGAAGGGGTGACGTTGGAGTTTTCCGACGATGCCATCGATGCTCTTGCCGATGTGGCCGTTGCGGTGAACGCAACCGTCGAGAATATCGGCGCCCGACGCCTGCAGACGGTCATGGAACGGGTGCTGGACGAGATTTCGTTCGTCGCTCCGGATCGCCACGGTGAAACCATCCGTGTCGATTCCGGCTACGTGCAGAAGCACGTCGGCGACCTGGCGAAGAACTCGGACTTGAGCCGGTTTATTCTGTAGCGCTATCGCGCGCGGCGCACGCGCACGTAAAGCGCACCTGCGCCGCCGTGACCGATATGCGCCTGCTCGAAGCCGACGACGAAGACGCGGAATTCGGGCAGCGACAGCCATTCCGGCACCTGCCGACGCAACACGCCGCGTTCGGATTCAGGTCCGGCAGTGCGGCCCTTGCCGGTGACGATCAGCACGAACCGGAGCCCGTCGCCGCTGGCGCGCTGCAGGAAATGCAGCAATGCCCGATGCGCCCTCGCCTGCGTCATGCCGTGGAGATCGAGCCGTGCGTCGATCTCCAGTCGTCCGCGCGACAGGTGCGACCGCTCGCGCCGGCCCAGCGGCGCGAGCGGCGGGACCGACGGCTGATTTGGTCGCCGCGCGGGCGTCGGCACCGATGACGGGTGGGTTGCCGACGCCGTCGGCTTGGTGGATTTCATCGTCCTAGCGACCGCTGCCGCTGTCTCGCCTTCGGCCACGGCAATGCGAGCTTTCTTGCGCAGCGGCTTCGTTTGTTTCGTGACGCTGTCCCACAGCGCACGCTCGTCCTCGCTCAACAGGCGCCGGCGGCCCGGTGCTGGTGGCGCTTCCGCTGCGCTCTCGTTCGATGCGCGACGCTTCATTGACGACTCCGCTCGCGGCGGTGATGGCGCGACGACGATTGCGGCGGCGGCTTCGCCGTATCTTTTCGCCGGGCCGGCGGCAGCGGCATGGTGCGTCCGGCGGCAACCGGGTCAAGGCTGGCCGGCACCAGGATGGCAAACCGAGCATTATGGCGTAGCCGCCCGGCGATCTGCGCGGCTTCGGCACCTGCCCCGAAATAAAGGTCGGCACGCGCCGGACCCACAATCGCCGAGCCGGTATCCTGCGCGATCATCAGCCGCCTGAACGGCGTCTGCGCATTCGCCGCGCTGATCGGCAAGGTGCCTTCGATGAAGAACGGCGTCCCGTAGACATGGAGTGCCTTGTCCACAGCGATGGAGCGGCCCGGCGTCAGCGGCACTCCTTGGGCGCCGACCGCCTCGTCATGGTCCGAAAGCTGAACCTCGCGAAAGAAGACATAGGAGCGATTCTGCCGGCGTAGTTCCTTGGCACCGTCGGGATTAGCTTCCATCCATTGCCGGATGCGCTGCATCGACATCTCCTCGCGCGGAATGATGTTGCGATCGAGCAGGATGCGGCCGACGGGCGTATAACGATAGCCGTTGTGGGCGTCATAATTGATGCGGATGGTTGAACCGTCCTCAAGACGAACGCGGGCCGAGCCCTGAATCTGCGTGAACAGCAGATCGGTATCGTTCTTCAGCCAGCAGATTTCGAGACCGCGACCAGCGATCGCACCGTCCTCGATGGCGGCGCGATCGTAATAGGGCACCAGCTTGCGCCGGCCGATCTTGCGAAACACCTCGCCGCCATTGGGAAGGCCGGTATCGCTTTGCTTGAAGCCGCGGACGAACAGATTGGAAGGACGACGGTACACCGGCACAGTATAGACGTCGGTACGGATCCTTGATCCATCGATGATCGGTTCATAGTAGCCGGTGACGAAGCCTGCCTCTTCGCCGAGCTTCGAAATCCAGAGCGGACGGAAGTGCTGCTCGAAGAACCGGCGCGCCGCGGTGTCGGTCCCGATGCGCGCCGACCTGGCGGCACGGCATGGCGCGCGCAAGGAATCGCCCAGGGCCTTCGTCACAGATAGTGACGCACGCGAGGCCAAGACCGGCTTGCAGCTTTTGCGGAAAGTTTCGAACGCCGCCAGATGATCGTCGTCCTGCCAGCCCGGCATGGCGCTCCAGGTCGTCGGCGCATATTGACCGCCGGCGATCTCGATCGGCCAGACTCGCGGATGCTTGGGATGAACAGGTTTCGCGACGGCCGGAGCCGAGAACAGTCCCAGCGCCGTGGCCACCACCACAAGCGCCGCAGCGCTCGGCATCAGCCGCCTTGCACTATTGCGCGCTTCCCGTCCCAACCAGCTTCCAGTTCGGATCGCGGGAATTGACGTCACGGGCAAACGTCCAGACATCGGTGATATCGGCGACCTTTTCCGGATTGCCGTCCACGATCACCCCCGTCTTGTCGCGCGTGACCGAGATCATCTGCGAGACGAAGCGCACCGTGATTTGGCTGATGCGATCGCGCACCTCGGCGCTGACCAGCTCGGCCTTGTCGATCGAGACAAAGCGGGTGTCGGTCTTCTGCTCGTTCTTCTCGCGGGTGCGGATCACGCTGTCGAAGCTGTCATAGACATCGGACGACAAAAGATCCTTCAGAGCACGCCGGTCGCCATTGGCAAATGCCAGGACGATCATCTCATAGGCACTGCGGGCACCGCTGACAAAGTGTTTTGCATCGAAGGACGGATCCTGCGCCGCGATCGCGTCGAGGCCTGACGCCAGCGACGAACCCGGCTCGGCAAATCCGGCCCAGCGGTTGCCGGTGGAGGCCGCCTCGCCAGCCGGAGCGGCCGGAGTCTGATCGATCACGGTGCCTGGCACGGGCACGATCTTGCCATCCTGCGCACCATTGAAGACGTCGCGCGCGGCACGATCCAGCGGGGGCCGCTCGCTCCCGGTCCGCTGCCCGAGCACATTGCGCAGACGCAGGAAGATAAATACTGCCAACGCCAGAAAGATGATGGTGTAGATATCCACGTCGTTCGCTTTCCAAATCGCTCAGTCGTGCCCTGGATTGCCAGGTTCAGGAAGTCCGCCGGGCCGAGGCTCGGTCGCAGCCGATCCATATCATGTAGGGACCGGATGCGGCTGCGCCAATGGCACCTTTTGGCACAGAGAAATGGATATCCCGACGATCCGCCGGCCCGGTAGTCCTTTCGAGATCGATCCACCACTTGAAATTGTAACGCTTTTCCCGGCGGAGAGGAAATTGATATCGCCGGAACGCGTCCTCGCCTGGAATTCCCGCGCGAGCTGGCTGCCCGCCCGGGAGTCGGCCGCCCTCCTGCTTGTCGAGTATGGCAGGGCTATGATAGCCACACGCCGACGCGGCAATTTGCCCCTTGTTCATGCTTGGGCGCGAACGGGCTGCCAATCGGTTCCAATCAGGCCACATGCTTCAGGAGAATGACTATGGCAAACGGCAACGGCAACCCTCCCGAGGCGGCCCCTCCCCCACAGCTCAACGTCCTGGCCCAATATACCAAGGACCTGTCGTTCGAGAACCCCAACGCGCCGAAGTCGCTGGGGCCGCAACAGCAGCCGCCGTCGATCAACATTCAGATCAATGTCGGCGCCAACAATATCGCCGAGAATGAATACGAAGTCGTGCTCTCGATCGAAGGCAAGGCCGAGAACCAGGGCACCGTGATGTTCAACTTCGAACTCGCCTATGCCGGCGTGTTTCGGGTGCTGAACATTCCTCAGGAGAACCTGCATCCGCTGATCATGATCGAATGTCCGCGGCTGCTGTTCCCGTTCGCACGCGAGATCATCGCGACGGCGGTGCGCGACGGCGGCTTCCCGCCTTTGATGCTGGACCCGGTCGATTTCGTCGGCCTGTATCGGCAGAACATGGAGCGCCAGGCCGAGCAGATCCGGCCGAGCTAAGCGTCAGGCCGAGACCCGGTCCTTCGTTTCATCCGCAACCGGCAGCGCACTTTGTGGCGCGCTGTCGGTATATTCATGCCAGATCGGCTTATCGCCGAGGGTCGCGATGAATGCGCGATGCGCTGCGCGATCGTCCTCGCTGACACGCGGTTGCAAGGGAATCGGGCGTTGCCGTCGAGGCGCGTCGCTCGGGCCGACGCTGTGGGAAAGACTGGTTTCGGTCAGAATCAGCTGCGACTGCCGTGCCCCGATCAGATCGATGTAGACTTCCGCCAGCAGCTCGGCGTCGAGCAATGCGCCATGCTTGGTGCGATGTGAATTGTCGATCGCATAACGCGAGCAGAGATCGTCGAGCCTGTTCGACACGCCCGGATGCTTGCGCCGGGCCAACAGCAGCGTATCGACGAGCCGATCGCGCGGGATCACCTCCCGCGAAATGCGGCTCAGTTCGGCATTGATGAACCCGACGTCGAACGACGCGTTGTGAATGACGAGCGGGGAATCGCCGATAAACGCCAAAAATGCATCGACGATTTCGGCGAATTTCGGCTGCCCTGCGAGAAATTCGGTCGAGAGCCCGTGGACCGCGAAGGCTTCCGCCGGCATGTCCCGCTCGGGATTGATGTAGCAGTGATAGACCTGCCCGGTCGGCATGCGGTTGAAGATTTCGACGCAGCCGATTTCCACCAGCCGGTCGCCGCGCAGCGGATCGAGCCCCGTGGTTTCGGTGTCGAGAACGATTTCGCGCATGGATGCCGTCCCTGTGCGGCGAATCAGGGTCGCCGCCGTGGCATCTTAGCAGCCTGTTCAAGGATTTCTCGTACGCGAAGGCGCACCGGCTCCAGGCCGTGCGAGGTATCCACGATAAAGTCGGCACGCCGCCGCTTTTCGGCATCCGACATCTGTCGCGCCAGAATGGCGTCGAGCTTCTCCTCGGTCATGCCCTCGCGCGCCAGGATACGCTTGCGCTGCACGTCCGGTGCTGTCGTAACCACCACCACGGCATCGACGCGTTTGTCGCCACCGGTTTCGAACAGCAACGGCACATCCACGACGGCCACAGGCGCGCCGGAGCGCTCGGCCTCTTCCAGAAACGCCTCGTGATGCCTGCGCAACATCGGATGCACGATGGCTTCGAGCCGGTTCATCGCCGCGGGGTCGTGAACCACCTTCGGCGACAGCAATGTGCGGTCGACGCGGCCATTCACCGTCGTTCCCGGAAACGCCGCTTCGATCGCCGCCGCCGCCTCGCTCTCATAGACGCGGTGAACGGTCGCATCGGCATCGTAGACCGGCGCGCCGGCCTCGGCGAACAACTGCGCCGTGGTGGATTTTCCCATTCCGATCGACCCGGTCAATCCGAGCACCCGCATCGGCGTCTCTCCGTGATTCAAAAGGTCAAAAGCCCTTCGCTGCGCAGGAATGCCAGCAACGGCAGCAGCGGCAGGCCGAGGATCGTAAAGTGATCGCCATCGATCCGCGCGAACAGATGGATGCCGATCCGCTCGAGCTGATAGGCGCCGACGCTGTTCAACGCCGCCGCGCCAGCCGCATCCAGATAGGCGTCGATATCGGCAGGCGTGAGCGGGCGCATCGTCATATGCGCCACCGCGACATCGGCGAACAGCACCTGCCCGTCCCGGACCACCGCCACCGCGGAATGCAATTGATGCGTCTGCCCCGCGAGCGCCTGCAGCTGCGCCGCGGCCTGCGCGCGACCCGCCGGCTTGCTGAAGCGCCGATCGCCAAGCGCCAGGGTCTGATCCGCGCCGATAACGTAACGCCCCGGATGTGATTCAGATACCGCAGTCGCCTTGGCGCGTGCGAGGCAATCGGCAACCGCCCCCGGCGCCACCAAGCCGGAATCCGCCTCGATCGCGCGTTCATCGAGCGACGCGGGCACGGCGTCGAACGCAAGTCCCGCCGCAGCAAGGACCTCCTGCCGCGCCCGGCTTTGCGACGCAAGGATCAAAGGGGCCTGACCCGGCTTCAACATGATGGCAGGACCGGTCATTCCAGTGTCCGTTGACGTTGCCGGTCGGCATAGAGCTTGATCACCGCCGCAGCCGTTTCTTCGATCGAGCGCCGCGTGACGTCGAGCAGGGCCCAGCCATGTTTTGCACTGAGGCGCCGCGCCGCCGCCACCTCGTCCGTCACCGATTGCTTATCGGTGTAGATGTCATTGGCTGAATGCGCCCCGATGCTGAGCAGCCTATTTTGCCGAATCTGGATCAACCGTTCGGGCGTCGCATGCAGGCTGACCACCAACGGTCCCTTCAGATTCTCCAGTTGAGACGGAATCGGAACGCCGGGGACCAGCGGCACATTTGCGGTGCGGATGCCGCGGTTCGCCAGATAGATCGACGTCGGTGTTTTCGATGTTCGCGAGACGCCGACGAGCACGACGTCGGCTTCCTCGAGCCCTTCGACGTGCTGACCGTCGTCGTGCATCATCGTATAGTTCAGCGCATCGATCCGCTTGAAGTACTCGGCATTAAGGGTGTGCTGAGCGCCGACGCGACCGGTGGTCGTGGCTCCGAGATAGGCGTGAAACAGCTGCATCACCGGGCCGATGATCGACAGGCTCGGTATATTGATTTCGTTGCACTTGGCTTCGAGGCGCTCGACGAGATCCTTTTCCAGCAGCGTGAACAGCACGATGCCGGGGGCTTCCTCAATCTCCGCAAGGACGCGGTCAAGCTGTTTCTGGCTGCGAACCAGCGGATAGACATGCTCCACCGCCGAGACATTGGCGTACTGCGCCGCCACGGCCCGCGCCACGGTGATCAGCGTTTCACCGGTGGAGTCCGAGACCATGTGGAGATGAAAATAGTTGCCCGTGGTCGGCACGTTAACGGCCCAATCCTAACATTTGCATTCCCATCACAGCAGACATCCTTCAAACGCGAGGATGACAGGACGGCTCCTGAATGGACATCGTGAGCTTTGGATTTGATAGCGACGTCCTGACTTCGCCGCGAGATGACGAGCGAATATCAAATCCAATCCACGCTGTGTGTTCTGTGAATCGATGTGGAAGATTTACGAGAAATTGACCATTAGCCCCGGGCCTCGGGATAACCGCGATTGTTCTGCACAGGCGTGCCGGCGGGGACACGGATCCGATGCACTGGGGATTTTAGCGGGAACAACCCGATTTGTCGCTTGATAACTTCGCGGGTGCGGCCATCCAACCGATTGAAAAGCCGACAGATCTTATCTTCTCACCCGCGCGCTTGAAGAGCGGTGATAAAGCTGGCGGATATCCGGGATAAACCGGGACAGTGTTGTTCGGGCGCAATTCACGCTCACCCAGACTCAAACTTAAGAATCTTTAAATATTGATTTGGATCAGGCCGTCTTGCGGATATGCATTGGACGTATCGACCGCCGCCCTTCAACAGTGTTCGCGAACGGGACTTCGTTCCAGAAGACTGCTGAATTTCCCTTGGGATCCGCATTTGAGACTTGCAGATGTACGAATGGATTAAAGCCCTCCATGTCATCGCCGTGATTTCCTGGATGGCGGGCATGCTCTATTTGCCTCGGCTGTTCGTGTATCACTGCGCGGCGGAGATCGGCTCGCAGCAATCCGAAACCTTCAAGGTCATGGAACGGCGCCTGCTGAAAGGCATCATCAATCCGGCGATGGTCGCGACCTGGATTCTGGGCCTCTATCTGGCCTGGAGCGGACACTGGTTTCTTAGCGGCTGGTTCCACGTCAAATTCTTCCTGGTCCTGGTGATGTCCGGGATTCATGGCCTATTCACCCGCTGGGTGCGTGAATTCAGCCAGGACAAGAACACCCGCAGCCAGAAATTCTATCGAATAATCAATGAGGTGCCGACTGTCCTCATGATCGGGATCGTGGTCATGGTGATCGTCAAACCGTTCTGATCCCGAGACCTTCGGTCGCGGTGCGCGCTTCGGCATCTTGCGCCCGGGCGGCTGATTTTCTATATTCGTTCCATCCCACCCCACGTAGGCGGATGTGGTTGCAGCCCGACACCGAGTAAGGTGCCGGCCGCCACATCGGGTTTGAAGCCCTTCCGGCACCTTCCTTGCTTCAGATCTGCGGAAACGCTGTCAGGCATTCCGCATTCGAAAGCCACCTTCGATCTCTCTCCGATTTTTTCTACAGGACCACCCCCATGCGGGAAATGAAACTACAGGACCTCAAGGCTCAGACTCCGGGCGAACTGGTAACGCTTGCGGAAGAGTTGGGAGTCGAGAACGCCAGCACCATGCGCAAGCAGGAGCTGATGTTCGCGATTCTCAAGCAGCTTTCGATTCAGGAAATCGACATCATCGGCGAGGGTGTCGTCGAGGTGCTGCCGGATGGCTTCGGCTTTCTGCGCTCGCCGGATGCCAACTATCTGCCAGGTCCCGACGACATCTATGTTTCGCCATCGCAGATCCGCCGGTTCGGGCTGCGCACCGGCGACACCATCGAAGGCCATATCCGCAGCCCGAAGGAAGGCGAGCGTTACTTCGCGCTGCTCAAGGTCAACACCTTGAACTTCGAAGACCCGGAGAAATCCAAGCACAAGGTCAACTTCGACAATCTGACGCCGCTCTTTCCGGACGAACGCTTTAAGCTCGAGCTCGATGATCCGACCCGCAAGGACCTGTCGCCGCGCGTCATCGATATCGTCGCGCCGATCGGCAAGGGTCAGCGCGCCTTGATCGTCGCGCCGCCGCGCACCGGCAAGACCGTGCTGATGCAGAACATCGCACACTCGATCACGGCCAATCATCCGGAATGCTATCTGATCGTGCTGTTGATCGACGAGCGTCCGGAAGAAGTCACCGATATGCAGCGCTCGGTAAAGGGCGAGGTGGTGTCCTCGACCTTCGACGAGCCGGCGGTCCGCCATGTCCAGGTCGCGGAGATGGTGATCGAGAAGGCCAAGCGCCTGGTCGAGCACGGCCGCGACGTTGTCATCCTGCTCGATTCGATCACGCGTCTCGGTCGCGCTTACAACACCGTTGTGCCGTCATCGGGCAAGGTGCTGACCGGCGGTGTCGATGCCAACGCGCTGCAACGGCCAAAACGGTTCTTCGGTGCCGCGCGCAACATCGAGGAAGGCGGTTCGCTGACCATCATCGCCACGGCGCTGGTCGATACCGGCAGCCGCATGGACGAAGTGATCTTTGAAGAATTCAAGGGCACCGGCAACTCGGAACTGATCCTCGATCGCAAGGTCGCCGACAAGCGGACCTTCCCGGCGATCGATATCGCCCGGTCCGGCACCCGCAAGGAAGAACTGATCACCGATCCGCAGGTGCTCAAGAAGATGTATGTGCTGCGGCGCATCCTCAATCCGATGGGCACTATGGACGCGATCGAATTCCTGCTCGACAAGCTGCGCAATACCAAGAACAACAGCGAGTTCTTCGATTCGATGAATACGTGACTCAGTCAGTCGCACGCGTTGAAACACAAGGGCCCGCGAGAGATCGCGGGCCTTTTTTGCGCAAATCTGTTCTGCATCGCATGATGCCGTCGATCACGATGCCGTCGATATCGACCTTTCCTTCGTCATGGCCGGGCTTGTCCCGGCCATGACGAAGGAAATGCCAATTTCGATTACTAAGGGAATGAGTTTAGGTCGTCACATTCCCGGGACCATGGCTGTTAGGTTGATGTTCGTTCAGCAACGAGTTCGATCAATGCCTGCGCCGTCGTCACCGGCAGCGAGCAGCTTTGCTGGCGGCAGACGAACGCTGCCGCGCCGCTGACGCTGTCCGCCTTGGCGCGCGCGAGATGCTGCTGCGGCAGCAGCTCGGCGCGCGGCGTATGAAGCACGATGGTGGTCGCGTGCGGCAATCTCCGCGCAGCGGTCACAAGCGCATCGGCTTCAGCGCCGTCGCCGACCACAACGATTTCCGCGCCGGTGAGATGCAGATCCAGCGCGTTCAGCAATGAGAGATGGCCGAAGACGTTTTCGACGGCGCGCGGAAGCAACGCCGCGAACAGGGCGTCGGTCTTGGTTCGCCAGCGCTCCTCGCCCCCGAGCACCGCAAGCCGCACCAGATTCTGCGCGATCATGCCGTTGTGATTGGGAATGGCGTCGTCGATGGTCGCATGCGGACGCACGATCAGCCCTTCCGCATCGTCGGCCGTGAGGTAATAGCCGCCGTGCGCGGCATCGGCGTAGTGGCGATCCAGCAAATCCTGCCACGTGATGGCCTGTCGCAGGAACGACCCCTCGCCTGTTGTCTCGTGCAGCGCCAGCGCCGCGCGGATCATCGCCGCATAATCCGATGCGAGTCCGGGAATCAGAAGCTGACCGGCGCGCCACGAGTGACCGAGCCGGCCATCGCGCGTCATGCCGGTCGCTATGAAGTCGAAGGCCCGGCGCGCGAGATCGAGCCACGCCGGTTGCTCGAACGCAACAGCCGCATGGACCAGCGCGGCGATCATCAGGCCGTTCCAGTCCGCCAGCACCTTGTCGTCGAGACCGGGACGCACACGGCCTGTGCGGCGCGCCAGCAGCCTGTCGCGCAGGATCTGCATCCGTGCGTCATCGTCCATACCGAGATCGATGGTCTTGAGACGATTGGGAATGTTGTGGCCCTCGAAGTTGCCTTCAGCCGTGATGTCGTAACGCGCGGCGAAATCGGCGGCGTCGCGCGTCCCCAGCGCCTCGGTGATTTCCGACAGTGACCAGACGTAGAACTTGCCTTCCTCGCCTTCGGAATCGGCGTCGAGGGAAGATGCGAATGCCCCTTCCGCCGTCGTCATCTCGCGCATCAGCCAGCCGACGGTTTCAGTTGCGCGCTGCACATAGAGCGGATTCGGGGCGCGCGCGTGTTCGAGCGCCAGCAGATCGAGCAGCTGCGCGTTGTCGTAGAGCATCTTCTCGAAATGCGGCACCAGCCATTTTTCATCGACGGAATAGCGCGCATAACCGCCGCCGAGATGATCGTAGATGCCGCCCTGGCTGATATGCGTCAGTGTCAGGTTGGTCGTAATGAAGAAGCGCTCGTCGCCTGTGCGCGCGCCGCCGCGCCACAAGAATTCCAGCATCGCGCATTGCGGAAATTTTGGCGCGCCGCGCAGACCGCCGTTCACCGGATCGGTGGCGCGCGCGATCGACACCGCGGCGTTGTTCAATTCGCCGACGCCCAGTTGCGCGGCGGCGTTGCTGCGCGAACGCTCGGCAAGCTTGCTCAGCAGCGCGTCGCGGTTCTGCATGATCTTGTGCGGCTCATCGCGGTAGAGACGCGCGATGGTATGCAACAGGTCGGTGAATCCGGGGCGGCCATACTGCGCCTGTTTTGGAAAATAGGTGCCGCCCCAGAACGGTTCGCCGTCAGAGGTGAGAAACATCGTCAGTGGCCAGCCGCCCTGCTCGCCCAACAGATGCAGCGCATTCATGTAGATCTGGTCGATGTCCGGTCGCTCCTCGCGATCGACCTTGATGTTGACGAACAGCTCGTTCATCACCTTTGCGGTCGCCTCGTCTGCAAAGCTCTCATGCGCCATGACGTGGCACCAGTGGCAGGCGGCATAGCCGATCGAGAGCAGGATCGGTTTGTTGCTGCGCTTGGCCTCAGCCAGCGCTTGCGGACCCCATGGCCACCAGTCCACCGGATTGTGCTGATGCTGCAGCAGATAGGGACTGGTTTCGCGCGACAGCCGATTGGCGTGGCTTGATGGAGCGGTCATGGTGCGGCCTTTCGGACAGAGTTGCGCGTCGCGTTGATACAGGAGTTGCGCCGGATATCGTGCCTGTTGAATAGATAGGCGATGGATCCGCGTGAACAAACCATCTTCGCTCTCTCGTCCGGCCGCCCGCCGACGGCCATCGCCATTGTCCGCGTTTCGGGCGCGCAGGCGGGAACGATCGTGGATGCGCTCAGCGGGGAACGACCGCCGCCGCGCCGCGCGACCTTTGCGCGCTTGCGCGATCCGCAGGGTGAGGCCATCGATGATGCGGTAGTGCTGTGGTTTCCCGGTCCCGCCAGCGCCACCGGCGAAGACGTCGCCGAGTTTCACGTCCACGGCGGACGCGCGGTGCTGGCTGCGCTGTTTGCCGCGCTGGCACACTTCAAGGATGTGCGGCCGGCGGAGCCCGGCGAATTCACGCGCCGCGCGTTCGAGAACGGCAAGATCGATCTCACCGAAGCAGAAGGTCTCGACGACCTGATACACGCCGACACCGACAGGCAACGGCGGCAAGCCTTGCGGCAGCTGCACGGTCTGCTCGGCGACAAGGCGCGCCATTGGCGGCAGCAGATCATCGATGCGGCTGCGCTGGTGGAAGCGGGCATCGACTTCGCCGACGAAGGCGACGTGCCGGAACAACTGCTTGCGCCGGCGCTGGCGAAAGTCGCAAAGCTGAAAGACGAGATCGAGCAGGCGCTCGCGGCATCGGCGCGCAGCGAACGCCTGCGTGACGGACTCGTGGTGGCGATCGTCGGCGCGCCGAATGTCGGCAAGTCGACGCTGATGAATGCCTTGGTGCGGCGCGAGGTGGCGATCGTCTCACCGCATGCGGGAACGACACGCGATGTGATCGAAGTGCAGCTCGATCTCGACGGCTATCCGGTGACGCTGATCGATACCGCGGGCATTCGCGACACCAGCGATCCGGTGGAGCAGGAGGGCGTGCGGCGCGCCAAGGCGCGGGCAGGGGACGCTGACCTCGTCCTCTGGCTGACAGAAACTGACTCAGTGGCCGAGCATGATGGACTCGACCTGCCGCGCGACGTGCCGTGCTGGCTGGTGCGCAACAAGCTCGATCTGACACCTGTTTCGGCGGCCGAACAAGAGGCCGGGAATCTTGCGGCAGGACGAAAGTTGTTTGATGGCGGCATTCGGGCGGGCGTGGCGGAGCCGGCACGCTGTTTTGCGATCTCGGCCGCACGCGGCGACGGAATGCCGGAACTGATCGGGGCGCTGCAGTCCTTTGCGGGACAGTATTTCGCGGTCGGCGAGAGCGGCCTGGTCGCGCGGACCCGACATCGGGAATTATTGCGCACCGCGGCTGATTTGCTGCATCGCAGCATTGAGGCGAGGGAGCTGGGGGAGGAATTGGTCGCCGAGGAACTGCGGGGGGCGGCGGTCGCGCTCGGTCGACTGCTGGGGCGCGTCGACGTCGAGGACCTGCTCGATGTGATCTTTCGAGATTTTTGCATCGGAAAGTAGTAAATATATAGAAATAATATTTAATTCATTTCTATATAGTCGTTTCGGAAGTTGCGGATTATAAGTCATACCTTCGCCGGCTGGCCCATCTTTGAGCTGTGCAGTTCAGCCTTTGGGCTAATCCGGCAAACGAAGGTCTCCCATCCCGAGGCACTGAGGCAGGCGAGCGATCCGGTTTTGGCCCGCTCTCGTCTCTGGAGAGTCCTAGTATCGCCTCTGAAGAAAGGCTGCAAAGCGCCCGCTGGTGAGTTCTCGACCACACTGCTGATGCACGGCTCAGCGTCAGCGGCCGGGATCCGGCGGTGGCAGCGGGTTGCCTTGCTGCCTCGCAAGCATGGTCCTGAGAGGACCTGGATTGGCGGTTCGCTCGCGGCAGGCCTTTCATCAGGACGGCGGACCTGTTTCAGCGGCAACGCCGCTGGTCGCCGGCAACATTTCACGTGAAACACCGTGCTCGCGACTGGCCTCGCGTTTCACGTGAAACACCACGTGGGCCAAGCGGGCCGCCTCAGCGAAGCGCAGCAAGACATCGGCCACCGGCGCGATTTCCGCTTTTCGCCATGCCGCTCTCGCGATAAAACGCCGCTCGTCCAATTCAACCGCAAGGCGGACACGCTTTTGGCAGACGCATTCGATGTCATCGTGATCGGGGGCGGGCACGCCGGCTGTGAAGCCGCGGCGGCGGCCGCGCGCATGGGCGCACGCACCGCGCTGGTGACGCACCGCTTCGACACAGTCGGCGCGATGTCGTGCAATCCGGCGATCGGCGGGCTGGGCAAGGGCCATCTGGTGCGTGAGGTCGACGCGCTCGACGGGCTGATGGGCCGGGTGATCGACCGGGCCGGCATCCAGTTTCGCATGCTCAATCGTCGCAAGGGGCCGGCGGTGCGCGGGCCGCGCGCGCAGGCCGACCGCAAGCTCTATGCGGCGGCGATGCAGGCGGCGATCCGCGACACGGCCAATCTTTCGGTGATCGAAGGCGAGGCGGACGATCTGCTGCGCACCGACGGCCGCGTCAGGGGAGCCAGGCTGGCCGATGGCCGCGAACTGACCACCGGCGCGGTCGTCGTCACCACCGGGACGTTTCTGCGCGGGCTGATCCATCTCGGCGAGCAGAGCTGGCCGGCGGGCCGGGTCGGGGAGGCGCCGTCGCTCGGCCTGTCGAAATCGTTCGAGGCGGCCGGCTTCACGCTGGGCCGGCTCAAGACCGGCACGCCGCCGCGGCTCGACGGCCGCACCATCGACTGGGGCGCGGTGGAAATGCAACCCGGTGACGATCCGCCGGAGCCGTTTTCGACGCTGACCGCGCGTATCACCGTGCCGCAGATCCAGTGCGGCATCACCCGCACCACGGCGGCGACGCATGAGGTGATCCGCGCCAACGTGCACCGTTCGCCGATGTATTCCGGCCAGATCAAGTCGACCGGGCCGCGCTATTGTCCCTCGGTCGAGGACAAGATCATGCGGTTCGGCGACCGCGACGGCCATCAGATCTTTCTGGAGCCGGAAGGGCTCGACGATCCGACCGTCTATCCCAACGGCATTTCCACCTCACTGCCGGAGGATGTCCAGCGCGCGATCGTCGCGTCGATCCCGGGGCTGGAGAACACCCGCATCATCCGGCCGGGCTACGCCATCGAGTACGACCACGTCGATCCGCGCGAGCTGGAGCCGACCTTGCAGACCCGCCGGGTGCCGGGGCTGTTTCTCGCCGGGCAGATCAACGGCACCACCGGTTACGAGGAGGCGGCGGCGCAGGGCATCGTCGCCGGGCTCAACGCCGCGCTGCTGGCGGGCGGGGGCGACGGAATCGTGTTCGATCGCGCCGACGGCTATCTCGGCGTGATGATCGACGATCTGGTGACGCGCGGCGTCACCGAGCCGTACCGGATGTTCACCTCGCGCGCCGAATATCGCCTGACGCTGCGCGCCGACAATGCCGATCAGCGGCTGACCGACAAGGGCATTGCGCTCGGCTGCGTCGGGGCGGACCGAACTGCGCATCATCGTGCCAAGATGGCGGCACTGCAGGCGGCGAAGCGATTGGCACAATCGCTGGCGATCACGCCCAATGAGGCGGCGAAGCACGGCCTCAACCTCAACCGCGACGGCCACCGCCGCTCGGCCTTTGAGCTACTGGCCTATCCGGAAATCGGCTGGGCGGATGTGAGCCGCATCTGGCCGGAGCTGTCGGCCATCGACCCATCGATTGCCACCCATGTCGAGATCGACGCCAAGTACGACGTCTATCTCAAGCGCCAGGTCGCGGATGTCGAAGCGTTCCGCCGCGACGAGGGGCTGGTGCTGACCGGGGTCGACTACCGCATCGTGCCGGGGCTCTCCAACGAGGCGCGCAACCGGTTGGAAAAGGCACAGCCGCGCACGGTCGGGCAGGCGGGGCGGCTCGATGGCCTGACCCCGGCCGCGCTCGGTATTCTGGCCGCGTATCTGCGCCGCGAGGCGCGGAAGAAGGCTACTGCCGGCGTTGCGTGAAAGTGTTTCACGTGAAACGGGCAGGCGGACGGCGCGAACGGCCTTCATTCCTGGCCTAAAAATGCGCATTGAAGTTTCGGCGTCGTGATGGCCGGATTTATTCCGGCCATCCACGTTCTCGCGGAACAACCGGTCGAACCGGGAAGCCCGGGAGACAGGTCTGCGAAGCAGCACCGTTCTTCATTGGCGATGCCCTGATATGGCAACGGAGAGGCCGATTGAGCGCGAGAGCGCCCACGCATCGCCCGGCCCGCTCCCTCTCCCGCTTGCGGGGGAGGGTTGGGGAGGGGGCGACATGTTCGAAGGGTTTGTAGGCCGAACTGACGGTAGCCCCCTCTCTGTCTGTCCCCGCAAGCGGGAGAGAGGACCAACCCGCGTGCGCTTTACTCGGCTGAGAGGCAACCTTCCGTCATTGCGGTTACCCGGATCCCGCCTGAGAGAATTGTCACGGATGCGGAAGGATTCCCTTTCCCCGGCGGGGAGAGGGAGTGCGCATCATTTGTGCAAGCGGTTCTGCCGAAACGAAAACGCTCTAGCCGCGCTGACGCGCATCCTCAACGCATGATGGTTCCTCTCGAGCACGGAGCGCAGGCTCTGCGGAGAAATGTGGTCGTTCTAGGGCGCCATGAATTGCTTCGCCGCTTGCGCAGCTCGCGGTGACAGGGAATAAGCCTTGATCCTATGTTGGCCGTGCTGCGAGTCGGACTCATCGGATCGGTGCCTCTTTGAATCCTGGAAAGTCCTATCCCGCCATGGCGAAAGCAAGTCATCACGTCGCGATCGCCGACCTTGTCGCCGACAAGGCGGCCGCGCTTCGCCTCACGCCTGTTTCACGTGAAACAGAGGCGCGGCTGGACCGTTATGCCGCGTTGCTGCTGCAATGGCAGGCCACCACCAACCTTGTGGCGCCCTCCACTCTGTCCCAGCTCTGGACCCGCCACATCGCCGATTCGCTGCAGCTTATCGACCTCGCGCCGCACGCGATGCGCTGGGCCGATTTCGGCAGCGGCGGCGGATTCCCCGGCGTGGTGCTGGCCTGCGCGCTGGCCGAGCGCGGCGGGCGGGTCGATCTGGTCGAGCGCGTCGCCAAGAAGGCCGCGTTCCTGCGCGAGGCGCTGCGGGTGACCGGCGCCAGCGGCGAGGTTTTTCCAAAGGACATCGGGGATTATGTGGATAGCGTCAGCGCGGCGCCCGATTGCGTCACCGCGCGGGCGCTGGCTCCGTTACATCTGCTGCTGGGCTATGTCGAACCCCTCGTGCGGCAGGGCGCGAAAGCCTTGCTGCTCAAGGGCCAAGATGTAGAGTCAGAATTGACGGAAGCTACTAAATATTGGAAAATTGAACCGATCTTGCATCGGAGCCGCAGCGGCGGCGAGGGCTGGATCGTCGAAGTCAATCACATCGAGGCGGTGGCGCCGCGTTGATGTTGCAGTGCAATATGGCGTACCGATGACTGTGATGGACGAGACCTATCAAGAGCTTAGGGGTGATGCGACGATGCCGCTCGGACATCCGCGGATCATTTCGCTGGCCAATCAGAAGGGCGGCGTCGGCAAGACCACCACGGCGATCAACCTCGGCACCGCGCTGGCGGCCATCGGCGAGCGGGTGCTGATCGTCGATCTTGATCCGCAGGGCAACGCCTCCACCGGTCTCGGCATCGACCGCCGCGACCGCCGCGCCTCGACCTATGACGTGCTGACCGGCGAAGTCTCGCTGCGCCAGTCGGTGGTGCCGACGGCGGTGCCGCGCCTGTTCATCGCACCCTCCACCATGGATCTCTCCGGGCTCGAGCTTGAGCTCGGCCACACCCGCGACCGCGCCTTCCGGCTGCGCAATGCCATCGAGGCGCTCAATACCAACGTCTCGCCGGAAGCCGACTTCACCTATGTGCTGATCGACTGCCCGCCGTCGCTGAACCTGCTCACGGTCAATGCGATGGCCGCGTCGGATGCGATCCTGGTGCCGTTGCAGTGCGAGTTCTTCGCGCTCGAAGGCCTGTCGCAACTGCTGCAGACGGTGGAGCAGGTGCGCTCGACGCTCAATCCGGACCTGTCGATCCACGGCATCGTGCTGACCATGTACGACTCGCGCAACAACCTGTCGAACCAGGTGGTGGCGGACGTGCGGCAGTTCATGGGCAAGAAGGTCTACGAGACCATGATCCCGCGCAACGTGCGAATTTCGGAAGCGCCGTCCTACGGCAAGCCGGTGCTGGTCTACGATCTCAAATGCGCCGGCAGCGAAGCGTATCTTCGATTGGCGACGGAAGTAATCCAGCGCGAGCGCGAGTTGCGTTCGGCGGGGTGAGGCGCTGACCTGTGATCCTTCGAGGCGCGCAAGAGCGCGCACCTCAGGATGACGACACAAGCACAGCGTCATCCTGAGGTGCGAGGCGTTCTTCACGCCGAGCCTCGAAGGATGATTGAAACGCGACGCGCTCACAGCGCGGCACGGACTGCTCTCTCCCCCGCAAGCGGGAGAGGGAATGAAGGCAACACTGTTTTGAGTACGGAGTAATCACGCGTGAATCCAAGGGAGCTGGCGATGGCCGAAGAAACCCGTTCGCGATTGGGACGTGGCCTGGCGAGTCTGATCGGCGATGTCGGCGGTGAGGCCGCGCATGTCGAGCGGCCGCGCGCGCAGCGCAAGGTGCCGATCGAATTCATCAAGGCCAATCCGCGCAACCCGCGCCGCACCTTCGCCGAAGCCGAACTCAGCGAGCTCGCGGAGTCGATCAAGCAGCGCGGCGTGATCCAGCCGATCGTGGTGCGCGCAGTGAAAGGCGCCAATGATCGTTTCGAGATCATCGCCGGCGAACGGCGCTGGCGCGCGGCGCAGCTCGCGGGTCTGCATGACGTGCCGATCGTTCCGGTTCAAGTGAGCGACGGCGAGGCGCTGGAAATCGCCATCGTCGAAAACGTGCAGCGCGCCGATCTCAACGCGATGGAAGAGGCGCTCGGCTATCACGCGCTCGCCAATGAGTTCAAGCACAGCGCCGACGATATCGCGAAACTGGTCGGCAAGAGCCGCAGCCATGTCGCCAACATGATGCGGCTGACCAAGCTGCCGAAGGATGTGCAGGAGCTGATTTCAACGGGGCAGTTATCGGCGGGCCACGCGCGCGCGCTGATCAACGTGCCGGATGCGTCGAATGCTGCGAAGCGCGTCGTCGCCGAGGGCCTCAGCGTGCGGCAGACCGAAGCGCTCGCGCATGAAGAAGGCGCGCCTGAGCGCAAGAGCATGAAGCCGCGCAGCGCGTCGTCTTCGCCGAAGGACACCGATACGCGCGACCTCGAAAAGCGCGTCAGCGATGCGCTCGGATTGAAAGTGACGGTGACGCATCGCGATCCCGGCGGCACCGTGCAGATCCACTATAAGGATCTCGATCAGCTCGACGATGTGATGCGCCGGCTGGAGCAGGGCGGGTAGGGCGCGGGGATCGCGGTTCTTGGTCGTCCTCGCGACGGCGAGGACCCAGACTCCCTGGCGCATCTGTTTTGAATTGAGTGCCGCCGCGCAGGTCTTTCGCCATCACAAACGCAGGGGCTATGGGTCCCCGCGCGGGGACGACGCTGTGCCGGGACTATGCGTGGAGATGACGGCGGCGCGCGCGGAGTGCATGAATCAGCAATTCAGAAAAGCCGTCATGGCCGGGCTTGTCCGGGCCATCCACGTCTTCCTTGCTGTGATGCCGCCAAGGCGTGGATGGCCGGAATAAATCCGGCCATGACGGAGAGTCTGTGATCGCCGCGAAGCGCGCTGCCGTTGGACGACTTGCTATCCCCGCCGCCGCGCACTCGCCGCGATCACCAGCAGCGCGCGCTGGGCGATGCTCGCGGCGAGCGCCGCCTGCTTGCGCGAGTCGAGGGCGGCGGTGGCGAGTTGATCCATCACCTGCGCGAGGCGCGCGGCGTTGAAGTTGCGCAGCGCCGCTTCGACGGCGTTCTTGCGCGAGAAGTGCAGGCGGGGGAATCCGCTTTCGGCAGCCGTTGCTGGCGACGCGCCTTCGTCCATCGCGAGGCTCGCCTTATGCAGCGCCGCCACATGGCGCTGCGCGGCCGAGATGATGAGGCCGGCATAGGTGCCCGCCGCCATCGCCTTGGCGAATTCGCTTTCGACCTTCGCAGCATTGCCGGCGAACGCGGCATCGACGATGGGATCGAGCTTCAGATCGGACGCGTCCGAAATCACCGCGGCGACGTCGTCGAGCGTCACCTCGCGCGTGCCGTGGGCATAGAGCGTCAGCTTGCGCAGTTCGTTGCGCGAGGTCTGGCGGTCGCCGCCCAGCGATGCGATCAGCGTCGCGCGCGCGTCCGGCGTGATGCGCAGACCGGCGGCGCGCAATTCGTCGTCAACGAGACGGGCGAGGTCGCGTTCGGTGTCGGGATAGCAGGCGATGGCCACCGCGATCTTCGCGCGCTCGCAGGCCTTGCGCAGCGGCGACTCGGGGCGCAGTTCGCCGGCCTCGATGACGATGCGGCAATCCTTCGGCGTCATCTCGGCAAGCGTCTCGACGCCGCTGGCGAAGTTGCGGCTGCCGGCCTTGACGCGGATGGCGCGGCGGCCGCCGAACAGCGGCACCGTCATCGCCTCGTCCACCAGCCGCGACGGCTCGGCGGCCAGGTCGTCGCCGTCAAGCCGCACCAGCGAGAACGGATCGTTGATGTCGTCGACGGCGGAGGCGATCAGCGCGTCGGCGCGCTCGCGCACCAGGCCGGCATCGGGGCCGTACAACAGCACGATCGGCCGCGTCGGATCGGGTTTTGCGAGATAGCTGTCGATGTCCCTGCCGCGCAACGCGACCATGGTTTTTGATCCCGATCATTCCGACGCGCACGGCCTAGCTCCCTCTCCCCGCGCGCGGGGAGAGGGTCGGGGTGAGGGGCAAAGCCGCGCGGCGCGATACTCCAAAGCGAGCACCGTACCCCCTCACCCGACCCGCTTCGCGTGTCGACCTCTCCCCGCAGGCGGGGAGAGGTGGGGCAATAGCTGCTTTGCGCCTACGCCTCACGTTCCCGAATAGAAATACGACGCCAGCCGGGTCTGCAGGTTTTCGGCGATCTCCTGCGCGGCGCGATCCTCGGCGTCGCGGAAGGCGCGGGCGCGGGCGAAGCGCTGGTAGGAGCCGGGTATGTCGTAGGATACCTGCGAGAAGGTGTTGCCGGTCAACGCCGTCTTGCCGGTGGCGATCTCCACCAGCTTGTAGCTGACGTTCAGATTATAGCTCTCGATCGACGGCAGCGCGGTGGCGGGATCGAGGATCAGCGAGGACCGGCTGGATCCCAGCCGCAGCTCGAGGCGGTGGGTCGGCGCGGTGCCGGTGGCGTTGCCGTAAAGCTTGAACGCCAGCGCGTTGCGGATTTCGACGCCGAGCCGGGCCTCGCGCGAGGCGGTCGGCAGGTTCACCGGCGCGAGCTCCACGCCCATCAGTTTCTCGCGCAGCGCCGGCGAGCCATCCTTGCGCTCGGCATACATCGGCTGGAAGCAGCCGGCGGTCAGGGCCGCCAGTGTGACGACCACGGCCAGCCGTGCGGCGATGCGCGTCTTAGACCACGACATTGACGATCCTTTGCGGAACCACGATGAGCTTGCGAACCGGCTTGTCCCCGACGATCTGCTTTACCGCATCGAGGGCCAAAGCGGCAGCCTCAATTTCGCTATTCTGTGCATCCCGCGCCACCGTGACCTCGCCGCGCTTCTTGCCGTTGACCTGGACCGGTAACGTGATGCTGTCCTGCACCAGCAGCTCCGGCTCGACCGCCGGCCAGGCGGCATTGGAGACGAGGCCCTGCTGACCCAGCGCCTGCCAGCATTCTTCTGCCAGATGCGGCATCATCGGGGCGAACAGTTGCACGAGGATCACAGCCGCCTCGCGAATCGCCCAGGCGGTGTCGGGCGCGACCGCGGCCGGCCCGGCTTTCGCCAGCGGCGTCAGGGCGTCCCCGAAGGTGTTGGCGAATTCGCGAATCTGCGCCAGGCAGACGTTGAAATGCAGCTTCTCGACCCCGGTCGAGACCTTGTCGAGCGCGCCATGGGCGGCCTTGCGGACCGCCAGCGCCTCCGGGCCGAATGTCGCCGGCCGGGCCGAGGGCGCGATGGCGGCCAGCGGCGCGGCATCATTGACCAGCCGCCACAGCCGCTGCACGAAGCGGCTCGCGCCCTGCACCCGTTCCTCGCTCCAGATCACGTCGCGGTCCGGCGGCGAATCCGACAGCATGAACCAGCGCGCGGTATCGGCACCGTAGGTCGAGATGATGTCGTCGGGATCGACGGTATTGCGCTTCGACTTCGACATCTTCTCGATCGCGCCGATCTCCACCGGCTCGCCGGTGGCGATGAGCGTGGCGCGGCGGTTGTCGCCGTCGATTTCGATCTTCACCTCGGCCGGCGAGGCATAAGTGCCGTCGGCCTTGCGGTAGATCTCGTGCACCACCATGCCTTGCGTGAACATGCCCTTGAACGGCTCGTCGAGCCCGACATGGCCGGTCGCCTTCATCGCGCGGGTGAAGAAGCGCGAGTAGAGCAAGTGCAGAATCGCGTGCTCGACGCCGCCGATATACTGGTCCACCGGCATCCAGGCGTTCGCGATCTTGGGATCGGTCGGCGCGGTCTCGTTCCACGGATCGGTGAAGCGCGCGAAATACCAGGACGAGTCGACGAAGGTGTCCATGGTGTCGGTCTCGCGCCGCGCGTCGCCGCCGCATTGCGGACACTTGACGTGCTTCCAGGTCGGATGATGGTCGAGCGCGTTGCCCGGCTTGTCGAACGAGACGTCGCGCGGCAAGGCCACCGGCAGATCCTGCGTCGGCACCGGCACCACATCGCATTTCGGGCAGTGAATGATCGGGATCGGACAGCCCCAATAGCGCTGCCGCGAGATGCCCCAGTCGCGCAGGCGGAAATTCACCTGCCGCTCGGCGACGGGTTTCTCCGCACGACGGCCGGACTCCCTCTCCCCGTCTGCGGGGAGAGGGTCGGGGTGAGGGGCCTCGCCGAAACGAGACGCCCCCTCACCCGACCTCACTTCGTTCGGCCCACCTCTCCCCGCCTGCGGGGAGAGGTGAGAATCCGTGCTCAACGGCATAAACGTATTTTCCAGCCGCTTCGCCACTTCCTCCTTCGCCGCCTCGATGGTCATGCCGTCGAGGAAGCGGGAGTTGATCATCCGCCCGTCGCCGTCATAGGCGGTGTCGGTGACGGCGAAGGTGGCCGGGTCCTGCCCCTCCGGGCACACCACCGGGGTGTTGCCGAGGCCGTATTTGTTGACGAAATCGAGGTCGCGCTGGTCGTGCGCCGGGCAGCCGAAGATGGCGCCGGTGCCGTATTCCATCAGGATGAAGTTGGCGACGTAGACCGGCAGCTTCCAGGTCGGGTCGAATGGATGCACCGCCTTGATGCCCGTGTCGAAGCCCATCTTCTCGGCGGTGTCGATCTCGGCCTGCGAGGTGCCGCGCCGCTTGCAGTCGGCGATGAACGCGGCGAGTGTCGGATCGTTCTGCGCCGCGGCGGCCGCCAGCGGATGATCCGGCGCGATCGCCATGAATTTCGCGCCGAACAGCGTGTCGGGCCGCGTGGTGAAGATTTTCAGCTCGCTCTCGCCGTTCGGTGTCGTTGCGGGATCGAGCGCGAAGCGGATCAAGAGGCCTTCGGAGCGGCCGATCCAGTTGCGCTGCATCAGCCGCACCTTGTCGGGCCAGCGGTCGAGGGTGTCGAGCGCGTCCAGCAGGTCCTGCGAGTATCGCGTGATCTTGAAGACCCACTGATACATCTCGCGCTGTTCGACCACGGCGCCGCTGCGCCAGCCGCGGCCGTCGATCACCTGCTCGTTGGCGAGCACGGTCATGTCCACCGGGTCCCAGTTGACCTTGCGCTTCTCGCGCTCGACCAGGCCCGCCTTCAGGAAATCCAGGAACATCTTCTGCTGGTGCTTGTAGTAGGAGGGATCGCAGGTCGCGATCTCGCGGCTCCAGTCCAGCGACAGCCCCATGGTCTGGAGCTGCTTCTTCATGGCCGCGATATTGGCGTAGGTCCATTGCGCCGGATCGGTCTTGTTCTGGATCGCGGCGTTTTCCGCCGGCAGGCCGAACGCGTCCCAGCCCATCGGATGCAGCACGTTGAAGCCCTTGGCGCGCATGGTGCGCGCCACCACGTCGCCCATGGTGTAGTTGCGCACATGGCCCATATGGATGCGCCCGGACGGGTAGGGGAACATCTCCAGCACGTAGTATTTCGGACGCGGATCGTCGTTCTTCGTGGTGAAGGTCGCCTGTTCGTCCCAGATTTTCTGCCAGCGCGGTTCGGACTCGCGGGCGTTGTAGCGTTCGTTGGTCATGAGCACTTCGGAAATGGCCGGCCGGATGAGCGGGAAGGATCGCGGCTGTCGCGACGGAAAGCGCGTGCGGGCGCCGGGAAATCAGATCACTATCGCCTTTTGCGACGGAGTGGAAGCCGGTTCAAGCCCGGAAAACGCGTCAAAACAAGGCGCTAGTATGATGGCGCAGGCAACCTCCGGATGCTGGGAGAAAGTCCCGATCGGCATTCGGCGGAGCAGGCCGCGACCGGTGGGCGGCCTCAGCTCGCCAGCGAAATCGGCCGCGCGCCGGCGTCGGACGGGTCCTGCGGGTCGTACTGGCCGTGCTGGACCACGCAATCGCGGCCGGCATGCTTGGCGGCGTAAAGCGCCGCGTCGGCAGCCTCGACAAGATCGCCGGCGCGCATCATCGGATTGGGCCGGGTGACCGCGACGCCGACCGACAGCGTCACGTTCCGGGTTGCGCTGGCAGGGTGGGGAATCGCCAGTTCCCGCACCGCGGCGCGGATCATCTCGCCGACCTCGAGGGCGCGGGCGATGCCGGTTTCCGGCAGCAGCATGCAGAATTCCTCGCCGCCATAGCGCGCGGCGAAGCCGGCGGTCCCGGCGGCGATGCCGGCGAGCGCCTCGCCGATCCGCGCCAGGCAGGTATCGCCCTCGACGTGGCCGAAGCTGTCGTTGAACAGCTTGAAATGATCGACATCGACCATCAGCAGCGCCAGTTCGGTGCCGTTGAGATCGGCCTTGTGCCACTCGAAGTCGAGCCGGCTCTGGAAGCCGCGGCGGTTGGCGAGGCCGGAGACGGCGTCGATCGATGCCATCACGCTGAGCCGGTTGTTGCTGGCCACGAGTTCGCGTTCGCGGCCGGCGAGTTTCATTGCCATGGTGTTGAAGGCGCGGGCCAGCGGCACGAATTCGGTGGGAAGCTCGTGGCGCGCGGCGCGCGCGTCGTGCTCGCCCTGGCCGAGCCGCGTCGCGGTGCCGATCATGATCTGGATCGGCCGCATGATCAGGCCCTCGACCACCAAGAGCGCGCCGAGCAGCACCACCAGACAGACGAATGCCAGTTCGACATAGGCGAGCCGGATCTCGCGGTTGATGCCCGCGGTCACCATGGCCTCGTCGACGCTGATGATCAGCCGCGCATCGGTGCCGGGCAGCTTCGAGAACGATATCGTGCGCTTGCCGTCGAAATGGTGCGTGAAGGTGCCGCTTTGCCCGCCGTGGCTGATTTCGTGCTGCACGATGGCGGCCAGCAGCGTCTTGTCGGCAAGCGGATGCGCGATCATGCTGGCGATATCGTCCGGCGCCGCCAGCACCACGCCATTGCTGTCGATCAAAAGCGCGGTGACGCCGGGACGGCCGCCGAGTTCGTTCATCACCGACGACATCCAGCGCAGGTTCACCGCGGCGATGATCACCGATCGGGGACGGATGTTGCCGTTGGCCTTCAGCGGATAGGCCGCGAGGATGGTCGGCTGATGCGTGGCGCGGCTGAAGATGTAATCGCTGAGCACCAGCGAGCGCGAGGCCAGCGCCTTCGTGACGTAAAGCCTGTCGCTGAGATCGAGCCCGGTCAGTCCCGGCAGCGTCGAACATTCGACATGGCCGCTGCTGTCGACGACCGAGAGGCTGCGGATCCAGGGCAGATCGACGCGGAAGCTGGCGCGCATCACCATGCAGGGCTGGTTGACGTCGCTGCCGAGCGCATAGACATAGGATGACGACTTCAACACCGCCTCGACCGAGGACAGCACCTGGCGCTGCGCGTCGATAGCGTGAGCGGCCAGCGTCTTGTACTGGCTGGAGATCGCGGCGATCTGCTTGGTGCGCGCCTCCTCGAGCGAGCGCGCGCGGTCCAGCATCAGCGGCACCACCAAAATCAGCGCGAGCAGCACAAGTCGGCCGCGAATGCCGAAAAGCCGCTTGAGTTTCATTTTACGGCGGTTGTAAGTGCTGTGCGACATTGCCTGCTCTTGTCCCCGCCGCTTCCCTAGCAGCAACGGTTCAAGGACCCTTTCCCTAATCGCGTAAAATTTGAGAGATTGCGTCGAATCCCGGAGTTTGATGCCGCCAAATGTCGCCGTTAACCGCCTCTTCACCACATGGTCTCGATGCCGTGGCGCAGGACATCGCCAAGGCCTGCGCGGATGCGCGCCGCCCGCGCGACAGCGTCACCTTGATCGCGGTGTCGAAGACCTTCGATGCCGACGCGATCACGCCGGTGATCGCGGCCGGCCAGCGCGTGTTCGGCGAGAATCGCGTGCAGGAGGCGAAGGCGAAATGGCCGGCGCTGACCGCGGCCACGCCCGGCATCGCCTTGCATCTGATCGGGCCGCTGCAGTCCAACAAGGTCAAGGACGCGGTGGCGCTGTTCGACGCCATTCACGCGGTGGATCGCGACAGCCTGTGCGCGGCGCTGGCGAAGGAATTTGCACGACAGCCGCGGCGGCCGGAGTTGTTCGTGCAGATCAATACCGGCGAGGAGCCGCAGAAGGCCGGCATCGCGCCGGCCGATGCGGATCGTTTTCTCGCGCGCTGCCGCGACACCTACGGCCTCGCCATCAGCGGGCTGATGTGCATTCCGCCGGTGGACGAAGCGCCGGCGCCGCATTTCGCGCTGACCGCGAAGATTGCCGCGCGCAACGGCCTGACGAAGCTCTCGATGGGCATGAGCGCCGATTTCGCCGCCGCGATCGCCTTCGGCGCGACGCACGTGCGCGTCGGCTCGGCGATCTTCGGCACGCGAACCAAACCACTTTGAGAGAGATGCACATGAGCGGCCATATCGATCCGACCAAGGAGATCTTCGCGCAGTTTCGCGAGGATAACCGCCCCGGCCCGATCCACATGCTCAACCTGGTGCGGCTGCATGAGCAGGCGCGCTATCCGGACGGACGCAAGGCGACGGGCGCGGAAGCCTATGCGGCTTACGGCCGCGAGAGCGGACCGGTGTTTTCAAAACTCGGCGGCAGGATCGTCTGGCGCGGCGCGTTCGAACTGATGCTGATCGGTCCGCAGTCGGAGCGCTGGGATCATTGCTTCATCGCGGAGTATCCCTCCGTCGAGGCCTTCGTCAGCATGATCCGCGATCCGGTCTATCGCGAGGCGGTGAAGCACCGCCAGGCGGCGGTGGAGGATTCGCGCCTGATCCGCCTCAAGCCGCAGCAGGGCGGCGCCGGGTTCGGCGAGTAGGCGGGATTTCCCGTCTTTGCGGGAATTCTCAGCCGATCACGATCTTCGTGCGCGGGCCGATCTGCGCCAGCAGCCGCAGCATCATCGGCCGCGTCATCGCGACGCAGCCGGCGGTCGGCCCGAAATTGTCGCGCGCCAGGTGCAGGAACACGGCGCTGCCGCGCTTTGCGATACGCGGCCGGGTGTTGTGGTCGATCTCGATGATGAAGTCGTAGAGATGGTCCTCGCGCGCCAGTCGGTCGCCGCTCTGGCTTGGCCCGAGCCGCACCGGCCGGTTGTAGTGGCGCTCAGTGGGGTCCTCGCACCAGCCATCCTGCGCCGTGATGCGCCGCACCGGCAGATGAGTGCGCGGACGCGGCCAGCGGTCGGCACGCCACCACAGCCGCAGCGGGCGAAAGCTGCCGCGCGGGGTGCCGCCGTCGCCCTCGAACTTGTTGGCGACGATGCCGCCCCGTCCGAGCGCGACGGGAATGGTTCGGCCGCCGGCGGTGAGCCAGCCGCGGCTGGGGCGGCCGGCACTCGCGCGCACGGTCAGCCGCGACAGTGGGCGATCACGCCGATGTGTGTTATAAGGCGCTGAACAGCTTGCTTTTTTCACCGTGCCGCCCGCTCTTCGTGTTGCGCTTCCGGCGCCACATGCTCTACTCGCGAAGGTTCGCGCGCAGTATGTGCGCCATGCTTCGACGTCCCGGGCCCTCGGCCGGACGCCGCCATCGATGTCCATCCTGCGGACAAGCCGGCCGCAGGCGGAGAGGGCTATTTTGAGCTAAACTACCCCTTGATTGCCATTCCGTAACTGGTTTCCCCGTCGTCTTGTACTTATCTGTTGTACAAACCCGACTGCGCCACCTTCCGAAGGATCTCCATCCATGCCCAACGCCCGGAAAATCCTGATCGTGGATGATGACAACGACCTGCGCGAAGCGCTGGTCGAGCAACTGTCGCTGCATGAAGAGTTCGAGGCGTCGGCGGTGGATACCGGGGCCAAGGGCGCATCGGCCGCCAAGACCAACGCGCCGGATCTGGTGCTGATGGATGTCGGTCTGCCGGATACCGACGGGCGCGAGGTGGTGCGCTCGCTACGCAAGAACGGCTTCAAGGCGCCGATCATCATGCTGACCGGGCATGACACCGATTCCGATACCATTCTCGGGCTCGAATCCGGCGCCAATGATTATGTGGTGAAGCCGTTCCGCTTTGCCGTGCTGCTGGCGCGCATCCGCGCGCAACTGCGCCAGCACGAAGCCAGCGAGGATGCGGTGTTCTCGGTCGGACCCTACAGCTTCCGCCCTGGCAGCAAGATGCTGACCAACGGCAACGGCAAGAAGGTGCGGCTCACCGAGAAGGAGACCGCGATCCTGCGCTTCCTCTATCGCGCCGGTCAGGTGCCGGTGTCGCGCGACACGCTGCTGCAGGAAGTCTGGGGCTATAATTCCGGCGTGACCACGCACACGCTGGAGACCCACATCTATCGGCTGCGGCAGAAGATCGAGCAGGACGCCGCGAGCCCGGAAATCCTGGTGACCGAAGCCGGCGGCTACAAGCTGGTGCCGTGATCGATCCGGCGCCGCGTGCTCCGCGCCGCGCGACGACGTTTGATTCGGCATCCGATTCTTTCATCCCGCTGCGGCAGGCGCCTTTGCGAGGGCGAGAGTTACGCGCCCCCTAGCAATCCGAGTGATTCTGGTGTGGTTTAGGCTTTCACCTTCGGCGTCGGAGCCTGCTGCGATGCCGGGCGGACCGCCAGAGCCATACTAGCCCGGACCCCCATGTCCATTGAAGACGATGTAGCCCTGCTCGATCGCGTCCCGACGATCCATCTGTTGGGTCACGCTGCGATCCGCGTGCTGGCGATCGGCTCCGAACAGCAGGACGTCGCCAGCGGCGCGGTGCTGTTCCGCGCCGGCGACGCCGCCGATTGCGGTTATGTCGTGCAGCGCGGCGCGTTCCGGCTCACGCCCGAAGCCGGCGGCGACGACGTCATCGCCGGCCGCGGCACCCTGATCGGCGAACTGGCGCTGATCGTGCCGATGACCCGCCCCGCGACCGCGACCGCGACCGAACCGGCCTCGGTGATCCGGATCACCCGGACGCTGTTCCAGCGGGTGCTCGACAGCGAGCCCGAGGGCGCGCGCCGGCTGCGTGACGAATTCGCCGCCCGCACCAGCCAGACCGCCAGCGACCTGATGCTGGTCGGCGGCCGGCTGATGGGGTGATGCGCCCGCGCGGCCCTATCTCGCAGCCTGCGCCCCACTGCTGAAGCCACCGCCAAGCTGCATAGCACTTAGGCCCAGGCGCCCACTGCCGAAATTTTGAGCAGACGCGATCAGGGTTTGGGCGGTTGCAGCGGCGGGCCGCTGCACGGCATCGCGGCTTTTGCAAAAAAAAGCGCGTTGTTCCAACAACATGGTTCCTCTCGCGGCTCTGGCACGGCTCTTGATTAAGAGCCGGTGACGGAACGCGCGGCGCGTCTTGGCCGCGCGGGGCCGGCCGATCACGGCATGACGCCGATTGGCGCCGGAGCAATGCGGGGAACACGCGCAATGAAGATAGTCATGGCGATCATCAAGCCATTCAAGCTGGACGAGGTGCGGGATGTTCTGACCTCGATCGGCATCCACGGACTGACGGTGACCGAAGTGCGCGGCTATGGCCGCCAAAGGGGACATACCGAGATCTATCGCGGCGCCGAATACGCGGTCAGCTTCCTGCCCAAGGTCAAGATCGAGGTGGCGGTCCCGACCGATCAGGTCGAGCGGGTGATCGGCGCCATCGTCCGCGCCGCCAAGACCGGCCAGATCGGCGACGGCAAGATCTTCGTCATCTCGCTGGAGCACGCCGTGCGCATCCGCACCGGCGAAGCCGATGCCGACGCTCTCTAAACCCCGCGCCCTTCTTCATGCCCTTTCAGGAGTAAAATTCATGACGTTCGCTTTCCCTGCCCGCGCGGGACTTCTGGCCGCCGCCGGCCTCGCCTGCACCCTGGGTTGTTCGGATCTGGCGGTGGCGCAGGCCGCCGCCGCGGCGCCCGCGGTGGCCGACAAGGGTGACACCGCCTGGATGCTCACCTCGACATTGCTGGTGCTGCTGATGATCGTGCCGGGCCTTGCGCTGTTCTACGGCGGCCTGGTGCGATCGAAGAACATGCTGTCGGTGCTGACGCAGGTGCTGGCGGTGACGTGCCTGTCGATGCTGATGTGGGTCGCGGTCGGCTACAGCCTGGCCTTCACCGAGGGCTCGCCCTTCATCGGCGGCGTCGCCAAGGCGTTTCTCGCCGGCGTCGCCAAGGACACCGTGAACAGCGGCGGCACGATTCCGGAATACGTGTTCTTCGCGTTCCAGATGACCTTCGCCTCGATCACGCCGGCGCTGGCGCTCGGCGCGTTCGCGGAGCGCACCAAGTTCTCCGTCACGCTGCTGTTCGCCTTGCTGTGGGGCATCTTCGTCTATTACCCGATCGCGCACATGGTCTGGCAGAGCGACGGTTACCTGATGAAGCTCGGCGCGCTCGACTTCGCCGGCGGCACCGTGGTGCACATCAATGCCGGCATCGCGGGCCTCGTCGGCGCGCTGCTGGTCGGCAAGCGTATTGGCTATGGCAAGGACCTGATGGCGCCGCACTCGCTGACCCTGACCTTCACCGGCGGCGCGCTGTTGTGGATCGGCTGGTTCGGCTTCAACGCCGGCTCGGCGCTGGCGGCGAATGACGTCGCCGCGCTGGCGCTGGTCAACACGCTGCTCGCCACCGCCGCCGCCGCGCTGTCCTGGATGGTGGTGGAGTGGACCAGCAAGGGCAAGCCGTCGCTGCTCGGCACCATTTCCGGCGTCATCGCCGGTCTCGTGGCGATCACACCGGCGGCGGGACTGGTCGGGCCGGTCGGCGGCATCGTGCTCGGCCTCGTCGGCGGCGCGGTGTCGTTCTTCTTCTGCACCACCGTGAAGAACGCCTTCGGCTATGACGATACCGCCGACGTGTTCGGCGTGCATGGCGTGGCCGGCATCGTCGGTTCGATCGGCACCGGCGTGTTCGTCAGCGCGTCGCTCGGCGGCGTCGGCGTCGAGAATTACGACATGGCGGCCCAGGTCTGGCACCAGATCGTGGCGGTGGTGATCGCGGTGGTGTGGTGCGGCGTGGTGACGGCGATCATCTTCAAGGTGATCGATCTCGCCATCGGCCTGCGTCCCGCCACCGATGCCGAGCGCGAAGGCCTCGACATCTCGGCGCATGGCGAACGCGCGTACAATATGTGAGCGGTGAACGGCTCCCGAACTTCTCATTCGTCATGCCCGGCCTTGCGCCGGGCATCCACGTCCTTCCTGAAATCTCGCAAGAGCAGACGTGGACGGCCGGGACGAGCCCGGCCATAACGAGAGACGAGCCCCGTCGCTTCGCTCCTCGCGATGACGGAAATGATGGTCCGGCCGGGACTTCCTCCTCCCAAGTTTGCCCGGCCTGCGAAGGGGTCCGGTGAAAACCGGAGCCCTTCGGTTTTGCGAGGCATCTCATCCACGTGGACCACTTTCCACGTCATGCGAGGACGCGGTAGGTTTTCGCGCAACGAAGCGGAGGAGGGCGAGGCGATGCAGTTTCATCTCGACGGGTTTCGGCCCGGCGATCCGGCGATCGCACGCGCGTCTGAACTGAAGGCCTCGCAGCCCGGCGCCGTCGACGTGCTGATCGTCGGCTGCGGCCCCGCCGGCCTGACTTTGGCGGCGCAGCTCGCGGTTTTTCCCGACATCGCGACCATGATCGTCGAAAGCAAGGACGGCCCGCTGCAACTCGGCCAAGCCGACGGCATCGCCTGCCGCACCATGGAGATGTTCGAGGCCTTCGGCTTCAGCGAGCGCGTCAAGACGGAATCCTACTGGGTCAACGAGGTGGTGTTCTGGAAACCGGACGCCGCCGATCCTTCGCGCATCGTGCGTAGCGGCCGCGTACAGGACGTCGAGGACGGGTTGTCGGAGATGCCGCATGTCATCCTCAACCAGGCCCGCGTGCATGATTTCCTGCTGGAGACGATGCGGCATGCGCCGTCGCGACTGGCGCCGGTCTATCGACGTCGCTTCGTTGGACTCGAAACGGAACAATCGTCCGCCACGTATCCGGTGACCGCGCGACTCGAACGGCTCGACGCCGGCCATGAAGGCGAGATCGAAACCGTGCGCGCGCGTTACGTCGTCGGCTGCGACGGCGCGCGCAGCAACGTGCGGCAGGCGATCGGCCGCGCGCTGACCGGCGATTCCGCCAATCAGGCCTGGGGCGTGATGGACGTGCTGGCGGTGACCGACTTTCCCGATATCCGGTTGAAGGCCGCGATCCATTCGGCGAATGACGGCAGCATGCTGGTGATTCCGCGCGAGGGCGGATACCTCGTTCGCCTCTACATCGAACTCGACAAGCTGGCGGAAGGTGAACGCGTCGCCAGCAAGGCGATCACCGCGGAGCATCTGGTCAAGGCGGCGCAACGCATCGCTCGTCCTTATACGCTCGACGTGAAGGAGATCGCGTGGTGGTCGGTCTACGAGATCGGACAGCGGCTGTGCGATCGTTTCGATAATGCGCCCGACGATGCAACGCATCCATCGGTGTTCATCGCCGGCGATGCTTGCCACACCCACAGCCCGAAAGCCGGGCAGGGCATGAACGTCTCGATGCAGGACGGCTTCAATCTCGGCTGGAAACTTGCCGCTGTTCTTCGCGGGCAATCGTCGCCGGCAATCCTGCACACCTATTCCGACGAGCGGCGCGCGCTGGCGAAGGAACTGATCGACTTCGACCGCGCCTTCGCGAAAATGTTCAGCGCGCGGCCGAAAGAGGCCGGCGCGCGCGATGACGACGGCATCGATCCGGCGGAGTTTCAAAAATACTTCGTCAAGCAGGGCCGTTTCACCGCCGGCACCGCCGTACATTACGCGCCGTCGCTGATTACTGCCGCGCCGCTGCATCAAAATCTTGCGACCGGCTTCACCGTCGGAATGCGATTCCATTCCGCGCCGGTGATCCGGCTCGCCGATGCCAGGCCGCTGCATCTCGGCCATGTCGCGAAGGCCGACGGTCGCTGGCGGCTGTTCCTGTTTGCGGATGATAAAACGCCGGACGATGGGTCATCGCGGCTGCGCGCGCTGTGCGAATGGCTGGCGCAAGCCGGCGCCTCGCCGCTACGTGCTTACACGTCGGCGGAAGCCGATATCGATTCGGTGATCGACGTGCGGGCGGTGTTCCAGCAAAGTCACCGTGATCTCGCCTTCGATGCCTTGCCGCCGCTGCTGCGTCCTCGCAAGGGACGTTTTAAATTGATCGATTATGAAAAGGCGTTCTGCCCGGATCTGAAAAACCGTCCCGACATCTTCGACGCGCGTGGCATCGACCGCGCAAGCGGTTGCATCGTGGTGGTGCGACCGGATCAATACGTCGCCAACGTGCTGCCGCTCGACGCGCATGACGATCTCGCCGCGTTCTTCGATGGTTTCATGCTGCGAGCGACGGGCTAGATCGCAATGACGGAGAGGTTGATGCTAGACCTCATCCGGCGCGATCAGCGTCACGTTCGGAAAGTAGCTGCGATAGCGCCGCGCATCGCGGGTCAACAACGGCAGCCGCTCGATCTCGGCATGGGCGCCGATAAAGAAATCCGGCAGCACGCTGCTACGCGCACCGCCGGCCTCGCGATAGCGGGCAAAGGCCTTCCCTGCCAAAAACGGCACCATGCGCGGGACGGTGGCGAGGACCACGCTGATTTCATCGAGAGCGGCATCGAACATCGCGGCGTCGGGAAAACGAATCGACGTCTCGGCATAGATGATGTCGTTGATGTAGAGCGGCCCTCGGCGCGCGGCGTCCTTTAATTGCGCGAGCGACCAGCGCCACCAGATCGGGTCGCGCCCGAAGATGTCGAGCAGCACGTTTGAGTCGATGAGTGTCATAGAGTCATTCGCCGCGCGTCCACTCCATGATTTCGTCAGTGGAGGGACCCGGACCGAGGATTCCGACGAGAGCGTCAAATCGCCCTTCCGCCGGCTTCTCGCCGGCACGCGCGATCACCACGCTGCCGTCGGCGGCGCGGCGGAATTCGACTTTGCTGCCCGGCTTGATGCCGAGGTGGTCGCGGATCGGCTTCGGGATCGTCACCTGACCCTTTTGCGTGACGGTGGTGGCCATCGCTGCCTCCGAGGTAATACTTTTCGAGGATATGGTAATACTTTGCCGGATGTCCAGCCGATGGTTTTCCCGAAGAGGAGCATGATCTCGCCCCAAAACCGGGTTCCTTTCCGGGAGGGTGCCGATGGTTAATCGCGTCTTAACCTCGGCGTCCTTATGGTAGGCATCCGTGTCTGTCCCGGCCCACGGATGCTGCGCGTGTGCGGCCGGGCTCCAAGAAAGTGCTGGCGTTTCAATATGGTGATCTCCGCGACATCCGCTGTGGCGCAGTCGGCCTCCCCTCCCGGCGGCCAGCGCTCGCCGTTCGCGCGGCTGGCGGAGCTGCTGGCGCCCTATCAGCCAGGCAAGCCGCTGATCGCGCTGTCGCTGGGCGAGCCGCAGCACCCGATCCCGCCCTTCGTGGGGTCGATTTTGTCGCAGCATATCAACGAGTTCGGCCGCTATCCCATCGCCAAGGGCATCTTGCCGTTTCGCGCGGCGGCAGCGAACTGGCTCAACCGGCGCTATGCGCTTGCGCATCCGGTCGATCCGGAAACCGAGGTGCTGGTGCTCAACGGCAGCCGCGAGGGCCTGTTCTTCGCCGCCATCACCGCCGCGCGCTTCGTCGGGCCGCGGCAGGGCGTGCCGGCAATCCTGCTGCCGAATCCGTTCTATCCGGCCTATGCCGCAGGCGCCCAGGCCGCGGGCTGCGAACCGATCTTCCTGTCGACCACCCGCGATAACGGCTTCCTGCCGGATCTCGATGCGCTGGACGCGGCGACGCTGGCGCGGACCGTCGCGATCTATGTTGCGTCGCCGGCCAATCCGCAGGGCGCGGTCGCCTCGCGTGCCTATTGCGATCGCCTGGTGGCGCTGGCGCGGCAGTACGGCTTTATGATCCTCGCCGACGAGTGCTACTCGGAAATCTACACCCGCGAGGCGCCCGGCAGCATGCTGGAGGCGGCGGCGCCGGACTTCACCCATGTCGTGGTGTTCCAGTCGCTGTCGAAGCGCTCGAACCTGCCAGGCATGCGCGTCGGCTTCGCCGCCGGCGATCCGAAATTTCTCGCCGCGTTCCACGAACTGCGCAACGTCGCCGCACCGCAGGTGCCGGTGCCGCTGCAGCATGTCGCCGCGGCAGCCTATGCCGACGAGGCGCATGTCGAGGAGAACCGGCGGCTCTACCGCATCAAGTTCGATCTCGCCGATCAGATCCTCGGCAATCGCTATGGCTACAGCCGTCCGGCCGGCGGCTTCTGCCTGTGGCTGGATGTCTCCGCTTACGGCGGCGACGAGGCGGCTACGGTGAAGCTGTTCAGGGACGGCGGCGTGCGGGTGATCCCGGGCAGCTATCTCGCCCGCCCGCAGGCCGACGGCTCGAATCCCGGCGCGGGTTATATCCGCGTCGCCATGGTGCAGGACAGTGAGGCCACCGCCGAGGCGCTGCATCGGCTGGTCGCGGTTTTGGATTAGGTCGGGAATGAACACGCAGTCGGAGCGCACCGTCTTCTTCACCTCTCCCCCGCGGGGAGAGGTCGGCACGCAGTGCCGGGTGAGGGGAATCGGGCATCCCCTCTCCCCGACGGGGAGAGGGGGCGCGCTACCACCGTGGCCGTTGCATCGATCCATTTCAGATTCCAAGCGCGGGGGCGCATGAGTATGCCGGCGATGGAACGCGTCATTCCCCTGGTCGGGCACCTGCCGGCCTCGATCCGCGACATGCTGTTGCGGCAGTTGCGGGCGCTGACGGGGCTTGGCCTGATCGCATTGGCGGGCGCGGCGGCAGCGGCCCTGATCACCTGGTCGGTGCAGGATCCGTCGCTGAGCCATGCCACTTCGCGGCCGATCCGCAATGTTCTCGGTTATCCGGGCGCGATCAGCGCCGATCTCCTGATGCAGATTCTCGGCCTCGGGGCGGTGATGCTGATCCTGCCCATCGCGGTGTGGGGCTGGCGGATGCTGACCCGCCGGCCGTTCGATCGCGAAGCGCTGCGGCTCGGCTGCTGGGTGCTGGGCACGGTGTTCGCCGCCGGCTTCGCCAGCTGCTGGCCGCATAACGCCGCGTGGCCGCTGCCGACCGGCCTCGGCGGCGTGGTCGGCGACGGCCTGGTGCGCGCGCCGGCGCTGGTGCTGGGGCCGATGGGATTCGTCTATTCGCTGCTGTTCGGCACGATCTATCTCGCCGGCACCCTCGTCACCTTCGTCTACGCCGTTGGCTTCGGCGCGCGCGAATCCGAGGACGATGTCCTGGAGGACGACGACACGCCGCTCGCGGCGGACGATGACGAGGCCGGCGACGATCGGCGCGCGGCGATGCTCGGCTTCGTCGTGCATGCGCTGATGAGCGCCAAGGCCCGGCTCGGCCGCCTGATGGTCACGGCCTATCGCGCGCTGGTGGCCAGCGGCTCGGCCACGCCGGCCGCGCGCTTCGAGCGGCACGAGCCGAGCCTGGACGGCCGTCGCGCCAGCCCATCCATCGCGCCGCATGACGATGCGCATGCGGATGAGGATGACGACGAGGAAGAGGACGCCGAAGACGAGGAAGAAGAGGAGGAAGCGCCGGCCGCCCGCGCGCCGCGCAGGAAGGCCGCGCCGCGCATGCCGTCGCGCAAGGCCAGCGCCGCGTTCGAACTGCCTTCCGTCAATGTGCTGGCGGCGCCGAAAGCGTCGGATCGCGTCTCGCTCAGTAAGAGCGAACTGGAAAACAATTCGCGCGCGCTGGAAGGCGTGCTGCAGGACTTCGGCGTGCGCGGCGAGATCGTCAAGGCGAGCCCCGGCCCGGTCGTCACCCTGTACGAGCTGGAGCCTGCGCCCGGTATCAAGTCCTCACGCGTGATCGGCCTTGCCGACGATATCGCCCGCTCGATGAGCGCGCTGTCGGCGCGCGTCGCGGTGGTGCCCGGCCGCAACGCCATCGGCATCGAACTGCCCAACATCAAGCGCGAGAAGGTTTACCTGCGCGAGATCCTCACCGCAAAGGAGGCCGAGGAATCCAACGCCAAGCTGCCGCTCTGTCTCGGCAAGAACATCGGCGGCGAATCCATCATCATCGATCTGGCGCGCACGCCGCACATGCTGATCGCCGGCACCACCGGCTCCGGCAAATCGGTCGCCATCAACACCATGATCCTGTCGCTGGTCTATCGCCTGCGCCCCGACCAGTGCCGCCTCATCATGGTCGATCCGAAGATGCTCGAGCTCTCGGTCTATGACGGCATTCCGCATCTTCTCACGCCCGTCGTCACCGATCCGAAGAAGGCCGTCGTCGCGCTGAAATGGGCCGTGCGCGAGATGGAAGAGCGCTACAAGAAGATGGCCAAGCTCGGCGTGCGCAACATCGACGGCTTCAACGCGCGGCTCGCGGAAGCGCGCGCCAAGGGCGAGGAGCTGACGCGCACGGTGCATACCGGCTTCGACAAGGAGACCGGCAAGGCGATCTACGAGGAAGAGAAGCTCGAGCTCGATCCGTTGCCTTATATCGTCATCATCGTCGACGAGATGGCCGACCTGATGATGGTCGCCGGCAAGGACATCGAAGGCGCGGTGCAGCGGCTCGCGCAGATGGCGCGCGCCGCCGGCCTGCATGTCATCCTGGCGACGCAGCGCCCCTCGGTCGACGTCATTACCGGCACCATCAAGGCCAACTTCCCGACGCGCATTTCCTTCCAGGTCACCTCGAAGATCGACTCGCGCACGATCCTTGGCGAGATGGGCGCCGAGCAGCTGCTCGGTCAGGGCGACATGCTCTACATGGCCGGCGGCGGCCGCGTCTCCCGCGTCCATGGCCCCTTCGTGTCGGACGAGGAAGTCGAGAAGGTGGTGCGCCACCTCAAGACGCAGGGCCAGCCGGAATATCTCGAGGCCGTCACCGCGGAAGAGCCCGCCGAGGGCGAGGACGGGGCGGTGTTCGATTCCACCGGCATGGGCGGCGACGGCGGCGGCGACCTGTTCCAGCAGGCGGTGGCGATCGTCAAGCGCGACCGCAAGGCCTCCACCAGCTACATCCAGCGCCGGCTGCAGATCGGCTACAACCGCGCCGCCTCGCTGATGGAGCGAATGGAACTGGAAGGTATTGTCGGACCGGCGAATCACGCCGGCAAACGCGAGATTCTGATCGACCAGGAGGAGGAAAGTCCTTTCTAGGTCGCGTGATCTTGTCCGCAAACGGCATCCACTTTTCGGGATCACGCTTATCGAGTCGCGAAATCGCCACAGCTTTGCATTAGCGCCAGCCTCACCACGGCCCATCAGGACGAGACATTGCACAGACATCTGAAAAGGCTCACCCGAGGCGCGATCGCAACCGCGATGTCCGGATTGCTGGCGCTGCCGGCCTTGGCCGAGTCGAATTCCCAGCCGAAGCCGCGTGACGGCAATGTTATCGTGGCGCAGGCCGCGAAGCCGGCTGCCGGCAAACCCGCGCCTGCCGCGACCAAGCCGCCCAATCCCATCATTCCCGATCCGCGCAAGCGCGCGACCGGCGGATTGTTCACCAGTTTCGATGCCAAGCAGCGCGCCGAGGCCGCCAAGGTCAGCGCGTATCTGTCGTCGTTGCAGACGCTGGTTGGCCAGTTCGTGCAGGTCGGGCCGGACGGCAGCCGCACCACCGGCGATTTCTACATGCAGAAGCCGGGCCGCATCCGCTTCGAATATGACGCGCCGAGCAACATCTCGATCATCGCCGACGGCCAGTCGGTGGTGGTGCGCGACCGCAAGCTGGCGACGCAGGATGCCTATCCGCTGTCGCAGACGCCGCTGCGTTTCCTGCTGTCGGACCGCATCGATCTGATGCGTGATACCAAGGTGGTCGGCGTCTCGGCCGACGAGCTTTATATCAGCATCACGCTGGAGGAGCAGAATCCCTTGGTCGGCACCAGCCGCCTGATGCTGATGTTCGGCATCAAGGACAATGCGCTCAAGCAGTGGACCATCACCGATCCGCAGGGCTACGACACCACCGTCGCGGTCTACAATCTTGATACCACCAACCGTCCTGATCCGTCGATGTTCAAGATCGACTTCACCAACTACGCCACGCCGCAGCAGTAACAGGCCAGATCACCTTCCGATCAGACCCTGGCGTCCGGAACGGTTTTCCGCCTCATCCGCTGATTGAGCGTCATCGCCGGGCTTGACCCGGCGATCCATCTTTCCGAAGGGATGGACGCGCGGATCGAGCCCCGCGTGTGACGTCCGGAAAGATCATCCATGCAATTCAAGATCACCACCTGGAATATCAATTCGGTGCGTCTGCGCATCGATCTGGTCGCGAAGTTCATCAAGGCGGCCCGGCCGGACGTGCTGTGCCTGCAGGAAACCAAGTGTCCCGACGACGCCTTTCCGCTGAAGCGCTTCAAGCGGCTTGGTTACGAGCACGTCGCGCTGAACGGGGAGAAAGGCTATCACGGCGTTGCAGTGATCTCGAGGCTGCCGTTTGATTCAACGGACATCCGCACCTTCTGCGACAAGATCGACTCGCGCCACATCTCGGTGGCGCTGGGCGCCGGTGCCGGCCTCAAGGCGCCGATCGTGCTGCATAACTTCTATGTGCCGGCGGGCGGCGACGTGCCCGATCCGGCCGTCAATCCGAAATTCGATCACAAGCTGAAATTCCTCGACGAGATGCGCGAGTGCGTGCCGCTGCATCCGGCCGGGGATGCGCGGCACATCCTGGTCGGCGACCTCAATGTCGCGCCGCACGAGCACGACGTCTGGTCGCACAAGCAGATGCTGAAGATCGTGTCGCATACGCCGGTGGAGACCGAGAAGCTGCTGGCGGTGCAGAACCACGGCGGCTGGTGCGATGTGGCGCGGATGCGGATCCCGCTCTCGGAGAAGGTCTATACGTGGTGGAGCTATCGCGCCGCCGACTGGGCCGCGGCCAATCGCGGCCGTCGTCTCGACCATATCTGGGTGTCGGAGGCGCTGCGGAAGAGCGTGCGCGATTTCAGCGTCCTACGCGACGCGCGCGGCTGGGAGCGGCCGTCCGATCATGTGCCGGTCTCGGCGGTGTTCGAGCTGGAGTAGCGATCGCGCCTATTGCAGCGCCTCGCCATGCTGGGTGAGGTCGAGGCCTTCGAGTTCGTGGTCGCGCGTCACCCGCAGTGGCACGAAGCCGCCGACGATCTTGAGCAGCACGAAGGTGACCGCGACGGTCCAGACCAGCGTCACCGCGACGCCGTAGACCTGGATCAGGAGTTGTTGCACGTTGCCTTCCAGCAGGCCGGACGCGCCGCCGATGGATTCGGTGGCGAACACGCCCGCCAGCAGCGTGCCGATCAGGCCGCCGATGCCATGGACGCCGAACACGTCGAGCGAATCGTCATAGCCGAAGCGGTGCTTCAGGCTGGTGCAGGCCCAGTAGCAGACGCCGCCGGCGATGACGCCGATGACGAGGCCGTGCCACGGCGCGACGAAGCCGGACGCCGGCGTGATGGTGCCGAGCCCGGCCACCGCGCCCGAGATCATGCCGAGCACCGAGGGCTTGCGCCGCGCCAGCCATTCGATGGCGCCCCATGTCAGCGCACCGGCGCAGGCGGCGAGGTGCGTCGCGGTGATGGCGAAGATGGCGCGCGAATTGGCGCCCAGCGCCGAGCCGCCGTTGAAGCCGAACCAGCCGACCCACAGCAATCCGGTGCCGATCACCGCCAGCGAGAGGTCGAACGGCGCGAGATTGTCCTGGCCGTAGCCGTGCCGCTTGCCGATGACCATGGCGGCGACCAGCCCGCCGGCGCCGGCGCTGAGATGCACCACGGTGCCGCCGGCGAAATCCAGCACGCCGGCATTGCCGAGGAAGCCGCCGCCCCACACCCAATGCGCCAGCGGGATGTAGACGCACATGAACCAGCCGATCGAGAACAGCAGATAGGCGGAGAACTTCATGCGGTCCGCCACCGCGCCGGCCACCAGCGCCGTGGTGATCACTGCGAAGGTCATCTGGTAGAGCATGAACAGCGCTTCGGGGATGGTCTTCGCCGCCGGATTGACGCTGTCGAGCGTCATGCCCATCAGGAACACGCGGTCGAGGGTGCCGAGAAATTTGCCGCTGCCGCCGAAGGTCAGCGAATAGCCGAACGCCACCCACAGCACGGAGATCAGCGCCACCGCGGCGAGGCTTTGCGCCATCGTCGCCAGCACGTTCTTCTTGCGCACCATGCCGGAATAGAACAGCGCGAGGCCGGGGATCGTCATCATCAGCACGAAGGCGGTGGCGACGATCATCCACGCGGTATCGGCGGCGCTGATCGTGCTCACGGGCGCGGTGGATTGCGCCAGCGCGGGCGTGATCGATGTCGCGGCCATCGCCGCCGCGTACGCCGCTAAACGCCGAACTGCCCCCATTGTCATTCCCCGGTCTTCGCTTCTCTACGTTCGATAGACAACTCTGATGTCCCGGGCGCGGTGCGGCGTTCGTCACGCTGCTCCGCAGGACCGGGACCGTCCCAAGGCCAACCTTCGTTGCGGCCCCGGCCTAGCAGCGCACCACATCGCTTCGCGACGCGCTCCGCGGCATCCGGGGAACAAGCTCACATCGTCAGAGCGCGTCGCCATCGGTCTCGCCGGTACGGATGCGCAGCGCGTGGTCGATATTGGTGACGAAGATCTTGCCGTCGCCGATCTGTCCGGTGCGCGCCGCGGCGCTGACGACCTCGACCACCCGGTCGGCCAGTTCGGTGGCGACCGCGATCTCGATGCGCAGTTTCGGCAGGAAGCTCACCAGATATTCGGCGCCGCGATAGACCTCGGTGTGGCCTTTCTGGCGGCCATAGCCTTTGACCTCGGTCACGGTCATGCCGTGGATGCCGATGTCGGTCAGCGCCTGCCGCACCCCGTCCAGCTTGAACGGCTTGATGATCGCGATAATCATTTTCATGGCAGGGAACCCTGCGGCGTCTGCGGTGATTTGTCACGCGCAGAAATGCACCATGGGCATTTTTTGATCGGGTTTTATCCCTTGTCCTATTCTGCGGGCTTCTCGCGGCGCTGCCGCAGCGAGCCTTCCTGCGCCACCGAGGCCACCAGGGTCCCGTCCATCCGGAAAATCTGGCCGCGCGTCAGGCCGCGGCCGTCCTGCGAACTCGGCGAGTCCTGGGCATAGAGCAGCCATTCGTCGGCGCGGAACGGCCGGTGGAACCACATCGCGTGGTCGAGGCTCGCCGGCATCATCCGCTTGTCGAACAGGGTACGGCCGTAGCGCGCCATCGCCGCGTCGAGCAGCGAGAAATCCGAGGCATAGGCCAGCGCGCACATATGCAGTGCCGGGTCGTCCGGCAGCTTGGCGGCGGTGCGGATCCAGACATGGATGCGGCCGTCGTCGATCTTCTCGCCGAAATAGCGGCCGAGTTCCACCGGACGCAGTTCGATCGGCCGGTCGGATTCGTAATAGCGCCGGATGAAATCCGGCATCTCCTTGAACATCGGCTGCTTGGCCACTTCCTCGGCGGTCAGCTTGTCCGGGGTCGGCACCGTCGGCATGGCGTCCTGGTGGTCGAACGCGCTCTCCTCGGCGCTGTGGAACGAGACCATCAGCGAGAAAATGGCCTGCCCGTGCTGGATCGCGGTGACGCGCCGGGTAACATAGCTGCGGCCGTCGCGCAGCCGCTCGACCTCGTAGATGATCGGGATCGCGGGATCGCCGGGCAGGATGAAGTAGCAATGCAGCGAATGCGGCAGCCGCGCCTCGACGTTCTCCACGGTGCGGCAGGCCGCGACCAGCGCCTGACCGATCACCTGGCCGCCGAACACCCGCTGCCAGCTCGTTTTCGGGCTGACGCCGCGGAACAGATTTTCCTCCAGCGGCTCGAGGTCGAGGATGGAAATCAGGTCGATCAGGCTCTTGGACATGGAATGCCTTTGGTTCCGGGGGCGTCGGCTATTGCGGAGAGATAGCCGTCACCCTGAGGTGCGAGCGAAGCGAGCCTCGAAGGGCGACGGCCGTTCATCCGTCGAGGCTCGCCGCAATGGCGGCTCGCACCTCAGGATGACGGCGGAGGGCTTGCTATGCCCATAGTTTGGGAAACCTGTTTCGCTCAGCTATAACCCGCTGACAAGTCTGGTTTTGAGAAAGGTGCGATGATGACGGCACAGCGAAGCATTCTAGTCGCGGGTGGCGCCTTCGCCGGACTGGCGCTGGCGCTGGCGCTGCGCCAGGGGCTGGGCGAGGGGGTGCCGGTGATCGTCGCCGATCCGGCGCTGGCGAGCCGGCCGAGCCGCGATTCCCGCGCCACCGCCATCGTCGCCGCCTGCCGCCGCCTGTTCGAGGCGGTGGGGGTGTGGGACGCGGTCGGCCCGCAATCGCAGCCGATCCTCGACATGGTCATCACGGATTCCAAACTGTCCGATGTGACGCGCCCGACCTTTCTCACCTTCGCTGGCGAGGTCGAGCCGGGCGAGCCGTTCGCGCATATGGTGGAGAACCGCCTGCTCATCGACGCGCTGGTGCAGCGGGCCGACGCCGAGGGCGTGACGCTGCGCGCCACCGCGGTCACCGGCTATCAGGCGCATGGCGGCGGCATCGACGTGACCTTGGCGGACGGCGAGACCGTCGCCGCCAGCGTGCTGGTTGCCGCCGATGGCGCGCGCTCGAAACTGCGCGAGCGCGCCGGCATCGCCACCCACGGCTGGGAATACGATCAGTCCGGCATCGTCGTCACCGTCGGCCACGAGCGCGATCACGAGGGCCGCGCTGAGGAGCATTTCCTGCCTGCCGGGCCGTTCGCCATTTTGCCATTGAAGGGCAAGCGCTCGTCGCTGGTGTGGACCGAGACGCGCAGGGACGCGGCGCGCATCACGGCGCTGCCGGACGACGAATTCCATGCCGAGCTCGAACAGCGCTTCGGTCTCAAGCTCGGCGAGGTCCGGGCGCTCGACAAGCCGCGCGCGTTCCCGCTGCAGTATTTCGTGGCGCGCTCCTTCATCGCCGATCGCATGGCGCTGGTCGGCGACGCCGCGCATGTGATCCATCCGATCGCGGGGCAGGGGCTCAATCTGGGGCTGAAGGACGTCGCGGCGCTGGCGGAGGTGATCGTTGACGCGGCGCGGCTCGGTATCGATCCAGGCCAGGCCGACGTGCTGGAGCGCTATCAGCGCTGGCGGCGCTTCGACACTATGGCGATGGGAGTCGCCACCAACGCGCTCAACGTGCTGTTCTCCAACGACTCGACCCTGTTGCGCGGCGTGCGCGACATCGGCCTGGGCCTCGTCGACCGCCTGCCGCCGTTGAAGAACATGTTCATCAAGCAGGCCGCCGGCTTGTCCGGCGAAGTGCCGCGCCTGCTGAAGGGCGAGGCGCTGTAGGGCTTCTTGCCGTGCGCGATGTCGTTGCCGTTTCAGTTCTTTGTCATGCCCGGGCTTGTCCCGGGCATCCACGTTCTTGACGGTATTTCCATGAAGTAAGACGTGGATGGCCGGGACAAGCCCGGCCATGACGCCGTGCTCACAATGACGATCGAGCTGGGCGTGCGACCGGGACGTCTACTTCCTCACGCAGATCACGCGCACCATCGCGGACGTCGCATCCTTCGCGGTGCCGTCCATTGGAACGTCATTGCTCTTGAGGAAACCGCGCACCACGTCCGCCGGCACCAGCATGGCCTGCGGCGCGGCGGTGCCGGCCATGGGGCCCGCGAGCTGAATCGGCCGTAATTGCGCCATGCCGGCGAAGGTGCCGCCGGCATCGCGCGCGACCGCGCCGGAGAAGCCAAGGCCGGGCACCGGGGCTAGCGACAACTCGCCGTCGGTGCCGCTCGGCGTCACGCTCGCGCGCGCATGACTCACCGCCGCGCCGCCGCCCTGCGCCTGCGGATCGAAGATGCCGGTGAGCGTCACCTCGCTGGCCCTTGAGCCGGCGCCCAAGGCGAGGGCGGCGAGATCGCGCGCGCCATAGATGCGCAGCAGCGCGAGGTCGCGGGTCTTGTCCTCAGCGGTCTTGTCGGCATTGCCGTGGCCGGGAATGACGATGGACTGGCAGCCTTCGACCGGCTGGCGGTCGGTGACGATGAAGCCCTGGCTGCTGACGACGATGCCGCTGGCATATTCGACGCTCTTGCGTGGCGGCGGCCCGACCGCCTGCGCGCCGGTCGGGAATGGATTGAAGGCGCTCGACATCGCGATCACCACCGGCTCCATCGCGGCCTTGCTGGCCTCGTCGTAATGGATGGTGAGCAGACGCACCTCGTCGCCGCGCAACTGGCCGCGCATGTAGAAATTCCTCGCGCCGTCCGTGCCCGACAAGACGAAGAAGTCCGGCTTCACCGTCGAATAGGTCACCTTGCGGTCGGCCATTGCGCGTTCTTGCGCCGCAAGCTTCGCGGTGGTGATGTCGGCCTGCTTGCGCCGCGTCAGCGCAATCTCGACCGCGCCCGAGGCCGAGCGCCAGCGCGTGCCGCTGGCGTCGCTGGTCTGCTGCGGTGCGAGCTTCGACGGCAACCCGGTGCGCATCCCGGTGCCCGGGTCGCCGACCAGCTTCCAGCCGACACTGGCCTGCAGCTTCTTCGCAGCCGCATGGAGCTGTTCGCGCTCCTGCGGATTGAGCACGCCGGTCGGCTGGCTCTTGCGGCCAGTCTGGAACGCCTTGATCGCCGTCACCAGCCGCTCGCTGGCCTCGCCGTTGATCAGGCCGTTGTATTTGCCGGTCCAGGCAAGGTCGGACTGGAGGGCCTGCCGCTCGCCCTGTGAGAGCGCCTTGAGCGTATCGAGCGGAGTCTGCGTCGGCGGCGGGACGGCGATGGTCGCGACCGGCTTCGGCTTTCCGCCGGCCGGCTGCGCGGCGGCCGACAGCACCGTCGCGGCGAGGATCAGCGTTGCGGGGAGCAGCGATCTCATGAGCTGATTTGTGTCGGGTTGCATGGCCTCGTCAGACCGCCAATGAAGCATAGATCATAGGTCGGCAAAAGCGGCCACAAGGTTCGATGCCATCGACATGCGTCGCCGTGCTACAACGCGGGCGCCAGATCAGGATATCGCTTTACCATGCTCTCTCCCGACGAACTCGAACGCTATGCCCGCCACATCGTGATGCGCGAGGTCGGCGGCCCCGGCCAGGCGAAACTCAAGGCGGCGCGGGTGCTGTCGATCGGCGCCGGCGGGTTAGGTGCGCCGGTCTTGATGTATCTCGCCGCCGCTGGCGTCGGCACGCTCGGCGTGGTCGATGACGACGTGGTGACGCTGTCCAACCTGCAACGCCAGATCATCCACGCGACGCCGGATGTCGGCGCGCGCAAGGTCGACAGCGCCGCCGCGACGGTCGCCGCGCTCAATCCGCATGTGGTGTTTCGCGCCCATCACATGCGGCTCGATGCATCGAACGCGATGGCGCTCTTGGCGGACTACGACATCGTCGCCGACGGCTCGGACAATTTCGCCACGCGCTATCTGGTGGCGGATGCGTGTTATCTCGCCAAGAAGCCGCTCGTCACCGGCGCGCTCGGCGTGTTCGATGCGTCGCTGACCACGATCCGCGCGCACGAGACCAATGCCGACGGCAAGCTCAACCCGACCTATCGCTGTCTGTTTCCGGAGCCGCCGCCGCCCGGCACGGTGCCGGCCTGCGCCGAAGCCGGCGTGATGGGCGCGCTGGCGGGAACGCTCGGCTCGCTGATGGCGCTGGAAGTGATCCGCGAGATCGTCGGTTTCGGCGAGGGGCTGGTGGGCCGCCTGTTGATGATCGACGCCCGCGCGATGCGCTTCGAGACGCTGCGCTATGCCCGCGATCCGGCCAATCCGTTGAACGGCGACAACCCGACGATCAAGGACTTGAGCGGGCATCGCTAGTCGAAGCCGTCACGCCAAAAACATCGCTTGCGTCGTCCCTGCGAAGGCAGGGACCTATGACCCCTGGGTTCTCCACTCTATCGTCATGCCCGCGCTTGTCGCGGGCATCCACGTCTTTCTAGCTAGAGCGTTTTCGATTTTGATGGAAACACCTGCCACGGAACGATGCGCGCTCCCTCTCCCGTCGGGAGAGGGTTTGGGTGAGGGGTTACTGCATCAATGGTGCTTGATCCCCCTCACCCGGAGCCTTCGGCTCCGACCTCTCCCCGACGGGGAGAGGTGAAGTACCGTCCGAGGCAATTCCGCCAAAAGTGGACAGACTCTAGTTTCGATGAGTTTAGACGTGGATGTGGATGGCCGGGACATAGGCGAGCGAAGCGACGCCGTTCTTTGAACGGCTATGCCCGGCCATGACGAAAATGGAATCATCTTCAAGAAGCGTTCGATAGCTACTCCGCCGCTGCCGCGAGGTAACGCTGACGCAGTTCGCGCTTGAGCAGCTTGCCGCTGGGGTTCTTCGGCAGGCTGTCGACGAAGATGACCCGCTTCGGCGTCTTGAAGTGCGCCATCGCCTTGGCGCAGTGATCGATCACGGCCTGTTCGGTGAGCGAGTGGCCGGTCTTCACCACGATGATCGCGGTCACCGCCTCGATCCAGCGCGGATCGGGCAGGCCGACCACCGCGACCTCCGAGACTTCCGGCAGGCGATAGATCATTTCCTCGACTTCACGGCTGGCGACATTCTCGCCGCCGGTCTTGATCATGTCCTTCCGGCGATCGACCACCGTGATGTAGCCGTCCTCGTCCACCGTGGCGAGATCGCCGGAGTGAAACCAGCCGCCGATGAAGGCTTCCGCCGTCTTCTCCGGATTGTTGTAGTAGCCCGACAACAGATGCGGCGAGCGATGCACGATCTCGCCGACTTCGCCGACCGCGACGTCTTCCATCGCGTCGTTGACGACGCGGGTTTCGACATTGAGCGCCGGCTTGCCGGCGGAGCCGGCCTTGCGCAACTGATCTTCCGGTTTCAGCACGGTGGCGAGCGGCGCGATCTCGGTCTGGCCGTAGAAATTCCAGAAGCGGACGTTCGGCAGCCGCCGCTGCAATTCGAGCAGGACTTCCACCGGCATGATCGAGGCGCCGTAATAGCCCTTGCGCAGGCTGCTCAGGTCGGTGGTGTCGAAGAGAGGCGAGCGCAGTATGCCGATCCACACCGTCGGCGGCGCGAAGAACGACGTCACGCCGTATTTCGCGATCAGCGACAGGATCAGGTCCGGCATCGGCTTGCCGATGATGATGTTGCTCGAACCGAGATAGACCGCGGGGCCGAGAAACACGTCGAGCTGGGCGCAGTGATAGAGCGGCAGCGCGTGCAGCACGACGTCCTCTTCGGCCATGCCGCCGTCGATGACGCAACTGACATACTGCCACATCACCGCCTCGTGGCTCAGCATCGCGCCCTTCGGCAGCGATTCCGTGCCGCTGGTATAAATGATCTGGGCAAGATCGCGGTTGTCGACATAGACGCTCACCGGCGAGGCATCTGGATCGAGAAGATCGTCGAAGGTGGTCATGCCGGCCGGCGGCGTTGCCGGTTCTTCGCCCGGCAGCCACACCATCGACCTGACCGCGCAGTCTTTTGCGGATGCCTCGCGCGCCGCCGCGACGAAATCGGGGCCGACCGCCAGCACGGTGGCGCCGGAGCTTGCGAGGATGAAGCGGATCTCGTCGGAATTGAGCATGAAGTTGATCGGCACCATCACCGCGCCGATCCGCGCCAGCGCGAAGCGAAGCGCCGCGAAGCTGTGCGAATTGCGCGACAGCACCGCGACGCGGTCACCCTTGCCGACGCCGAATTTGCCGAGGCCGCGCCCGAGCCGGTCGCAGAGCGTGTTCATCTCGGCATAGGTCCATACCGTCTCGCCGCAGGTCAGGGCGGTCTTGGCGCCGAGGCGCTGCGCGGAGCGGCGCAGCATGTCGCCGATGCTCTGCGCGCGCGCATGCTGAATGATAGTGGCAAGACTGTCGGTCATGGCGTCTCCGGTCCCTCGCATTCACGTTGCCCGAACGGTAACAAGCGCGCTTCTCACCCGCAATTCGGCGCGGTCAAGCAACGGCTTTGCGGAAACGCGGTATCGGCGGGCCCCCTCCCGGTCGTTCCCCGGACGCAGCGCAGCGTGAAACGGTGCGCTGCTGAGCCGGGGTCTTCGCGATACTTGCTGCAACGGTCCCGGTCTGCGCAGCGTCACTTCGTGCCGCAGCGCGCCCGGGACACCCGGCAAGCAACTCTTCAAACAGGCTCTCACACCATGCTGGGCAGGATGCGGTCCGGCGGCTTGTGGGCGTCAAGGAAGGTGCGGATGTTGATGATGACCTTCTCGCCCATCTCGACGCGGCCCTCGATGGTGGCCGAGCCCATATGCGGCAGCAGCACCACCTTGCCGGCCTTGGCGAGGCGCACGAGTTTCGGATTGACCGCGGGTTCGTGCTCGTAGACGTCGAGGCCGGCGCCGGCGATCTCACCGGTTTCGATCAGCTTGGTCAGCGTGTCCTCGTCGATCACCGTGCCGCGCGCGGTGTTGACGATATAGGCGTCCTTGCGGATCAGCTTGAGCCGCCGGGCCGACAACAGATGGAAGGTCGCCGGCGTGTGCGGGCAGTTCACCGAGATGATGTCCATCCGGGCCAGCATCTGGTCGAGCGAATCCCAATAGGTCGCCCCGAGTTCGTCGGCGATCATCGGGGCGACCGGCTTGCGGTTGTGATAGTGGATCTGCAGGCCGAAGGCGCGGGCCCGCCGCGCCACCGCCTGGCCGATGCGGCCCATGCCGATGATGCCAAGCCGCTTGCCCCCCAGCCGCTTGCCCAGCATCCAGGTCGGCGACCAGCCCGGCCAGTCCTTGCCCTCGGGGAGAATGTTGGCGCCCTCGATCATGCGGCGCGGCACCGCCAGGATCAGCGCCATGGTCATGTCGGCGGTGTCCTCGGTCAGCACCTTGGGCGTGTTGGTGATGGTGATGCCGCGCGCGTGGGCCGCGGCGACATCGATGTTGTCGACGCCGTTGCCGAACTGCGCGATCAGCTTCAGTTGCGGTCCGGCCTGCTTGATCAGGTCGGCGGTGATCTCGTCGGTGACGGTCGGCACCAGCACGTCCGCGGTGCGCATCGCCTCCGCCAGTTCGTCCTGGCTCATGGCGTGGTCGTCGAGATTGAGGCGCGCGTCGAACAGTTCGCGCATTCGCGTCTCGATGGAATCCGGCAGCGTGCGGGTGACGACGACGAGAGGTTTCTTCTTAGCCGCCATGTCCTGTCCTCCCGTCCTCGCGCGTCCCGCCGACGCGTCGCGAAGTTGTTGTCACATCACTCGAACTTCGGGTTCGGGCCACGCGTGTTCAGTCCTCATTAACCGGGGTGTTCGAAACTGCGGCTGCCGCACTGATTTCGGATATCCACGGTTCCTCGCAGCATCCCGCGGGCTGTCGGGCTGCTGACATTGAACCCTCTCTAGCAGAAGGCCGGGCCAAGACAAGAACCCCGCCGATCTGTCCGGACCAGGAGCGGAGCCGGGCCGCGCGTGGGGAATGCGCGACCGGAGGCGTGACGTTGCGGAGAGTTGAGGGGCAGGTTGATGGCGTTGAAGGGAGTTCGGGCTGTGGTGGCGGCGACGGCGATCGGGGCCGCGTTGGTGATGGCGGGACGTGCGGCGATCGCGGGAGCGGTCGGTTCGGCCAGCGGGTTGCCGATTCCGCGCTATGTCAGCCTCAAGTCGGATCACGTCAACGTGCGGCTCGGTCCCACCAAGGACAACGAGGTGAGCTGGATCTACACCAAGTCCGGCCTGCCGGTGGAGGTCACCGCCGAGTTCGAGAACTGGCGGCGGGTGCGCGATTCCGAAGGCGCCGAGGGCTGGGTCTATCATTCGCTGCTGTCAGGCCGCCGCACCGCGGTGGTGACGATGAAATCCAAGGACGAACTGGCCTCGCTGTACGATCGGCCCGACACCAAGAGCACGGTGGCGGCGCGCCTGCAGGCCGGCGTCGTGGCGCAGGTCAAGCGTTGCAACAACGGCTGGTGCCACATCACCGGTGAAGGCTTCGACGGCTGGATCGAGCAGCCGCGGCTGTGGGGCGTCTATGCCGACGAGAAGGTGAATTGAGCAGGTTCGTGAAAGGTTTAGTCCGCACTATCGCATAGACCGACCGTCATTGCCGGGCTTGACCCGGCAATCATCCATCAAACATCTTTAACGAAACGCGATGGATGCGCGGGTCAAGCCCGCGCATGACGTCGAACTCTCGTCGGCCTCAGCGCTTCTTGCGCAGACGGACGACCATATCGACGCGGCTGATCTCATAGCCCTCCGGCACGTCGGGCATTCTCTGCAGCACCAGATTCGAGTCGTGGATGTCCACCAGTTCGTGGCTGTTCTCGAGATAGAAATGATGATGCGACGAGACGTTCGTGTCGAAATAGGTCTTGGTGCCGTCGACGCTGACTTGCCGCAGCAGACCGGCATCGGTGAGCTGGTTCAGCGTGTTATAAACGGTCGCCAGCGATACCGGCACCTTGGCGTGGGTGGCCTCCTCGTACAGCATTTCCGCCGTGAGATGACGGTCGCCCTTGCCGAACAGCAGCCAGCCAAGTGCCATGCGCTGCCGGGTCGGACGCAGGCCCACCGACTGCAGCATCTCGTTGACGTCATGCCACGGGCATCCGGTCAGCGCCGGGGGACGGCTGGCGAGAGGGGCCGCCGTTTCGGCCGCGTCCGCCAAAACCTCTGATTTGTCGTTCAGATTCACTTCAGGCACCCAATCAGCCCTCAACGCAGGAACACTTTATCCTGATTATAGGGAGTCCGCCGTTAGATGCAAGTTTTTCGCAACTAGCGCTGGCGGGCCCTGCGCCAGGCGCAAGACTGTGGCGGCCAGCGGTCGCGGGAGGGGGCGGCGCAATCGCTTTGCCAGCCACAACGCCCGTGTTAGAGAGCGAATCGGCCTGCCAATCGGATTGGTGCGAGGGCTATCGATCATTTTCAGGCTCAGGGCGAAAGGCGGGGCGGTATGCAGGACAAGCGCGGCAGTTATGAGTACGAGGACCTGCTGGCCTGCGGCCGCGGGGAACTGTTCGGGCCGGGAAACGCCCAATTGCCGCTGCCGCCGATGCTGATGTTCGATCGGATCACCGAAATCTCCGACACCGGCGGCGAATATGGCAAGGGCCTGGTCCGCGCCGAGCTCGACGTCAAACCCGATCTCTGGTTCTTCGGCTGCCATTTCAAGGGCGATCCGGTGATGCCGGGCTGCCTCGGTCTCGACGCGCTGTGGCAGATGGTCGGCTTTTTTCTCGGCTGGTCCGGCGGACCCGGGCCCGGCCGCGCGCTTGGCCTCGGCGAACTGAAGTTCTCCGGGCAGGTGCTGCCGAACATCAGCAAGGTCGTCTACACCGTCGATATCAAGCGGGTCATGCGCTCGAAATTATGGCTGGGCATTGCCGACGGCTCGCTTTCCGCCGATGGCGAGATTATCTATCGCGCCAAGGATCTGCGGGTCGGGCTGTTCAAGCAGGATGCCGCGCCGGCGGCTGCGGTTTGACGCGCGCCGGTGTTGGGCAGCCCTCACGCGATCCGCGCGCGCATGCAGCCGTTGCGATCATCCGATCGGCGGCGTGATGTAAATCACAATTTTCAGGCCGTCATCGCGACGTTATGTTGCGCTAACGGATTTCGGGGATCAACGCAGGGACAGGCGAGGCAAATATGAGACGAGTTGTCGTCACCGGGATGGGAATTGTCTCATCGATCGGAAACAACACTCAGGAAGTGCTGTCGAGTCTCTATGAGGCCAAGCCCGGCATTACGCGTGCCGAGAAATATGCCGAGCTGGGCTTCCGCTCGCAGGTGCACGGCGCGCCCACCCTCGATCCCGAAGGCATGATCGATCGCCGCGCGATGCGCTTCCTTGCGCAGGGCGGCGTCTGGAATCACATCGCGATGGAGCAGGCGATCCGCGATTCCGGGCTTGAGCCGAGCGACGTCTCCAACGAACGCACCGGCATCATCATGGGCTCCGGCGGACCGTCGACGCGGACCATCGTCGAGGGCGCCGATATCGCGCGGAGCAAGGGACCGAAGCGCGTCGGCCCGTTCGCGGTGCCGAAGGCGATGTCGTCGACGGCCTCCGCGACGCTCGCCACCTGGTTCAAGATCAAGGGCGTCAACTATTCGATCTCGTCGGCCTGCGCCACCTCGAACCACTGCATCGGCAACGCCTACGAGACCATCCAGTGGGGCAAGCAGGACGTCGTCTTCGCCGGCGGTTCGGAAGAGCTGGACTGGACGCTGTCGGTGTTCTTCGACGCGATGGGCGCGATGTCGTCCAAATACAATGATACGCCGAGCGTCGCCTCGCGCGCCTATGACGTCAACCGCGACGGCTTTGTCATCGCCGGCGGCGCCGGGGTGCTGGTGCTGGAAGAACTCGAGCATGCGAAAGCGCGCGGCGCGCGCATCTATGGCGAGGTGATCGGCTACGGCGCGACTTCGGACGGTTACGACATGGTGGCGCCGTCCGGCGAGGGCGCCGAGCGCTGCATGAAGATGGCGCTGTCGACGGTGAAGGCGCCGGTGGATTACATCAATCCGCACGCCACCTCGACGCCGGCCGGCGATCCGCCGGAAATCGAGGCGATCCGCAAAGTGTTCGGCAACGAGGACAAATGCCCGCCGATCTCCGCCACCAAATCGCTGACCGGACATTCGCTCGGCGCGACCGGCGTGCAGGAAGCGATCTATTCGCTGCTGATGATGAACAACGGTTTCATCTGCGAAAGCGCCAATATCCAGGAACTCGATCCGGTGTTCGCTGACATGCCGATCGTGCGCAAGCGTATCGACAACGCCAAGGTCGGCACCGTGCTGTCCAATTCGTTCGGTTTTGGCGGCACCAACGCGACGCTGGTGTTCAAGCGGCTGGATGCGTGATTTGGATTTTCGGATTTCGACCATAGAAGGATCGTCATGGCCGGGCTTGTCCCGGCCATCCACGTCTTAAGCCTAGTCAAACGCCCGCGAGGCGTGGATGCCCGGCATAAGGCCGGGCATGACGAGGGAAGGATTTCAGATGCAAGGACTCATGCAAGGCAAGCGCGGTCTCATCATGGGAGTCGCGAACGATCACTCGATCGCGTGGGGCATCGCCAAGACGCTTCATGCGCACGGGGCCGAGCTCGCCTTCACCTATCAGGGCGAGGCGCTCGGCAAGCGCGTCAAGCCGCTCGCCGAATCGCTGAAATCGGACCTGATCCTGCCGTGCGACGTCGAGGACATCGTCAGCGTGGACGCGGTGTTCGAGGCATTGAAAGCGAAATGGGGCACGCTGGATTTTCTCGTGCACGCGATCGGTTTCTCCGACAAGAACGAATTGAAGGGACGCTATGCCGACACCACGCGCGCAAACTTCTCGCGCACCATGGTGATCTCGTGCTTCTCCTTCACGGAGGTGACCAAGCGCGCGGCCGAGATGATGCCGAACGGCGGTTCGATCATAACGCTGACCTTCGGCGGCTCGACCCGCGTGATGCCGAACTACAACGTGATGGGCGTGGCGAAAGCGGCGCTGGAAGCCTCGACACGCTATCTCGCCGCCGACTTCGGCCGGCAGGGCATTCGCGTCAACGCGATCTCCGCCGGCCCGGTGCGCACGCTGGCGGGTTCGGGCATCGGCGATGCCCGCGCGATGTTCGCGTTCCAGCAGAAACATTCGCCGCTCGGCCGCGGCGTCACGCTCGATGAGCTTGGCGGCACCGCGCTGTATTTCCTGTCGGACCTCTCGGGCGGCGTGACCGGCGAAGTGCACTTCGTCGATTCCGGTTACAACATCATCTCGATGCCGCATCCGGACGAGTTGAAGGGCGAGTAGACAAACTCACAGTGGTCGTCCCGCGAAGGCGGGGACGACCCGAGTTACTACCCCGCCGCGATTTTCTCGGCGCGCTGAAAGGCCGGTCGCGCCGCGCAGGCATCCAGATAGCGGTCGAAGGCCGGCCGTGTCGGCACCATCCTGAAAAGGCGAATGGCGAAGTTCATGCCGGAGCCGATCGCGATGTCGGCGGCGGAGAACATGTCGCCGAGCAGCCACGGTCCCGTCTCCAGCGCCTGCTCCAGCACGTCGAAGGTCTGCGCGGTGCTGCCCCATGCGGCGCTCATCGCGGGAATTTCGAGTTTGGTATAGGCCTGCAGGATGGCGGGTTCGATGCAGCTCGGCGCGAAGAACAGCCACTGCAGATATTTGCCGCGACGCGGATCGCCGAGCGGCGGCGCCAGCTTGGCGTCGGGAAAGCGATCGGCGACATAGGTGCAGATCGCGGCGGACTCGGCGATCGCGACATCGCCGTCGGTCAGCGCCGGCACCTTGCCCATCGGATTGATCTTCAGATAGTCCGGCGACTTCTGCGCGCCGGTGGAGATATCCGTCAGCACCTTCTCGTAAGGTTGACCGGCTTCTTCCAGAAGCCACAGCGTGGTGAAGGAGCGCGAGCGCGGCGACCAGTAGAGTTTCAGCATGACATGTCCTCACCGCTCGACCGAGCGCGTTGTTCGGAAAGGTGGCACATTACTATCTGTTCGTCATGCCCGTGCCTGTCACGGGCATCCACGTCCTTTGCAGAGTCTCGGCAAGAAAGGCGTGGATGGCCGGGACAAGCCCGGCCATGACGAGTTGGGGCATTGTCGCACTGACTCAAGACAACAAAAAGGGCAGCCTCGCGGCCGCCCTTTGTTATTCCATAAGGCCGTTGGCGCTTACTCGCCGGCGGCTTCGCGCGGCGCGGCGTCGGCCTTCTCCGCCTTGGCCTTGGCTTCGAGGTCCTCGCCGGTCTGCTGGTCCACTGCCTTCATCGACAGCCGCGTCTTGCCGCGATCGTCGAAGCCGAGCAGCTTCACCTTGACCTTGTCGCCTTCCTTGACGACATCGGAGGTCTTCTGCACGCGGTTCGCAGCGAGCTGCGAGATGTGCACGAGGCCGTCCTTGGCGCCGAAGAAGTTCACGAAGGCGCCGAACTCCATCACCTTGACCACGGTGCCGTCGTAGATCTGGCCGACTTCCGGATCGGAGGCGATCGACTTGATCCACTTGATGGCGGCCTTCATCGCTTCGCCGTCGTTGGAGGCGACCTTCACGGTGCCGTCGTCCTCGATATTGACCTTGGCGCCGGTCTTCTCGACGATCTCGCGGATCACCTTGCCGCCGGTGCCGATCACTTCGCGGATCTTGTCGGTGGCGATCTTGAAGGTCTCGATGCGCGGCGCGTATTCGCCGAGCTCGGCGCGGGCATTGGTCAGCGCCTTGGCCATCTCACCCAGGATGTGGATGCGGCCGTCCTTCGCCTGCGCGAGCGCGACCTTCATGATCTCCTCGGTGATGCCGGCGATCTTGATGTCCATCTGCAGCGAGGTGATGCCCGCCTCGGTGCCGGCCACCTTGAAATCCATGTCGCCGAGATGATCCTCGTCGCCGAGAATGTCGGAGAGCACCGCATAGCGCGCGCCTTCGAGGATCAGACCCATGGCGATGCCGGCCGTCGGCCGCTTCAAGGGAACGCCCGCGTCCATCAGTGCCAGCGAGGAGCCGCACACCGTCGCCATCGACGACGAGCCGTTCGACTCGGTGACTTCCGAGACGACGCGGATGGTGTAGGGGAATTCGTGATGCGGCGGCAGCACCGGATGGATCGCGCGCCACGCCAGCTTGCCGTGGCCGATCTCGCGGCGCTTGGTGCCGCCGAGGCGTCCGGTTTCGCCGACCGAATAGGGCGGGAAGTTGTAGTGCAGCAGGAACGTCTCTTTGTACGTACCCGACAGCGCGTCGATGTACTGCTCGTCTTCGCCGGTGCCGAGCGTGGTCACCACCAGCGCCTGGGTCTCGCCGCGGGTGAACAGCGCCGAGCCGTGCGCGCGCGGCAGCACGCCGACTTCGGCGACGATGTTGCGCACCGTCTTGACGTCGCGGCCATCGATGCGGCGGCCGGTGTCGAGGATGTTCCAGCGGACGATCTTGGCTTCCAGCTCCTTGAACACTTCAGCGACGCGGAGCTTGTCGTATTGTGGCTCCGAATCTTCCGAAGACTTGCCTTCGGGGAAGTAATGCGCCAGCACCTTCTCCTTGGCTTTGCCGACGGCGGCGTAGCGATCCTGCTTCACCGGGATAGCGTAAGCGGCGCGCAGATCCTGCTCGATCAGCGCCAGCATCTCCTTTTCCAGCGCGCTGTTATCGACGGCGGCAACTTCGCGCGGTTCCTTGGCGGCCTTCTCGGCGAGCTGGATGATCGCATCGATCACCGGCTGGAAGTGGCGATGACCGAACATCACCGCGCCGAGCATGATTTCTTCCGACAGTTCCTTGGCTTCGGATTCAACCATCAGCACGGCGTCGCTTGTGCCGGCAACCACCAGCTCGAGCTGGGTCTCGCTCATTTCGTCGATGACCGGATTGAGCACGTACTCATCATTGATGAAGCCGACGCGGGCCGCGCCGATCGGGCCCTTGAACGGCACGCCGGAGAGCGTCAGCGCCGCGGAAGCCGCGACCATCGCCAGCACGTCGGGATCGTTTTCCATGTCGTGCGAGAGCACCGTGACGATCACCTGGGTCTCGTTGCGCCAGCCGTCGGCGAACAGCGGACGGATCGGGCGGTCGATCAGGCGGGAAACCAGCGTTTCCTTTTCGGTCGGACGGCCTTCGCGCTTGAAATAGCCGCCGGGAATGCGGCCCGCGGCGTAGGTCTTTTCCTGATAGTCCACGGTGAGCGGCAGGAAATCGACGCCCTCGCGCGGCGCCTTGGCGGCGACCACGGTGGCGAGCACAACGCTCTCGCCGTAGCTCGCGACCACCGCGCCGTCGGCCTGACGCGCGATCTTGCCGGTTTCGAGTTTGAGCGGACGTCCGCCCCAGTCGATCTCGACGGTATGCTTATTGAACATATGACTTTCTTTCATGGTTCGTCGGCCGGCGTGGAAGCCTTAAAGCACGAAAGCCATGCGCAAGACGGCGGGACGCTGTTCGCGGCAACACCTGACGGTGCCGTCTGTCCGCGAAACCAGCGTCCGGCGATCCTGCCATGGCCCTGGCGTCTTGAATGGCTTCCATCCTTCCGATGGTGCGGGCGAAGTGATCGTCTCCCGATCACAGCCAATGGACCCGCGCGACGGGCGCCTCGCCCGTCCATTGCCCAGCCGCCGGATTGCTGCTGGACCCTTCTTCTTCACCCCTCCCCGATGGGGAAAGGTCGGATCGCGTGAGCGATCCGGGTGAGGGGGATCGACGTCCCGAGAGGGTGTAACCCCTCACCCCAACCCTCTCCCGCAAAATCGGATTTATTCGACTTTGCCTTTCATAACCCAACTCGGGTGAACCCGAGTTGGCGAGGAGAGGGAGTCTGCCTCGTCGCGTTGAAAGTTCAGTTCGAACCAACGACGCGCAAACCGCTGCTCAGCGACGGATGTTGTGCTTCTCGAGCATCGCCTTGTAGCGCGCCTCGTCCTTCTTCTTGACGTAGTCGAGGAGCGAGCGGCGGGTGGAGACGAGCTTCAGGAGGCCGCGGCGCGAATGATTGTCCTTGCCGTGGGTCTTGAAGTGCTCGGTGAGGTTGTTGATGCGTTCCGAGAGGATCGCGACCTGCACTTCCGGCGAACCGGTATCGCCGGCCTTCTGGGCATTCGACTTGATGACTTCCGCTTTGCGTTCGGCGGTAATCGACATCGTCACACTCTTTCGTTGTTGCGACCGGAGCTGGCAGTCAGCCCGGACAGGTTGAAGACGCGCTTGGGGATGAGTTCGCCATTGCCCAGTTCGGCAAGGGCCAGAAGCCGGCCCGCCACCGTGACATAGACTGTGCCGCTGCAATTGGGCGCATCCCGTCCGCGCAGTAAAACGGCCTGGCCCCGATGGAGCCTTGCCGCATCCGCCCGTGTGACGGCCAGTGCCGGGATGTCGTCCAGCGCGGTCTCAACGGGCAAAAGCGCGTCGGCGAGGCTACCCTCGCCGGACGCGGCTCTATCGCACAAAGCCTCCAATTCCGCCAGTGGAATCATATCCTGCTCGTCGAACGGCCCGACCAGCGTGCGGCGCAGCGCGCTGATATGGCCGTAGCAGCCGAGCAGGCGGCCTATGTCGCGGGCGAGTGCCCGCACATAGGTACCCTTGCCGCATTCGGCCTCAAACACCGAATGGCTGCTATCCGTTTGTTCAGTCAGGGTTAATTCGTGGATTTCGACGGGGCGGGGCTTCAGTTCCACCACCTCGCCGTCGCGCGCCAGGTCATAGGCGCGCTCGCCCTGCACCTTGATGGCGGAATATTGCGGCGGAATCTGCTCGATCAGGCCGGTAAAGCGCGGCAGCAGCCCTCGGATCGCGTCTGGCGTCGGCCGGGCGTCGCTGGTCTGGGTGACACGCCCCTCGGTGTCGTCGGTGTCGCGCTCCTCGCCCCAGGTCACGGTGAAGCGGTAGCGCTTGCGGCCGTCCATCACGAACGGAACCGTCTTGGTGGCTTCGCCCAGCGCGATCGGAAGACCGCCGGAGGCGAGCGGGTCGAGGGTGCCGGCGTGGCCGGCGCGCTTGGCGTTGAACAGCCGCTTGACCACAGCGACAGCCTGCGTCGAGGTCATGCCGATCGGCTTGTCGAGCACGATCCAGCCGTGGACGTCGCGGCGGTTGCGCTTCTGCTGGCGGCCCTGCCGCTGCGGCTTGTCGGCGCGCGGATCGTTGGTGGCGCGCATCCGCTCCGGCGAGGGGCCGAAATTATTTTCGGCACCGCGGTGAGGATCGGTGTTTTTGGCGGCGACGGCGTCGTTTGGCGAGGTCACTGTCATTCACTTTCGTTCGAATCGGATTTGAGGTCGCGCTGTACCGCGGGCGTTCGCAATAGCTTCTCGATCCGTTCCGCTTCGTCGAATCGATCATCAACGCGGAAGCGAAGATCAGGCGCAAATTTTAAGTTAACGCGGCGCGCGACTTCGCCGCGCAGAAACTTCTTGTTGCGCTCGAGCGCGGCGAGCACGGCATCAATCTCGCGGCCGCCGAGCGGCATCGCATAAACGGTGGCGAGCTTGAGGTCCGGCGACATCCGCACCTCTGCGATGGTGATGATGTTACCCTCGAGATCGGGATCGTGCACGCCACCATGCGCGAGAATGTCGGCAATGGCGTGACGCACGGTTTCGCCGACGCGCAACTGACGCTGCGATCCGCCGGGATGTTTCGCGGGTTGATGATGGCGAGCCATGGTCGTCCTTGGAAAATCATCCGTCATGGCCGGACTTGTTCCGGCCATCCACGTCTTTACTGGTTGGCGAATTTTGCAAGACGTGGATGCCCGGCATAAAGCCGGGCATGACGCCTCACTTCAGTTGTCCGACGCTCTCGTGAGATTTGGACTCACAGCGAACGCTGGATCGTCTCCACGCGATAGCACTCGATGACGTCACCGACGCGCATGTCGTGATAGTTCTCGAAGGCCATGCCGCACTCTTGTCCGGACTGGACTTCCTTCACTTCGTCCTTGAACCGCTTCAGGGTGGAGAGCTTGCCCTCGTGCACCACGACGTTGTCGCGGATCAGGCGCACGTTGGCGCCGCGCTCCACGGTGCCGTCGGTGACGCGGCAGCCGGCGACTTTGCCGACCTTGGAGATGTTGAACACCTCGAGGATCTGCGCGTTGCCGAGCATGGTTTCGCGCAGGGTCGGCGCGAGCAGACCGCTCATCGCCTTCTTCACGTCATCCACGAGGTCGTAGATGATGTTGTAGTAGCGGATCTCGATGCCGTTGCGCTTGGCGGCGGCCGCGGCCTCCTTGTTGGCGCGCACCGAGAAACCGATGATCGCGGCGTTGAAGCCCTCGGCCAGGGTCACGTCGGATTCGGAGATGCCGCCGACGCCTGCATGCAGAATGCGCGCGGCGACCTCGTCGGTGCCGAGCTTCTCCAGCGAGCCGAGGATCGCTTCCAGCGAGCCCTGCACGTCGGCCTTGATGACCAGCGGGAATTCCTTGCGGCCCGAGGTCTTGAGCTGCGACATCATCTGCTCGAGCGAGCCGCGCATGCCGGACACGCTGGCGGCGGCGTTCTCGCGCTTCTGGTGCGCACGATAGCTCGTCACCTGACGGGCGCGGGCTTCGTTCTCGACCACGGCGAGCCGGTCGCCGGCTTCCGGCGGACCGTTGAAGCCGAGCACCTCGACCGGCACCGAGGGACCGGCTTCCTCAAGCGTCGTGCCCTGATCGGAAATCAGCGCGCGGACGCGACCCATCTCGGCGCCGGCGACGATGATGTCGCCGACCCGCAGCGTGCCACGCTGCACCAAGACGGTCGCCACCGGGCCACGGCCGCGATCGAGCTTGGCTTCGATCACGGTGCCTTCCGCCGGCCGCTGCGAATTGGTCTTCAATTCGAGCAGTTCGGCCTGCAGCGAGATCATCTCCAGCAGCTTGTCGAGATTGGTCCTGTTCTTGGCCGATACCTCGACATCAACCACGTCGCCGCCGAAGGATTCCACCTGCACCTCGTGCTGCAAGAGTTCGGTGCGCACGCGCTCGGGCTTGGCTTCCGGCTTGTCGATCTTGTTGATCGCCACGATGATCGGCACGCGGGCCGCCTTGGCGTGGTTGATCGCCTCGATGGTCTGCGGCATCACGCCGTCGTCCGCCGCCACCACTAGGATGACGATGTCGGTGACCTTGGCGCCGCGCGCGCGCATCGCGGTGAACGCGGCGTGGCCGGGCGTGTCGATGAAGGTGATCTTCTGGCCACCCGGCGCGGTGACCTGATAGGCGCCGATATGCTGGGTGATGCCGCCGGCTTCGCCCGAGACCACATTGGCATGGCGCAGCGCGTCGAGCAGCGAGGTCTTGCCGTGATCGACATGGCCCATCACGGTCACGACCGGCGAACGCGGCTCGGTGTCGGTCGAATCGTCGACGACGTCGAACAGGCCTTCCTCCACGTCGCTGGCCGCGACGCGCTTGACGGTGTGGCCGAGTTCTTCGGCGATCAGCTGCGCGGTATCGGCATCGATCACGTCGGTGATCTTGTGCATCGCGCCCTGCTTCATCAGCATGCGGATGACGTCCACCGCGCGCTCGGACATACGGTTGGCGAGTTCCTGGATCGTGATCGCTTCCGGAATCGTCACCTCGCGGACCAGCTTTTCCTTGGGCTCGTTCGAGGCGTGGCCCTTGAGGCGCTGGGTGCGGCGGCGGAACGAGGCGATCGAGCGCTCGCGCACGTCGTCGGCATTGAGCGCCGTGACCACGGTGAGGCGGCCGCGCTGCTTCTGCTGTCCCGGTTTCGCGGTGGTCTTCGGTGCGGCAGCGGGACGGGCGACGCCGCCCGGACCGCGGCGGATCTGGCGCGGCGCTTCGTCGTCATCGGCTTCGGCCGCCACCGCGTTGGGCCTCGCCGTCGGGATCGGCGCGCGAGCCGGTGCGGCGGGCCGTGCGGCCGGCGTTGCCGTGGCGGCCGGCTTGGCTTCCGCCTCCATGCTCTTCTTGGCCTGGATCTCGGCCTTGCGCTTGGCTTCTTCCTCGAGCCGATGCCGTTCTTCCTCGGCCTTGCGGCGGGCCTCGGCGGCCTCGCGCTCCTGCTGCTCGATATATTCGCGGCTCTTGCGGCGTTCGGCCTCGGCCTCCGCGGCGCGACGCTCCTCTTCCTCGCGGGCGCGTGCATCGGCCAGCGCGCTGGCGCGGGCGCTGCGCTCGTCCTCGGTCAGGGTGCGGAGCACCACACCGGAGCCGCTGCGCGAGGGCCCTGGCGTCGGGCGGGAGGTCGGGGCGCGCGTCGGTGCGGCCGGCTTCGCAGCAGGGGCTTCGGTCTTGGCGGGTTCGGCCGCCGGCGCTTCACCGCCGATCCGGCGCTTGCCGCGCTTCTCAACGACCACCTGCTTGCTACGGCCGTGGCTGAAACTCTGGCGCACGGTGCCCTGCTCGACGCGCGGCTTCAGCGTCAAGGTCTTGGTCGGGCTGACGCTCAAAGTCTTGTCGCCAGGATTTTTCGTATCAACCATTCAGCAGTCCTAATCTTCTTGCGATGCGCGGTGTCGCGCTGTTCCTGTCAGCGGTTCGGTGTCGTCTTGCCGTCTGTTCCGTCGCCGTCGGCCATCCGGTATCGGACCAGGATCTGGCTTCGCGACAGGAACGTTTTGCCGGCCGGGCCGGCGAGCACGGCAGCATGTATCACATTTGACCGTCCAAGTGCCAAATCCAATTCTGCCGAAGTCAGCGCGGAAATAACCGGAACCCGGCCCGTTTCGTCCGTATCGGCAGGCATTTGCCGGCGAGCGGCAACTAATTTGGCGTCGAGCTTGCGAATGCCGTCGGCGGCGCCGTCGCTGGCGTGCAGCAGCGCTACCGCCTGATGGCGCTCCAGCGCATCCTCGACCTTGCCGAATCCGGCCACCACCTGCCCCGCCTTGGCGGCCATCGCCAGGGCATCGACCACGCTGCGGGTCAGCAAGCGGTCGGTATCGTCGGCCAGCGTCGGCGAAGCCTTGACGTTGCGTTTGAAGCCCCGGCTGAACAGCCCGCGCTTTGCGGCCTCCGCCACGGCGCGATGCGAGGCGGTAATCCAGAGGCCGCGGCCCGGCAGCTTGCGTTTCAGGTCCGGCACCGCCGCGCCATCGGGCGCGACGACAAAGCGGATCAGCTCCTCGATCGGCCGCACCTGGCGCGTGACCACGCACATCCGTGCCGTCCCGGGCCTTGCGGTCCGGGGGCCGTGATCGGGATCGGCCGGGTCAACGCGATCAAGCATACGGGCGACATGGCTCCTTAAACCGCTTCGTCTTCGGTGGCGTCAGCCGCTTCGCCGGTCTCCTTGGCGAGATCGGCTTCGGTGATCCAGCCGGCGGCAAGGCGCGCCTGCATGATCAGGTGTTCGGCCTCGTCGCGCGACAGTTCGATGCCGTCGAGGAATCCCGGATACTTGGTCACCTCGCCGCCATCCTTGCGCTCGGTCCAGCCGACGAGATCATCGGTGGCGCAGCCGGCCAGATCCTCGACGGTCTTGACGTCATTCTCGCCGAGCTTGACCAGCATCTTTGAGGTGACGCCCGGCACGTTCTTCAACGCATCCTCGACGCCGAGTTCCTTGCGCCGCGCCTCCAGCTCGGCTTCGAGCTGATCGAGATATTCGCGCGCGCGGCTTTGCAGTTCTTCTGCGGTCTCGTCGTCGAAGCCCTCGATCCCGGCCAGTTCGCGGACATCGACCAGCGCCAGTTCCTCCACCGAGGTGAAGCCTTCCGAGGCCAGCAGCTGGCCGACGACTTCGTCAACATTGAGCGCTTCCATGAAGATGCGCGTCGAATTCTCGAAGTCGGCCTGGCGGCGCTCGGATTCCTCGGTCTCGGTCAGGATGTCGATATCCCAGCCGGTGAGCTGCGAGGCGAGCCGCACATTCTGGCCGCGACGACCGATCGCTAATGATAACTGGTTATTCGTATCCGGAACGACAACCTCGATCCGCTCACGATCTTCGTCGATCACGACCTTGGAGACTTCGGCCGGCGCCAGCGCGTTCACCACGAAGGTGGCGATATCCGGCGACCACGGAATGATGTCGATCTTCTCGCCCTGCAATTCGTTCACCACCGCCTGCACGCGCGAGCCGCGCATGCCGACGCAGGCGCCGACCGGATCGACCGAGGAATCGCGTGAAATCACGCCGATCTTGGCCCGCGAGCCCGGATCGCGGGCCACCGCCTTGATCTCGACGATGCCATCGTAGATTTCCGGCACTTCCTGCGCGAACAGCTTCGCCATGAATTGCGGGTGGGTGCGCGAGAGGAAAATCTGCGGGCCACGGGTTTCGCGGCGTACGTCGAAGACATAGGCGCGGACGCGGTCGCCGTTGCGGAACACCTCGCGCGGCAGCATCTCGTCGCGGCGGATAATGGCTTCGCCGCGGCCGAGGTCGACGATGACGCTGCCATATTCGACGCGCTTGACAACGCCGTTGACGATGTCGCCGATGCGGTCCTTGAATTCCTGATACTGCCGGTCCCGCTCAGCCTCGCGCACCTTCTGCACGATCACCTGCTTGGCCGACTGCGCGGCGATGCGGCCATATTCCAGCGGCGGCAGCGTATCGGCGATGGTGTCGCCGATCTGCGCGCCGGGGTTGGCGCGCTGGGCGTCGATCAGCGAAATCTGGTTTGCGGGATTTTCGACATGCTCCACCACCAGCATGTGGCGGGTGAGCGACAGCTGGCCGGTCTTCGGATGAATCTCGGCATGCACGTCGGTCTCGGAGCCGTAACGGGCGCGCGCCGCCTTGGCGATGGCGTCCTCCATCGCCTCGATGACGATGTTGCGGTCAATCGACTTTTCGCGGGCGACGGCGTCCGCGATCTGCAGCAGTTCAAGGCGGTTGGCGCTGACAGCGGCCATGGCTCAGTCTCCTTCGATGGGATCGATCACCCCGGCCAGCCGCTTGTCGGCGGCAAGCCGGTGCTGTTTGGTGTTCTTCGGAAGCGGTTTCTTCTTTGGCTTCGGTTTCGGGCCTTTGGCGCGGGCCTTCTTCGCATGCGCGGGCGGCGGCGGTTCGAGGCCGAGGCTTTCCTTCAACTCGCGCTCGGCCGCCTTGCCGCGCCGCATCGATTCGGCGATCAGCTCGTCGGTCAGCACCAGCCGGGCATCGCTGATGTCGTTCATCGGCAGCGCCACGATCTCATCCTCGCCCTCGCGGATGTCATCGCGATGAAGCTTGACGGCTTCGCCCGCGACGCCGTCGAGCAGCCCGCGGAATCGCTTGCGGCCCTGGTGCGGAACCGCCATCTCGATTTTCGCCAGATGGCCGGTGTAGCGCTCGAAATCCGAGCGGCGGACCAGCGGCCGGTCGATGCCGGGCGAGGAAATCTCCAGCCGATAGGCGCGCTCGATCGGATCGGCGACGTCCAGCACCGGCGACAGCGCCTTCGACACCGCCTCGCAATCGTCGATCAGCATGGTGCCGTCGGGCCGCTCCGCCATGACCTGGACGGTGCAGCCGGCCTCGCCGGATACCTTGACGCGGACCAGGCGGTATCCCATGCCCTGCAGCACCGGTGCGGCGATGGCGGCGACGCGCGCGGCGACGCCGGGCTCGACCACCAGGCGCGGCTCGTTCAGAAGGTCTGCATTCGGGTCGACGGTCTCTGTCATCACGGCGATCAGGTTGCGTCCGGCACGTTGTCCGGGTCCGAATTCGCCAGAGCGCGCGGCGCTGCGGCCCTGGCCCGGTTCCCGATGGCGGCTTGGTTCCCTGTCGTGCGCCGGGCTCAGCCCGGCCGGCTTCAGGTAATAAAAAAGAGCGGGTCCCGGGGGGCCCACTCTCAATACGCCATCGTATGAGAAATCATCAGTTGAGCAGGATATAGCGAGTTTGCCCCGCCCCGGCAAGGGCCGAAGCGAGGTCCCGGAAATTTGAAGCCGGCTCGCCTTCCCCTTCCGAGGGGCTCGATCCGGCATTTGCATGGGCGTGCGATGAAATCGGGATGCACATCCCGGGATCGGATGTCTAGACTGTCGCCGACGCAACAAGAAGCACCGGGGAGGATGTCATGCTCAGCGAGGCCGCTGTCACCGCGCATGCCGAACGCATTCGTCAGGACGGTTTCACCGTTCTTGAACGGGTGGTCGCGCCGCACCTGGTCGAGAAGCTGAAAGCGGCGGTCGAGCGCATCGAGCGCGACCACAATCTGGGTCCGGCGAAGACCTCGTTCGAGGGCTTCAAGACGCTGCGCGTCAACAACCTGTTGACCTATGACGAGGTGTTCTGGGAGGTGCCGCTGCATGGCGCGGTGCTGCCGGTGGTGGAAGCGGTGCTCGACAGGGAATGCCTGTTGTCGTCGTTCTGCTCGCTGGTGCTCGGCCCGGGGCAGGAGGCGCAGCCGATCCATGAGGACACCCAGCTCATTCCGCTGCCGCGTCCGCACATTCCGATCACGCTCAACGCGATCTGGGCGCTGTCGGATTTCACCGCGACCAACGGCGCGACGCGCATCGTGCCCGGCAGCCACAAATACGATCACGCTCCGGAATACGGCAAGGATTACGACGCCGAGATCGCAACCATGCCGGCCGGCAGCGTGATGCTGTTCGACAGCGCGCTGTGGCATGGCGGCGGTGCCAACCGGAGCGACGCGCGCCGCTTCGCATTCTCATGCGCCTATTGCTGGGGCTGGATGCGGCAGCAGGAAAACCTGCAACTCGGCATTCCGCGTGAGATCGTGCAGCGCTTTCCGCGCCGTCTGCAGGAACTATGCGGCTATAGCGTCTACAAAGGGCAGTTCGGCCACATCGACAATCACGACCCGATCGAACTGCTCGGCCGCGAGCGCGGCAAGCGCATGGTCTGGGAAGCGACCGACGTGAAGAAAGCGCGAGCGGCGGCGAGGTCGTAGATTCGTCATGCCGCGCTGTCGCGGACATCCACGCTTTTCTCACTTGAGCGCAGACGTGGACGGCCGGAACAAGTCCGGCCATGAGCGACACACTTAGTCTGTATCAGTTCGCCTGAATCGCAAATATGTCGCGCGGCGGCCCTCGCGCGTGGCTTTGCGGCCGTAGCGCGTCATCGTGTAGTTCGGCCACGGCAGGCGCCAGTCGTCGGCGCGCTCGGCGAGCCATTCGAACTGCGGCGCGCGCAGCAAATGGACGAGGGTCCATTCGACATAGCTGTCGATATCGCAGACGAAGCGGAATTCGCCGCCGGGCACAATCGCGCGCGCCATCGCGGCGACGGTGGCGTCCTGCACGAAGCGGCGCTTCCAGTGCCGCCGCTTCGGCCACGGATCGGGATGGATCAGATCGATCCGCGCCAGCGATCGTTGCGGCACCCAGGCCAGCAGTTCGGCGGCGTCGCCGGCGACGAGGCGGATGTTGCCGATGTCGTGCGCCTCGATCTGCGCCAGGATCTTCGCCATGCCGTTGACGTAAGGCTCGCAGCCGATGAATCCGGTGGCCGGATGGGCGATGGCTTCGGCGACGAGATGCTCGCCGCCGCCGAATCCGATTTCAAGCCGCACGCTGTCGATCGCAGGCTCGAACAGTGTGGTCAGGTCGGCCGGAGCCGGGCCTTCTAGATCGAGCGATAGCCGCGGCAGCAGCTGCGCGATCAGGTCGGCCTGATGCACGCGAAGTTTATGGCCTTTGCGCCGTCCGAAAAACGAGCCCTGTGGGCGTTCAGCTTCCGTCATATCGCCATCTTGGTCCAGTCCCGCGCAGCATTGTGTCGATCTGACTGGCGACGGTGCCGACTGCGTCGGCGCTCCGGAAAGCGGAACGGCGGCACCTGCATGCAGTCATCGCGTCGGCGCGGAACGAAAATGTGCTCTTACGGGGTCGAGGCGCGCACCGTCAATCGAACGGCGCGCCTTCGTCTCCAGAGAAGAGATGACAGAAGCGGTTGGGCTGGTGGGGAGATGGGGCGGCGGTCAACGGTTATCGGGCTGCTCGCGCGCGGCGATCTGCTCGACCATATCGACGATGCTGCGGCGAAGCTTCGCATCGCTGATGCGCGTGAACGCGCGGGTCAAGGCCAGTCCTTCGGAGGTTGCGAGAAAATCCGACACATATGTGGGGGACGGCGCTTCGCTGAGGCCATTGGCGTTGATGTTGCTGCCGGGGCCGCCTTCAAACAGGAACGACACGGGAACCTGGAGAATTTCCGCGATCTGCTGAATCCGACTGGCGCCGACGCGGTTGGTCCCCTTCTCGTATTTCTGGATTTGCTGAAAGGTCAGGCCGAGGGCTTCGCCGAGTTTTTCCTGACTCATGCCGAGCATGATGCGTCGCATGCGCACACGGCTGCCGACATACTTGTCAACAGGATTGGGCGCTTTGGTCGACATCAAACTCTCCTGCCTGTGGAACGAAGTATGCCCGGTGCGACAGACCCGTCAAATTGAATTCCGAGTTAGGACCGCAATTGCGGTTAATTTCGGCAATCTCGGGGCGGATATAAATTCCCCCGTTATCCTGCGCCAGCTTCTTATACGGAAACCGCCGTTTAAGTAACCGAAAAGTTGATAGAATGAACTTGCGAGTCAATAGTTGATCGGCCAGTCGTTGATAGGTCAACAGTTAAAGATGCGTCAGGCCCTTCATTTCAGCGCTTCGCGGCACGCCGCCGCACCGCGATGATGATCGCGAGAGCGACAAGAATAGCGGCAGGAACGTCGCCTGCACGACTATAAAAGGTAGGTGGCAGGGCCGCGGGCAGACGCGCATCGAGTACCCCTTCTTGGCCAAGAGCGAGCGAGGCGATAATCCGTCCCGCCGGATCGATGACCGCGGAGATGCCGGTATTGGCGGCGCGCACAAGGGGTAATCCTTGTTCGACAGCGCGCAGCCTCGCCTGCTGCAGGTGCTGATAGGGGCCGGTGGAGATGCCGAACCAGCCATCGTTGGTCAGGTTGACGATCCAGCCTGGCCGCTCGCTGCCGACGGCCGTATCGGAGGGGAAGATCACCTCATAGCAGATCAGCGGCAGCACCGGCGGCGCGCGCGGCACGTCGATGAGGCGGCGCCGCGTGCCGGGAATGAAGCCGCCGCGCACCTTGGTGAGTTGCTCGAAGCCGAGCTTCTCCATCAGCGGCTGGAACGGCAGATATTCGCCGAACGGCACCAGATGCAGCTTGTCGTAGACCGACAGGATGCCGCCGTCGTGGCCGATCAGATAGATCGAATTATAGGCGCGCCGGATCGGCGTGCCGGGCGGCTGATCGGGGGCGCGCACCGCGCCGGTGATGAGTGTGGTGCCGGGGGGCAGCAATTCGGCGATCTGCGCCATGGCGTCGCCTTCCCGCGTCAGAAAAAACGGAAAGGCGGACTCCGGCCAGATCAGAACGGTGGCATCGCGCACACCCGAGGTCTGCGGGCCGGTGGCGCGGTCGGACAGCGAAAGATACTTCCGCATCACCGCCGCTTTGGCGGAGTAGTTGAAGCGATCGTCCTGCGCGACGTTGGGCTGCATGATCCGCAGCTTGACGTCGCTGAGCAGAACCGTTGGATGTCCCGACAGGCGGACCGCGCCGTACACGCCCATCATCAGCAGCACGGCCAGCGCGGCGACCGGCGCCGCGAGGCGACGCCAGCGCGATGGGCCGCTGTCGATCAGCACGCCGGGGCTGGCGAAGATGGCGACGCTGAGAAAGGTCATGCCCCAGAGCCCAATCAGCGACGCGCTCTGCGCCAGCGCCAGCGGCTCGCTCAGCGCATAGCCGAAAGCGTTCCACGGAAAGCCGGTCAGAACATGGCCGCGCAGCCATTCGCTGATGGTGAGCGCGCTCGCGAGCGCAAGGATGCGGGCGGGGCCGCCGCTCCACATCGCGCGCGCCAGCGCGAAACCCAGCGCGGTGAACAGCGCCAGATAGGCCGGCAGGCCGCTGACGGCGATCGGAAGCAGCCAGCCGAAATTGGCGGCATCGACGAGGAAGGCGTAGCCGATCCAATAGAGGCCCGGCACGAAGTAACCGAAGCCGAACCACCATCCGGTCAGCGCCGCCGCCGGCAGGCCGTTGTAGCGCCCCTCGCCGATGCCGTCGATCAGCCACACCACGACCGGAAAGGTGACGAACAGGACCGGCCAGGCGTCGAACGGCGCCATCGCCAGCGAGGACAGGGCGCCGGCGGCGAGCGCAATCCCCGCGCGCCGCCATCCCCACGACAGGACGACGGCCAGCGCGGCGGCGCGGAGCTTGCCGTCGATCATGGCGTCTCGTTTCGACGCGGCGGAAACGACGGATCCTGATCCTTCGCCTGCCCGGCCTCCGAAGCCGCTTCGCGACGGCGCTGCTCGCGCGTGCGCGGCGCCGGGCGCTCCTTGCGCGGACCAATGCGCAGCCGCTTGACGCGGCGCGGGTCGGCATCCAGCACCTCGATCTCGAAATCGCCGGGGCCCGAGATGATCTCGCCGCGCACCGGCAGCCGTCCGACATGGGTCACGAGGAAGCCGCCGAGGGTTTCCACGTCCTCGCCAGCCTCGCCGGTGTCGAAGGCGTCGCCGATCATCTCGCGCACGTCATCAAGGCTGGCGCGGGCATCGGCGATGAAGGTGTTCTCGCCCTGCCGCACGATCGGCGGCGGTTCGGTGCTATCGTGCTCGTCGTCGATTTCGCCGACGATCTGCTCGACGATGTCCTCGATCGACACCAGGCCGTCGGTGCCGCCGTATTCGTCGACGACCAGCGCGAGATGGAGGCGCGAGGCCTGCATCTGCGCCAGCAGATCGATAGCGCGCATCGAGGGCGGCACATACAGCAGATTGCGGACGATTCCGGTTTCCGACAGCGGCACCGACAGATCGACCGCGCGCAGGTCGAGCCCGGCGGTCAGCGGCTTCTTGCGCCGCGGCTTGAGGGGTTCGGCCACCTTGGCCTTCGATGTCATGAAAGCCAGCAGGTCGCGGATGTGCACCATGCCGACCGGATCGTCGAGGGTTTCGTTGTAGACGACGAAGCGCGAATGTGCGGCGCTCTCGAACAGCACCATCAGTTCGCCGATCTGAATATCCTGCTTCACCGCGACGATGTCGGCGCGGTGAATCATCACGTCGTCGATGCGCTGATCCTGCAGGTTGAGCAGGTTACGCAGCATGGTGCGTTCGACCGCGGAGAAGCCGCCCTCATCGGGCGCGCCGGCATCGAGCGCCACCTGAAGATTGTCGCGCACCGAGCCGGCCTTCCAGCCGAACAGGGTGCGGATGGCACGCATCAGCCAGTTTTCGGCCGCAGGCCGCAGCACATCGCCTTCGCGCACCGGGACCGGCAAATTCTGCGCGGGCGTCGTTTCGCCAGGCTGGTCGGAGTCCGGCATGTCAGTTCACACGTCCCTGATCCGCATAGGGATCGGGAATTCCGAGGCGGGCCAGAATCTCCCGCTCGAGATTCTCCATCTCCTCGGCCTCGGCCTCGGTCTCGTGATCGTAGCCGATCAGATGCAGGAAGCCGTGCACCGCGAGATGGCTGAGGTGGTGATCGAACGGCTTGTGCTCGTCGTCGGCTTCGCGGCGGGTGGTCTCGAAGGCGATGGCGATATCGCCGAGCATCGGCGGCGGATCGTCGGGGCGCCGGACGCCTTCGGCGCGCAGCGCCGGAAACGACAGCACGTTGGTGGGCTTGTCGATCTTGCGCCAGTTGCGGTTCAGCGTCCGGATGCCGGCGTCGTCGGTCAGCATCACAGCGAGCTCGGCGTCGGCGATGTCGGCCGTCACCGACGCGGCGGCGGTGTCGATGGCGCGGCGGATCACGGCCTCGGCGTCAGGTTCGGCGCTCCAGCAATCGGCGACGGTCATCACGTCGGTATCGAGAATCGAATCGGTCATCAGGAACGGCTGGTTGCCGGGCGATGCGGCAATCCCTCATAAGCGGCGACGATGCGCGCCACCAGTTCGTGGCGAATGACGTCCTCCGCCTTGAAATGCACTTGCGCGATGCCGTCGACGCCGTCGAGCAGCCGCACGGCCTCGATGAGGCCGGAGGTCTGGCCGTTGGGCAAGTCGATCTGGCTCGGATCGCCGGTGACGATCATGCGGCTGTTCTCGCCGAGTCGCGTCAGGAACATCTTCATCTGCATCGACGTGGTGTTCTGCGCCTCGTCGAGGATGATGGCGGCATTGGTGAGCGTGCGTCCGCGCATGAAGGCGAGCGGCGCGATCTCGATCTCGCCGGTCTGCAGCGCGCGCTCGACGATGCGCGAATCCATCAGGTCGTAAAGCGCGTCGTAGATCGGGCGCAGATAGGGATCGACCTTCTCGCGCAGGTCGCCGGGCAGGAAGCCGAGCCGCTCGCCGGCTTCGACCGCGGGGCGAGTGAGAATGATGCGATCGACTTCCTTGCGCTCGAACAGCTGCGCGGCCTGCGCAACGGCGAGCCAGGTCTTGCCGGTGCCCGCCGGGCCGATGCCGAACACCAGTTCGTGGTGCTTGAGCGCGCGGATGTAGGCATCCTGCGCGGCGGTGCGGGCGCGCACCGGACGCTTGCGCAGGTTGATGGCCTCGAAGGTCGAGGCGGGGGTCTTGGCGTCGAATTCGAACAGCGAGCCCTGGGCAATCACCGAACGGATGGCGCCTTCGACATCGCCCTGTGCGATGTCGTGGCCTTGCACGGCCTGTGCATAAAGCGCGTCCAGCACCCGATGCGCCGCGGCGCAGGCATCGCGGGTCCCGGCGATGGAAATGTGATTGCCGCGCGAGTCCACCACGACATTGAGGCGGCGTTCGATCAGCGCGAGGTTTTGTCCATAGGGGCCGACCAGCGCGGAGGCCGCGCGATTGTCGTCATACGCGACTTCGATGCGGGTGTCCGGCGAGATGGGCATGTCGCGATCAAACTTGCGGCGGGGAGCGAGCGTAGGCGAATCCGATGCGCTTTTAGGCAAGGGTTTCAGGCTCCGGTGATGACGGGGACGACGCGGCGCGCGAGGGCTGCGGTTGCGCCGTGGCAAGCGTACCGAGCAGGCTGTAGCGCTCGAGGCTATCGATGGTGACGGGAAGCACCTGTCCGATGATGTCGTCCGAAGCCATGACATGCGCCGGCTGAAGATATGCGGTGCGGCCGACGATCTGGCCCTGGTTGCGCGCGGCGCGTTCGAACAGCACGTCAACGGTGCGGCCGACCGCCGCCCGATTGAAGGCGTGCTGCTGGCTGTCGATCAATTCCTGAAGCCGTGCCAATCGCTCGTCCATCGTGGCCGGTGCAACCATCTCCTGCATGTCGGCGGCCGGCGTGCCGGGCCGCGGCGAATACTTGAATGAATAGGCGCCAGCGTAACCGATTTGCGCCACCAGCGCGAGGGTGGCGGCGAAATCTTCCTCCTGTTCCCCGGGAAAGCCGACGATGAAATCCGATGAGAAAGCAATGTCCTGGCGGACATTTCGGAATCGCTCGATCACGCGACGGTAATCGTCGGCGGTATGCTTGCGATTCATCGCCGCGAGAATCCGGTCCGAGCCCGACTGCACCGGAAGATGCACGAACGGCATCAGCGCCGGCAGGTCGCGATGCGCCGCGATCAGCGTATCGTCGACATCACGCGGATGGCTGGTGGAATAGCGCAGGCGTGCGATGCCGGGAATCTCCGCGAGGCGGTACAGCAACCGCCCGAGCGACCACGGACGTCCGTCCGGGCCGTCGCCGTGATAGGCGTTGACATTCTGGCCGATCAAGGTGACCTCGCGCACGCCGTTGTCCGCCAGTCGTTCGACATCCTCGATGATGCGCTTGACCGGCCGCGAGATTTCCGCGCCGCGCGTGTAAGGCACCACGCAGAAGGTGCAGAACTTGTCGCAGCCCTCCTGCACGGTGACGAACGCAGAGACGCCGCGCGCGCGGATCGTGTCCGGCTTCGGCTGCGGCAGCAGCGTGAACTTGTCCGCGACCGGAAATTCGGTGTCGATGGCACGGCCCTCGTCCCGCGCACGTCCGAGGAGCTGCGGCAGGTTGTGATAGCTCTGCGGGCCGACCACGACATCCACCACCGGGGCGCGGCGGATGATCTCCTCGCCCTCCGCCTGCGCCACGCAGCCGGCGACGACAATGTTCATCTGGCGACCCTGGCTCGCGGCCTCGTCCCTGGCGACGCGCAGCCGGCCGAGCTCGGAATAGACCTTTTCGGAGGCTTTCTCGCGAATGTGGCAGGTGTTGAGGATCACCAGATCGGCGTCGCCGACGCTCGCGGTCTCGATGAATCCTTCCGGGGCGAGCGTGTCCACCATGCGTTGCGCATCGTAGACATTCATCTGACAGCCATATGACTTGATGTGCAGCTTGCGCGGCGGAGTCATGGAACCTTGCGTGATCGGATAAAGGCGCGCTGGCGCGCGCTGCTCAATTATAGGCTCGGGCGCGGAAAATCCAGCATAGGCGGGAAAAAAGCCCAGCCCCGCCAATCGCTTCTATCGCGCCGCCAGCGCGGCCAAGGCGAATTGCCGGATCATTTCAGGCAGTTGGCGCATGTCCTCGAAGGTGGCGTGGGCGCCGGCCGCGCTCAGCGTGTCGGAATGGCCGACCCGGCAATGGCTGCCGCCGGAAAAGCCGAACGCCGTCATTCCCGCCGCCCGCGCCGCGGTGATGCCCGGCACGCTGTCTTCGATCACGGCGCAGCGGCCGGGCGCCGCACCCATCTGCGCGGCGGCGAACAGGAACAGGTCCGGCGCCGGCTTGCCGTGCGCGACTTGCGTGGCGGAAAAGATGTGCGGTGCGAGATGCGGCAGCAGGCCGGTGCGGGTCAGGCTGGTGCGGATCTTGTCCGGCGTGCCGCTGGAGGCGACGCAAACGGGCGTGGCGATGGCGGCGAGCGCCTCGGCGACGTGCGGCACCGCTTGCAGCGACACCGCGAATTCGTCGAACAGCGCCGCCTTGAGTTGCGTGTCGAAATCATCCGGCAGCGCACGGCCCAGTTCGGCTTCGACCTCGCGGCTGGCGGCGAGCGCGGAACGGCCGAGAAAACGTGCGAACACCTGCTCGGCGGTGATGGGGTAGCCGTGCCGCGTCAGCACCTCGGCATGGACGCGGCAGGAGATCACCTCGCTGTCCACCAGCACGCCGTCGCAATCGAAGATGATCAGGTCGAAGGGCACGGACTAGATGTTCTCTTGGTTCGGAATACGCACAAGCCGTCTTCGCCAAAATGGCGTTGGGCTTTCAATTTGTCATGACCGGGCTTGTCCCGGCCATCACGTCCTTCACGATACGAAGCGGTCAAGACGTGGATGGCCGAAATAAATCCGGCCATGACGACTTGAGCGCTTCGCTGCATGGATATTCCCAAAGCTAAAGACCCGCAGGCGGTCCTTCAGCTCTTCTTCTCGTCGATCGGCACGCAATAGAGTTCGAGCCGGTGATCGACCAGCGTATAGCCGAGCTTGCGGGCGATCTCCCGCTGCAGCACTTCAATTTCCTCGGAGGTAAACTCGACCACGGTGCCGTCGCGCAGATTGATGAGATGATCGTGGTGGCTGTCGCGCATGGTCTCATAGCGTGCGCGGCCCTCGCGAAAGTCGTGGCGCTCGATGATGCCGGCATCCTCGAACAACTTCACGGTGCGATAAACCGTCGAGATCGAGATCTTGTCGTCGACCGCCGCGCAGCGCCGATACAGTTCTTCGACATCGGGATGATCGACCGCTTCCGCCAAAACGCGCGCGATGACGCGGCGCTGCTCGGTCATGCGCATCCCGGTGGCGGCACAGCGCGCCTCGATGCTGGCCGATTTCGACGTCGGTGCGGATTTCAATGCGGTCATGGCCCTCGTACTCCGGGGAGAGTCCCCTCTTGCCACCCCTCGATGGCTAGGACAAGTCGCGGCGCATCACCAGTGCGTTCCGCTCTTCGCCGCCGGCTTCCCGATAGTAGCGCTCGCGGCGGCCGACCACGGCGAAGCCGGCCTTGTCATAGAGCCGCCGCGCCGGCTGATTATTTTCCTCCACCTCGAGGAAGACGGTGTTGACGCCGCGCCCCGCGAGGTGGCCGAGGTGGGTCAGCAGCAGGCCGCGCGACAAGCCGCGGCCGCGCTGGCTCGCGGCCACGGCAATTGAGAGAATTTCCGCCTCGTCCGCCGCGAGCCGCGACACGGCGAAGCCGATTACCTTGCCGCCCTGGCGCAGCCGGTGCACCAGGGTGTTGGGTTCCCGCAGCATCGCGTCGAATTCCGCTTCGCCCCATCCGCGATGAAAAGCGGCGCCATGCAGGCGGGCCAGAGCCGCGATGTCGTTGCGGGTGGCAGGTTCGATGACCGGCGTCTCTGGGGTCCACCATGCGGCGAGGGGATTCTTCATGGTGCGGCGGGTTGGAGTCCAGCGGCAGGTTTGGCGTCCGGCGCGCGCAGATAATAGGGCCGCGCCGGCGCGCTCTCCGGACTGACGGCCGCTCCGAGCCAGGCGACCCAGGCGATATCGGGCGCCGGTCGCGGCTCGACCAGGACCGGCGGCGTGCCGTCGGGCCAGCGTGCGGCAACGATCTGCGCGGCGTTGCCGACCAGGATCGGCGGACCGAACCGTGCAGCCTCGAGCGCGGCGGCGACGGGCACGACATCGGGCCGCATCAGCGTGGTGCCGTTGCCGCTGGCGACCTGGAGATAGACGTGATCGTGCCGGGCATCGATCACCGACATGATCGGATGGGTGCCGCTCTCGCTGACATAAGGCGCCGCGAATGCCGTCAGCGTCGTCAGCCCCACCACCGGTTTCTGCGCGGCGAGCGCGATGCCGCGCGCCGCAGAGAGACCGACGCGCAGGCCGGTAAAGCTGCCGGGGCCGGTGGTCACCGCGATGCGGTCCAGCGCCGCAAAGGCCATCGCCGCCTGTTTCATGACGCGTGCAATCAGCGGCATCAGCGCTTCGGCGTGGCCTCGCTGCATCGGCTGCGATTCATGGGCGATGATTCGCGTCGACTGCGTGTCGAGAATGGCCGCGGAGCATGCGTCGAGCGCGGTATCGATGGCGAGGATCAGCATGAGACAGCGATGAAGTGAGCGAATAGCGAATAGTAAGTAGCGAATAGATTAGCATGAAACGGGCGCGCCGCGCCCATGCATCTGCGGCTTCTGTCTTCTACTCGCTACTCCCCACTTACTATTCGCTTCCTACTGCACCGCTTCGACTTCGGTGACTTCCGGCACGAAATGTTTGAGCAGGTTCTGGATGCCGTGCTTCAGCGTCGCGGTCGAGGAGGGGCAGCCGGAGCAAGCGCCCTTCATGTTGAGATAGACGATGCCGTCGCGGAACCCGCGGAATGTGATATCGCCGCCATCATTGGCGACCGCCGGCCGCACCCGTGTCTCGATCAGGTCCTTGATGATGCCGACCGTCTCGGCATCTTCCTCGCTGAAGAACTCGTCGGCATCCGTATCGGCGTCGCCCGCCTCGCTGCCATCGGCCATCAGCGGGCCGCCCGACATATAATGTTCCATGATGGCGCCGAGGATCGCCGGCTTGAGGTGCTGCCAGTCGCTATCATCCTTGGTGACGGTGACGAAATCGGAGCCGTAGAACACGCCGGTGACGCCGGGAACGTCGAACAGACGCTCGGCCAGCGGGGAGCGCGCGGCGTCCTCGCGGGAGTTGAATTCCATGGTGCCGCTCGACAGCACGGTGCGTCCGGGCAGGAATTTCAAGGTGGCGGGATTCGGGGTCGCTTCGGTCTGGATGAACATGATTTTCTCCGCTCGCGACCGGGGTCAAGGCCCGGCGCGTGGATCGTTTTTAGAGCATTTCGCGAAGGAGCCGTAGAAAAATAAGCCCCGTCGCCGATATCTCGCCCGCTGCCGGCGGCGCGGCCTGCACGGCTTGGCGAGCTATCCGATTCCAAGATGGCGAGGCCGCCGGCCCGGATCAAGGCATCGCACAAAATTTAGTGTATTCAACGCGTTAGGATAGGGCGTCGATTTCCTTGTCGGTCAGGTTGCCGGGGACAATGGTGACCGGGATGGGAAAGGTGCCGACGGTCTTGGCCAAAGTGGTGATGATCGGTCCGGGCCCCTCGGCGCCGACGCTGGCCGCCAGCACCAGCATGGAGATGTCGACATCCTTGTCGATCACATCGAGAATCTGCGCATGCGGGACGCCTTCGCGAATGACCCGCTCCGGCGTGATCGCGGCGATGCCGTTGGCGCGACCGGCGGCGCGGTCCAGTGCAGCGTTGGCGATCTCTTCGGCTTCGGCCTTCATGATGTCGGCAACGCCGAGCCATTGCTGATTGTGATCCTCGGTATCGATGATGCGCAGCATCACTACGCCGCCGCCGACACGCACGGCCCAGCGGCTGGCGTAATAGACCGCGCGATCCCATTCCGCGCTGTCGTCAACGATCACCAGGCACTTCGGCTTGTGACCCTGCTCATAACTTCGTCGTTGCGTGCTCATGCATGTCCCGATGCTTGAGGGGAATTCGGAAGGTTCACGGTCAACGTCCAGAAAATCGTGCGACCCGGTAAATCGAATGGCCACGGCGATGACGAATAGCTCCGTCATGCTGCCACGGTGCGGGCGTATTCGACAAGGTATTGTCCCGCGCCGCCGCTTCGGTTAGCGCAAGCGCCAGCCTGACCGGCCGGGCGTGAAAAACTACCGTCGGCGGATGAAGCCGACGATATCCTTCACGTCCTTGACGGTCTGCTCGGCGATCGTGTTGGCGCGCTCGGCGCCGTCGATCAGAACGCTGTCGACATAGGCATGGTCCTGCGACAGCCGCTTCATCTCCGCGGTGATCGGGCTGAGTTTCGATACCGCAAGCTCGACCAGATTCGATTTGAATCCGGAGAATTGCGCGCCGCCGAATTCGCGCAGCACCTCGCTCTTCGGCCGGCCTGACAAGGCGGCGAAGATGCCCACGAGATTGTCGGCTTCGGGACGCGATTCCAGGCCCTTCTCTTCGCTGGGCAGCGGTTCGGGATCGGTCTTGGCCTTGCGGATCTTCTGCGCGATAGCGTCGGCATCGTCAGAGAGATTGATGCGCGAATAATCCGAGGCGTCGGACTTCGACATCTTCTTCGAGCCGTCGCGCAGGCTCATCACCCGTGTTGCCGGACCTGTGATCACAGGTTCGGGCAGCGGAAAATACGTGGCGGGCTGATTGTTCGCGGCAATCGATTGGGAAAAGTCATTGTTGAACTTCTGCGCGATATCGCGCGCCAGTTCGAGATGCTGCTTCTGGTCCTCGCCGACCGGCACATGCGTCGCACGGTAAAGCAGGATGTCGGATGCCATCAGCACCGGATAATCGTACAGGCCGACCGAGGCGTTCTCGCGATCCTTGCCGGCCTTTTCCTTGAACTGGGTCATGCGGTTGAGCCAGCCGAGCCGCGCCACGCAGTTGAACACCCAGGTCAGTTCGGCGTGTCCCGCGACCTGGCTTTGGTTGAAGATGATGTTTGTCTTCGGATCGATGCCCGCGGCAATGAAAGCCGCGGTGACCTCGCGCGTGCAGCGGCGCAATTCATCCGGTCCGCCCCACACCGAGATCGGCACCGTGATGGCGTGCAGATCGACCACGCAATAGATGCATTCGTAGCTCGATTGCAGTTTGACGAAATTGACGATGGCGCCGAGGTAATTGCCGAGATGCAGATTGCCGGTGGGCTGAACGCCGGAGAAAACGCGCGGAGTGGTCATGGTCTGAAAGTTCCTCTGAAGGCCGGGGTTGGATGCCGGCCTTGGATGATTTGGCGCATGACGTGACCCGGCCCGGAGGGCGGCGAAGCGCAAACCGCTTCACAGTTTTCGGCATCATGCTCGCCGGGGCGTTGCTTGCCACGGCGGCTTCAGGCGTGCAAGTCGGGTTTTCGCATCGCCCGGATCGCCTCCCGCGGACGAATCACGCCCAGGAAGGCGAGGCTCGCGACGTAAACGGCGATGCCGGCCGTGATCAGAGCGACCACCGCGACGGCCACGACGAGGCGATGCTCGCCATGGAGCCACGGCGCGAGGCCGCGCACGGCAAGCCAGAGCAGCGCCCCCATGACGACAGCGGCGAGACCGACCCGCAGCAGCCGCCGGCGTGTCGCCGGATCGAGCGCAAGATCGAACCGCACTGCGGCCCAGCCGGCCAGCAGCAGCGCACTCACCCAGGACCCGAGTGCGATGCCGGCAGCCACGCCGGCAACAGCATACGCGCGGCTGAGCATCAGCGCCGCAGCGACGGTGACGGCGAGTCCGGCAAAGGTCGCCAGCATGGGCGTGCGAGTGTCGCCGCGTGCGAAGAAGGCTGGTGCGAGCGCCTTGAACAGGACATGGGCCGGCAGACCGACCGCGAGCGATGTCAGCGCGAGTGCGGTGGCGCGGCTGTCGGCGCCGGAGAACGCGCCGTGCTCGAAGAGCAGCCGCACGATCGGCTCACTCAGCAGCATCAGGCCGAGCATCGCCGGAAGCGTCAGCCCGATCGCGAGTTCGAGACCATGCGCCGCGGCTTTTGCGAACGAGGCATCGCCGGCACGGGCAGCGCGCGTCAACTCGGGCACCAGCACCGTACCCATCGCCACGCCGACGATTCCAAGCGGAAGCTCGATCAGGCGATTGGCGAAATAGAGCCAGGAAATGGCGGCCGGCGAGGTCGAGGCGATCACCGCGCCAGCGACGATCATCAATTGCGGTGCTGCTCCGGCGATCATGCCGGGAAGGGCCTGGCCGAGGAATTTGCGCATCTCGCGATCGAACGCCACGCGAATGGGCCGCGCGATGCGGCCATCGCCGATCGCCAGCGTCAGTAATTGCAGGAAGCCGGCAACGCCCACCGCCGCCGATATCAGCAGCGCGGCGAGCGCCGGATCGCGTGGCGACAACAACAGCGCGGTCATGGTGCCGATCAGCGCAGCATTGAACAGAAGCGGCGAGAAGGCGGTCAGGGCGAAGCGGTGCTGGGCATTGAGCAGCGCCATCATCACCGTCACCGGTCCGGCGAAAGCGAGATAGGGCAGCATCAGCCGCGCATCGCCGACCGCGAGCAGAAACGATGGCTGACCGACAAAGCCGGGCGCAAGCGCGGCCATCACCAGCGGCATCAGCAGGCCGATCACCGCCGCGCTGATAAACACCGCGAGGCTGACGGTCCCGAGCACGCGCCCGGCAAATGCCGCGGCCGCCGCCATGCCGTCGCGATCGTGCACGCGCCAATAAGCCGGCACCAAGGCTGCGTTGAGCGCGCCTTCCGTGAGCAGCCGCCGCGCCACATGGATCAGTTGAAAGGCCGCCAGAAAGGCGTCTGTCACCGGTCCCGTCCCCAGCAGCGCTGCGGTGAGCGCATCGCGCATGAAACCGAGCAGCCGTGAGGCCAGCGTGCCGGTGGAAACGGTGACGATGTGGCGGATCATCGGGCCTGTCGCGCGACTGCTTCTAGGATGGATGCTTGCTGGCGCATGGCAGAACGTGTTAGGCGCAGCCAGCGCAAACCAGGGGTACTCGCAAGGTTCTAACTATAGTACCGCTTTCGAGCGGAAATTCCTGAAGACGGGCTTTCGGCAACCGGCGCAGGAATTTCCAGATCGGCGGAATGAGCCGACTTTGACCGGATTTTTCCGGCTATCGCAATCGCCACAATCGGATTTTTCGACGATGACCTCTGTGAAATACGACGTGCTCGCAATTGGGAATGCCATCTTCGACGTGCTGGTGCGCACCGACGAGGCGTTTCTTGCTGCGCAACAGATGACCAAGGGGTCGATGGCACTGATCGACGAGGCGCGCGCCGCGGCGATCTATGAGGCGATGGGACCGGCCACGACGATGTCGGGCGGCTCGGCCGCCAATACCATTGTCGGGGTCGCGGGATTTGGCGCGCGAGCGGCCTATGTCGGCAAGGTGAAGAATGATGAGGTGGGTCGCGCTTACACGCACGATATTCGCGCGGCGGGTGTTGCCTTCGATACGCCGGCGGCCGACGACGGTCCCGCCACCGGTTGCTCCTACATCCTGGTGACGCCGGACGGCGAGCGCACCATGAACACTTATCTCGGGGCGGCACAGAACCTGACGCCGAGCGACATCGACCCGGCGCAAATTGCGGCATCCGCCATCATCTATCTCGAAGGTTATCTGTGGGACCCGCAGAGCGCCAAGGAAGCCTTTCTCAAGGCGTCCGAGATTGCCCACGGCGCCGGCCGCAAGGTGGCGCTGACGCTGTCGGATTCGTTCTGCGTCGATCGCTATCGCGACGAGTTTCTCGACCTGATGCGCCGCAAGATCGTGGACGTCGTATTCGCCAATGAGAGCGAACTGCATTCGCTTTACCAGACCGCCGATTTCGATACCGGCCTCGGCGCGCTGCGCAAGGATATCGGGCTCGCCGTGGTGACGCGGAGCGAGAAAGGCTGCGTCGTGATCGAGAACGGCAACACGACGCCGGTGCCGGCCTATCCGATCAAGGAACTGGTGGATACGACCGGCGCGGGCGATCTGTTCGCCGCCGGCTTCCTGGTCGGTCTGGTCCGGGGCGTCAGCTGTGCCGAAGCCGGACGGTTGGGCGCCCTTGCTGCCGCGGAAGTAATCCAACACATCGGCGCGCGGCCGCTGGTGTCGTTGAAGGACCTTGCCCAGCAGAGCGGGCTGCCGTTGTAAATCGCCGTCATGCCGAGCATAACGAATTGAGGAGTTTACAAGATTTACCGCAAAGACAGCATGCTCTCTCCCCCGCTTGCGGAGAAGAGGTGGAGAGGGGGTCGCTTGCTTGCAACGAAAATGCCGTTGCTCCCTCCCTAACCCTCCCCCCAAGCGGGTGAGGGAACGGCATACTGTCGTCGCAAGCCCTTACGCCGTCTTCGCGGCCTTCAATCCAAGCCGCTGCTCCACCTGTTCGCGCATGACGAACTTCTGCACCTTGCCGGTCACCGTCATCGGAAATTCGTCAACGAATTCGACATAGCGCGGGATCTTGTTGTGCGCGATCTGCCCTTCGCAGAACGCGCGCACGTCGGCCTCAGTGAGCGTTTCGCCGGGACGCACGCGAACCCACGCGCATAATTCCTCGCCGTAGCGGGAATCGGCGACGCCGAAGATCTGCACGTCCTGAATTTTCGGATGGCGGTAGAGGAATTCCTCGATCTCGCGCGGATAGAGATTCTCACCGCCGCGGATCACCATGTCCTTGATACGGCCGACAATGTTGCAATAGCCCTCGTCGTCGATCACCGCGAGATCGCCGGTGTGCATCCAGCCGCCCTGGTCAAGCACCTCGGCGGTCTTTTCGGCATCGTCCCAGTAGCCGAGCATGACGCTGTAACCGCGCGTGCACAATTCGCCGCGCTCGCCGCGGGGGACCACGCGGCCTTCGAGATCCACCACCTTGACTTCGACGTGAGGGTGGATGCGGCCGACGGTGGAGACGCGGCGCTCCAGCGGATCGTCGGTCGAACTCTGAAAACTCACCGGACTGGTCTCGGTCATGCCGTAGGCGATGGTGACCTCACGCATGTTCATCTCGTCGTTGACGCGTTTCATCACTTCGATCGGACATGGCGCGCCTGCCATGATGCCGGTGCGGAGTGACGAGAGGTCGAACGTCTTGAAGTCGGGATGATCGAGTTCGGCGATGAACATCGTCGGCACGCCGTAGAGCGTGGTGCACTTCTCGTTGGCCACGGTCTGCAGCGTCGCCAGCGGATCGAAACCCTCGCCGGGATAGACTATGGTGGCGCCGAGCGTCACCGAGGCGAGGTTCGCCATGACCATGCCAAAGCAGTGATAGAGCGGCACCGGGACGCAGATGCGATCCTGCTCGGTGAGGCGCATGGCACGGCCGACGAAGTAGCCGTTGTTGAGGATGTTGTGATGCGTCAGCGTCACGCCTTTGGGCGAGCCGGTGGTGCCGCTGGTGAACTGGATGTTCACCGGATCGTCGAACTGAAGAACTTTCCCCAGCGCCGCGATCTGATCGCGATGACGCTGCTGGCCCATGGTCATGACGTCCTCGAACGTTACCGTGCCGGGTGCTTTCGGGCCGCCGACCTGAATCACCGCACGGAGTTTCGGCAGGCGGGGGGAGTTCAGGTTGCCGGGTTCGGCGCGCGCGAGTTCAGGCAACAGCGTATTCAGCATCTCCATGTATTTGCTGGTCTTGAATTCGGTTGCGGTGACCAGCGCGGAACAGCCGACCTTGCCGAGTGCGAATTCCAGTTCGCTGAGCCGGTAGGCCGGGTTGATGGTGACGAGGATCAGGCCGGCACGAGCTGCGGCGAACTGCGTCAGCGTCCATTCCGGCCGGTTCAGCGACCAGATGCCGATGCGTGCGCCGCGCTCCAGCCCGAGCGCGAGGAATCCCGCCGCCAGCGCATCGACGCGGGCGGCGAAGTCGCGCCAGGTCCAGCGGACATTGTGGCTTGGCGACACCAGCGCCTCGCGATCGCTCCAGCGCGCCACGGCACGGTCGAGCGCGCGGCCGATGGTTTCGCCAAGCAACGGCGCATCCGAGGTGCCGCAGACGTAGCTGTCGAGAGGTTCTGTCATGGCGAACTCCTGGAATGGATTGCAGGCGATGGGCGGAGGTGGCTCCGCCCATCGCTATGGCAGTTTAGGCGGCGCGCTGGGTGTCGAGGCCGGCATAGATACCGGATTCAAACGCTGCGAAGGCCGCGAGGCATTTCGGATCGGCGAACGGCAGCACCTGCATCAGGATCACACCGGTGATGTCGCGCGCCGGGTCGATCCAATAGTAGGTGTTGGCGAGGCCCGCCCAGGCGAGGCTGCCGGGGCTGCGGCCTTCCGGTGTCGGTTCTGTGTTGATCATGAAGCTGAGGCCCCATTTCTTCACCATCCCGGGATAGAGATCGACATCATAGGTGGCGAACGCGACGTGCGATGTCATCTTGCCCATCGTCAGCTCGCCGATGTGATTGTCGCCCATCATCGTCACGGTTTCCGGCTTGAGCACCTGATGACCGTTGCCGCGGCCCTTGTTGAGGATCATCTGCGTGAACTTCACGTAGTCGGCCGCCGTGCCGTAGAGGCCGCCGCCGCCCATCTCGAATTCGGGATTCTGTTCAAGTTCGAATGGGATCGGCTGCAGCGAGCCGTCTTCGCCGCGCGCATGCATGCCGACCAGCCGTTGGCGCATCGCATCGGTGATCTTGAACGCGGTGTCGTCCATGCCGAGCGGCTTGAACAGATTCTCGCGCAGGTACTCGCCGAGCCGCTTGCCGCTGACGGCTTCCACCGCTTTGCCGACGAAATCGATATTGGTGCCGTATTCCCAACGCGAGCCGGGATCGGTCATGATCGGCGTCTTCAAGGCCGCGTTCTGGCAGGAGGTGATGCCCGGCGTGCCGGTCTTCTCGAGATATTTGACCATGTCGCCGTTCCACATGTCGTAGCAGAAGCCGGCGGTGTGGGTCATCAGGTGGCGCAGCGTGATCGGCCTGGTGGCGGCGCGGAGTTTCGGATTGCCGTCGGCATCGAAGCCCTCCAGCACCTGCGGCGCCGCGAGATCCGGCAACACTTTGCCGATCGGTTCGTCGAGCGACAGCTTGCCCTGCTCGACGAGTTGCATGGCTGCGGCGGTGGTGATCGCCTTTGTCATTGAGGCGATCCAGAACACGCTGTCCGCCGTCATATCGGCACCAGTGCCGAGATCGCGTTTGCCGAACGCGCCCTGGTAGATGGTATCTTTGCCGGTCGCGGCGACGGCGACCACGCCAGGAATCTGTCTGGCATCGCTCATCTGTCGCAACGCCTGATCGATCTGAGCCTTGCTCTGCATGCTTACCTCCCTGCGGTTTTTATGCGGCCGAGTTTCCCCCCGGACCGTCCGCCGGGCAAGTAAGGCCAAAGTGATAGGTGCCCGCCGCACCGCAGCGGGAGGCGGGTTCCGCCCGTTCGCGGAGTAACGTGTTCGCTGAGGCCGGCAACGGGATCTACCCGCCGCCGAACCGGCCGTGGCGGCCGACACCGGAGGCAAGCGCGTCGCGCCCGCCAGCGTCTCGCCGGAATTGATCACCTCGAGCCCGCCGCGCATTTCGTTGGCGATGGCCTCTTCCTCGTCGGCGATATCCCATTGCCTGAGCGCCGACATCCGGTCCGCGCGCATGCAGGTCTGCGGGAATTGCGCGATCTGCTTGGCGAGAGCGACCGCCTCGGCGCGCGCCATGCCGTTCGGCACCACGCGGTTGGCGAGGCCCATGCTCAGCGCCTCCTGTGCCGGCACCGGACGTCCGGTCAGGATCAGGTCCATGGCGCGGGAATGGCCGATCAGGCGCGGCAGGCGGATGGTGCCGAGGTCGATCAGCGGCACGCCGAAGCGGCGGCAGAACACCCCAAAAGTGGCGCCTTCGGCGGCCACGCGCATGTCGCACAACAGCGAGAGTTCGAGGCCGCCAGCGACGGCAAAGCCCTCGATCGCGCCGATCACCGGTTTGGATAGCCGCAAACGGCTCGGCCCCATCGGTGCGATGGAATCATGGCCGCCGATCTCGCGCCGCTTCTCGATATCGCCGGCCGCAACGGCTTTCAGGTCCGCGCCGGCGCAGAAATGGCCGCCGACGCCGGTGAACACCGCGACCGAGGCGCTGTCGTTGGCGTCGAACGCACGGAAGGCGTCATAGAGGATGCGCGCGGTGCGGCCGTCAACGGCATTGCGTCGTTCGGGCCGGTTGATCGAGATGATGGTGACGGGGCCGTCGCGCTCGACGAGAACGGCATTGTCGTCGGTCATGGGGATTCCTCTCTGCGTCCGGTTCGTTTGGGCAGAACCTATCGGTCGTCGTGCCCGGCCATAGCCGTTCGGAGCACGGCGTCGCTTCCGCTCGCCTATGTGCCGGGCATCCACGTCTTGATGCGTCTCCAGTAAGGAAGACGTGGATAGCCGGGTCAAGCCCGGCGATGATGTGTGGAGAGGTGTTGTAAGCGGTGAGGGGAGGTTGCCCGCTTATCCCACCTTCAACTCGCTCCCCGTCAAGCGCCGATAGGCGTCGAGGTAGCGCTTGCTGGTGGCGTCGACCACGGAGGCGGGCAAAGGTGGCGGCGGGGCTTCGCCGTTCCAGCGGCCGGCGCTGCGCTCGGTGTCGAGATAGTCGCGCAGCGGCTGCTTGTCGAAGCTCGCCTGCGCGCGGCCCGGTTGGTAGGCATCGACCGCCCAGAAGCGCGAACTGTCCGGCGTCATCACCTCGTCAATCAGGATGATGTTGCCATCCGTGTCGCGGCCGAACTCGAATTTCGTGTCGGCGATGATGATGCCGCGTTCGCGGGCGATAGCTTCGCCTTTCGCATAGACCGCGCGGGTCATCGTCTCCAGAGCGGCGGTGGCGTCCGTGCCGATAATCTCGCGCATCCGCGCGATGGTGATGTTCTCGTCGTGGCCGGTCTCGGCCTTGGTCGCCGGGCTGAAGATCGCGGGCTCGAGCTTGATGCTCTCGACCAGCCCCGCCGCCAGTTTCTCGCCCGCGAGGGTGCCGGACTGCGCGTATTCCTTCCAGGCCGAGCCCGAGAGATAGCTTCGGATCACGCATTCGATCGGAAATACCATGGTGCGCTTGCACAGCATCGCGCGGCCCGTCAGCGACGCGCGATGCGCGCGCAGCGCCGGCACCTGCGCGATGATCTCGTCGGCATCGGCGCTGATCATGTGATGCGGCACGGTGCCGCCGAGCTGACGAAACCAGAACGCGCTGGTCTGGGTCAGCACCGCGCCCTTCATCGGAATGGTTTCGTTCATCACCACGTCGAAGGCGCTGATGCGGTCGGTGGTCACCAGCAGCACGCGGCCGTCGCCGGCGTCATAGATATCGCGCACCTTGCCGCGCCCGAGACGTGGCAGGGGCAGGTCGCTGGCGAGCATCGTGGTCATGGCGGGTCACTTCCAGTGAGGACGGAAAGCCCGGTGATACGCCGGGCCGGGCCGCCTGCAAAGGCCAGAGTCTTTTGTTTGCGCATGATCTTGTCCGAAAACCGGTCTCCACTTTTCGGGATCATGCGCTATCGCTCCGGCAGCGGGATGAATTCGGTCTCGTCCGGCACCGCCTCGAAGCGTCCGCTCTTCCAGTCCTCCTTGGCCTGCTCGATTCGCTCCTTGCTCGAGGAGACGAAATTCCACCAGACATAGCGCGGTCCTTCCAGCGCGGTGCCGCCGAGGAACATCATCCGCGAGGGCCGGGTGGCGCGCACGGTGATGCGGTCGCCGGGGCGGAAGATCAGCATGCGCGGCCCCTCGTAGCGGTCGCCGGCGATGTCGATCTCGCCGTCAACAATATAGATCGCGCGTTCCTCATGGTCGGCGTCGAGCGGCACGCTCTTGCCTTCGTCGAGCGAGACCTCGACATAAAACCACGGCGACACCATATCCACCTTCGACGCCACGCCGAACGAACTGCCGGCGATGACGCGCGCGGTGAAGCCGGTGTCCTGGACGCTCGGCAGGCTGTCGGCGTCGTAGTGCTGGAAGGTCGGCGCGATCTCCTCGCGGTCCTTCGGCAGCGCGATCCAGCTTTGCAGGCCCAGCATTTTCTGGCCGTGAGCGCGCTGCACGTCCGGGGTGCGCTCGGAATGCGCGATGCCGCGTCCGGCGGTCATCAGATTCATGGCGCCGGGCTGGATTTCCTGCACGTTGCCTTCGCTGTCGCGATGCATGATCGAGCCGTCGAACAGGTAGGTGACGGTGGCGAGCCCGATATGCGGATGAGGCCGCACGTCCATGCCTTGGCCGGAGACGAACTGCACCGGACCGAAGTGATCGAAAAAGATGAAGGGCCCGACCATCTGGCGCTTGCCGTGCGGCAGCGCGCGGCGGACGGCAAAACCGTCGCCGAGATCGCGGGTGCGCGGCACGATCACCAGATCGAGTGCATCGCAGGTTTGCGGATCGCCGAGGATCGGATCGTTGGACGGCATCCAGCTCATGGCTCACCTCGCTTCCGGAAAGGTGCGGTCATTATCCTGCCCGATCGCAGGTGTTTCAAGGCAAGGGGTTGCGCATGTCACGCAAGCGTGTCCGTGCGGCTGACTGAGGAGCGGTGACATGACCGATGCGACTTATCCGCCGCTCGACACGCTGAAGCCCGTCGCAAATGACGTCTGGATCGTCGATGGACCGCTGATCCGGTTCGGTCCGCCATTGTTGAGGATGCCGTTTTCGACGCGCATGACGATTATTCGCCTTGCGGGAGCGCTTTTCATCCATTCGCCGACGCCTCTGACCGATGCGTTGAAAGCGCAGATCGCGGCCATCGGGACGCCGCGCTGGATCGTCGGCCCCAATCGCATCCATTACTGGTGGCTTCCGGAGTGGCATGAAGCGTTTCCCAATGCCGCAGTCTATCTTGCGCCGCGGGTGCGCGAGCAGGCTGGCGGCCGGATCGACTTCGATTGTGTGGCGCTCGATCGGGCTCAAGGTTTTCCGTGGGACGACGCGGTCGCCACATTGCCGGTTGCCGGAGATTACTTGACGGAAGTTGTTTTCTTCCATCGCCCCAGCCGGACGCTGATTCTGACCGACCTCATCGAGAATTTCGAAGCGGACAAGCTGCCGTCGTGGTGGATGCGGCTGCTGACGCGGCTCGGTCGCGTGCGCGACCCCGATGGCTCGATGCCGCGCGACATGCGAGCGACGTTCAAGGATCGTGCCGCGTTGAGGGCGGCGGTTGAAACCATGATCGGCTGGAATCCGGAGCGCGTGATTCTCGCGCATGGCCGCTGGTATCCGCGCGATGGCGCCAGCGAACTGCGTCGCGCGTTCCGCTGGCTGCTTGGATGAGAGAGATGGACGCTGTTGCGCGAAAGCCGAATGTGTCCGGGTCGTCGCCATGCTACAAGCGCTCGGTCACAGGGAGGATACCATGCCGAAAGCCTATTGGATTGCGCGCGTCTCGGTTCGCGAGCCCGATCGTTATCCGGAATATGTCGAAACGGCGCGGCCGGCGTTCGAGCGGTTCGGCGCGAAATTTCTGGTTCGCGGTGGCGCGTTCGAGGCGCTGGAAGGCAGCAACCGCAATCGTAACGTCGTGATCGAATTTCCCGATCGCGCCACCGCGCTGGCCTGCTACAACAGCCCCGAATATCAGGCGGCGGTCCGCATCCGTCAGCAGATCGCCGACGGCGATGTCGTCATCGTCGACGGTGTGTCATGAGATAGCAGCCTGCAGATAGCAGCCTGCGTCAGGCGCGGCCGAGCTGGATTGCGTTGGCCGCGCGGTCGTAGGTTTCCAGCGACAGGATGGCGTCGGCGAATTTTTCCGCCTGGCCGTCCAGCACCGGGTGCGCCAGCGTGAGAAACTTCTGGCGCATCGCCGCCGAGTCGGGAAATGACGTCGGCTCGCCGGACGGATCGGGATAGAGCTCTTCATGCACGCCATCGTCGGTAGTCACGGTCACGCGCGCGCCGAAGGGATGAGTGCGGCCGACTTCGAGCCGGTCGTCCTGGACCACGTCGATCTTATCGGCGAGCGCATTGATCGCCGGATCGCCGAGCCGCGCATAATCGTCCCAGCCGAAGCGGCCCTGATCGAGCGCGAGCGCGCCGGTGAAGAACATCGAGAACTGGCCGCCGACGATGGAGGTCGGATGGCGTTTGGTGGCGGCATCGCCGGTCAGCGTGATGCCGTTGCGATGCAGGCCGATCTCCACACGCTTGATCTGGTCCGGTGTGAGGTTGTGGGCGCGGCGCATCGCGAGGAGCGCGTCGATTGCGGCGTGGGTGTAACGGCAGCTCGGATACGGCTTCACGCCGATTTTCATCGTTTCATAGATTTCGCCGAGTCCGGCGGTAGCCTTATCGGGATGTGGGTTGTCGCTATAGCCGACCAGGAGGCCGTGTTTGCCTTCCACCGACCCCGTCGAGCCGAGGAAGCCGTCGCGGGCGAGCGTCGCGGCGATCACGCCGTTCATCGCGGCGGCGCCGACCTGATAGCGCTTGTTCCACGAGCCGTTGACGAGGAATTGCAGCGAGCCTGCGGCCTGGCTGCCGGAGACGCCGAAGGCGGACACGATCTGCTCTTTGGTCAGGCCGAACAGTTTTGCTGCTGCCGCCGCCGCGCCGTAAGTGCCGGCGGTGGCGGTGGGGTGGAAGCCACGTGCGTAGTGCGAGGTCGGATCGAGCGCGTTGCCGAGCCGGCAGCAGACTTCATAGCCGGCGACGATGGCCGTCAGTACATCGCGGCCCGATGCGTTCACCATTTCGCCGACAGCAAAGGCCGCCGGCACCACCGGTGCGCTGGGATGCAGCGACGAATCGGCATGGGTGTCGTCGAAGTCGAGTGAATGGCCGAGCGCGCCGTTCAGCAGTGCGGCCACCGCTGGCGTCCAGGTCTTGCTGTCACCGACGACCGTCGCGGCGCCATCGCCATCGAGCGAGAGGGCCTTTAGCATGGCCAGCAGTGAGGGCGTCGACTCTGCTTCGCGCCGCGCCCGCACCGCGCTGCCCAGAAAATCGAGGGTCAGGCTTTTTGCCCGTTCCCGCACGTCGTCCGGAATGGCCTCGTAGGTGAGGCTGGCGACATAGGCGGCAAGCTTGGCAGTTTCATCGGTCATGGGCAGGTCCTCGCGATCGGCCGGCACGTTAAGCCGCCGGTGCGGGCCGTTCAAGCTGCTGCAGTTGCATTGCTGTGCCGCTCAGCGCGCCTTCAGCGCCTCGAGAGCATGGCGGGCGAGGCTCGCCGCGTCGTGGTCGCCGGTCGCGGCCCTGGCCATGATCGCATTGCTGAGGAAGCTGACCACATCCGACGGCAGGCGCAGCGGCAATTCGTCGAGGCACAGCTCCAGCGCCTTGGTCATGGCGGAAAGGGCATCAGGGCCGAAGGCCTGCGCCCGCTGTGCATCGTTTTCGGATTCAGGTACGGCGTCCGGCTCCTCATGCTGCGGCTGGGCGCGCAAACGGGCGGCTTCCGCCAGCACCGACAGGTAAATCAGCGCGGTATCGGCGAGTTGACTTTCCTCCAGATCGCCAATGGCGTGTCGCTCCGCGTCTTTTGCCAGCGCCACAATGCGCTGCGCCAGCCGCCTGCGATTGTCCTCGGTATCGGCCGCAGAGCCCTCGCGTTCGAGAAAACGGGCCCAGGCGTCGTCAAAGGCCCTTGCCAATACCAGCTTGGTTTCGTGATCGATTTCCGGGGAGATGGGGACCATCGCTTGTCAACGGCGCACGCGGCGCCTGGTTCCTTCGTGGTGAGGCGCGCGACGGGGCGTCGCGTCAGTTTAAAAAAGACGGGGACGCATATTGCGAACGGATAGATCCGTCGCAGGTTCACGGTAACGTCTTATTCGCCGACCAGCCTTCAGGGACCCTCGCAGGGCGGAGGCGCTGCAAGCGTTCCGGAACGACCACAGCAGACCGACTGGAATTGCCATGTCCCACCCGTCGGGATCAGGAGTGATGTTCTCCGCGACTATAGACCGGGCGGGATTGCTGCGTCCATGCAGCGTCGCGCGCGAGGACATGTCATGAGCGGTATGGGGCGGCGGATGACCAACTGGATCACGACGCGCCGCTCGCAGATCGCACTCGGCTTGCGGGTGATGACGGCCGCACTGGCGGCGCTTGCTGTTGCGCTGGCCTTACGGCTGCCGCTGCCGCTTTGGGCCGTGTTGACGGCGGTGATCGTGACGCAGATGAGCGTCGGCCGTTCGATCAAGGTGACTTCGGATTACCTGATCGGAACCATCGGCGGCGCGGTTTATGGCGGCATCATCGCGGTGCTGTTTCCGCATGCAACGGAACTGTCGCTGCTGGCCGTGCTTGCGCTCGCTGTCGCGCCCTTGGCGATCGTGGCAGCGATCAATCCGAGTCTCAACGTTGCGCCGATCACCGCGATTATCGTGCTGCTATTGCCGTCGATTACCCATGGCAGTCCGCTGCAGTCGGCCATTGATCGGGTGATTGAGGTGGCAGTCGGCGCTTTTGTCGGCCTCGCGGTATCGTTTGCTGTCGTGCCGTCGCGCGCCCACAATCTCGCGGTCGCCGCCGCGGCGCGAATGCTGGAGCAACTTGCCGTCGCGCTCGACGAACTGCTGAAAGGATTGGCTCGCGGCCTCGACACCGACACGCTGCATCGGCTGCAAGATGGTATCGGGGAAGCTCTGACGGGCCTCAATGCGGTTGCGGTGGAGGCGGAGCGTGAGCGCGTCGCGCGGGTCGCGATCGGACCGGATACCGGCCCGTTGCTGCGTACGCTGCTTCGGCTGCGGCACGACCTGGTGATGATCGGCCGCGCCACAGTGGTCAGGCTGCCGGCCGATCTGCAGTCGCAGCTCGGGTCCGTACAAACCGAAGTGCGCCTTGCGGCGGTGGCCTATCTGCGCGCCAGTCGAACGGCGCTGATGGCGCGCGCCGCGCCGCCCTCGCTTGATGAATTCGAAACCGCGCTGCGGCACTATTCGGAGCAGGTGACGGCCCTGCGTCGCGAGGGCCGGACGCGCGAACTTCCGGTCGACGTCATCGAGCGGTTCTTCATGGTCGGATTCGCGCTCGAGCAATTGCATCAAAATTTCATCGATCTGCGCCGCTGCGTTGACGTCTGGAGTGGCGCACAACGCGCCTCGTTTAGCCGCTCGGCGGCTTGAGGCATCGGCTTTTCGCCTAGCGCGGCGGATTTGCGTATACTTTCCGAGATTGCCAACAGGCGAGTGCATGTGATGCAGACCGGTCGATCCGGGCGCGTGACGAGACCGGGGCGCCCGGCCAGGACACCCGAGCGGGCCGTTGCCGGGTCGGATTGCGCCGCGGCGTTTCAGGCGATGGCGCGCGATTGCCTTGCGCAAATGCAGGCCGCGTGCTCCGGAACGATCGCGGGCCATGCCGAGGCGCTTCACCAGATGCGGGTCGCCATCTCGCGGCTGCGCGCGACCATCGCATTCTTCGCGCCGATGACATCCGATGCGGCCTGGCGAAAGCTGAAGAAGGAATTGGCATGGCTCTACGCTATCCTGGGAGACGCGCGCGATGCCGACGTCATGTCGGCGCTGCGGCGCCGCAAACGCTATCGAGAATGGGCGGCGCAGATCGGCACGCATGACGACAGCGAGGATCGCGAGATTCATCGCCGCGTGGTCGCGGCAATCCGGTCGAAGCGCTTCCGCCGGTTGTTGGATGCGCTGTTGGGATGGGTGGAGCTTGGGCCGTGGCTGACGAGGCGGGATAACGACGGACCGCGCATGCGGGCCGAACCGTTGAGGGCATACAGCCAGTGCAAGCTCGAGCGTTGGCGCATGCGCCTGATCCGCAAAGGGCACGGACTTGCGACGATGGACGGCAAGTTGCGCCATCGCCTTCGCATCAAGGTGAAGCGCTATCGTTACGTATTGGAAGCGCTGGGCGAGACTTGCCCGCCTGGCACCCGCAGCAAGCTGCGCCACCTCCACAAACCTGCGAAACGGTTGCAGCGTTCGCTTGGCGATCTGCGCGATCTGCAACGTCTCCGGGCCGGCGCGTCCAAGCGACCGCCGGGCTATCGGAAGCAGAAGAAAGAGCTGCTGGCGGCAGCACGCGCGGCACTGCACGACATCGAGCGGCCGCGCTCGCTGCCTCCGTTTTGACTTCGGTATCTACATCGGATGAAAACGCGCTAAGATCAACGCCGCGTTGCGAAGCCGATCGCTTTGCATCGCAACGGCTCGAACAACAAGAAACGGAGGAATCGATGCTGATCCCGCTGGCCGAAGTGCCGCGCTGGTACGCTGACCGGAAGCCGAAAGGGACCATCGCAGTTCGCCACGGCACCGATGAACTGACGTGGGACATGCTGGAGCGCAACGCCAACCGCCGTGCGCGGGCATTCGCCGAGCGCGGCGTCAAGGCTGGCGATTTCGTCGCCATCGGTCTGCCCAACAGCAATGCCTTCTACGAGACGAGTTTTGCGGTCTGGAAGCTCGGCGCCACGCCCACTTCGCTATCGCATCGTCTGCCGCGGGGCGAAGCCGCGGCGATTCTGGACATCCTCAAGCCGTCGCTGGTGGTCGGTGGCGAGCCGGACTGGAATGCACCCAATTCCGTGCCGCGCGATTTCGAGCCTCAGGGCGTTTCCGACGAGCCGCTCGATCGTCCGGTTGCGCGGTACTGGAAAGCGATGACCAGCGGCGGCTCGACCGGACGGCCGAAGATCATTCTCGATCATCAGCCGGCCGTCACAGATACCGCGGCCGCGCCGCCATTGCTGATGGAACAAGGCGCGGCGCTGCTCAATCCGGGGCCGCTCTATCACAATGCGCCATTCATCGTGTCGCATTTCGCGCTGTTCGCCGGCGGCAGCGTCACCGGCATGACCAAGTTCGACGCCGAGGAGACGCTTCGCCTGATCGATCGCTACAGGCTGGAGTGGGTCAATTTCGTTCCGACGATGATGCATCGCATTTGGTCGCTGCCGGAGCATGTACGCAATCGCTATGACATCTCCAGTTTGAAGACCGTATTCCACATGGCGGCGCCGATGCCGCTATGGCTGAAGGAGAAGTGGATCGAATGGCTCGGGCCCGAAAAGATCTACGAGCTTTACGGCGGCACCGAACGTCAGGGCCGCACGGTGATCTCCGGCACGGAATGGCTCACGCATCGCGGCTCGGTCGGCAAGGTCGACCCGACGGCCTGCGCGATCCGCATCATCGGCGAGGATGGCAACGATGTGCCGGTGGGTGAGACCGGCGAAGTCTACTTCATGCCGGCCGACGGGATCGGTACGACCTATCATTACATTGGCGCGGAGCCGAAGCGGCGCAGCGATGGCTGGGAATCCATCGGTGATGTCGGACGGCTCGATGAGGACGGCTATCTCTATCTTGGGGACCGGCTCTCCGACATGATCCTGCGCGGCGGCGCCAATCTCTATCCGGCCGAGATCGAGGCGGCGGTGCTGGCGCATCCGGACGTGCATTCGAGCATCGTGGTCGGCCTGCCCGATCCCGAACTCGGCAATCGCATTCACGCGATCATCGAGATCAAAGCCGGGGCCGATCCGCAGGCTGTCATCAACGGCATGGACGCGGTGTTGCGCGATCGGCTGAGCCGCAACAAGCACCCGGAGAGCTACGAGGTGTCGCAGGTGACATTGCGCGATGATTCCGGCAAGACGCGCCGGACCCTGTTGCGTGACGAACGGCGCGCCTGGCTGGAGCAGGAGCGCGAATTTCGATTGTACGCGGCACGTCAGGAGATGAGAGAGGAGAGCAAGATATCATGATGACCCCGGATGCCGTCGCGCGGCTGTTGTCGGATCAGATCGCCAACCCCGATACGCAGTGGAGCCTGGGGACGTTTGGCGCCATCGCCGAATTTGCCCGCGATCGGGACGAGCCGGTGAACCTGATGGTGTCGGATCGCGAGATTGGCGCGCTGACAGCGCGGGGCGGCATCGCGTTGCGGCTGCGCGACGATGTCCGGCCGTTCGCTTCGGAGAGTCTCGCCAAGCAGCACTGGAATCACCGCGTCGCGATCTGCCTGCCCGAGCAGCATTGCGGGATGAGCCGCCGTGCGGTTCTGACCGAGCTCGGCCGCGATGCGGACGCGTTGCGCGCCGAGGATCGCGACGCGGTGTTGTTCGACCTCGGCCTCGATGCGCCGCAGGCCGATCTCTGCATCCGCGTCGCAGATCCGGAGGTGGCGGGCGAACTGCGCAGGCATGCCGGCCGTGCCGTGTTCGAGGCGGGTAACCCGGCAATGGGCGTGATCCTGGCTGCCAATCCGCATCGCGTGTTCATCAGCCGTGTCGGGCGCGCCGAGGTCTATCAGCCGATTCCGCCGCATGACGGCAAGAGTCCGGAAGGCCCGCATACGCATGTCCTGCCGCGACTGCTGAAGAGTGGCCGCACCCACCCGGCAACGGAGCCGGTGCCGGAAGGATGGGTGCCGTGCGCACATTTCTATCCGGCACATCCCGCCAAGGACGCGAGGGGGCAGGCGCGTACGTTCGAGCGCTCGCGGCACGAGGCGTTTCAGCGCCTGCTGGCGGAGCTCGGCGCGCCGGAAAGCGCGATGCTGAAGCAGGACGTCATCGCGGCGGTGGAACGCGGGGAGACGCCGTGGACAGAAAGCCGCGTCAGCGGCCGCAGCGCACGCGCCAATGTCCGCATAGCCTTGCGGCAGATGAAGGCTGCCGGCCACGCGTCCGGCGCGCTCACAGCATGGCTCGCGACATTCGATCGCGCAGAATCACCGGACGAGGATGCGGACGATCTGTCGCGCGGCCATGCCGACTGAGACAGCTGGTGCCGTGCGTCAAACATCGACGTTGGCGCTGTGCGAATTGTCCTGGATGAATTCGCGCCGCGGCTCGACGATATCGCCCATCAGCTTGGTAAAGATATCGTCGGCTTCGTCGACTTCCTTGATCTTGACCTGCAGCAGCGAGCGCGCATTGGTGTCGAGCGTGGTTTCCCACAGCTGGTCCGGGTTCATTTCGCCAAGCCCTTTGTAGCGCTGCAAGGCGATGCCCTTGCGGCCGGCGTCGGTCACGGCTTCGAACAGGCCGACCGGACCGTAGATCGGGACTTCAACATCCTTGCGCCGGAGAATGCCAGGGCGGGGATAGGTTTCCTGCAGCCGGGCGGCGAATTCGTCGAGGCGTCGGGCGTCGGTGGAGGACAGCAGCGCGCTGTCGATGGCCGCCACTTCCCGGACCCCGCGCACCGTGCGCTCGAACAGGAAGCCCTCGCCTTCGACGAAACGTCCGCTCCAGCCGCGTTCGACCTCGTCAGCCAGCACATCGAGCCTGCGGGCGATGTAGTCGGCCGCAGCGGTGGCATTGGCGGCATCGCCGCTCATACCCGGGTTGAGCACGCCGGCAATAGCAGCCTGTTCGACGACGCCGCGATTGTAGCGGTGATGCAGGTTGTTCAGCACGCCACGGATAATGCGGGCATCCTCGACCAGCGCCAGCAGATCGCGGCCGCCGCGCACATCGCCGGAGGCGGTCTGGAAGCTGCAATCGTCAAGACCGGTCGCGATCAGGTAGTCTTCCAGCGCGCGCTCGTCCTTGAGGTATTGCTCGGACTTGCCGCGCGTCACCTTGTAGAGCGGCGGCTGGGCGATATAGAGATGGCCGTTCTCGATGAGCTGCGGCATCTGCCGGAAAAAGAACGTCAGCAGCAAGGTGCGGATATGCGCGCCGTCGACGTCGGCGTCGGTCATCACGATGATCTTGTGATAGCGCAGCTTCGACAGGTCGAAATCGTCGCGGCCGATGCCGGTGCCGAGCGCGGTGATCAGCGTTCCGATCTGTTCGGATGACAGCATCTTGTCGAAGCGCGCGCGCTCGACATTGAGGATCTTGCCGCGCAGCGGCAGCACCGCCTGGAACTCGCGGTTGCGGCCCTGCTTGGCGCTGCCGCCGGCCGAGTCGCCCTCGACGATGAACAGCTCCGATTTCGCCGGATCGCGTTCCTGACAATCGGCGAGCTTGCCGGGCAGGGACGCAATGTCAAGCGCGCCCTTGCGCCGTGTCAGTTCGCGTGCCTTGCGCGCGGCTTCGCGCGCGGCTGCGGCTTCGACCACCTTGCCGACGATTGTTTTCGCTTCCGCCGGATGTTCCTCGAACCACGCTGCCAGAGCTTCGTTGATGACGTTCTCCACCACCGGGCGAACCTCGGACGAGACCAGTTTGTCCTTGGTCTGCGAGGAAAACTTCGGGTCGGGTACCTTTACCGAAAGCACCGCGGTGAGGCCTTCGCGGCAATCGTCGCCGGTCAGCGCGATCTTTTCTTTCTTCGCCATGGCATCGGCATAGCCGTTGACCTGACGCGTCAGCGCGCCGCGGAAGCCGGCGAGATGGGTGCCACCGTCACGCTGCGGGATGTTGTTGGTGAAGCACAGCACGTTCTCATGATAGCTGTCGTTCCACCACAGCGCGGCCTCGACGCCGATTCCGTTCACATCGGCGCGCACCATGATCGGCGACGCCACCACGGGCTTCTTGTTGCGGTCGAGAAACTTGACGAATTCCTCGACGCCGCCCTCGTAACGCATCTCCTCGCGCTTCTCGACCGGGCCGCGCAGGTCGGCCAGCAGAATATTGACGCCGGAGTTGAGGAAGGCGAGCTCGCGCAGGCGATGCTCAAGCGTCGCGAAGTCGTATTCGACGTTGGTGAAGGTTTCAGGGCTGGCATAGAACGTCACCTCGGTGCCGCGCTTGCCGTGGGCCTCGCCGATCACGCGCAATGGCGCCAGCGATTCACCATGGGCGAACTCGATCAGATGCTCCTTGTCGTCGCGCCACACCCGCAGGATCAGCTTGCTCGACAGCGCATTGACCACCGAAACGCCGACGCCGTGCAGGCCGCCTGAGACCTTGTAGGAATTCTGGTCGAACTTTCCGCCGGCATGCAGCTGGGTCATGATGACCTCGGCGGCGGAAATGCCTTCGCCCTTATGGATGCCGACCGGAATGCCGCGGCCGTCGTCACGCACCGTGACCGAGCCGTCGGCATTGAGGATCACCTCGACGCGGCTGGCATGACCCGCCAGCGCTTCGTCGATCGCGTTGTCCACCACCTCGTAAACCATGTGGTGCAGGCCGGAGCCGTCATCGGTGTCGCCGATATACATGCCCGGTCGCTTGCGCACGGCATCGAGGCCCTTGAGGACCCGGATCGATTCAGCGCCGTATTCCACGGAAACAGGAAGCTCGGTTTCGGCAACGGATTGCCGGGCGGGTTCGGTCATTCTGGTGTCCCGATTCCAACGTTCGCATGTTCTTGCAGCGATCTCTGACGTAGCGGTCGGACTCAGAGGGGCACTGGCAAGTTACGGCCCTGGTGTGGTCCCGGTTCGAAGCTCGCTCGGCGGATGTGCGAAGACAGTGAAGCGAACTTCCAAGCCGCCACCCCAAGGCCTTTGAGGGTGTCTCGAATCAGCAGGAAACAGCGCTGCTGAACCGCCTATTTCTGCCATGAAACGGGCGATGCGCCTAGCCCAAAGTCGCGCCCGCCAAGGCCTTGAATAAATGGGCATTTTTAACGGTTTTTCAAGGGCGGGAAGGGTTGATTTCCGGGGCTGCGCCGGCGGCGCTTCCCGAGCCGGTTTCCGCGGTCATCCGCGGGCCGATATCGGCCCGCGCTGAAGGCTGTTTTCGATGCGAAACTAGCTGTTCGAGATCTCGCCGCTGATGATCGGTCCGAACAGTTCCCAGCGGTCCCCGGTGAACCGCATCATCTGCAGCTGTTTGATCGGCGCGAAGTCGTCGGGCCCGGTATTGATGGTGATACCCGGCAGCAGCAGTCCCAGTTTCAGATCATGGAGGCTGGCAGCCTGCTTCATGATATTCTCGCGGCTCAGATTATCGCCGCTGGCCCGCAGAACCCGTGCCATGGTTTCGGCGACGGCATAGCCGTAGACCGTAAAGGCGCTGGTTCGATCACCATCGGGATAATATTTGTCCATGAACGCGAGCCAGCCTTTATAGGCGGCGTCGTTCTTCCATTGCGGATCGGTGGGATCCTTCAGATAGGCCGTCGACAGAATGCCCTTGGCGTGATCGAAGCCGGCAGGCTTCAGGACAGCGCCGACCGAGGCCGAGACATTGTTGAGGATATGCAACGGCCGCCAGTTGATCTCGGCAGCTTTCCGGATTGCCTGCGCCGCAAATTTCGGCGTCGTGATGTTGAAGAACACGTTGGCTCCGGACGCCTGCAGGCTGATCAATTCGGAATCCACGGTGGGCTGAGTGGTATCGTAGGAGAGTTCGGACACGATCTTCAGCTTGTCGCCGAGGCCGTCCTTGAAGCCTTTGAGATAGTCCTTTCCGTAATCGTCGTTCTGGTAAAGGATCGCGATCCTGGCGTCGGGATGATGCGCGAGCAGGTATTTCGCATAGACACGTGATTCGCTCTGGTAGCTCGGCTGCCAGCCCATGGTCCATGGAAAATGCTTGGGGTCGTTCCATTTGCTGGCGCCGGTGGCGATGAACAGCTGCGGCACCTTCTTGTCGTTCATGTAGTGCTGGATCGCGGTGTTGCTTGGCGTGCCCAGACTGTTGAAGATCAGCAGGACCTCGTCGTCCTCGACAAGGCGGCGCGCCTGCTCCACCGCTTTGGGTGGGCTGTAGCCGTCGTCGTAGGAAATGAAATCGATCCTGCGGCCGTTGATGCCGCCCTCGGCGTTGATCATCTTGAAATACGCCGCCTCGGTCTGTCCGATTGTACCGTAGGCAGAGGCGGGGCCGCTGTAAGGCATGATGTTGCCGATCTTGATATGGCCGCGACCGGGGCCACCCTGTCGTTCGGGAGCGGCCACTGCCGCGCCGGTGAGCGGGGCAGCAAAATTCAGTGCGCCGATCGCAAGACCGGCCTTGAGCAAGGTTCGCCGTTGAATGCGCTGATCAAAAAGATTGGTGGTCATAGACACATCTCCTGGTTCGAGGCAGCCCCCGATTTCACGAGATGCATTTGCGTGGACTCACGCGGACCGCGCGGGCGCAAATTCCCCGCATCCGCGGCAAATGTAGCTCCGCCAACGTGAATGGAACATGTCCTGCGGATTAATTCCGCTGCACCTACGGAATTGCCGGGCCTGGTGGCGGAACGAGCCGGCGGGGCGACCAGCCGCTATGGCCGTCGGGTGATCCGACCCGCCTCGACGTCGAACAATTCTCCGCGCGCGCCGATGTCGGCGAACGCTGCGGGATCGGCGCCGGTCATCCAGACTTGCGCGCCCAGCGTCATCAATTCTCCGAACAACGCGATGCGGCGGCCAGGGTCGAGATGCGCCACCACCTCGTCGAGCAAGAGCAGCGGAGTGATGCCGGTCATCTCAGCGACCAGACTGGCATGGGCCAGCACGAGGCCGATCAGCAGCGCCTTCTGCTCGCCGGTCGAAGCGTCCTTCGCCGGCATGTTCTTCGGCGCGTAGATCACCTGGAGATCGGTGAGATGCGGCCCGTCCAGCGTGCGTCCGGCGGCCGCGTCTCTCGTGCGGGCTTCTCGCAGGACATCGCGATAGCGATCTTCCACGGCAGTGGCTGGTTCGCGCGCCAGCGCCGTTTCGATCCAGCCATCCAGCGCGATGGCCGCGGAGGGAAATGCCGAGGCGGCGGCTCGCTGTTGCAACGCCGCCGCGAGCCGCGTTACGGTTTCGGCCCGCATCGCCGCAACGGCGACCGCCAGCTCCGCCGTTTCGCGCTCGACCGCATCGAGCCAGTGCGAGTCCGGCCGGCGCTCCTCCAGCAGGCGGTTGCGTGAGCGCAGGCTGCGGTCGAGTGCGGACACGCGGCCGGAATGCTCGGCGTCGATCGCGAGCACGAGGCGATCGAGAAACCGTCGCCGCTCCGATGCGGGGCCCGTGAACAATCCGTCCATTGCCGGCGTCAGCCACACCATGCGCAGATGGTCGCCGAACGCTGCTGCGGAGGCGGCCGGTTCGCGGTCAATACGGCAGCGGCGGATGATGCCCGCATCGCCCGCAGGGCCATCGATGCCGGTTCCCAACGTGGCCAGGCCGAGCGCGCCCTCGACCTCCGCGGCGACCGCCCAGGCGCCTTCGCCGGACTGGTTCGCCACATCCTCGAGCCTTGCACGGCGCAAGCCACGGCCCGGGGAGAGAAACGAGATCGCTTCCAGGCAATTGGTCTTGCCGGCGCCGTTCGGTCCCGTCAGCACGACGAGATCGGCCTGTGCAGTCAGACTCGCCGCCCGATAGTTGCGGAACTGGGTCAGGCTGAGGCGCTGGATGCGGGACGGGATCATACGATAGCGTCATACGCGGGGTTGACCTGCGTATCCATCGTCCGCGTAAGCGGACATTTCAGAAACTCCATGTTCAGATGATGGATTGCCGGGTCAAGCCCGGCAATAACGACGCGTTTGTGCTGCAATGCCGTGCATCAAACGGCTATTCCGAAAGAAATGCCGAACCGCATCACACCCGCATCGGCATCAGCACGTAGAGCGCGCCCTTGGCGTCCCGATCGTGCATCAGCGTCGGCGAGCCGGGATCCGCAAGTTTCAGCACCGCGACCTCGCCTTCGATCTGCGCGGCAATGTCGAGCAGGTAGCGCGAGTTGAAGCCGATATCGAGGGCATCCGCAGCATATTCGACTTCCAGCTCCTCCGTGGCGCTGCCGGAATCCGGATTGGTCACCGACAGCACCAGCTTGCCCGATGACAGCGACAGCTTGACGGCGCGCCCGCGCTCGCTGGAGATCGTCGAAACGCGGTCCACCGCCGCTTCGAAATCCTTCTTGTCGACGCGCAATTCCTTGTCGTTGTTCTGCGGAATCACGCGGCCATAGTCGGGGAAAGTGCCGTCGATCAGTTTGGACGTCAGCACAACATTGTCGAGCGTGAAGCGGATCTTGCCCTGCGACAGTTCGATGGTGATTTCCGCCTCGGTGTCTTCGATCAGCCGCTGCACTTCACCGACGGTCTTGCGGGGAACGATCACCCCTGGGATGCCGCTGGCACCCTTCGGCAGCGGCAGGTCGACCTGCGCCAGCCGATGGCCATCAGTGGCGACGGCGCGCAGCGTTTCCGATTTCGCGCTGCCGGCGGCATGCAGATAGATGCCGTTGAGATAATAGCGCGTCTCCTCGGTGGAGATCGCAAACTGGGTGCGGTCGATCAGCCGCTTGACGCTGGCGGCCGGCAGCGAGAAGGCATGCGACATATCGCCAGCAGCGAGATCCGGAAAGTCGCTTTCAGGCAGTGTCTGCAGCGTGAAGCGGCTGCGGCCGGCGCGGATCGCCATGACGCCGCGGTCGCCATCGCTTTCCAGCGCGATCTGCGAGCCGTCGGGCAGCTTGCGCACGATGTCGTAGAACATGTGCGCCGGAACCGTGGTCGAGCCGGCCGTCGCGGTTTCCGCCGCCAAAGTTTCGGTGACTTCGAGGTCGAGGTCGGTGGCTTTCAGCGACAGGCGCGCATTTTCGGCGCGGATCAGCACGTTGCCGAGAATCGGAATGGTGTTGCGGCGCTCGACCACACGATGGACGTGGCCCAGCGACTTGAGCAACTGCGAGCGTTCGACGGTAACCTTCATCGCTAACCTGCCCGATCCGGATTTCAAACCATGTGATGGAGATGCCGGGCAGCCGGAACGGCGCCACGGCAGATGGCCCCGCAAGGTCGAACAATGACGGGCTTTGGTCAACCCCGCGGGGGGTCCGCAGGGTGGCTTGTCGCGCGGTCAAAGGCAAGGGCGGAGAGGGCCCTTATGCAGCGGATTCTTCGCGCCTTGCGCCGCCCGCCGCTGCTCCGGCCGCTATTCCTGCAATTGGCGCTTCAGCAGTTCGACCTCGTCGGACAATGAGACGTCCTTGGCCACCAAGGCCTCGATCTTGCGTACCGCGTGCAGCACCGTCGTATGGTCACGGCCGCCGAAGCGCCGGCCGATTTCCGGCAATGAGCGAAGCGTCAGCGTCTTGGCGAGATACATCGCGACCTGGCGCGGCCGTACCACGTTGGCGGTGCGCCGCGACGACAACAGGTCGGAACGGCTGACATTGTACTGGCGCGCCACCACGCGCTGAATATCCTCGATCTTGATGCGCTTGGGTTCCTGGGGGCGTATGAGGTCGCGAACTTCACGCTCCGCCATTTCCAGCGTGACCGGTTGAGCATTGAGCTTGCTGTGCGCCAGCAGGCGATTGATGGCGCCCTCAAGATCGCGTCCATTGTGGGTGATGGCCTTGGCCAGATATTCCAGCACCGGCGTGGGCACTTCGAAAGAGGCGTGATGGGCGCGCGCTGCATTGACGCGCGATTTCAGAATGCCGAGCCGCAGATCCTCCCCGAGCGGGCCCATTTCGACAACGAGGCCGCCGGCGAGCCGGGAACGGACGCGGTCATCGAGACTTTCAAGGTCCGCCGGCGGACGATCGGCCGCGATCACCACCTGGCGTCCGGCATCGATCAGTGCGTTGAGCGTGTGGCAGAACTCGGCCTGCGTGGACTTGCCTTGAAGAAATTGCAGGTCATCGATCACCAGCACGTCGATGCCGCGCAGCGCTTCCTTAAAGGCGAGCGCGGTGTGCGATTTCAGCGCGGCGACGAAGCCATACATGAACTTCTCGGCGGTGAGATACAGCACCTTGCGCTCGTTGCCGGAATTGCCGGCCCAGGTCACTGCCTGCAGCAAATGGGTTTTGCCGAGGCCGACGCCGGAATGGATATAAAGAGGATTGAACATGACGTTGTCGCCGCGGCGGCCTTCGGCGACCTGGCGCGCGGCCGCCTGTGCCAGCGCGTTGGAGCGGCCGACGACGAAGGTCGCGAAGGTCAGGCGGGGGTCGAGCGGCGAGCCGCCGAGTGCGTCATGGTTCGCCGAAACCGGTGCGGTCGCCACCGCGCGCAATTCAGGCGTGGCGCGGCCATTGAGGCGCTGTTCCGCCGGGCGCGCTTCAGCCGGTGCCATCGTTTCCTTGGCCGGCGTGAGGCTTCGCGCGGCGGTACGGACCGTGACGTCGACCCGGATGACCTCGGGCATTTCCGCCTGCCAGCACAGCAGGACGCGATCGGCATAATGCGTCTGAATCCAGCTGCGCAGAAACTTGGTCGGGACCGTCAGATGCACGCTCTGGTCCTGCACGCTTTCAAGATCCATGCGTGCAAACCAGCTTGAATAGACGTCCTCGCCGACACTCGAGCGAAGACGGCTTTTTACCCGCGACCAACGATCCTGTTCCAAGTTCGACATTGTTTTTTGACTTTGCTTGATGTGTTGAAGAGTTGAATGGCGACGAAATCCCGTTGCCCGCGCTGTGGTCAGCGGCGTGCATTTCGCATTGCATCGACGCAGTCTCAGATGCCGCGCCTCCGGCTCACGCCGTGTCGGCTTCAATTGCGACGTTGGATGAAAAGCGAGATCGGGGCTAGGACGGGAAGTCGTTGGGAGCGCGGGCCCGGGGTTGCGCCGATGCCGAATTCGGCACGGAGGAAACCAGAGAGATCACTTGATGCGTTAGGCCAGTGATACCGACGCGCATGAAAAACCCCCCTTTTTGCCACGACCATTCATGGCAATGCTCAACCGTTTCTCGATCAGTCCGCGTGCCGCGAACCAAAACGGTTCGCGTGCGCATGCCTGCCCGCACTCAATGCCTTCCTCAAGGCGGTCCGCCGGATGTTTCCAGCATCGACGCGGCACGTATTTCTGGTCGCTTCCCCTTTTGTGCTGCGGAGCTCATGACGAGCTTTTGACAGCGGGAAATTCAGGCACAGAAATACCGTTCTCATGAAGCCATGAGCGACAGCCTGCCGATCGCTTGGAAAGCGCCGCTCACGTACACATCGCCACCGATCTGCACGCCCGCCCCATTTCTCAAACCGCACTGATCTGAAGAACTGGGAGCGCTGCGGACGATTAAGAAATACACGAGCCCCAGTTTCTCGCAACGGGCTTGATGTCGCGTTGGTCCTCACATCGATCACTTGGCCCGCGCGTTTTTCTCGACGCGTGTCGTATTGCGTGGACAAGGTTTTGAATCTGCGCACGGATTCGAAGTGCGTAAGCGGCGTGTCGGAAATCTGTCACGCAAAAAAGATTTTCATAATTCATTTACGTTCGACCGCCGCGGATATCATTTTTGAAGCGCTGCTGCGCGCTATGTGGATAAGTGGTTAGCGAGTCGCGGATTTTTCTGCGCCGTTCTTCAGGGTAACCCTCGCGGTGCTGCGGGGCCGGACCGCGTGTGATGTCGCAAAAGCAATGCGGACGCGGAAGTCAAGCGCAATGACAGGCAGCCAAGTGTTGCCGTGTCGCCGTGTGATGTTTAGGCATCTCTCAAACGGCGCTCGCGAAGATCGAGTCAGGCATTCTCCTCGCTTGCCGGATGCGATCGCAAAGGCAAAGCGTTCGATCTGCATTCCGGCATGGAGTGCAAAGCGCGGTCGCACGCGACTGCAGTTTCGGAGAATGTCCGTGTCGGCAGATTTTCATCCGCAATGTCACAGTGTCACGATGTGAACTGCGCCAGACGCGGATCGAAGCGGTGGCTTCTTCTCCTGCAATCCGGTTCTTCTGCGATGCGAGAATGATCAGGTCCGACCGCGTGGCCCGTTGGTCATGCGCCGCGGAGAGATGATATCCCGCGCATCGCATTGCGGCAAACAAAAAGCCCGGCGGAGCCGGGCTTGTCGAAAACACGTTGCTATCGGTCGCGCGATTACTTCGCCAGCTTGGCGATCCGATGCGCGAGGCGCGACACCTTACGGCTGGCGGCATTCTTATGGATGATGTGGCGCTGCGCGGCCTGCATCAGCGCGGGTTCGGCCAAGGCCATTGCGGAAACAGCGGCTTCGCGGTCGCCCTTGGCCAAGGCTTCTTCGACCTTGCGAACCGAACCGCGCATCTGGGTGCGGCGCGCTTTGTTGACGATGGTGCGGCGGGCAATCTTGCGCGTCGCCTTCTTGGCGGAGGACGTATTAGCCATGCTCTTCCTGATCCTTCAGCAGCCGCCGGTTTCGGCAGGCCGGGCTGATTGACGTCGGTCGTTCGAAAGGGCGCTCGACGCTTGCGTGTTTCGGGATTGTCTTTGAACCGCCACGCTCGAAGCTACGGGCCCGGACTGCGGCAGCGCTCAAAGAACAGCGGCGGCAGGATTGCGCCTGCCGCCATTTGGCCGCCCTTATAATGGGCCTGGCTGGGACCGTCAACGGGTGTCAGGGCCGTGCCGGAACCGGAATTGTCGCCATCAGGGCCGGTTTTTGCGGTCTCATGCGGTTGAATTCCGGTGTCACCCCCGCTATTGCCCGAATCCGACCGGATTTGTGGTCCGCCACCGCACAGTGACAGGTGATTGCATGATCAGGGGCTTGTTTCGTCTCATCGGCCTGCTGTTGCTGGCGGGAGCCTTTGTCTTTCTGGTCTATGACGGAGCCCGATCGATCGCCGATCAGACCCTCCGGCTAACGCCGCTGGGCGAGTTCTGGAACGATATTCATCAAAGCAGCCAGCAGGCATTGCGGACCATGGTGGAAGGAACTGCCCCGTGGCTCTGGACCGATGTCATCAAGGTCATTCTCAATCAGCCGGCCTGGGCGATCATGGGCGTGCTGGCGCTGGTGCTGCTGCTGATCTTTCGGCCACGCAAGCCGCTGATCGGCTACGCCCGCGACTGACGCTCCATCGCGGAGCTTGGATCGGCCCAGGCGAGCTCCCCTCGTAAAGGTGCTGCGCGGACTTATATGGAGAGGTGCCGCCGGCTGTCGGCCGTCCCCCGCCGGATCGTGATATAAGACCGGCAGATGCGGCTCACCAAAATCGTCGGGAGGTCTTCATGCTGTTCATGCGCAAATCCGTCGAAATGCCGAGTGCCGCGCACGCACTGCCGGGCCGCGACGAGCCGATCCCCACGGCCAAGTATCATTTCGTCAATGGGCACCCGCTGAAGGGACCTTATCCGGAAGGAATGGCGCAGGTGGTATTTGCGCTCGGCTGCTTCTGGGGAGCCGAGCGTCTGTTCTGGGAATTGGGCGACGCTGTATATGTCACCGCGGTGGGCTATGCCGGAGGCTACACGCCCAATCCCACTTACGATGAGGTCTGTTCCGGGCAAACCGGCCATGCCGAGGTCGTGCTGGCGGTATTCGACCCGACCCGGCTGCCCTACGCGCAGTTGCTGAAGACGTTCTGGGAAAACCACGATCCCACGCAGGGGATGCGCCAGGGCAACGACATCGGGACGCAGTATCGATCCGCCATTTACACCTTCGACGAGACGCAGCAGAAGGCGGCTTTGCAGTCCCGGACCGCCTTCGGCAAGGCGCTCGCGTCCAAGGGACTCGGTGCGATCACAACCGAGATCAAGCCGGCGCCGGCGTTCTTCTTCGCCGAGGATTATCACCAGCAGTATCTGGCGAAGAATCCGGGCGGGTACTGTGGGCTGGCTGGAACCGGTGTGGCGTGTCCGATCGGAATCGGTGTGACAGCTTAAAGCCTTGGTCGAAGGCGAAAGCTTCGCGCCTATTCACACGCTTTATTAACCTTAACCGCACCATAACAAAGCTTGTCTCGTGACAAGGGATAAGCCTGTGCGAAGAGTGCGTGCGTTGGGAAGTATCGCTGCGGCAGCGCTCAGCGCCGTCGCGCTGTCGGGCTGCATGCATCGGCCGGGGCCGGTGGCGAGCGGCCATCCGCCGGGCAGCCTCGATCGCCTCGCCTATGGCGGATCGCCCGCGGTCCCGTCGCCAGCCCCTGCCGCCCGCACTGAGGTAGCCTCCTCCGGCGGCGCCATCGCCGCCTTGCGCAACAGCTTTGCCGCCGCGCCGCGGCCCGGTCCGGGATATGCCGCGCCGCGCGTCATTCCCGCCCGCGCGGCCTATCGCCCGCAGGTGACGGTGCCGGCCTATGATTCCGAATACCGCCTCGATGCCGGCGACAAGCTGCGCATCGTG